>Ga0315899_10001101_pt1 | contig 31294 bp, 25 predicted proteins | sample LakEriMetagenome_2_FD_203518 | JGI IMG/M metagenome (GOLD analysis project Ga0315899, IMG submission 203518) | Freshwater fungal communities from buoy surface, Lake Erie, Ohio, United States - Buoy 4 MA112 | ecosystem: Environmental > Aquatic > Freshwater > Lake | place: USA: Lake Erie, Ohio...
TGGTCGCAACGAGCATCCAATCTATAACCCGAGTGCAATGGCGAGCACAAGCTACCATCACCAATACGATGCGCGCCATCAACGACATACATTGGAGTATGCCAGATGCGAACTGGAACGCTTCGGTAGGACTTATCCAAATCAATCCCAAAACCAATCACGGATCGATTTGCTGTGCAGGCAAAATACAGTCGTTCATCGTTTCGGAAAGAGGCTTCCGCCCCATCGGATCTCAAGTACTCGAGATTGGTAGCGAACCTGATACCGAGTTTAGTACCAAAAGATTCGTTCTGCAGAAGGGAGAAATCCTCGTCGCCTACACGTCTGATATTCTTGTTCCTAACTTGATTGGCAACAACAGTCGCCGAAAGAATGTACCTTACAGCGCGTTAGATCAGAACACTTTCCTTAAAGTCATCATGGATATGATTGATCAAAAGTGTTCCGACATTGCAGGCTACTTGGCTCGAACCTTACCAACATTTGAGCGAGGAATGGGCTCTGGACTAGATCGTTCTTTGGTGTTGATAAAGAACGTTGGTTAGATGACGCCCTGATGGTCGGCCGCCAACAGTGGGATCGGCGCTCTGCCGCTAATGCTTGTTCTTCAAAACGCCATTAAAGCAACAAGCCCGTCAGCAAGGGAAAAAAGGCTAGCCTCTAAGCCTGAACTTTTTTCATAGCTGCCGGCAAATGCAACAAAAGATCTGTCGCTAGTGTGCTGGGAGTCCCAATCGCCGTGTGGGCGATATCCGCAGCTAAACCATGCAAGTGAACTCCCAAAATGGCGGCATCGAGAGGTTCCAATTTCTGGCAAATCAACCCAGTGATGATGCCCGTAAGAGTGTCACCACTACCGCCTACTGCAAGACTCGGGTTACCAGTCTGGTTCGTGTAGTCGACGTCCCCATTTGTTACAAAAGTGTTTGCCCCCTTGAGCACGATTACAAGCCCGTTTTGACTCGCGAATTGTTTCGCGGCCGCCTTTTGCTCTTCCCGTTGCGAGGCAGGAACTCCGCAGATGCGACTCCATTCGCCAGGATGCGGCGTAAGAACTCTTGGTTTGAGAGAGCTCTTTGGGACGGCCGGTTCTGTTCGCTCCAAAGCATGAGGGTTATCCGCCAAGATGTTTAGAGCATCGGCATCCAAAACTATTGGATTAGGCCAATTTCGAAACAACTCTACTACGAGCTCATCAATATTGGGACGTCGCCCTAACCCAGGTCCGACAGCCAGCACACAAGTTCGATGTCGTCCCTCAAAGAGTTTGTGCCGCAATCTAGAAACATTCTGCTTCCATGGTAACCCCAACGTCATCGCAACAGGGCACGCCGCTGCGGCGATCATTTGGTTTTTCTTCGGAGTAGCAATCGTGACTAGCCCTGCCCCAACTCTTAGCGCTGCTTGACCAGTCAAGATTGCAGCACCTGTCATGCCGCGTCTCCCGCCGAGGATGAGAGCATGCCCAAAGTCACCCTTATGGCACTCGACAGGACGTTTCGGAAGCTGCGGTAATTGCATTAACTGTTCAATCGACTATCGAGGATCGATCGCTCTGCCAGATTGCATAGCGGACCGAGGTAAGTACTTGCAAAGAAATATCCCAAAGAAGTACAAGAACGTGAGAGGTACCGCCATGAGAATCATGCTGTAAGCATCAGCAGGAGTCAGAATCATGGAAATTAGGAAAATGACGAACACCGCGATCCGCCATTGCTCCAAATAGAGCTTGATCGACACGATTCCTAATCGTTCGATGATCAACATTACCAGTGGCAACTGGAACGAGATCCCAAAACCGAGCGGCAGCATCAGAGCGAAAGACATGTAGTCGTTTAATCGAGGAGTCATACCGACCCCCATGTAGCTATTGAACTTAAGCAAGAATCCAATCACCAATTGAAAAACTACAAAAAATGCAAAGGCCGCACCGATCAAAAACAGGCCAATGCTAGATGGCAGGAAAAAGTAAACGTATCGTCTTTCATGGGGATAAAGCCCCGAGGAAACAAACTCCCAGACGAAAAAGAAGATGCCAGGACTGGCAATAATTGCAGCGACCAACAATGCGGCTTTAAACCAGATAAAAATTGGCTCTTGCAAACTGAGCGCTTCAGATTGAGCTTGGATGCCGCGAAAGATTCGAACCGAGATTAAGTTTTTTGGATCTGGCAAACCTGTCGAGTCGGGATTCGAAAATAGCTTTGTTCTCTCTAACGCTTTGGCGATTTCCGCTTTGTCACTTGTCGTGGCATCGTTGCTTTCCGATGAATTAACAGGTCGCAGCTCCGCGTTACCTTTCTCGGGATCTAAGTTTTCGAGTTGGTCTGCACGCAACAATGCAATAAGCCTGCTGATATCCCACCAAACGACTTCGCTTTGTTTTTTGTTATCGACGATCCAGTTCTTAAGTTCAGGCGACACCTCTTCGCCGGAGGACTTGGCCATCTCCGCCATGCTCTTTTCTTCATAAAACGTCTCTAGTGCGGCCCTAAGAGGTGTTTGCAAATAATCGACCACAAAATTTGCAGATGGAACCCCCACGAGCATGCCTATGAGTAAGCAAATCGAAGCCTTGATCAAGGTTTTTCTGAGTTCTTCGAGGTGCTCCCCGAAACTCATGGAGCTTTTCTCGAACAAGTCGTCAGATTTTTTCAAGGCGTTTACGCTCTTCAGCATCGATGGTTTCTCCGTTAGGATGGGCTACTATCTAGCTTTGTTCGCCTGCTCGGTTTTGGCAATCCATGTTTACCCCAGATCATCCACTTCGTTTCCATCCCATATTCCGGTCGTACATTTGGGGAGGGACGCGGATAGCTGACGATCTCGGTAAAATCACCCCAGATGATGGGATTTGGGCTGAGAGTTGGGAAATTGTAGACCATCGGGAGGCGGAATCCGTGGTTTGCGAAGGGGAATTTAAGGGGAAATCGATTCGCCAGCTTATTTCCGACTTTCCAGAAGAGATTCTTGGGCGAGCCGCCCCCCTTGAACGATTACCCCTCCTTTTGAAATATCTGGACTGCGAGCGAGTTTTAAGTGTCCAGGTTCACCCTGATGACGCCTATGGGGCCACCATGCAGACCCCTGATCGAGGCAAAACAGAAGCTTGGTACGTCATTGAGGCAGCCCCAGGAGCCGTCCTCTACGCAGGGCTAAAGGATGGTGTTGACCAAACCGAGCTTGAACGAGCTATCGCCTCTGGGCAAACAGAAAACTGTTTGCACGTGATTCATCCTAAAGCAGGGGATTGTGTGTTTATTCCTGCTGGCACGGTGCACGCACTAGGAGCAGGCCTTTTGGTTGCGGAAATTCAACAAGCGTCCGATTGCACCTTCAGACTTTTCGATTGGAATCGAGTCGATAAAGATGGGAAGCCCCGTGAACTGCATGTCAAACAAGCAATGGAAGTCATTGATTTCGAGAATGGTCCACGAGCGATCTCCCATCGAAACAAGCTTGGCACGACTGGATGGAGCCGTTTGGTAGAATGTGACAAATTTTGTTTGGATGAGGCTATTGGACCAAACAATATCAATATTACAGGTGGAAGTTTTGCGATTGTTACTATCCCGAATGGTACGGGTCGTTTGCGACAGAACGATCGTCAATGGGAATTGAAACGAGGAGATAGCCTACTAATCCCGGCTGCTTGCGTTTCTACGAACTTGGAACTCGACTCAGAATCCGTCGCGTTGTTAGCGAGATAACTTCAGCATGAAAAAGACTCTTGCTCCTGCGTTAACTCAGCAATGGCTTACTGTCGGATTGAGTAAGTGGCACCAATCGATTGCGAAACGAGAGGCGTCCCGATTAGGCATACAATCGAAGGGATTAGTGATTCAATGGACGTCGATGGAAGCAGGAGCTGAGTCGATTTTAGCACCACAATTTGCTGCCAACCCATTTTTATCAAGACGATTGCCATCGGCTTGGCGTGATGAATTAGTGCCGCTCGATGGGCCACAGGTTGTTTTGATGGATCGCTCCGTAGTGGAGCACGAGATCGCTGTTCGGAACGGAGTAGATCAGTCGACGCCTCCCGTTTTTTGCCAACGGTCCTATTTGCCCCCGGTTTTTCTTTTGTGGGATTGGGGGCCTTCAGGAAGATCAAGCTTAGAATGGGCAACTTCGCTAGGATTTGCGGGAGTCATTTTCGACTTTTCGACCCTTAGAAGTTGGACCAGGGTTGCAGTGGATCGACTGCCTACCAAACTAAAAGAGCTTCACCCGCTCGTAGCCACGCTTCCTACTCATCATTCAGGCCAACGTCAGAATTAAACATGGCATTAAATGTTCTCGTTACCGGCGCCGCTGGATTTATTGGATTCCATACATGCCAATCGTTGCTTGGGCGGGGAGATCGAGTTCTCGGGATCGACAATCTCAATGATTATTATGACGTCACTCTAAAGCAAGCGAGGTTGTCACAGCTCGAGGCTCACCAGGCGTTCCAATTTCAGAAAATCGATCTTGCGGACAGGGAAGGAATCGCAAAGCTGTTCGTGTCCCACAAATTTGATCGCGTAATTCATCTTGGAGCACAAGCAGGAGTCCGATATTCACTCGAAAATCCGTTTGCTTACATCGACTCGAATGTCACCGGGACTTTGACGATTCTCGAGGGTTGCCGGCACCACAGTGTACCTCATTTAGTTTACGCCAGCAGTTCAAGCGTCTATGGCAACAATGTGAAACTGCCATTTGCTGAAAGCGATTCAGTCGACCATCCGATTAGCCTTTATGCGGCAACGAAAAAGTCAGACGAATTGATGGCCCACACTTACTCCCATTTGTTTGGATTACCAACCACGGGATTGCGATTCTTTACGGTGTACGGGCCGTGGGGACGCCCTGATATGGCATTGTTTAAATTCACCAAGGCCATCTTGGACGGAAAACCCATTGATGTCTACAACCAAGGCATCATGAAGCGAGACTTCACCTATGTTGCTGACATTGTAAATGCCGTTGTTGCCGTTTCCGATTCGATTCCGACCCCCAATCATCAATGGGATTCCACTCAGTCGGATCCTGCTAGCAGTTCTGCACCATACCGAGTCTTCAACATTGGTAATCATCAGTCGGTTGACCTTTTGCACTTTATCTCTGTTCTCGAAAACGCGGTTGGCAAGAAGGCAATCATCAATCTAATGCCTATGCAAGCCGGAGACGTTCCTAACACCTATGCAGACATCGAAACCCTTAATCAAGCAGTTGGATACGTCCCTACCACATCCATAGAAATTGGTGTACCCAGGTTCGTAGAGTGGTATCGAGAGTTCTACAATATTACAAATCGCTGAACCGATGGAAAACCACATGAGCGAGGAACAACACGCGTTAACAATTGGCAAAGCAGAAAGCTGGTGCCGTGGACTGGAAACCCCGTTCTTCTTGGTAGAAAACAAATCGGGAACGAAACGCGAAGAAGTGCAGAAATTGCTTTCCCTGACTCCGAACCTAACCGGCACCGCATGGGAGGCACTGATTTGGTTGCGGGTCGGCTTGATTGCGAGGGCACACGATTTGGTGCAAGACGCAGGAACCGGGGTAGAGGCTTACATTCACGGCATGATTCACCGCCTCGAGGGCGATTACTGGAACGCCAAATATTGGTTTCGGTCCGCCGGACGAAGCACAATTAAGAAAGTGGCAGAGCAGATTCAGGAAAAAGAATCTTCCAAGGCATTTGATCCGAGCCTCTTAGTTGATCGCCTCGAACAATTCCACAGAGCTGGCGGATCAACCAAGAAACCTCAGGAAAGCTTGCAAAACACGGAGGAACTTGACCTCCGGAATTTGCTCGAACAGGAGTGGTGGGCCGTTTGGTATCTTGGGAATCGCTAGTCTTTTTGAATGCCTTTTGGATGGAAAGGCAGACATTTTGGCTAACCGTTAAGCCCTTCATAACCGTCACATGTACCGATCAATGGGCCCCCAATGTGACTATTGTGCTAGCCCGTATGTTCAAGGCCTTTTTACAATCCGGCGGAATGTAACGGTCATTTTTCAGGTAATGAGCTCGCCTTTGCCTTTATGGCATTCATTTTGCCCTTTCCTGAATAAGGCGTTTTTGTACACTTCTATATACAAATTTCCGTAATACTGTCGTTTCGAATCCCCCCTGGTAGGGTGGACCAGATCGGACGGCAAATAGAGTTTCCTTTGATGCGTTTTGGGGTGTTCCCTGGCGCACTACGCTGAGTGAAGTATGGATTTAGCAAAACTACGAAACATTGGTATCAGTGCACACATTGACTCCGGCAAGACGACCCTCAGCGAGCGAGTTCTCTTCTACGCAGGCCGAATTCACAAAATTGAAGAAGTGAAGGGTGACGGCGACGGCGCAACGATGGACTTTATGGAGCTGGAAAAGGAGCGAGGGATTACGATCACCAGCGCTGCAACCCAGCTGACTTGGAAAGAGCACGTCATCAATTTGATCGATACCCCGGGCCACGTCGACTTTACGATCGAAGTAGAGCGTTCACTACGCGTGCTCGATGGTGCGGTTCTCGTTTTGTGCTCCGTAGGTGGTGTTCAGAGTCAGTCTTTGACCGTGGATCGTCAAATGCGTCGCTATGGCGTACCTCGTTTGGCTTTCATCAACAAAATGGACCGAACGGGCGCAGATGCGTTCCGCGTTACTCAAATGGTTCGCGACAAGCTCAATGCTGACGCGATCATGATGCAGATCCCAATCGGGGCAGGAGAAACCTTTGAAGGCGTGATCGATTTGGTCGGCATGAAAGCTTATTTCTTTGACGGCAAAGACGGGGAAACCGTTCGCGAAGAAGAAATTCCAGCTGCTTACAAAGACAAAGCTGTTGAAATGCGTCAAAAGATGCTTGAGTCGCTTTCTATGTACAGCGATGAAATGATGGAATTGCTTCTCAGCGAACTAGAAGTTCCTAAGGATCTGATTTATTCCGTCTGCAAAGCAGCGACTCAGCAACTGAGGATTACACCTGTTTTCTGCGGAAGCGCGTACAAGAACAAGGGGGTACAATTGCTCCTCGATGCTGTTTTGCAGTATCTCCCTAACCCTGCTGAGCGTGATATCAAGGCTCGCAAGGTCGGCGATGAGACGCAAAAGCTAGATCTGAAGCCAGATCCAACCCTCCCGTTCGTCGGCATGGCGTTCAAGATCGTCGAAGATCCGTTCGGTCAATTAACCTTTATGCGAATCTACCAAGGTAAGATCAGCAAAGGTGAAATGTACATCAACCAGCGTACCGGCAAGAAAGAGCGATTCAGCCGAATCGTCCGCATGCACGCTGACAAACGAGAAGAAATCGACTCGGCTGAGGCCGGTGACATCGTCGCGATTATGGGTATCGATTGCGCGAGCGGTGAAACCTACTCAAACGACCGCGACTATTGCACACTCGAAAGTATGTTCATTCCGGAACCTGTTATCAAGGTTGCTGTAACTCCAGCTAGCCGTGCAGACGCCGACAAGATGAGCAAGGCTTTGAACCGTTTCCGTAAAGAAGATCCTACGTTCCAACTCTACAACGATGAAGAGACAAGCGAAACGATCATCTGCGGAATGGGTGAGTTGCACCTTGATATCTACGTCGAACGTATGCGACGTGAATACAAAGTCGAAGTTCAAGTGGGTGCACCGAAGGTTAGCTACCGCGAATCACCGGGTATGGCTCAAGACTTCAACTATAAGCACAAGAAGCAAACTGGTGGATCCGGTCAGTTCGCTCACATCGTAGGTTCGTTGACCCCGATCGACCCAGAAGGCGAAAAGACGTTCGTATTCGAAGATCACGTAACCGGTGGTCGGATTCCAAAGCAGTTTATCCCACCTGTGGAAAAGGGCTTCCGCGATTCGATGTTCAAGGGTCCTTTGGCAGACTTCCCTGTTGTGGGCGTGAAGATTGACTTGAATGACGGTAGCTACCACGACGTTGACTCAAGCGAACGAGCGTTCTACATCGCCGCTTGTGACTGCTTCCGCGAGACCATGAGAGCATCTCAGCCAGTCTTGCTCGAGCCGATCATGCGATGCGACGTTGAATGCCCTGAACTCGACCAAGGTTCAGTGGTTGGTGACATCATTTCCCGTCGGGGACTGATCACTCAAACCGACACTCGTGACAAGATTTCCTACATCACGGCAGAAGTTCCCTTGGCGAACACGTTCGGTTACGCAACTGACTTGCGCAGCATGACCAAAGGCCAAGGAACGTTCTCGATGGAACTCGCCAAGTACTCGGTCGTTCCACGAAATCTCCAAGACGATATCATCTCGGAACGCAAGAAGCAGTTGGCAGCACGTAACGCGTAGTACGTCCAAACGTTGATAGCAAATTTAGAAAGGGCCTGGTGTATACCGGGCCTTTTTTGTTTTCTAAAACTCACCCAGTGGCGCAGTGTTTCACAACGGTGAAGCAATTTGCTTTAACTTTGCAATCAAGATGCTATTTGCCGCTTCTCTGCATCAGCTTGGATTTATCAACAATCACATTTAAGAATGTACGACGAATGGCGTCATAGCCTCTATCGTTAGGATCCTCAATATTGGTGAAGTACCAATAGTTGGGATCTTCCCAGTCGTAGGTTTTCCTCCAGAACTGACGACAATGTGAACCATGTCCAAGGAACGCCTCATACAGAGGAACCAAATGCACATTGTCCCGTGATTCAGCAGCCTCAGCAATAACTGCATTGTAAGCAGCATGGATGGCCAACCCATCTGGCCAATGTGGCAGATAAATACTCGGGGCATCACCAACACCGTCGGTAGGATCGTAAATGTTCGCCAAATAGATTTCGCAGCCGCCCGGAAATCGTTCGTTGATAAGATCTAGCATGGTCGATAGTCGCTGACGAAACGATTCGATCCACGGCCTGGCTTGCTCCAAGCTTGCACCATACATAGCGCATTCTCGCGGTGCTGATCTGCCGTAGCTGTGTATAAGATCGTTCCCTCCGGACGTCATCACCACGATACCAAACACATCGGCAGGTTGAGCTTGGAGCTTCTCTTCAATAGTCTCCAAGTGCTGCCTGGATTCTGAACCAGACATAGCTAAGTTTTTCGACGTTAGACTTGGCAAAACGGGTAATAGTGATTTACCAGCCATATCATCAAACTCGTCAGACGGGTTTTGAAGTAATCGATTAAAGAACGTAAGACGTTGCGAGCTAGCTCCTAGTCCGGCGGTGATACTATCGCCAATTCCAACCACATGGACCTTACGCTCAGTCCAGATAGCTCGAAAAGGTTCCGAATTTACTTCCGGCCCTGCAGGACCAGAACCTATTGGTCGCGCTAGGAAAAAATTGACATAAAAAAGAGACACCGCAATCGCCAAGACAGCACATGCGATAAGCAGATAAAGTCGACGTTTAGAAGCGAGGATCTTCATGCATATACTCCTTGATGAAAAAGTCTATAACTCATACATCGATTTGGCTCGTTTGAAGTCAGAATCTTCAGCATAATCGACGATTGGTTTTGGCAGCCAGCTACGGAAGGTCAATCCGAACCGTTTCCGCAATGATTTCGTCGAACGAGTCTCTGTTTCGCCAATTCTGGCTGGCCGTACCGTTATTCGTGGCAAGCTGAACAAAGTAGATTAATTGTCCTCAATTGTTCAGCACGCCGGTTTGCTTTCGAAAGCCTCAAGAAGATCGTCTCACGGGCTATGCTCGCGCTAGTGGAACCTTGACTCAGTCCTGGAATCTGCCCAAGGTCGGAGACTGGACCTGCGTTACCAGCAACGGCACCGCTCAAAACCGACCCCACGGTCCGACCCACAAGGGCAGGACACTTGTAGTGGACGACGCTAGGAGGCCATTTGCACGGGAGACCGCCTGCGGCATCGCGGTGCGCTTGCCATTCTTGGTTTTCAGCCCGGCAGGGCGGCACATGTCTGCCCGGGCCGTGCCCTGTTAACTCGGTTTGGCTCATCTCTGCCATCACTTCGCCGAGCCCTTCGATTTACATCATCTGTAGGCCGTAACAAGTCGCAACGCGACGCAGTTACGGCACAGCGCGCCGAGACTAAATTGACTAGTCAGTATAGGGCTGAATTGCAGTAAACTCCTGCCGTAACTTCGCCGAGCCTTGTTACGGCCTACGTCGAATAAGCCTACCACATCTACTTCGGCTCAACAATTTGTTGTATCGAATTTAGACTTCCTGCGGAGTGAGTGGAACTTTTACCGCTGGGCCATGTTATATGAATCGTTGCCGTGTTTGCTTCGCCGAGTCCAAAATGAAGCCTCGTGCCATAGTGACTCTGGTAACCGCGACCTAAGTGGACCATAGCGATTTGCTTACCACGATCGGTTTGTACCATAACCTTTGCTCCAGCCGCGTCACGGTTGGATTGAGATCCTATCAACTGAATTTGGAGCCACTTATTCTGAGCAACCGACGAATATTTCGATGTTGCTTGGTTTCTAAGAAGCTGTGGTTTAGCCCCAGAATTAAGAACGACAATGTCGATTCGTCCGTCATTATCTAGGTCATCAAAGCCTGCTCCGCGACTACTCTCTTCAAGCTGAAGTGCATCGCCACCTAGATTCGTCACATCGAAAAAGCGACCAGATCCATCGTTTTGTAAAAGATAATTCTTCACTTTCACTTTAGTGCGATCGTCTATGAACCGTATGTTGTCGAGAAAATGTCCACATGCGATGTAGACATCCTTATCCGCATCATTGTCGAAATCCTCAAGCCCAACTCCCCAACTGACATGTGGATACAGCGTCGGCTCGATTTTCGAAATATGTGTAGCATCCTCGAATACGCCATCGACAATTTGTCGATAGAGAACCGGCATCTCGTCTTGGTAGGTCGTTGTGAAGAAATCGACGAGAAGATCGCCATTTAGATCAGCGACTTCAACCCCCATATTTCCATTCGCTCGGCCAGCACGATCAATTGCAACACCACTTATGGCTGCGTCTTCTGTGAACTTACCAGTACCATCATTGATAAACAGAAAGTTTGAAAAACTATCATTGGCGACAAAGATGTCGGGAGCGTCGTCTCCATTAAAGTCCCCCGCAATCACTCCCATCCCTGGATTTGGCGAGACTCGGATCCCTGCGTCATTTGAGATATCATCAAAGGAGCCATCTCCAAGATTCCGGTACAAGAAATGATCCTCTGCAGGAAAGTCCTTAGGACCTGGATGGAATAGATAATCACCGATCCTCTGCTGGAAATGTTTATCAAACGTGAACTTCTGATAGTTTGCCACATAGAGGTCCAAGTTTCCGTCGCGATCGATATCGACGAAACAAACTCCAGCACTGAACTTCGAACCGTTGGAGATCAATGAGTTGCTTGGCCAAGCAGAGAAGCTACCGTCACCATTGTTTTCGTAGAATACGTTTGGTCCGAAATTACTCACATATAGATCCATATCACCGTCGTTATCGTAGTCCCCTGCCACAGCACCAAGACCATAGCTCACGTCCCCTACACCTGCCGAATCGGTCACATCTGCAAACCTCCAGTTTCCTTGATTTCGATAAAGCCTGTTCTTTGGTTTTACCTCCGACGCATCAATTTGGTTCGGCGACGGATTCAAGATAGACCCGTTTACGAAGTAGATATCAATCAGTCCATCTCCGTCGAAGTCAAAGAGTGCGATACCTGAAGACATCGGTTCGACGACATAACGTTCGCCACGAGCGCCATTTTCATGGACAAAATCAATACCCGATCCAGCAAGCATTTCTACGAACTGAGCATCCCAATTCTTATTTGGAGAAAGCGGAACACTTTGGACATCGTCCTGGGGCAGGCAAATCCCAAACGAGTTCATCAGGGCAATGAAAGCGAAATAAACAAGGAGAAGATAGATGCTCATCGCCTAAAGAATCGCGACTGGTGAAAAGAAACGAATAATAACAATCGTACACCGTTGAACGAGCTTTGCCCAAGGTTGGACAGACCGAAAACCCCTGAATTGCTACCGAATTGAGACGATTAGGTCAGTCAAGCCAAAGATAAATTTGTGGTTTATCGATGTCCAACCGGAAAATAAGGGGCGACGGACGATTCAAGCTTGAGGATCCCTGACATGCCGTTTACATTAACAACCGAGAGTCAGCAAGGTGTAGCGGATTGTCTTTAGATCGATTTTACACAATGAACCAAGCCATTAACCCGAATCCAAACTTCTTTCAGACAGGATTGCTCCTGGTCATGGTTGCAGCAATTGCCGGGGCTGGATCCTATGGATTGTATCGCTACGCAAGTACGATCGAGGACCAGGCGATGGAAGCCGATGCCTCGACGGGTGAGCAGGAGCGAGTTAATGGCGATGTATCCACATCGAATCTTTCAACTAACGCGGCGATTTCGAAAACTGGGGCTAACGACCAAGCGAATCTTATCCAGCCAGCTGGGACTACCAGCGAACCCTCCATCGATTTAAAGAAAAACGCTGCCGTTACTGGCCCAAAGGAACCATCTGTTGTATTGCCCGATTTCGCTGTTCCACTGGACCCGAGCGAATTTGAGACGGAATGTGAGCGTTTCGTCGAAGAACTCGCAACTCGACAGCCGGACAACCCGCTAGCTCTTAATGTGGTGGCGATGTACTACTCGCAAATGCAGCAAACCACCAAAGCAGATGAACTCTGGAAGAGATGCGTCCAGTTAGCACCCAATGACCCCATTTATTACTTCAATTGGGCGACGAACTACCTCAATCGGAGTGAAAGTGAATTGGCTTTGCAAGTAATGGAGAAAGCCATTTCCAACGGTTTGGATCGCAGCATTTTCACCTATCAAATTGCGATTTCGCTTGCCAATCTATCTCGCGACACCGAAGTGGAAGAACTTGTTTCCAAGGAACCCAACAATGGAAGTGACAATCCCTCACTCCTTTTGTTGCTAGGACAGTCACAAGTGAAGCTTGGGAAAATCACAGAAGCACGGGCCAGTTTTGAATCGGCCAAAACGGGAGGTGTCTACAACAAGGCATTGGTAAACGGTCTGCTGACATGCAGTGTTAGACAAAAGGATAAGGAAGCGGCGGAAAAATATCGCAAGGAATTAGAATCGTTCGCGAGCGAGCAGCAAGAGTTTGGTCAAAAGCAGTTTGACAAAAGATCCGAAGTTGAGATGCGAAGGTTTGGGCTTGGAATCATAGGCGAATCCATTGAGGTTTTAAGACGGGCGGGAGATCTCGATTGGGCTGAAGCAGTTGGCTTAAGGGCGATTTTTCTAGACCCGAAGAATGTTGATGTTTACCGGCTGATGGCTGATGTTTATAGGGACCGTCAAGAACCACAAAACGCGATGGTCGTTTACGAGAGACTTTCCAGTTTGCAACCAACCGATGTGTTAAATCACTTGTTTCATGCTAGAGCATCTGCAGACGCAGGACATATTGCCAAAGCGGAAGGCTTGTTAAAGTACGCTGTTGCACTAGCACCACTGGATCCATCTTGCTTCGCCACGATGGGAGAGTTCTTGCTAGAGCAAAGACGGGCCAAAGAGGCCGCCTGGTATTTGAGACATGCTGTTCAGTTAGACCCGAGCCGCGAAGGCAGGTCGTTATACATTCGCTCGTTACGAGAATCTGGTGACTTGGAGGGAGCGAAAGCTCAAGAAGAGATCCTAAACAAGGCTTCAGAAGTTCCTCGCGTGAGGGCAAATCCATGAGTTTTCTTATTTCGAAAGCTACTTGCGGCTCAAAACTCAGATTCTTGGAAAACGGATGGTTACTCACTCTCAGAGTTGTAACGATCTTTGGATTGTTTGTATCGAGTTCGGTATCTGGATTATTTGCGCAGCAGTTAAACAACATTGCGAGCTTCCGAATGAAGGACATATCCCCTGACACGGGGATTGTTTGGGAGCACTCAACCGGGCAAAGTGGCATGGGTTACTTGGTAGAAGGGGTAACAACGGGGCTAGCTAGCTTTGACTATGATTTAGACGGATTTGTGGATATATACTTTTTGACAGGCAGAAGCTTAAGAGAGCCCGCTAAGGATGTCGGCCGAGACAATGCACTGGTAAGGAATCGGGGTGGGTTCCAATTTTTGGATGTAACAGGCCCGAGCTTGACGAGCGACAAGTCATTCGGTCTCGGAGCCGTAGTAGCCGATTACAACCAAGACGGTTTTCCCGATTTGTATATCAGCAACTACGGACCAAATCGCCTACTAATGAACGCAGGCGATGGGACGTTCGAGGACGTAACGAGCGTCAGTGGCACAGGCAATGGTGATAAGTTCGGAGGAGGTTGCGCTTTTTGCGATTTTAATGCGGACGGAATTCTGGATCTTTACGCCGGAAACTACGTTGACTTTACGTTAGAGAATGCCGTTTTTATAGAACGAAACGGCAAGATATTTCATTCCGGGCCCGTTTACTACAAGTCCGTTCCCGACACACTTTTTTTCGGTAATGGTGATGGTACTTTTTCTGATGTAAGCATGTCCTCTGGAATCGGCAAACATGCTGGACCAACGATGGGGCTAATTGCAGCCGATCTAACAGGAGATGGGCATCCCGACGTTTACACATGCAATGACGGAAAAGCCAACTTTCTGTTCGTGAACGACGGCAAAGGTAACTTCACTGAGGAAGCGTTAATTGCCGGGTTAGCATTTGACTTTAGGGGAACCGCAAACGCATCCATGGGTGTCGACATTGGAGATTACGATGGCGATGGTTTATTTGATTTGATTACGACCAACTATCAAAATGAACTACCTGTTTTGTATCACAATTTGGGAGAAGGAGTTTTTGAGGACGCCTCGACATCTGCACGAGTCGCCGAATCAATCATCCCGCATGTGACATGGGGAACATCTTTTATGGACTTCGACAATGATGGACAACTCGATTTATTCATTGCCGCGGGTCATTTTGATGATGCCGAAATTAGTGACGATCGAACGGCAAAGAAGGTGCGAGACTTTTTAATGGTGAATCGCAACGGGAAGTACATTGATGTTTCTGCGCAAGTTGGTTTAACAGCGGTCGAATCCTCGAGAGGTGCTGTGTTTGAAGACTTCGATAACGATGGAGACATTGATATCGTCGTGTTAAACGCTAATGCAAAACCCACAGTGTATCGAAACGACTCTGAGTCCAAGCATAGTTTTGTTGCATTAAAGCTTGTTGACACAAAAGGCAATCGCGATGCAATTGGGGCGAGGGTACATGTAGAGCGTCAGATTCTTACAAAAAACTTCGTTGTTGTTAGCGGCAGAGGCTATCAAAGTCATTACGGCGATCGATTGCACATTGGCCTAAATCAACTCGAAGATACAGAGCTACGAATCACGGTAAATTGGGCTGACGGAGAATCCGAGACTTTTCAGGTTGTGCCCAACCGTATCAATGTTATTCCTCGCGGCGGTCAAGCTTATGAATTGCCCTTGAAGCATTGAGCGAAGAATCCATCAATCATCCAGACAATCTTTTTATCTTTTCATTCTTTTTCAATTACGAGAACAGAAGCAATTTATTATGGTCAAGTTGTTATTGGGAACGTGTATCGTTGTGGCAGCATCCTTGGCAGCCTGGGGTTTAATCATGAAGACTCACCCGGTCTTTGTAGCAACTGAAGCTCTCGATGCATCTCGGAAGGCAGGAGTCTTGACCGAAGAGATGTCTGCAGCCGTCGACCTCGAGGACTTCAAGAGCGCGTTGGTAACCTTTGCGATTTGGGGAGGCATTGTCGGCTTAGCATTTGGACTCGCTAGTCCACTGAACAAAACAAAGCTCCCCTTGCGAGCAATACTGGGAGTTGTTCTTGGAGTTGTTGGCGGTTTGGCAGCTGCATATATCTCCAATCGTTACGCTCGCCTTTCAGAGCCACCACTCGACTTTAGCACTTATTGGTTAACTCGCTGGATTGTCGTACTATTGCCGTTGATCGCATCACTGGGAATTTCCTCGACAATTTTCTCATGGAATGCAAAGAACGCCGTCGAGAACATTGTTCGAGTTGGAGTCGGTGCGGTACTAGCGATATGCGTTTATGTTTTTTCCATGGGCTTTTTGACTCCCATCGAGCAGTCGCAGTACATTTTCCCTGGCTTTAAGTCAAACTCGGCACTGCTAATGACCGCCGTCGGAGCATTATCATTTCTTATGATATCACTCAAGACCGGCAAAGCAGCGGAGTCGATGAAGGGTGAGACCAGCGAGGCAGTTTTGAATAATGCCCCATAGTGGGGTTAGCTAATTTGGTTTTCGAGCTTAGCGGCGGCTTATTTTCCTCTTTTGCTGCACAAACGTGGTTTACTTACCCCGTGACTTCTTGTAAAATTTACGGGTTAAGTACTCACCATTTTGGTTGAATTTCTCTTCATTTTTGTTCGGAGTATTTTATGAAGCGTTCTTTCCGTCGAGGGTTTACCCTCGTAGAGCTGCTGGTGGTAATTGCCATCATCGGTATTTTGGTTGGATTGTTGTTGCCTGCGGTACAGGCAGCACGCGAAGCTGCACGACGAATGCAATGCAGCAACAATCTCAAGCAATTGGGATTGGCAATGATGAACTACGAGTCTGCGTACAAGCGATTCCCTGCCATGGGTATCATGAACGACACGAGCCCAGGATTGGGACGTGAAGGAAACACCTATGCGTGGACGATTGCAGTCTTGCCGTTCATCGAGCAGACACCTCTTTACAACAACATGATGGGTCGAGCTCGTCCCAACGGCATTGGGCTTCCTCGCCCATGGGCTGGTATCGGCGGATATGTCGATGCTGAGGAGCAAGCTTGGGGACGTACCCAACGCAATTGGACAGTTGACATTCCATCCTTTATCTGTCCATCGGATCCACCACCACCAGATCGAGGTGAAAGCCCGAGCTTGTTGAACTACAAGGTCTCGATGGGGGACACTTACTTCCAAAACCACTTCCCAGTATCCGCTTGGGGTACTCGAGATAACCGTGGTGTGTTCCACATCAACCGATTCTTGCCGATGGCAGGCATCAGTGACGGAACCTCGAATACAGTTCTTCTTGCTGAAGTTGCTGGCGGTGGTGCACCTCGTGACCTTCTAGGTGGCGTCGCTCAAAACATGAGCGCATGGGACCCTGCGAGCTGCCAAGCTCGGGTTGGTATGGTTAACGGTCGTCGTCAATTGACAGGTGCTGTTCGTGAAATTTGGCGACCAGTTTCTGGTAGAGCATGGGACGGCCGCCCATACTTCTGCGGCGTTACCACAATGTCCGCTCCAAACGGTCCACACTGCAACTGGGGTGGTGGTGACTGGAACGAGTCTATGGTTCCTGCAAGCAGCTTCCACACAGGTGGCGCACAAGCTGCAATGGCAGACGGGTCCGTGCAATTCATATCTCAAAGCATTGACACTGGAAATCAAACGATTGTTCAGCAAAGCAATGCTGGCGGTCAAGAGCTGTTCGGTGGACCATCTAACTACGGCGTTTGGGGAGCACTCGGAACCCGCAACGGTGGCGAAACCAACGCGAGCGTAAACAACTAGTCGACATGCGATAGTTTAAGTATCATGCGTGCGGGTCTCATACCTGCACGCATTTTTTTTGCCCTGACATACCCGTTCCGATTTTCGATTGTGGAGTTTTATCATGTTCCGATTTTTACCAGTCCTCGCAATTGTTTTGCTTGCATCGTGCGGGGGACCTAAGCTAACTAAAGTATCAGGCGTTGTTACCTACAAGGGGAAGCCGATAGAAAACCTGACTGTTCAATTCGCACCAGATGGCGGTGGTGTCGTGGGAGCGGCAACGACTGATGCAACTGGGAAATACGACATTGGCTGCTCATTGGGATGGGGGGTTCCTCCAGGATCGTATTCCATTAATCTCAAGCCTCCTACAAAAACTGTAGCTGGCGATTCCTCCAACCCGATGGCCGGTTTAGCTCAGGGCACTCCTGAGTACGAAGCAGCTTACAAAAAAGCAATGTCGGGAGGAGCACGCCCAAACGACCAGTATAAGCAGGTGAAGGACAAAGACTCATTGCCCGACGAGTATCAAAGAGGAAAACTTAAAGCGATGGTCCAAGATGTTGGTAGTCAAGTTCTCGATTTCAAGATCGAGTAATCCTAGCCCAAGTCAAAAGTTCGCGTAAACTATTAAAATAAGATAGCCAACCTAGAATCGTGCTTATGAAGTGAGTGCGAATCCGGTTGGCTTTCTAACTTGAATGGGGCTTTCGATACGTATGCTTGAGTTCAGATTTCTTGTCCAAACATAAAACATTTCTTGATGTGAGCATTTTATGGGCTGGCAAAAGCTTGTGGTTCTTTTAACAGTCGGACTTCTGATGTCGGGCTTGGTTATAGGCGTAGTTGTCTTGCTAACGCCTCTTGAAGAGCTAACGGAGGAAGAGAAAGAGGCATATCTCGCCGAGCAACGTCTCAAGCTTTCGCAGATGACAACCGAATCGTCTCCCACAGCCCCCCCTCCTTCCCCCTCAAAGGAACAACCTAAAAGACAATCCCCAACGATATCGCTTCCCATCCAGCCCAAGATTTCAGAAACGCAAGTGGTCCATGATCAAGTACGAGAAATGGTCGAGGGCCTAGTTGTAAAGTTCCCGTCAGATCCGGGAAGTTGGCATATCGCCGCGCAAACGTACGCCGAGCTCAATCAATCTGAAAAGGCAGAGGAATACTGGAAAAAATGCCTGGAGCTCAAACCTCAACACTTCGGTCCTTACCTCGGGTTAGCCGAAGTTCTTACGGAGAAAGGTAGGTTTCAAGATGCGGTCGAAGTTCTGAATCGAGTATTTGCGCAGGGGGGCTCATCTCCCGAGGTTTACACCAAGTTAGGAGAAGCTCTTGAGAATTTGGGGCAAATCCCAGAAGCGAAAGCCATGTTTGCAAAAGGTTTTGATTTGTTTCCTGATGAACCAGGCCTGCTATTGCGTCTAGGCAGAACTCAAGCACAGTCAGGAGAACTGGAATTGGCGGAAACGAACATCCGTGAGGCAATCAAACGCGAAGGCGAAAATCAACAGAACCTACTTGTACTAAATGGTGTTCTTGCGCGACTTAACAAACGAGATGAAATTACAATCGTTCGCGAAAAGCTTCGCAACTTAACCTCTTCCGAAAAAAAAACCGAGCAGACCAAATCATCATTCCAAGAGGGATATGAAAAGGCTCTTTCAGAATCTATGAGCCAGGTATACGAATCGGCAGCATCGGTCTGTTTGCAGCAACGAGACTTGCCAGGTGCCGAGAAGCTTTACATGCAGTCTCTCACCATTGATCCTAACTTATTGTCTTCGATCAAAGGGCTCTCTAGCGTTTTCCTAGAAGAAAAGAGATGGGAAGACTTGATATTGGTGCTTAACAGACTGATCGAAGGAGAACCGGATCAGTTTATTCACAAAATCAATTTGGCGAGTGCGCTAGTACAAGTTGGCGATATGGAGTCGGCAGAAAAGACCTTAGTAGATCTAGTAAAGAATGCCCCAACCTTTGACTTGGGCAAAATCGCACTGTGCAAACTGTATTTGGGGGCCAACCAAGCCAACAAAGCGGTAGATTTGATTAGGGAGGTTGCGGATTCGAAACCTGACGCGTCTGTCTTTATTCTCCAGGCCGCAATTTTGGAAGCTGCAGGAGATAAAATCGGTGCTCAGACTGCAAAACAAAATGCCGATCGGTATAAAGCCGATAGTTCATCCCGCTAGAAGAATACGAACCGGAGAGTAATTCTATGCGTTCGTTTCTAAGCTGCGTAATCAGATTGTCTTTGCTTGGAGTATTTTTTATTCTCAGCCAGGATGCACGCTGCCAAGTTATTGAATCAAAAATCCGCTTTGCCGACATTACCGACTCAAGCGGTCTTTTGTTCAAGCATCAAGATGGCAGCGACGGCAATCGCTATCTCATTGAACTCATGGGTGCAGGCATCTGTTCTTTCGATGCCGACGGAGATGGTTTGGTTGATGTCTTCATGCTCAATGGGTACGAGCTAACGCACGGTGGTCAGCGAAACCCAGAGGACAAATCCTCATGCACGCTTTTCAAGAATCGAGGTTCATTAGCGTTTCTTGATTGCACGCAACAGAGCGGCGTCTTCGTGAATGGTTATGCATTAGGAGCCACAGCCGGAGATTTCAACCATGACGGCTTTAACGACCTCTATATCTCAAATTATGGTGCCAACGTCCTACTTGTGAACAATGGAGATGGCACTTTTGTTGATGTATCCGAAGAAGCTGGGGTTCAAGGCCAAGGAGAGTTTGGAGCAGGCGTTACATTCCTTGATGCGAACAACGATGGAAACCTCGATCTATTTGTTGGAAACTATGTGGAGTTCGATTTTGACCGACATTTTGAACTTGCGCCAAAAGCGTTCCCCTATTCGCCCGGCCCCAAGGATTATCCTCCATGTAAAGACCGATTGTTTATTAGCAATGGAGACGGAACATTCCAAGATGTAAGCAAGGAGTCTGGCATTGCAGATTCAGCTGGCCCCAGCATGGGAGTTGTCGCGGCTGATTTCGATGATGATGGTGACATTGATGTTTTTGTTGCATGCGACGGTGCGGCCAATCTACTCTATCAGAATGACGGTACAGGACGATTTACCGAAGAGGCACTCTTTGTCGGTGTCGCCTTTGATATGAGAGGAAATGCGAATGGAGGTATGGGAGTCGACGCCGCCGATATCAACGGTGATGGACTCATTGATCTTTTTGTAACGGATTACTCCGACCAGTTTCCCGAACTTTTTATAAATGGGAAGCCAGCTGGTGTATTCGAGGATGTAGCGAGACGCCTCCAGGTGGGCTTAGAGGTTTACCAGCATGTTAACTGGGGCATTGGATTAATGGATTTCGATCTAGACGGTGATTTCGATGCGTTTGTTTGCAACGGTCACTTACTCGAAAATGCGAAAGAGATCGAACCAAATACTTCTTACGGAGTGGCTAACGTCGTATTGGAAAATCTCGACGGACGACTTTTTCGATCTGTAAGCGATCAAGCCGGAGAGGCGTTAGATTTGGCGGAGAGCTCTCGCGGTGCTGCGTTTGACGATCTAGATAACGACGGTGACATCGATGCGGTGATACTGAATTGCGACTCGATGAATCAGGTACTCGAGAATCGGCAAACAAGTTCGAATGATTGGATTGGAATTCGATTGGTCGGCACAAAGTCCAATCGCTCAGCCGTAGGGGCAAAGGTTGTTATAAGGACGGGAGGGAATGAAAAAACTCTTTGGAAACTTAACGGGCGAGGCTACCAGAGCTTTTATGGAGAACGATTACACATTGGGCTAGGCACCACAGCCCGAACGGACGCGTCGCAAACAGTCGGCCAAATCGACGAGGTCATCGTTTATTGGCCTGGCAACAAAGAACCAACAGTCGTTAAAGATTTATCCATTAATCAGTATCACGACATCATTGAACCCAATTGATTCCGAAACTAGTCGTTACCAAACATACACCCGCTGGCACATGCTGAACGCCCACAGGTTCCTGGATTTACAGAAACGCTCGAGGATTGCCCAGCCATCACAGGAGTACTGATCACGCTCAGGGTCTTTTCTAGTTTCTTCGAGCCACATTTTGGACAGTCTGGTTGCTGGCTCGAGTTGTGCAGGAAAATTTCCACGTGAGCCTGGCAACTCTTACAATCGTATTCGTATATCGGCATCGCTTTGCTTTCATGCTAGAGTAACGTGGGGGTAGTCAGAAATGCTTTTCACCCATCTAACGATGATAGCTACTAGACCGACATTTTTCCAGATCGAGCTATAGGCTCATGGTAGGACAAGATGAGTCAGTCACGCACCGAAAACACCCCAATCGACTTAGTCGCCCCTAAAGAGCGGAGGGGATTGGATTCACTGGTGTTAATGTTGCTAAGTTCCTTCTTGAACGAGTTTTTCGTTTGGTGGTCTTTTGCTGGACGAATGACCTGGGAATCTTGGCTAAAGATTCCCAATCTCACAATCTTTCTCGCGCTGTGGTGGTTCGGGGCTCTTGTGTTGTTCCTGATTTGGGTTGCTTTCTGGTTGTTCCGAGGCCGTCTCCAAGTTCCTTTCGTCGTATTTGGGGTGCTTACAATTGTGGCTGTTATGAGCGGGTGTGCGATTCAATCGGGGGTTTTTAGCAGAGGGGTATTCACGGCAATCGTACCAGCGTTGTTTTTCCTATTGAATTTGATTGCATCTACGTTGTTAATGAGAGAGCGAAGGTTCGATTTAGGCATCCAAGTTTTGCTGAGTGCGACGATGGGTTTAGGGGCAGGTCTACTCTATATCTACCTTTATGTGAGTTCGATATAGTGTTTTTCGACTCGCGTCTTTGCGATTCGTTGTTTAGCATTGAGATTAGCGAGACGTCCCTGTACACGAAGAGGTTTCCATGGAGATTGACGTTAAGACCGTATCGGAGTGGTTGCAATCGGGAGCCGATTCATCCGGGAATAAATTCGCCCTAGTAGACTGTCGCGAACAGTCGGAGTGGGATATAGCACGGATCGCAGGCGCGATCTTGTTGCCTATGTCGAGCTGGCCTCCTTCGGAAGAGCAAATGCAGAACTTGTCTGGCAAGACAGTTGTCATCCACTGCCATCATGGAGGCAGGTCTCTGCGCGTGGCAAACTGGTTTCGTAGCAACGGCCATCCCGAAGCATTGAGCATGGCGGGTGGAATCGATGAGTGGAGCCACTCGATCGATCCTTCTGTTCCAACTTACTAGAAACCATTGCTTCAACGGAGAAGAAATAAATCGGTCAGACGTTTCTCACTCCATAAGAGCCGATCCTAATCGACCGACGAATACTTATAGAAACGCATTCTATCGGTGCAATTTGTACTCGAATGCGTCGACCAGCGCTAACCAGCTTGCTTCGATGATATTCGAACTTACGCCGATTGTTCGCCAGGTGGTCTTGTCGTCAGAACTTTCGATGTTCACACGGATGTGAGCGGCCGTGCCCGCTTGCGCGTTGACGACCCGAACCTTAAAGTCAACAAGACGCATCGTATCAAGTTCTGGATAAAACGGAATTAGTACTTTTCTAAGTGCGGCGTCCATGGCATTGACTGGACCATGCCCCTCGGCTGCTTCAACTTGAATTTGATCTTGAACCTGTATTTTCAGAATCGCTTCCGCGTATGGTTCAGAGTTTTGTGGATTCAGATCTCCGGCGAGCACTTGGTACTTTATCGTTTCAAAGTGTTTGGTATAGGAGCCCGAACATCGTCTAACTAGAAGATCAAAGGAACCTTCGGCAGCTTCGAACTGGTACCCTTGATTCTCTTTAATGACGACTTCGGAAAGGATTCGGTCCAAAGTCTCGCGATCGGCAGATAGCCCAGTATTTTGTGTAAGAGCAGCAATATTGGATCGGCCCGAAAGTTCACTCACGAGGATCCGTCGCTCGTTTCCGACTAACGCAGGGTCCATGTGTTCGTATGTATGAGTGTATTTATTGATAGCATGGACATGCATGCCACCTTTGTGTGCAAACGCACTCTTGCCAACAAAGGGTTGCCCACTTCTGAGCTGAAGGTTGGCGGTTTCATATACGTAGCGAGACAATTCAGTCAGGTGATCAAGCGGCCGACCACCAAGCACGTGATACCCCTGTTTCTTAAACTGTAGGTTGGCCATGATGGCGACCAAGTCTGCATTACCGCATCGTTCGCCGATACCATTGATCGTTCCTTGAACTTGATCGCAGCCTGCATCGATTGCTGCAAGCGAATTAGCTGTAGCCAGATCCCCATCGTTATGGCAATGAATTCCGAGTTGAACTCCCAAAGGCTTGAGAGCCTGCATTGCGATACGCACTATTTCCGAGACCTCTTCTGGAAGCGTACCTCCGTTCGTATCGCAGAACACGATCCATTTCGCTCCTGCTTTGGCCGCCGCCGTTACGGTTTCCAGTGCATAGGCTTGATTGGCTTTGAATCCATCAAAAAAGTGTTCCGCGTCGTATACGACTAGTGCATGTTTATTAAGGAACTCGACACTTTCTGCGATCATGTCAATGTTCTCTTGCAAAGAGACACCAAGCACGTTTGTTGCTTGAAAGTCCCAAGTTTTCCCTACAACGGTGATGGCAGGTGTTTCTGCTGCAACCAAGGCCTTCATTCCAGGATCATCACAGGCAGCAATCCCCCGTCGTCTCGTCATACCAAAAGCGGATACTAGCGAATTTCCAAGCGACATATTTTTAACGCGCTGAAAAAACTGGGTATCTTTTTCGTTGGATAGCGGGTAGCCGCCTTCGATCATATCGACACCTATCTCCGCCAGTCGGGCAGCGATATTTAGTTTGTCTTGAAGAGATAGGCTAACTCCTTCGCCTTGAGTGCCATCCCGCAAGGTCGTGTCATAGATACAGATGGATCGTTTGGTCATAATGCTATTTTATTGCGGCTAAAACAAAAAACCCCTGAGAGAAGCTCCAGGGGTTCTGAGATGGTTTTTCACTCGAAGTAGCGAAAGCCCCGAAGCTGCTAAGCTCGGGTAATAATAATTACCGCTGATAAGTTCGAGTTTTTTATTTTCATTACGTATATGCTCGGTCTTGGGAGTGCTGCATAACCGCGTCTAGTATAACCCAAGCAGCGATAGTTTGGAACCCGGGCTTCCGGAACAAGCTTAGTCGCCAGGATTGTTGGGTATAAGTAGCCAGCTAGATATAGCAAGGCTAGAATCGGAAGGACGCCTTTTGAAGTTTATTATGGGAGACATGGTATGGCGGGGTGGGCGATAGTAGGTTGTGGAATGATTGCCAAATTTCACGCGCGAGCCATTCGCGAAATGAAGGGCGAGCACTTGGTCGCCTGCTACAGCCGAGATGAAGCGAAAGGCCTTGAGTTCGCATCGACCTACGGTGGTGAGGCTTATTCCGACTTAACAAAGATGTTAGCGAATCCTAAAGTTGATATCGTTACCATTTGCACTCCTAGCGGGGCTCATCTCGAACCAGGTATTGCAGCGGCTCGAGCTGGAAAACACGTTCTTGTAGAGAAACCACTCGAAGTAACGGTGGCTAGGTGCGATAAATTGATTGATGCCTGTGAGAAAGAGGGGGTTCGTTTAGGTACGATCTTTCCATCCAGGTACCACCGATCTGCATTGCTCATGAAGAAGGCGATCGAGTCGGGTCGCTTTGGTTGCATTTCCTTGGCATCTGCGTATGTGAAGTGGTACCGGACGCAGCAATACTACGACAGTGGTGCATGGAGGGGAACGTGGAAGCTCGATGGGGGCGGAGCATTAATGAACCAAGCAATACACAGTGTGGATTTGTTGCTTTGGCTGATGGGAAATGTTCGGTCTCTTTCGGCTTTTACTGCATTGCGTGCACACGAGCGCATCGAGGTTGAGGATGTCGCAACCGCTACGTTAGAGTTCGAGTCAGGGGCACTCGGAAGCCTAGAGGCCACGACTGCCGCCTATCCAGGCTCTCTCAAGAGAATCGACATTTGCGGTTCTACCGGCTACGCGATCCTGGAAGAAGAGGCTCTCATTAAATGGGACTTTCTCAAAGAGATGAAAGCGGATGCGAAAATCAAATCTGAAATGCAAGGAAACGTGACAGGCGGTGGGGCAGCGGATCCCGCAGCGATCGGTCACAAAGCCCATCAATCATTGTTTGAAGACTTTCGTAAATCGATCAAAAACGGAACCCCCAATCTCATCGACGGAAATGAGGGGCGACGAAGCGTCGAGTTGATTACTTCAATCTACAAGTCGGCGAATACGGGCAAACGGATCAAGCTCGGCTGAGAAATGCTCTGTTGATTTCCTAAGCCGGACGAAGAACAAAGGCTAAAGAAACCTCGACTAACGAGCTTCTAGGTTCGTGAAACTTAGTCTCACCCGCATGGGGGGGTATTGTGGAAAACCGCAATACATTTTGTAGGTTTGTGACTGTACCGACTGAGATCTGTCTTCCGATAAATAAAAGCAGACCCCTGTGATACCTTCGGGGCAGTCGAATCAAAAATGCTGGGGGCAGCACTTCGGGTTCGATGAAGGTCACAGGGGTTTTTACGCTCCATAATGTGAGGGGCCACAGCAAAGCAGTAGAACAAGTGCCAGGCTTGAATTCTCAAAGCTAATCGCGTCAATAGTGGAACATGTGCTGGTCGGTAATAATCTCTTAAAGTAGAAGCCGCAGTTTAAGAAGTTCAGAAGAGTTGTGCTCCGTCCGGGCTTGCATAGCAGTCTTTATTCCAATTGCCCGACGACTTTGGTTTGCGTGGACACGTAAGACTCGCTTGGACTAGCGTTAATTTCTCTTCCGTTAGGACCATTATCGCCCATGCGAGGGGGTACCCTTTAGCTGAAGAAATAAACGCCCCAACAACCATCAGGTTCGTTAAAGGAGGACCTAGAACTTCGCAACCTGAAGTTTGCTATCAATTTAAGTTGCATATTGGTCGGTTTAGGGGCGAAAGAAAGAAAGGGGTATTTCGTTATCATCTTCCACTCTTCATTCGGAACTAACTGTGTCGAAGCCATCACGCGCATTCATCGAGAAAAGAATTTCTTTGGATAAATCTCGAATCGTTGAGCCTCGCGATAACACGGTTAACGAAATCGCTTCTAGAAATGCATTGGTTACTATCGATAACGCCGGGAGCCTAGTAGAAGAGGCTCTTGGGAACAACTCCCCGGTGGTATCAATCATCATCCCAGCGTTCAACGAAATTGGAACAATTGACAAAATTGTCAACGCTATACGCTCCCTTCCTGTTCATAAACAGATTGTGGTGGTTGACGATGGCAGTACGGATGGAACGAGAGAGTACATCGCGAAACTCGCCGGCGTCTCAGGGATCGATGTTTGCCTACACGAACGCAATTCCGGAAAGGGAGCCGCCATTCAAAGTGGTATACAGCGATCCATTGGCGAAATCGTAATAATTCAGGATGCCGACCTCGAATACGAACCCTCGGATATACTCCAAGTTATCGAACCGATAATAAAAGGTGACGTGGATGTTGTGTATGGCTCTCGCTATCTTGCCAACCCAGAACAAGATGGGTCCGCATTTCATCGATTTGGCAATAAGGTTCTTACTGGGCTAAGTAATTTTGCGAGCGGCCAGCAACTGACCGACATGGAAACATGCTACAAGGCTTTTCGACGAGAGCTGATCCAAAGCATTACTATCGAACAAAAGCGTTTTGGATTCGAACCAGAGATCACGGCGAAGCTTGCACGAAGAAAAATTCGCATTCTGGAAGTGCCGATTCAGTATAAGCCCAGATCCTGGGATGAGGGCAAAAAGATCGGTGTCAAAGACTTGGTCAACACTCTGTGGTGTATCGTTCGATATAGACTCTTTCGCTAAAAGATCAGCTAACGCGCAGAGATGATTCTAGCGTTTTAAGAATTTCCTTTACGGTAAGTTTTCCGCGACCGCATTGGATAATCTCATCCTCAATCAACCAAGAATCCACTTTCTTCTGGGCTGAGATGACCGTTGAGTGCTGACGTTTTCCAAAGTATTCGCCAATTTCCGATAAGGCAGCGCGAGTGTACTTTCTAGCGAGGAACATAGCCAACATTCTAGGTTGACTGACGCTCTGACATTTGGTCTTGGCCTTGAGCAAATTTTCTTCCAAACCAAAAACGTCCGAAACAACTCGTTCAATATCTTTGAGTCGAACAACAGGCTGGCTTGCTCGTATCAAATCGAGGGTCGCTCGAATAGCTTGGTCCTGCTCCAATGGCTGGCCTTGGATACGTTGCTGCACAACCAATCGATGAACGACCCCCTGCAATACGCGTGCATCTCCAGAAGATTGTGTTGCAAGCTGCTTGGCGGTCGACTCATCTATCGAAACACTTTGTTTGTTGCACAACCTGACAAGAAGTTTCGTTCGAGTTTCCACATCTAGCGGCTCCATACCGCATGCCATGCCACCCGCCAATCGTGCATGAAGATCCGAAGAAAGACCGGCCAATTCGTTCAAGCTTCGGTCGGCGACAAGTATCACCTGCTTCTTGTCCCTAAGAAGCATATCAATCGTGTTGCGCAACTCTGCGAGCGTCGCGTTCTTACCAAGGCAGAATTGTAGATCATCAATAACAAGCACATCCACATCGCGATACTTCCTCCGGAAACTCGCGAAACCTCCCCCTCGAGCACTTTCCGTGAATTCGATCGTAAACTGCTCACCCGTCAGCACAAGCACCCGTCGCATGCGATGCACTACTTTGAGCCGATGGGCTAAACCGATCGCCAAATGCGACTTTCCACACCCGTGCGGTCCAAAGATAAACAGCGGACTAATCTGCCCTGGTTTTTCAAGCACCATGTTTGCGGCCGTGTATACCAGGCGATTGTGATCTCCAGGGATAAACTCCTCCCAACGTCGCTCGTTTTCACGGCGAAGATGGGCCAACCGTTCCATGGACGAGCCTTCCTGGTCTGCAACAGGCTTGATAACAGCAGAAGATTTCGGTGCAACGGAGGCAAGCATCGGCGTAGGTGATTGTCTCGTAATCGTCGCGTTTTCGCTGCGATGCAAACGAAGCGAAGGTCGCGTGGAAACAAGCGACTGATCATCGTTTATGGGACCAGCAGTAGTTGGCACAGACGAATGGCTCTGGGTTAAGGCGATGTTTATACTGGATTCATCGACCTCCGGCATTGACGCCGTCTGGTCGTTCCTGACTAGGATGCGGTAGCCGAATTCATTGCCCACCACCTCTTCGATCGCCTGCTGCAATTCCGCTCGGAACATACGAGTGATACAGTCAGCGACAAAAGGGCTGGCTACTTCGACCACCACATTATGATCTAAAACACTCCACTCCGCATCTGCCCCAAACCAAAGATCCATCCGATGGGAACCCAACTTTTGCCGAACCAAGGCCGCCACTATTTTGGGGGTATCCTGGGCATTGCTTGCTAATTGTTGAGCTGCCGTCATCGCTTATTCCTGTACCGTGCGAGGCCAAGCGAAACGCCATCATGCGTTCCGAAAGGATTCCATCCGAACAGGAACCATCCTGCCGGAGAACTGACTTAAGGGCAGGATTCGTTCCCCAGTGGCAAATCTCCGAGACTTGAGACAATCTCGAAAAAATACCGCCCTTTGCTGTCATTTCAGGGCGTGATTCTAGGACTGCTAGCATTCAAGTCAAATTCAGCTGAGCCTGGTTTGGAGATTTTGTTTAGAACGGAGTGATGAAGATAAGGTAAAGATCGATCGTTCCGGTCCGGCGAAAAATTTGCCTGCACCGAAGTAACATCGCGCCATGTGTGTGGAAAATCTGTTGGTTGCCTGATGCGATCCTTTTCTCAGGTTACAGCCACTAAAACACGCTAAACTAGCAACGTACCTGCCCGACAAGTAAAGCTTTTTGCTTTGTAGAACTTATGCGTCTCAAGACAGGAAAACAAATCGGATGGATCGACTTACCTTTTCGCTTCTTTTGCTGTTTTGCTTTGGCTTAGCCGGCAATGCCATTGCTTTTGAGACATCTACGACAAGCGAGAAACGCCCGCTCAACATTGTTTTCATTCTCGCTGATGATTTGGGCTGGGCTGATGTTGGATGCTATGGCCAACTTCAATTCGAAACCCCGAATATCGATCGCTTAGCATCGAGAGGAATGCGGTTCACGCAACACTACAGCGGAGCGCCGGTCTGTGCACCATCTCGTTGCGTACTTATGACCGGCAAACACTTGGGACACGCAGAGATCAGAGGAAACAAACAAGCCAAACAAATCGACCCTCGCTTCGATGAAGGCCAAGCGCCCTTATCGGATAACGCTGTAACCTTAGCGTCGATGCTCCAAAAGCATGGCTATCGAACCGGGGCTTTCGGTAAGTGGGGATTAGGACCAGTGGGTAGTTCCGGTTCTCCTGACAAGAAGGGCTTTGAGGAATTCTTTGGATATAACTGCCAAGCAGTAGCACATAGCTATTACCCTGCGACGCTTTGGAAAAACACATCGCGAGTTCCTCTGAACGCCAAAGCAATTCCTGGACATAACAAGCAACCCCTAGGTGAAGTTCGCAGTGAAGATTGGGTCGGAGAAAGCTACGCCCCTTACCGCATGATGGATGAAGCCATCCAGTTCCTAAAAGACTCCTCCAATCGTCCGTTTTTTCTATACCTGCCTCTAATCGAACCACATGTTGCTTTACACCCACCATTGAAACGACTTGATGACTTTCCGCGTGAATGGGACACAGAAGTCTATCGAGGGGAAAATGGGTATCTCCCCACAGCAAGACCTAGAGCAGCCTACGCTGCTCTGGTGACAGATATTGATTCCTACGTAGGAAGAGTTCTCGATACTCTCGATGAACTTCAACTTACGAAAAACACGCTAGTCGTTTTTACGAGTGATAATGGAGCCACGCACCCAAGCACGGCAAACCCTAAACTTCATGTTGGTGGCGCCGACATAAGTTTCTTTCAAAGCACTGCCTATCTTCGAGGTCACAAAGGAAGCGTTCATGAGGGTGGGATTCGCGTCCCCATGATCGCAAGCTTGCCCGGGACGATCGAACCGTCCAAGGTTTGTGAAAGTCCAACTTATTTTGCGGATTGGCTCCCCACTATTCTGGAAGCGACGAACTCCGCCGATCCGAACCTCTCATCGGATGGTGAGAGTTTCTGGAAATTGCTAACGGGGGCAAATCCGAACTGGAAACGCAAGAATCCAATGGTCTGGGTTTTCCCTGAATATGGAGGTCAAGTAGCGATCAGATCCGAACAATGGAAACTCGTTCGCAAACAACTCAACTCACCAAAACGTTCTGGACCTTGGGAGCTCTACGATTTAAGCCAAGATGAATCAGAACAAACCGATGTTGCGTGGAAGTATCCTGAACTGGTTCAACTTCTATCGGATCGATTAACGCGAGAAATGGACGACAATGAACTGTTTCCTGTTACGATTCCAAAGGAATCCGAGTAATCGTATCGCCGTAATGTTCGGTGTAGTCATAACGAAGCTCGGGAAAGTTACGGCATTTCATCTCCCTTGAGCGACAGTCGAGCGCATCGAGGAGAGGGTGAGAGGCCAGGCGATGCATAATGGCTCAGACGGAGAAGGTGGAGTGTGTGCGACTTGCGTTGTCGGTAGCTACTCAGTCACGCTTCCACCGAGATAAACTCAGTGGTGAGCCCAAGATCGCATTCGGTGCAACAAAGTGCTCGAAAACGGTATCTAACTGCTCGCTTGGGCAACGATCGGGACAATAGGAAATCCAAAACACCGTTGGAAAACCTATAGGGAAAAGATTGAGAAAATGGCAAATCGGCCCCAAGAGACCAACCTGCTACCCGTCCGCCTTGGGCGGAGACATTACTGACTGAGT
>Ga0315899_10001103_pt1 | contig 31282 bp, 20 predicted proteins | sample LakEriMetagenome_2_FD_203518 | JGI IMG/M metagenome (GOLD analysis project Ga0315899, IMG submission 203518) | Freshwater fungal communities from buoy surface, Lake Erie, Ohio, United States - Buoy 4 MA112 | ecosystem: Environmental > Aquatic > Freshwater > Lake | place: USA: Lake Erie, Ohio...
GAAAGCAAGGGGTATGGAAATCTGCCAGTATGCGTCGCAAAAACACAATACTCTCTCTCGCATGATCCCAAACTTTTGGGACAGCCGAGCGGATTTGTGGTTCCCATTAAGGAGGTGCGGTTGTGCGCAGGAGCTGGGTTTGTTCTTGCGACATGTGAGGGGATTACGCTCATGCCCGGATTGCCCAAAAACCCGTCTGCTCGGTTCCTCGATATCGGTCCTGACGGTGAAATTGTTGGCCTTAAAACAGAATAGACTAGTGAGGTTGTGAATTGTTCGATTTGAAGACTGCTCCGGTAACTGATCCTACGGCCATCTTTCGACATCGGGACGCTCTGTATGCCAGTGACATGCTGATCGTCGCCTTGAAAAGTCTTGATTTGTTTTCGCAGATCGCGGATCGGCCGCAAACATTGGAAGCAATTTGCCAAACTTTCTGTATCCATAGTCGACCGGCTGATGTTTTGATGACGTTTCTTGTTGCAAGCGGTTGGCTAGTTTGCAACCAAGGGGTATACAGCGTTACCCAGTCGGCACGTGAATTTTTAGTAAAAGGATCCCCTTGGTATATCGGACCATATTTTCCGCCAACATCTGATCGACCGATCGCGCGCGATTTACTTGAGTGTTTGAGGACCGACAAACCCGCGAACTTTGCTAGCCGAAAGAATCATGACGACTGGCATAAAGCTATGGAGACAGAGTCGTTCGCCCGTGAATTCACGGAGATGATGGATTGCCGTGGCGTATTCCTCGCCCAAGGGTTGGCCAAGCAACTCAATCTTTCGGGGCACACACGTTTACTAGACGTGGCCGGGGGCTCAGGCGTCTATGCGTGTTCGATATGTGCACACCATCAAGGTATCGAGGCGACAGTGCTTGAGAAATCCCCTGTCGATCAAATTGCACGCAACGCTATTACCGAACGAGGCTTTAACGATCGGGTTTCGGTTGTCGCGGGTGATCTATTCGATGAGAACTGGCCAGAGGGGTATGATATTCATCTTTTGTCCAATGTGTTGCATGACTGGAACGAAGGAACCGTGAAACAGATTCTTCGGAACTCATGGGAGAGTTTGACGCAAGGTGGCGTGATGTTAGTGCACGATACCTTTTTAAATGAGGACAAAACAGGGCCTCTCCACGTGGCCGAGTATTCCATTCTTCTCATGCATGTTACTCAAGGACGTTGTTATTCCGAGCGAGAGATCACAGATTGGGCAAAGGAAATCGGCTTTGTCTTTGACAAACGAGTTGAATCTGGGGCGATGAGAAGTGCATTGATCTATCGGAAAACCATGAAGTAGATCGTTATACTGACTAGGCCTGATAAAGTCTGTTCTGACGGATATAGGCCTCGACCGCCGCAGGCACTTGATAGCGAATGGAGCGAGCCTCGCGACACCGTAATCTCAAGTCGGTAGAACTAATCTGCAAGGTGGGGGCGAGAATCGCCCGACCTACCCCTCGAGGTTTGAGTGCTTCAGGGAGTAGTCCTTCAGTTTCGCTCCAGTCTAACGCTTGTATCGCGCCGTTACCGTCGGGCCTAACCATGACACCCAATTGGCATAGTTCGAGCAATTGAGAAGGTGATTTCCACTTTTTAAAATCGGTCAAACTATCAGCGCCGATGAGCAACCAAAACTCAGCCTCAGGGTGCTCGGACTTCATTTCACTAACTGTGTCAATGGTATAGCTAACGCCACCTCGATCTAGCTCTCGCGAATCGATCGAGAAAGACGAATTACCGTTAATGGCTAGTCGCACCATTTCCGACCGATGTTTATCATCGATCGGGAGTCTGTCCTGTTTCAAAGGCGAAATTTTTGCTGGCACAAACCGAACTTGATCTAATCCCAATTGCTCACGTGCGCACTCTGCCAGTATTAGGTGAGCATTGTGTATTGGGTCAAAAGAACCGCCAAAAATTCCAATTTTCATAATGTAGCGCTCTGTTGCACCGATGAGTGTTGCAATTCTTTGCCCATGCTTAAGATTTTGCAAGCCAGGCTTTCATATCATGGAGTGCGAGTGTATTTATAACCATTGCAGGGCGAACGCCAGCCCTGCGGGCTTGCAAGATACCATACTTCATCAAGTCTAAATTCGAAATCGAGTGTGCATCGGTATTGATTGCGATTTTAATGCCCATCTTGATGGCAGCCAACGTATGGATATCACTCAAATCTAGTCTGTAGGGATTCGCGTTAAGCTCTAGGATCTTATTCCGCTCTTTAGCCGCTTCCATAACCGCTTTCAGATCGACATCGTAAGGTTCTCGTCTTGAGAGCAAGCGGCCAGTCGGGTGAGAAATAGCGTGAACATTTGGATTATGAATCGCATTCAGGATGCGTTGCGTAATCTGTTCGCGTGGTTGTTTCTGGCCATAGTGAATACTCGCCGTGACCCAGTCTGCTTGAGCCAAACACTCGTCACTTATGTCCAAGTTTCCATTTTCCAGGATGTCGCATTCGACTCCCTTAAAGACCCAGCACGAAGATTTGGAGTCCCGGTTGAATTGATCGATTTCGATCCACTGTTGCAACAGTCTATTCTCATCGAGGCCTCGTGCCATGCTAACACGTTTGGAGTGGTCCGTGATGGCGATATACTCTAGTCCTCGGGCTGCAGCGGCAGTCGCCATTTCCTGTATCGTGTTTTCCCCGTCGGTCGCTGTGGTGTGCATGTGAAGATCACCACGAACATCCGCTAATTCAATTAAATCATCGATCCATTCTTGCGCGTTTGGCAGAAACTCAATCCGGTCTTCGCGAAGCTCAGGCGGAATCCACGGCAGTCCGAGCAAATGATAAATCTCTTCTTCGCTTTTTCCTGCTACGGAATGGGTTTCGTCATCTATTTTGTAGACACCGTATTCATTAATCTTGAGCCCCTGGGCTTTGGCCAGTCCTCTCACATGTACGTTGTGCTCTTTGCTGCCGGTAAAGTATTGGAGGGCGGCTCCCCAACTCGATTCCTCAACAACTCGCAAGTCGACTTGAAAAGAATCGGTCACGCGGACGCTCATTTTGGTATCGCCCCTTTGAATAATCTCCATAATGATTGGGAGCTTGGCAAAGTGGTCCATGACATCTATTGGGTGAGAACTCGTCACCAGCAAGTCCAAATCACCTACGGTTTCTTTACCGCGTCGGTAGCTGCCCGCGAATTCCATCTTGCCGATGGCTTGGCAGCTTTGCATGTAGGTCTTGATTCGGCTTACGAGAACGTCGGCGCGATCCATAAGGAGCCGTTGCGTTGCTTTTTCAGCGATCTCCATATTTTGGAGTATGGCTGCTTGCGTTTTTTCACCAAACCCTTTTAGGTTTGCAACAAGCCCTGATTCGCAAGCGGACCTTAACGATGCCAAGTCTTTGATCGAAAGCTCCGTGTACAGCTTCATGGCTTTCTTGGCTCCGACGCTTGGAATCGTCATGATGTCGCGGAGGGAGGGAGGCACCTTTTCTCTAAGGGCGTCCAGTTGTGGCAATCCACCTGTTTTGACTAGGACCGCTGTTTTTTCGGCGAGCGTCGAACCGATCCCATCAATCGTGGTCAAGTCTTTACCATCTAGTACCCATTGTGCGATCGACTCGCTACCTTCGGCGATCGCACGAGAGCCATTTCGGTACGCGCGAATTCGAAAAGCGTTTTCGCCCGACAATTCCAACAAGTCCGCCATCTCGTCAAAGGCGGCCGCAATTTCAGCGTTTGTAATCACGATTTGGTAAACCAGCTCTTACGGGTAAGAGCTCCCTACGAGTAAGTTCCGAAAGCAACTGCACGGGGTAAGTCCCTTGGTAGTAAAGAATCCAAATTCTATTTCGAGTGATTCTTTGCTTGGGTCCGTAACGATTGTAGCCACTTATAAAGGTCTGACGGCCAAGGCATTCGAAACTTGAGCAACTCACCCCCGACTGGATGACGAAATTCAAGGGTTGCGGAGTGGAGAGCTTGTCTTGGTGCACCACTCGTATCAACAATTCGTTCTCCATTGGGTAGTTTGCAGTAGATTGGATCGCCACACAGGGGATAGCCAGCTTCTGCGAGGTGGATTCGGATTTGGTGTGTGCGGCCTGTTTCCAGTTGGCATTCCACGAGAGAATAATCTCCGATGGATTCAACGGGTTTGATATGAGTTATAGCACGTTGTTCGGTCCGATCTTCTTCTTCGGTTCGTTTACTGCCTCGCACGCCATCACCGCGATCACGGACTAAAATATTGTCGAATGTCTGGGCGGCTGGATGTCCCTTGACGACCGCATGGTACTTTCTGACAACTTCATGTTTGCGAAACATGCGTCCGAGCGATTCAGCGACGGTCGGAGTACGCGCGAAAATCATAAGTCCACTCGTATCCCGATCGAGACGATGAACTGCAATAACAGCGTATCGCTTTATCCGGTGTTCATACTGTCGAATCGTCTCGTGATTCTTGCGCTGCATGGGCTCGCGCCGGTTGCTACTAGCGGGCTTCTTGATAAACGATTGAAAATGCAGGACCAATGCTTCGGGTAGCAGCTCTTCTAAGGTTGGCTGCAATTGACGACGCGCTTTGGACAGATTTCGTTCTTCAAAGTGGCGTGTCGAGGTGATACCAGGTGGTTTTTCCACTACCACCAAAAAATCGTCGACGTGAACAATTTTGATGGCGGTCGGCTCAACAGGTTTGGGCAAGGATTCACGCCAAACCTTGATCACATCTTTCATGGTCATTTTTCGAGCCGCGTCCAAGCAAAGGTTTCCGTTGATTTGAACTTTGCGTTTTAAGATGGCGGATCGCACGTCTCCCCACGACCGATCAGCCAGTCGATCCTTGAGAACATTGGAAAGAGTCCGGCCAACGTCCGCTTCGGTTAGGTGTATCAGCAAGAATTTTTCGGATTCTTTCATCAAAGTTCTGTTGTCCGTTGTGGTGGTCGCTGCCCGTAAAGCTTGCTCGTTTTAACATGAAACGCGGTGCTGCCCTAAGAAATGTTGTCAAAACGCTTCAAAAAACAACCATGGAATGCATGAATCGATAACTCCCCACTATTCTAATCGGAGGAACGAATAGTTCGAGCCTTCATGAGTGCTTGTCACTAAGGGGTTGTAAAACTACCATTAGAGCTTCGTTTCGTGTCAGAACCTTTCCTTCCACGCGTCTTTAACGCAGGTTGTCCATCGATGAAACACATGTACTCGTTATGGTTATTTTCTCTGGCAACGGTTTTATTTGCAGTTGGATGCAACCAACCTAGTGACAAAAAGTCATCCGATTCTGCCGACAAAGGGGGAACAGTTGGGACCAAGCGACTGATTTTTGTTGTCAACACTGACGATCCGTTTTGGGACGCTTGCAGAAAAGGTCTCGAGACTGCGGACAAGGATCTGGGGCTAGCAGAAATTGGCTACAAGGCATTGATGGAAGTTCCAGACGGCTCGATCAAAGGACAGATTGATAAGCTTCGTCAAATCGGCACGCAGAGCGACGTCGCAGCCGTTGCTGTCTCCGCCATATCCGCTGACAACCCATCCATCGCCTCGGAACTTGAGCAACTCAAAGCCAAAGATATCAAGGTCATTACCGTCGATGGGGACATGCTTCATTCCAAGTATCGCGCGACTCGTAAGTATTACATAGGTACTGACAACATTATCGCCGGTCGAGAATTGGGCAAAGCGGCTCAAAAGCTATTAAGTTCAAAAGGAGTCACCGAAGGCGGGTATGTTCAGTTTGTTGGATACACTGATAACGACAATGCACGCCGAAGAATGGATGGATTCAATGCTGGTGTTACGGAAGCGTACAAGGAAATCGATCGCGTAAGTGACGAAACCGACTTGAGCCGCGCTCAAGAAAACGTTCGCAACGCGATCCAAAACCATCAAAAGGATTTGGTGGCACTGGTCGGCATCTGGGCTTACAACGCTCCTGCTATCGCCAAGGCTGTGAAAGCCGCCAAGGTTAAGGACAAGACTGTCGTTGTAACCTTTGATGCTCAGGAGCAAGCGATCCGAGATATGGAAGAAGGCTTGATCGATGCGATGATGGTTCAAAACCCTTTTGATATGGGTTACCAAGCGGTTAGGCTAATGAAGGCTATGGTTACGAATGATTCGGCAACGGAAAAAGAGATGTTCCCTAACATCGACCAAGAGAACGGTGACATCTACACAACCGGCTTGCGGGTCGTGGTTCCGAACACCGGTTCTCCCCTCACCAAAGAGGACTTTGACACAAACGTTGTGGAATTCATGACGCTTGATCAATTCAAGGAATGGCTCGCGAAATACGGATTGAAGAGTTCCTAATGTTCGGTATCCGATTCAATGAAATTGCGCTGGTAATTGCCATCCTCGCTGTATTGGCTGTTACCGTAGTGCTCGATAGCAATCGTTCCTATATAACCAATCCTCAAGTGAACGCCGTTGAGATTGGTAGGCAGACGGCGTTGCTTGGCATATTCGCACTTGGTGCTATGGTGGTTATCGTCTCGGGGGGGATTGATTTGTCCGCTGGGTCGATGATTGCCTTTAGCGGCGCTGTTATCGCGTGTACGATGTTGGCCCTAAAAACCTGGACCGTCACGGCAGGGCTACCCGAATGGTCGATCGTAGTGCTTGGCATTAGCGCTGGATTGTTCTCGGGTTTTCTCGTCGGGACGTTACACGCTTGGTTGGTTACGTGTATCGGATTACCACCGTTCGTGGCAACACTTTCTACGTTAGTTGGTTTGCGTTCGTTGGCTCGGATTCTTTGCGAGTTCACGACGATTACGGCAGTGGGAAGTAAAAAGGCTCAAATCGTCGTCGAGCAACAGTTCTTCACATGGTTCTCCGACCCAGAAAGAGTTTGGATTTGGATCGTCATCCTCTGTTTGTTGGCGTTGGGAACTTGGATCCTCATGTCTTGGACTGTTTTAGGACGCCATCTCTACGCCATGGGGGGCAACGAACAAGCGGCCAAGCTAAGTGGCATTCGGACCGATCGACTCAAATGGTTCTCGTATGTCTTTGGAGCCATGACAGCCAGCTTAGCCGGCGTGTTCTATCTCGCGAACGAAGGGGTGTCGGCTCCGGTAACGCAAGGCCAAGGGCACGAGCTAAAAGCGATTGCCGCCGCTGTTGTCGGAGGGTGTAGCTTGCAGGGCGGAGTGGGAACCGTGAGCGGTGCATTGCTCGGTGCTTTGTTTCTCAGGATTGTTATCGACTCGGTTTCTAAGATTATCAAAACCGGGGCAGACATTTGGGAGGGCCTTATTGTCGGTCTGGTAGTCGTGATCGCAGTTACCTTTAGTCAACTCAATCAATTTCGCGCATCGGGCCGCAAGATCTTTCCTGGTTGGATGGGTGTTTGGTCCGTGGGGATTCTGTCCGCTACGACCGCATTTCTAATGCTAACAACCAAAGGGCCGGGCTTCGCCTTGGCCGCGATTCCCGTCGTTGTCGTGATTCTCGGCGGCTGGAAGTTCATCGAATCGCGAGGAAATCGATGATTTCGCTGCTCGGTATCGGGAAGTCGTTCCCGGGAGTTCAGGCCTTAAAAGATATCAGCTTTGACTTCCGAGATGGAGAGCTTCACGCGATATGCGGAGAAAACGGTGCCGGTAAAAGCACGTTGATGAAGATCTTGTCCGGAGTCTACACCGACTACGATGGAACGATTGAAATCGACGGTGAAGTGGTTCGATTTCAAGGAACGCGGGATGCTGAACGTGCGGGAATCAGCATCATTCATCAAGAGCTAAATCTAGTCGAGCAGTTGTCGGTCGCAGCCAATATCTTCTTAGGCCGCGAAGCCAGGAACAGCTTAGGATTTCGAGACGAAAAGCAAATGATCCGCCGAGCTGCGGAGTTGCTCCGAGATCTGGAATGCAATATCGACCCCCGAACCCGCGCCGGGGCATTGCGGGTCGGTGACCAACAATTGGTGGAGATTGCTAAGGCGCTTAGTTTGAATAGTCGGCTTTTTATTATGGACGAGCCAACCAGTGCGCTGACCGAATCCGAGGTCGCACGGTTGTATCGAGTGATCGACAAACTACAAGCTCGCGGAACGACCATCGTATATATATCGCACAAGATGGAAGAAGTGTTTCGGTTATCGAATCGGATTACGGTTCTTAGAGACGGACGATTTATCGAAACCGTAAATACGACAGAAACGGATGCCAACCGAATCACCCAAAGCATGGTAGGGCGGGAGCTCGCTCTCGAAACGGGGGTAAGCTCCGAGCGGACTCCAGGACCGATCGTGCTCTCGGTCAAAAATCTTGGGTTGGCATGGCCTGGGCATGCACGCGGCTATCGCTTGAAAGACATATCGTTCGATTTGCGTCGTGGCGAAGTGCTAGGGATCGCCGGCCTTATGGGAGCTGGTCGAACGGAGTTACTCGAATCATTGTTTGGTGCATCGACCATTCGTCCCACAGGTACCATTGAAATTGACGGCAAAGAAGTTCGGTTTAATCACCCATCAGAAGCGATGAAACAAGGAATCGCCTTGGTGACCGAAGACCGCAAGCGATTGGGGCTGTTCCCAGCCATGGACGTAGGACGCAACATCTCCATGTGCTCGCTTTGGGAAGCTCGGAGCAGCGGATTGTTAAGCCGACGATTGGAAAACAATCTCGGCAATCGTATGGTGGATAAGTTAAAGATCAAAACAGCCGGATTGCGAGCCGCCATCACGGGTTTGAGTGGTGGGAATCAACAAAAATGCATCGTCGGACGATGGCTCCTAACAGAACCGAAAATTCTTTTGCTTGACGATCCAACTAGAGGAGTTGATGTCGGGGCGAAAGCAGAACTCTATCGCATCATTCGGGAGCTCTGTGCAGGAGGACTAGGGGTTATCGTGACCAGCAGCGAGCTACCTGAGGTCTTGACGCTGAGCGATCGAATCATGGTCTTGAATGAGGGTCGGCAAGCGGCGATGTTCGATCGTAAAGATGCTACGCAAGACAACATCATCCGAGCGGCAACAGCCTGATTTCTTTTCGTAGCTAGTTCAACGACCCTAGGATGGGCACTTCTGACCGTCGACAGTCCGCGATTCGACCAGGAGTCGATTAAATCGACAATCGCCGTAACTTTGGGGAGGGTGAAGTTGGTGACAATTAGCGAGAAGTAGCAATTTTCCCACATCTGAAGTACGTTCCGGTCAGAAAAACGCGTAAAATGGTAGGGGTCTTTCCTAACCTCCCCTCGGCAACGTCCCCCACCCAAGACCGAGTCACTATGAAATCGTTTTACTATATTCGAGCCGTCGCTTGTTCTTTTGCGGCTTGCTGCGTCGTAGCGGTACTCAGCTTAACAGGGTACGCTGACGTCGACTTTAACCGATCGATTCGACCGATCCTGGCGGAATACTGTTTTCATTGTCATGGTCCTGACGCCAGTCAAAGGGCTGCCGATCTGCGATTAGACTTGGAGCACGATGCGCATCTCGCTGCGATCGATGTGGAATCGCCTGATAACAGCGAATTGCTGACACGTGTTGGCTCTGAGGATCCCACGCTGGTTATGCCACCCCCTGAAACGGGAAAGAGGTTAGACAAAGAGCAAATTGCACTGCTTCGTCAATGGATAAGCGAGGGAGCAAAATACTCGGCCCACTGGGCCTTTGAGCCAATTCAAGATAGCCAAGCGATGTTAGCCACATTGCCAAAGTTCGACGCGAATGAAACGCCGATTGATCGATTTTTACTAGCCAAACTTCATCAAGCGAAACTCGATTATTCTCCTGAGATCAACAGGCAGCAGTTGATTCGTCGCATTAGTTTTGATTTGATTGGTTTACCACCAACGTGGGAAGAGGTAGAAGCATTTGAAAATGATGTCTCGCCAAACTATCTGGACAATCTCGTTGATCGACTTTTGAGAAGTCCACAGTATGGAGAACGATGGGGGCGGCATTGGTTGGATGTCGCTCGCTATGCCGATACCCATGGTGGAGCCGCGATCGGGTTTACGAAATTTCCGTTCTCTTACACTTATCGTGATTATGTGATCCGGGCGATGAACAACGATCTTCCTTTTGATCGATTCATCCGAGAGCAGATTGCAGCAGATCACTTGGGTTTGTCAGAAAATGATCCCGCTCTGGCTGCTTTAGGTTTTTTGACTGTTGGAATGCAGTTCCGTAATTATCACGACACGCTCGATGACCAGATCGATGTAGTGACGCGCGGATTAATGGGTTTGACTGTTACTTGTGCGCGATGCCATGACCATAAATTCGACCAGATTACGATACAGGACTACTACGCATTGTACGCGACCATCGCGCCGTCAAAAGCGCCGATACAGTTACCGGTCATTGGTGGAGGGGAGAATGAGTCCGCACATCAAGACTATCTGCAACAGTTGCAGACTTTGGAGTTAGAGTTGCATAGCTTTGTCCGCGAACAGGCGGAAGTGCTGCGAGGGCGCATGCGAATGCAGGTGGGGCTTTATCTGGGGGAAATCGCCAAGGGGGCCACAGAAGCAGATACTTCGACCGCCTTTCTGTCTTACCGCACCGATGACCTTCGCCCGATTATCCTGAATCGCTGGATCAAGTATCTCTCGAAGCTCAAACGCGACGACGCAGTGTTCGGACCTTGGCTAGAAATGTATTCTTGGGGCAAGCTAGAACCGGAGGAGTTTGCCAAGAGGTGCGATGAGTACCTGGCTCAAATGGCAAAAGAAATAGAACAATCGGAAAGGGAGCCGGGAAAAATCCATTCCCTGCATACCGAGTTGCCAAAACGCAATCTACCGATTTGGGATGCACTCCTCGCCAGCAAGCCGCGATCATTGAGTGAGGTCGCAGCCGTATATGGAACTGTTTTTACCGAGGCACAACGAAACTGGTTGAAAGCCATGTCGGAGGCATCGGACGAAGCGTCCTCTCCCGAGCGAGTCTTGCCGGATGAACATGCTCAACATCAAACCATCAATAGTCCTGTATATCGCCAATTGAGGCAGCATCTTTATGGTCCTGAGTCCCCCTTTTCGATTTCGGATGTCGATGCCATGGGGCTGACCAATAGAACGGTCAGTGATCGAATTGCCGCTAAACGAGGCAGTATTCATCAGCTCCATCTCTCTGCTGTTGGCTCGCCACCCCGCGCTATGGTCTTGCGAGAAGATCCAACGCCGAGTGAGTTTTTCGTTTTCTTAAGAGGGAATCCTTTGTCGCGTGGCGAGCAGGTTCAGCCTCGATTCTTATCCGCGATTGACCGTGGCCAATTTAAAACTTTCGAAAGCGGCAAACGCCGTTTGGGGCTGGCGGATGCGATTACAGATCGGTCCAATCCATTGACCGCGAGAGTCATCGTCAACTGGGCTTGGCAGAATCACTTTGGAGTTGGTTTGGTACGAACTCCTGATGACTTTGGGACTCGGGGGCAACCGCCTACACACCCCGAGCTATTGGATTATTTGGCGGACGAATTTCAAAATAATGGTTGGTCTCTAAAGTGGCTTCACAAGCAGATCGTTTACAGTAAAGCCTATCGACAGTCTGCGATCGAATCGGAAGAGGCTCGACGTATAGATCCTGACAATCTTTTACTTTGGCGAATGCCTCGCAAGCGATTGGAATTCGAATCGATGCGCGATGCGATGCTGTCGGTAAGCGAAGAGTTGGATTTAACGCAGGGTGGTAGGCCAATCGATCTCGATGCCATGCCAGTAGTACCTCGTCGCAGCATATACGGCTTTATCAATCGAGACATCATCGCCAATCTGATGAGCACGTTCGATAGCGCGAATCCAAACGCGTGCACGGCCAAGAGGCCAGAAACAACCGTTCCTCAACAAACCTTGTTTGCTCTCAACTCCGAATTTATCCAAGATCGGGCAGCAAAGCTCGCAAGTCTAACCCAAGTCACATCTCCACAGGATTGGCGAGCCCGCACTCAAGATCTGTTTCGCCGCGTTCTGGGGCGCAATCCAACGGATCGTGAGTTAGATGACGTGGCTAGTTTCCTGCGTGAGCACGTGAAACAGGATGACAGAGCGATCAATCCAGCGAGTTACCCCGAGACCGCGTGGACACAACTATCACATGCATTGTTAGCGTCGAATGAGTTTTTGTTTTTGGATTAGTGTCTCTCGGAATGCGAAACGGTCGAACACCAAATTAATCAGCCAAATAAATCAGTAGGTGCAAGAATGATTCATAGACGGAATTGGCTACAAAAATGTGGCATGGGCATCGGTGGTTTGGCTTTTGCAGATTTACTCGCGAGCGAATCGCGAGCCGATCATGCGATGGCGGCGAAATCAAGTGGCTTTGTCGCGCCTCATTTTCCACCGACCGCTAAACACATCATTCATGTGTTTCTGAACGGAGGCGTTTCACAGGTTGATACTTGGGATCCCAAGCCTGAGTTAACGAAAAGAGCAGGGCAAATGCTCCCCTTCGAAAATCTGCAGACCGAGCGAAAAACAGGAGTCGCCTTACCCTCCCCATTCGAATTCCAACAGCATGGAGAGAGTGGTATTCCTGTTAGTGATTTGTTTCCGCATTTAGCAAAGTGTGTCGATGAGATGACCGTTGTTCGGTCCATGTATGCTGAGTTGCCAAGTCATGAGATGTCTCTGATGTTGATGAACACGGGGGATCAACGCTTAGTTCGTCCCAGCATGGGATCGTGGCTGACGTGGGGACTGGGATCGATCAATGAAAATCTACCGTCGTTCGTCGCTTTATGTCCCGGTGGCATGCCCGTGGGAGGGGCTGGAAATTGGAGATCCGCGTTTTTACCAGGCGTGTACCAGGGAACCCGAATCGACACATCTAATACAGACCCCTCTAAGATTATTGATCACCTGAAGAACAAGCGGCTATCGGAGGAGGATCAATCGAAACAATTCGCTTTTTTGCAATCACTCAATGCACGACATCTTGAGGAGCGACCTGGTGAATCAGCCGTTGAGGCGAGAGTCAAATCTTTTGAACTGGCCTATCGAATGCAAACAGAAGCCAGTGAAGCGTTTGATATTTCCCAAGAGCCAGAACATATTCTGAAGTTGTATGGTGACGGACCACAAAATCGTCAGTTGTTAATGGCGAGGCGATTGGTGGAACGCGGTGTGCGATTTGTACAAACGTGGCACGGCGATTCTCAACCGTGGGATAGCCACTCTAATATCAAACAGGAACACCGTAATGTTGCCAATCAATGTGATCAAGGCTTGGCGGCATTGATCATTGATCTTAAGCAACGTGGGTTGCTCGACGAGACGCTGATCTTATGCAGCAGCGAGTTTGGACGAACACCTTCAGTGGAGATGGGGCAAGACGGATCGGGGGCGAGTCTAGGAAGAGATCATAATCATTGGGGATTTTCCCTATGGATGGCAGGTGGTGGGATCCGAAAAGGAACCATCTACGGTGCAACGGACGAATTTGGTTTTAAAGCCGTTGAGGACCGTGTGTCGATCCATGACCTCCATGCCACGATCCTAAGATTGATGGGATATGACCATCAGAGAATGACGTATCGCTACGCCGGTCGAGATTTTCGTTTAACCGATGTGCACGGGCAAGTTGTCGAGAAACTAATCGAGAAGGCGTAAGGTTCCGACACTGGCGCCACGAAACGGGCAAGAGTGCCCATTTTTACGTTCGCCAAAACTCTGTATCGTCGACGGCAATTTACAATAGACTGTCGAGTTCATCGACCAATCTTCCAAATTCGGAGAGTGCTGTTTCTACAGGTTCAGGGCTACTCATATCGACGCCTGCACCACGCAGAAGGTCGAGCGGATCTTTGGAGCATCCACCTCGTAAGAAGCTCATATAGTCGCCGAGTTCCTCAGGGCCGCCGCCCAGGACTCGCCGCGAAAGTGCGATAGCCGCCGATAGACCTGTAGCGTACTTATACACGTAAAAGGCATTGTAGAAGTGCGGGATACGGAAACACTCCAGCGACAATTCAGGATCGATAGAAAACTCGGGGCCAAAGTACTTCTCAAGCAAACCACGGTACGCCTGCTTGATCGATCCAACGGTTAAAGGTTCGCCTACTTCTGCCATTTCATGAACAATTTTTTCGAACTCTGCAAACATGGTTTGTCGAATCACAGTCGCGCGAATGCTGTCAACTTCATGATTGATGAGGGCTGCTTTTTCTTCGCGGGTTTGAGCCCGATCAATCAAATACTTCGCGAGCAACTGCTCATTAAAAGTTGATGCCACCTCGGCAACAAAGATCGTGTAATTGTAGTAGTGAAACGGTTGAGATGCAGACGAATAATAAGTATGCATCGAATGGCCTGCTTCGTGGGTTAATGTGAACACATCATTCAAGACGGTAGGTTTGTAGTTCATCAAAATAAACGGGACGCCTCGGTACGTACCGCTGCTAAACGCACCACTTCGTTTACCCTGGTTTGGATAGCGATCACACCAGCGACCTCGAAGCCCGCTTTCGAGTGTGGAGCAATAGTCGGAGCCCATGGGGGCAAGAGACTCAATCACCACGTCGACTGCTTGATCCCAAGTGTAGTTGGATTCCCGATCCGCCAAAATTGGTACATATGTATCGTAATGATGGATCTCCGAAATCCCCATTTTTCTTCGGCGAATATCGAAATATCTATGGACGGATGGCAAGTGATTATGAACCGCAGCGATAAGATTGTCATAGACACTAACAGGGACGTTGTCCGCGAATAGCGAGGACTCCCTAGCGCTCGCGTAATTCCGAGCGCGAGCGTAGTAAACATCGGTGTGAACACTTCCGGTTAGCGTGGCCGCCAATGTGTTTTCATGCGCAGAAAACTGAGCGTAGTACTGGTGAAAAGCAGACTGCCTCACTTCACGACTGGGAGATACCAAAAAAGAACTAAAGGACGCGTTGGTCAGATCGACCTCGATTCCTTTTTCGTTTTTGAGTTTACCAAACTTGAGATCGGCATCATTGAGTTGGCGAAAAACCTTGCTTGCTGTTTGGGCCATCTCACCTTGCATGGCCAGCAGTTTTTCTTCTGACTCAGTTAGTGTATGGACGCGGAACCGATTGATCCGTTCTACGACTAGTTTATAGGGTTCGAGGACGGGAGACTTCAGAAATGATTCCAGCGATTCTTGTGGAATAGCAAGAATCTCGGGCCGGATGAAACTAGCGGCTTGGCCAGCTTTGGTCGCGATATTGTAGTAGCGAGCCATGTACCCTTGATAATGGCTATTCCCTTGATCCTCGCTGGTCTTAAGTGATGCATACACACCGATTTTTTCGGAGAGCTGATCGATCTTGCTATCGTAGGCTAGGCAATTCGCCATAGTCTCAGCCGATTCCCCGAGTTTGCCTCGAAACGATTCGAACCCCGCGATTAATGATTCGAATTCGCCGAGGGCCGTTTCCCATGCCGCATCACTCGGAAAAAGGGATGTTAAATCCCAGGTGTCAGCGGTTGGGACATCGATGCGCTTCGGATTGTCGGCTGCGGTCATGGAAATTCCAAGTACGAAATGGTGGTGAAGTTTCTTTGAACATAAGTCTAGCAAATCATGCAGGCTTTTTACTACACCAACTCACTATCAGCACCGCATCAATCTCGCTGGTTTTGGCGATATTCTTCGGAGAGGAGTTAACGCTTACCAGATGGCGTGAGTTAATCTACAATCTGCAAATGCGAAGAGCCGAACACATTTTCGGCTCAGCATAAGCTAGACCATATAAATGATTGAATCACCCCCCGTTTTCACAGATTGATTCCTGACCATGCAATCGCAACCTCTGAACAAGTATTCTTCTCGCATTACCCAACCGAAGAGCCAGGGTGCGTCCCAGGCCATGCTTTACGGCACGGGAATGACTCCCGAGGACATGAACAAAGGGCAGGTCGGAATTGGAAGCGTGTGGTACGAGGGCAACACCTGCAACATGCATTTGCTCGACTTGGCCATGGAAGTCAAAAAGGCAGTGGTCAAAGAGGGATTGGTCGGCATGCGATTTAATACCGTCGGTGTCAGCGACGGGATTAGTATGGGAACCGAGGGAATGTCGTTTTCCCTTCAATCGCGTGATTTGATCGCTGACTCGATTGAAACCATCATGGGAGCGCAGTGGTACGACGCATTGATCGCCCTCCCCGGATGCGACAAAAACATGCCCGGGTGCTTGATAGCTATGGGGAGATTGAATCGTCCTGCTTTGATGGTTTATGGTGGGACGATTCGCGCTGGGAAATGGAACGGCCATTCCTTGGACATTGTTTCCGCTTTTCAGTGCTATGGGCAATATATCTCTGGGCAAATCGATGAGGAGACCCGAGCGAACATCGTTCGAAATTCTTGCCCAGGAGCGGGAGCGTGCGGTGGCATGTATACAGCAAACACGATGGCTTCAGCGATCGAAGCCTTGGGAATGGCGTTGCCTTATTCTGCATCGATCCCAGCAGAAGATCCAGCCAAGATTGACGAGTGTGCTCGCGCTGCCAAGGCGATCCGCAACTTGATGGAGCTTGATATCAAACCTCGCGACATTATGACTCGTCAAGCGTTTGAGAACGCGATGGTTATCGTAATTGCTCTTGGTGGTAGCACCAACGCAGTGTTGCACTTGATCGCAATGGCTCGAAGTGTTGGAATCGATCTTACGCTGCACGATTTCCAAAAGGTAAGCGATCGGGTTCCTTACTTGGCCGATCTGAAGCCTTCAGGGAAATTTGTTCAAGAGGATTTGCACTCGATCGGTGGTACTCCAGCTGTGCTGAAGTATCTGCTCGCCGAGGGCTTTATCGACGGCTCGTGCATGACGGTAACCGGCCAGACTCTTGCAGAGAATCTAGAGCCTCTTCCCGGACTGAAAGAAGGCCAGAAGATCGTCCAACCGGTCTCTGCACCGATTAAACCAACCGGTCACATTCAGATTTTGTTCGGTAACCTCGCTCCCGAAGGAGCGGTGGCCAAGATCACTGGCAAAGAGGGGCTCAAGTTTGTTGGGCCGGCAAAATGCTTCGATAGCGAAGAGCTCATGCTAAAGGCTTTAGAAGAAAAGAAGATTGCCAAGGGTGATGTTATCTTGATTCGTTACGAGGGGCCAAAAGGTGGGCCTGGAATGCCTGAAATGTTGACTCCGACCTCTGCCATTATGGGGGCTGGCCTGGGGTCGGACGTGGCATTGCTTACCGATGGACGATTCTCGGGTGGTTCTCACGGATTCATCGTGGGGCATATCACCCCTGAGGCACAACTGGGAGGTCCATTTGCTTTAGTCCAAGACGGAGACATCGTCACTATTGATGCCGACAATAATCGACTGGATGTCGCAGTTGATGACCAGACACTTGCTGCTAGAAAACTAGGTTGGAAAGCGCCGCCACTCAAAGCGACTAGAGGAACGCTCTTCAAATACATCAAGAATGTGAAGACAGCTAGCGAAGGATGTGTGACAGACGAATAGTCACGCACAATTGTTTGGAGAATCAGCAAATCCCAACCCGCAGCGTCAGTTTTGAAGCTGCGCAGTAACTTGCTTCTCGGGCTAAAGTCCGGCCGTTTAGGATGGCTCGGATGCTCGATGTTGACTGCAATTCGCGGTACTAGTGTTCACGATCTGATGTACCTGAACTTTGCTCGAAACCGCTCGGCACACTTTGTCGCGTATCAATCTGCGTTTGTAGATGACAAAGAGATCGCTTCGGCAACGGTCTTTACCCCAAGCGGTTTGTGCGTCGGGAATGGACCGTCGACGCCATCTTTGGGCCACGTCGCGGGATCGGCAAAGGTGCCATCGTCTTGGTAGATCTCTTGCAATCGCTGGAGTTCGAGTTTGAGCTGCTCAAATAATTCGTTCACAGTTTTATTTTTCACTGCGCCATTCTGGAATAGCAGGTTGACTTGTTCGTTGGGATCCGCGACCAAATCGAACAGTTCGTACTGATTTTCTTTCCAGTAATAAATCAGTTTGTGGGTTTCGGTACGAACACCTAAATGCGCCCGAGTGTTGTGATGTCCAGGATCGTGATAGTAGCGATAGTAGATCGATTTTCGCCAGTTGGTAGGAGACTTTCCTCGTAGGATTTCCATCGCTCCCTCTCCTTGCATAGAGCTGGGTACATCTACGCCAGCCAGTTGAAGAATCGTGGGGGCAAAATCAATGTTGAGAATCATTTCACGCGGCGTTGTGCCCGGCTTGATGCCAGGGCCTTTCATGATGAGTGGCAATCTTAGTCCCGGCTCATACATGAAACGCTTGTCGTACATGCCCATATCGCCCAGATACCAACCGTTGTCCGATGTGTAGATCACGATTGTGTTTTGTGATAGGCCGGTTTCATCGAGATAGTTCATGACACGACCGATGCTATCATCGACACCTTGGACGCAAGCCAGATAGTCTTGCATGTAACGCTGATATTTCCAGCGAACAAGTTCTTCGTCTCGCAGCATCTTTCCATCAATTTCTAGTTCCATGGGAACCTCGCCATACCACTTGTTTAGCTCAGGGCCTTTTAGTCCCTGGGGTGGTGTCAATTTTAGATCGCGGCGGGAAAGATCGCGTGCAATGGTTTGTTGGTTAGAAGGCAATGCGGCAGGTCGAGTCGTGTAGTTGTCCCACAGCGTGTCGGGTTCAGGAATGGATGCATTCTTAAATTTTTCTTTGTTCTTTAGGTCTGGCTCCCACGCACGGTGGGGAGCTTTGTGGTGAAGCATGAGAAAGAAAGGTCGATCGGTAGGCCGCGTCTTGATGAATTCAATTCCCAGGTCGGTCGTGATCTCGGTGCAGTGCCCTTGGATCGTCATCTTCTGACCATCGACCAAGAATACAGGGTCCCAATACGCCCCTTGACCGGGCAAAACAATCCATCGATCAAAGCCCGTGGGGTTGGAGCCCAAGTGCCACTTGCCGATCATACCGGTGTGGTAACCGGCCGATTGCAAATGCTTGGCCATGTGGTCTCGCGAGCCATCGAAGCGATTGAAGACCGGTACACCATTTTTGTGCGAATACTGACCGGTCAAAAGTGTGGCTCGGCTCGGCGTGCAAATGCTATTGGTTACAAATGCATTCTCAAATCGAGCCCCCTCGCTTGCTAATTTATCCAGATGAGGAGTTTGATTTACTTTTGATCCGTAAGCGGAAATCGCATGTCGAGCATGATCATCCGAGAAGATAAAGATAATGTTGGGTCTATCGGCGAGGCAGGCTAACGATGAGCATGCAAAAAACACCAGCGACAGGAAAAGCTGTTTCATGAGGAGGGCCCTTCTTAGGGTTGGGGAGGCAGGGCTAATAGGTCGGCCGTGGGCGAAGAACATCTTAGCGAGAGACTCGAGTCGCTCGCTTGTACGTGGAGTCGATTATAGCAATTATAGGTACTGCTGGTGGCCCAGTTCTGCCAGTTGTTTAACGACTTCGCGCACCCTTTCTTCTTCCGTTTTGGGGGCAACCAGAGTCGCATCATTGGTATGCACCACGATGGTCTCCTTCATCCCGATGGTCACGACCAAGTGGTCTGCTTCGCTGCGGATAATCATTTGCTCGGAGTCAATTCCCAGGTAAGGTCCATCGACAGCGTTCCCGAATTCGTCCGGTTTTATAAGGCGTGCCATGGCCTGCCAGCTGCCGACGTCATCCCATGAGAACGGTGTTTCGATTACAGCAACGTTCGAATATCGTTCCATAACGGCGAAGTCGATTGATTTGCCCTTTATCTTTTCGAAGTTGTCGCGAAATACATTCGGAAAATCCCGAGTGCCGATACCGCTAGCGATTTTCTCAATGTGAGAATACATCTCGGGCTCGAATTCTTGGAGGGCATCTAGGATCGTGGACGCCTTCCAAAGGAAGATCCCGCTATTCCAGTAGAACGTACCGGCTTCAAGGTATTCTTCTGCTGTCTTACGATCAGGTTTTTCGCGAAAGCGATCCACCCCAAAGGCCGCGATACCAGGCTGACAGGCGATTGGTTCCGACCGTTGAATGTAACCGAATGATTCGGCAGGATAGCTGGGCCGAATCCCAAAGGTTACGATTCTTTTAGGATCCGACTCGATTAATTGAACCGCAGCTTTAACGGCGCGATGAAATTCGGCACGTGGTTCGATAACGTGATCTGATGGCATTACGATCATGATGCCGTCCGGGTCGGCTGCTTTGACCAATGACGCGGCAACTCCAATACAAGGTGCAGTGTCACGCTTGAATGGTTCGCCTACGACGTGTTCGAGTGGCAAGTCTGGTAGTTGATGAACAACAGCCTCTGCCAACTGCTGATTCGTAAGGACGAGTACATGTTCGCTCGAGACTAGTCCATTCAAGCGGTCAAATGTTGTTTGAAGCATGGTCCGTTGCCCGCCCATTTTGAGCAGTTGCTTCGGCTTTACTTGTCGACTTGCAGGCCAGAACCTAGTTCCTGAACCACCGGCCATAATCACTGCGTGCAACATATACTCGGTACTGTGTGGTTTGAGGGAAGGAAGGGAAGGCGGTGCTCCACGATAATCGGCACCGACCCTCATTGATCCATTTTGACAGCGTCTCTGCCGTTCCATCTTACTCGAAACGAACGGGCTTAACCAAAACGTCTTGGTAGTTTTGTGTTATGCAAAGTATGTGTCGACATTGATCTTGAGAGGAGATGAGAATTTTGCCTTTACATCGTCTACATCGAACGCCCACAGAGGATGAATCTCTATGGTGGTCGATTCGTCGGTTTCCACTCCTGCGGCAGCCAACCAACGCTTGAACCGTTGGCTCAGTGAAGTACGACAAGACGATGGAGTGTCAGTTGCGGCCCCGTCAGCGTTCTTTACGGGAGCAAAAACCTCCGCAGCATCTCCCTCGACGACTAATGCGACGGAAGCTCTGGGGAGCAGGTCAAAGACGAACTTTTCAAATTTGAATGCATTTGGTTGGGACGGTTTTACTCGATCGCCACTTTCGTTGATGTAGGGGACGGCTTTGTGAGCGATATGAAAGGGCAAAGATGCTGCATCGTCGCTACATCTTTGCAAAAAGTCACAACTTATCACATGAACCGCAATATTCCCTGCCCACAATGCCAAGCTACCATCTGGATTGCGGCGTTCTGCTGCATCGTTGGGTAAATCGCTATACTCGATAATCTGGGTTTTTCCATCGACAGCGACGACATTGCCAACTTTCTCTTTCGCGAATCGCTTCTTGACGACTTGCGTGGTCATTTCCGATTTGCTCAGTAAATGATGTCCGATCAAAAGCGGATCGCAGGCGGTAACCAATGGATTGTCGACTTGCGCATAAAACAGATGCGCGATCCCCTTTTCTTCACACTTGGCGAGAATCCCATTTTTTTTCATCGCATCCACAATACCGCCGTGACCATCCGGACTCACCGCGATTTGTGATTCGGTTTCTAAGAGGACTTTCCCACTCAATGCGTCGACCGCAGGCATAACCCCCTGTTGAAAGATATGAAGCAAGTGTGAGGGGAGTCCTAGATTATCATTCTGAGCGAAGTACGTCCGCGTCTCTTTGTCCGTCGCTGGACTGGTCATGATAAAGAGAGGAATCTCGCATTGATACTTTTTCATGGCTCCGCGTAGCGAGTCCACATGCATTTGAAACAGAGTTCTCTGTGATAACGGTCCAATAGAGAACATCCCTTTCGGTAGATCAAATCCCAGTCTAGTCCCCTGGCCTCCTGCGACAAGCACCATTCCAACGCGGCCGCTTCGGATTGCAGCTTCACCCGCTTCTCGAGCCAATCGCGTTTGTTCTTCGGTGCAGTCGAGCCGGATGGCTTTGGGGGGGAGAGCTTTGTCAGCTAGCTCCGCAATATCGATTTGTTGAGTTTTTTTGCCCGACAGTTCGCTTAACAGATCAAAGTCGATGGCGTCAATTTGCTGGGCCAAGCGGGATTGCTCATCATCGCTGAGTTTATCCCAGAATTGAACCAAATGCTCTTGTTTATAAGGCTTTAGTCTGGAGGAATATTGCTGTTTATCCATACATCAACAGAGGGAGAATGCCTACAAAAAAGGCCCAACACTTTCTGCTGGGCCTCGTGTTTTTTCGGCCAAAACCGATAAGGTTTCCGATGCCGACGAGAATACTAACCCGCCACGGTCACTAGTTCACCACTTCGAGCAATTCGATCTCGAAGATTAATGTTTCGTTAGGGCCGATGGCTGGCGGAGAGCCTTGTTCACGATATCCGAGGGCTGGCGGAATGGTGACTTGCCATTTATCTCCAACCTTCATTCTTTGCAAAGCTTCGGAGAAGCCTGGAACAACTCGTTGCACCGGAAATCGAGCGGGTTCGTTTCTTTGAATCGAAGAATCGAAAACCTTTCCGTCTACGGTCTTGCCTTCGTAGTGAATGATGACTTCGTCGGCGACAGTAGGCTGTTTGCCAGTGCCAGACTTAATCACTTTGTATTGCAGGCCAGTTTTCGTGGTCTGGACGCCGTCTTTCTTTTTGTTCTCTTCGAGATATTGATTAGCTTTTGCCAAGTTTGCTTTCGCGAGTTCGAGGAACTCTTGTTGCATTTCGGCAGCTTTCTTTTGCATCATGGCTTCGAGTGAAGCGACGCAGGCGTTTACTTGATCGTCGGTGAGTCGAATATCTTTCTTGGCCAATGCATCCATGATACCGGCGGTCAGTTCCTTGATATCCAGTTCCTTGTCCGTGAACTTTTGGCCAGAGAGTCTGCTGCCAAAGTCAAAGCCAATGAAGTAGCTTATATCGCTCGTGGAGGCGTTCGGCTTAGGGGGATTTCCAACGATTATAGGAGCCGGCTTTTGCACTGTGCCTCCAACATTTTCTTGAGCTTGTAAACCTGACATGCCAACGCCACCAACAACGACTGCTAAGGTCGCTTTGATTTTCCAATACATAAGAGAGATTTCCTTGGTCAACAATCGAAACGAACTGGGGCGGATTGGCCGGATTGGTTACAATCGGCTCCATGAGACTAATCCACATAGAAAATCGTACCCAGCCCATTTTTGAGCAAAAGGTGGAACCCGGTAGAAATTTGGAGCAAAGATTCCGATTTCGCTTGTTTTTCATCTCCTGGAGTGCGTTTGGCTGTCGGGGGAGAGGTGGCAGCCTGCGAGAGTGTGGGGGAAAAATGCCGGTAGATTGCGATCGGAGCACCAATGGGATCGGTTTTTCCTGCTGTTTGGTTAGGTTTTAGCCAGAACGCATGCGATGAAAGTATTCTTGCAACACCTCCGGCCCGATTCGACTTCCTACCTCGTATTGCAGAATGCAGAGCATTGGTTCTGGGAGCGAGGTTACGAAATCACGCATTTTTCGTTGGCGGACCTAGTTTCTGGGCTCCTCGATCCCACCCTAAAAGAGTTTCAGGACGAGACAATTCTGTACGCTATTCCAGAAGTAATGCGTATGGTTCTTCGCCGACTCCATCGTCCAGAACCTCCCTTGTTCGAGCTCCCGGATTGCTTGATGCCTTGGATAGGTCGGTTTACCTGGGAGACAACGCTCGGGCAAGTCCGCGAACAAGTGGATTCGGAAATCGGATTTAACCCCTTTCATATTCGACCGCTCGATCCCAAACGCATTTTCAAAGGAACCATTGTTTATGGCCTTAGGGATTTAATCCCGTCCGCTTCGCTGGCAAACGAGACCCCCGTTTTAGCTCAGCAGAAAGTGGAATTTGTTTCCGAATGGCGGGCCTCTGTGTTTCGGGATAAAGTCATACACTTGTCCCGTACCAAAGGAGATGTTCTACGATATCCAGACCGTGAAGTGATGTTGGCGGCGATCAACAACTATACGAATCGACCAATTGTATTTGGAATGGACTGGGGGATTACCGCCTCTGGGCAAACCCTTCTCATCGAGGTAAACGACGGCATCGCCTCCGGTAATCTCGGTATGCATGGTCAAGTTTTCGTGGCCATGATCGAGGCGAAGTGGCGGGATTGGATTGGCTTATCTGATAATGGAATTGGAGACTGTTTCACACGTTGAAATTCTTTTCCGTGAGGGGGCTCGCGTCGATCACCCTGGATAAAGTAATCGTTACAATCTGTCTCTGCAGGGAACAGGGTTGGGTTCCGCAAGCATGAACCCTCCATGAGTTCGAGTTTCTCGGCCCTGCCAAAATTGCCCTGCACAGAATTGCTCAGCCCAATTATCTCTGTGCAGTCTCGAAAATCATTGCAGTACTCGTTCCTTAGGGCCTTATCCGTGACCGAAACCACTTCCACCTCAATTCCGAATACCCAGGACGTAACACTGCCGAAGCTTTTGTCTGACAAATCTTTTTGGGGCATTGCCGTAACACAATTCCTAGGGGCCTTTAACGATAATCTTTACAAACAAATGGTCTTGCTGATGTCGATCACCGCTGTCGCAGGCCAGGTGAGCGAAGACACACAGGGTTGGGCTACTGCACTGTTTAGTTTGCCTTTTGTTTTGCTGAGTGGCTTTGCAGGGTATCTATCGGATCGATTCAGCAAATCTAAGATCATCGTCCTCTGTAAGTTTGCGGAAATACTGGTCATGTTGTTGGCGCTTTTTGCTTTCTTGCAATACGCGCGCGTCGGAACTGTGGGAACGTGGACCGTCCTTTTTTTAATGGGGACGCAGAGTGCGTTTTTTGGACCAGGCAAATACGGAGCATTACCTGAGCTCTTTCGCAAAGAGGATTTGCCTCGTGCTAACGGTTTAATTTTGATGTCGACTTTTTTGGCCATCATCCTCGGAGTGGTCTTTGCAGGCTGGGTCAAAGACATGCTTACGACTCGTAATGCAGAGGGAGCCGAAGACTTTAGCAACCTGTGGATCGGTTCCCTTATTTGTATTGGAATCGCCATCGCAGGAACGATCTCATCCTTGTTTATTCGCTATACGCGACCCGCTCAGCCTGAGGTCCAGTTCAGTTGGGAGGATGTGGGAGTCAGTGCATCAATTCGCAAACTCCTTTGGCAAGATCGACCGTTGCTGGCCGCACTCATTGTTTCCAGTGCGTTCTGGCTCGTGTCTGGCGTCGTTATGCCAACAGTTAACGCACTCGGTAAAGCTCAACTCCAACTGACCAGTGATACCTTGACTAGCGTTCTTACCGGAGCACTAGCTATCGGGATTATCATCGGATCTGTTTTGGCCAACGTTGTCTTCAAACGCAAGTCTGCCACCTATCAAGTTCTTTCAGGGACGATCGGAATGATTCTGTCTCTGCTGGTAACAGGTCTTTGGAAACAAGGTGGAGACCATTTGCTCGGTTATTGGGGAGCGCTTTTGGGCCTCATTTTCTGCGGCATGTTCGCTGCCATTTTTATCCTACCGATTCAAGTCTTCATGCAAAGCCGACCGCCTGCTGAGGCGAAAGGGCGAATGATCGGGACTATGAACCTTGTAAACTTTGTTGGCCTAATGCTCGCGGGGCCTCTCTATCAAATCTTTTTGGAAGTGTCGATTTTTCTCGGCTGGCCAGTCTCATCGGTATTCATCATGCTAACTATACTACTAATTCCGATCGCCATCCTTTTCCGGATGCCAAACCACCAACATGCGGCTTAGATTTTTGTCCCTCCAGGGCCTCTCCGCGAATGGCCCCTCCCTTAGATACTGCCTCCCTTTAGACTGATCCCTCTCCCCGGTTTTAAGTTGACTGGTGTTATTATGAGTCGTAACCTTTGCCGATACGTTTTGTGTACGCTTTTTTGCGTCCTGTGTCTTCCTGGCCAGTCGGCCCTGGGCTCGCCCCAGCAAAAGGATGAGTCGTACGAAACCCATCCCGATTCGGTCAAGAAACCGAATGTTCCCGAAGGTAAAGTCGAAGGCCCGTTTACTTGGAAAAGCAAAATCTATCCGGGGACCGTTCGCGATTACTATCTATACGTTCCGAGTCAATACGATCCCAATAAGCCTGCTTGTACGTTTATTGTTCAAGATGGCATCAATCGCGCCAGAGAGTGGAAGCTCCCGGTAGTGATGGACAATCTCATTGCCCAAGGCGAGATGCCTGTAACGATTGGCATTTTCGTCGACCATGGAGTCGTACCCGCCACCTCCGATGATGCGCAACCTCGGTTCAATCGCAGTTTCGAATACGATAGCTTAGGAGATCGCTATGCGCGCTTTCTTCTCGAGGAGATTCTGCCTGAAGTAAGCCGTACGTACAACCTCAGCACAGATCCCAACGATCGATCCATTGGCGGTGCATCATCCGGCGCGATTTGCGCGTTCAATGCTGCATGGGAACGGCCTAATGAGTTTCGACGTGTTTTGAGTACGATTGGCACCTATGTCGGACTGCGCGGGGCAGACGAAGTCGCGACGCTCGTTCGTAAAACAGAACCCAAACCCCTCAAGATCTTTCTTCAAGATGGTTCGAGCGACCTTGATATCTACGCAGGGAGTTGGTGGATCGCCAATTTGCAACTCCTCTCCGCTCTCCAATACGCAGGATACGACGTTCATCATGTTTGGGGTGAGGGTGGACACAACGGGAAACAAGCTGCCGCGATAATGCCTGATGCTCTTCGATGGTTGTGGAAGGATTATCCCAAACCAATACAGGCCAGCATCCCAACCAATGCACGCGTTAATCTGATCATTCCCGATCACGATTGGGAGTTGATTGCTAGTGGCTACCAATTTACGGAGGGACCAGCGGTAGGGAGCGATGGCGAAGTCTATTATGTGGACGTGCCAACCTCCAAAATTTACGTAGCTCGCGATAACGGATATGAGGTTAACGTCTCGGTGTTTGTGGAGGACTCCCAAGGGGCCAGCGGCCTCATGCTGGGACCCGATAAGAAACTATACGCAGCCCAAGGTAAATCACAACGAATCGTGCGATACGACCAAAATGGGACGGAAGAGGTGATCGTCGAAAATGCTCCTTGTAACGATCTGGCTGTTTATTCAGGAGGCATTTACTACACCGATCCAGGCAACAAAAAGATCTTTCATGTTAGCTTTGACGGGGTTAAAAAAGAAGTCGACCAAGGGTTAGGATTCGCTAACGGATTGATCCTCTCGGCGGACCAATCTTTACTATTGGTAGCCGATTCCAACGCCATCCATACGTACTCCTACCAAATCCAGCCCGACGGATCCCTGCTGCATAAACAGGAGTACGGATATTTGCATATTCCTCACGGAGCATCTAAGAGTTCGGCTGATGGCATGACGATGGACGACCAAGGTAGATTGTACGTTGCAACCGCCTTGGGTATTCAGGTTTTGGATCAGCTCGGTCGAGTGAATCAAATCCTCAATAAACCTCAAAATGCGTTCTTGAGCAATGTTTGCTTTGGCGGACCAGATCGGGATTGGATGTGGGTGACGTGCGGCGATAAAGTTTACCGCCGTAAAGTAGCCGCAAAAGGTGTTGTTTCCTGGGAAAAACCAACCAAACCCCCCAAGCCAGGGCTCTAGTGCCACAACTAGGAGATAACCTTGTTTTGAGAATTACCCAAATCCCAACCCGCAGCACAAGGGCTTGTTACTAAATCGATACGAGAGATTTAGCCAAGGAAAAATGGGCACTCCTGCCCCGTTTGTTCGCGCCAACGTCGGACAAGAGTGTCTAACCTACCTTTAACGCACAAGCCCGTTTGCGTGGGACTATGGCCAGGCGAATTCCCCTGATTAGGCTTCGGGTTATGATAAACATCATCTGCGGTTTGTGGCTCTACACGGTTGCCCAATGACGAAATGAGTTGTTCCGGTTAGACTAACATACTGCAATGTTGAATTGGTCTAACGCATGGAGAATTTGTGAGTCCGTCATTTTTTGAACAGCTTCAACAAACCGCTCAGACATCAGGTCCCCTCGCTGCGGCGCAATTGGTTGCCGACCGGATGCGTTCTGCAGGTCGCTATCCGGAGTTGTTTGAAGCACTCAAGATGCAGCACCGAATAGAGCTAGGTTTGCCAGCCGTTAACACGACCAACCTCTCCACCGGAACCCCCGATCCCATCTCGGACGACATCCAGGATCTTTTGGACAAAAAACTAATTGAAGCCTGTCGCGAAGTTGGTACGGCTCTGTTGAAGCAGGGCAAATTACAAGAGGGCTGGATGTACATGCGCGCGGTTGGGGATCGCCAGGCGACCAGCGAAGCAATGCGAGATATCGCCGTCACGCAGGATAACCTCGATACCTTTCTCGGGCTACTCGTTCATGAGGGAGTTGATGTTCGATGGGGAACGGAACTGTCCCTTTCTATGCGAGGTACATGCAACACCATTACGATGCTCGACAGTGTAGTTTCCATGCACGGACGGGGGGATCAGCAAGCCGCTGTTGAAGCATTGGTGAGACACGTTCATAACGAACTTTTGAATAGTTTGAAATCGGACCTGGAGCGACGCGAGTCATGGGGGCCGGAGCATCCGGAACGGCAGCAGACAACACTTGAGGGCCTGCTCCAAAGTCGCCCTAATCTGCTCAGAGATGGAGCCTATCACTTGGATACCACCCATTTGGCTTCGACGGTTCGGTTTGCAAAAATTTTGGATAACCATGAGACGCTTCGATTGGCTCTGGATCTAGCTAATTACGGTAAACGGCTTCATCCTCAATATCAGTACGCGAGTGACGAACCCTTTGCGGACCTCTATCCCATGTCGATCGCTTTCTTCCGCGCACTTTTAGGGGAGCATGTCGATGTCGCACTGAAGCAGTTTTTGCAAAAGGCAGAGTCACTCGATCCCGAGGAACACGGAACGATTGCGATTGAAACGTATGCTGATTTATTGGCGAGGGTTGGTAGAACGGGGGATGCTATGAAATTCTTGATCAAGAAGATGCCCCGAGGTATGAGGCCCTTTGGGATTGCCCCTTCTCTGATTGATCTCGCTGAACATTCAGGGGACTTCGAAACGATGATGAAGCACTCGCAGGAGCGTTTCGACGAAATTGGTTACGCCGCCGCGTTATTCCAGCAACAAACACGACTTAAGCCCGTGTAGGCTCGCTTGGCAGCCGATCTGGCCACAGATTGGACACTTTGCCGGTATTCACTCCAAAGTCTTCGCGACTTCGGCTACACGGCCGGTGCTACTTACGAAACCGGATCAATCAACTTACGATAAACCGCGGCAATTCTTTTCGCCATTTGCTCATCGGAAAACTTTTCTTGGTGCCGATCGTAGGCACGAGTACTCATGCGAGACCACTCACTTCTACTTTGAACCATTTGAGCAATCTTCGCCGATATCGATGCGGCACAACCGGGCTTAGCGAGCAATCCTTCAATACCATCGCGAACGATCTCCGGTGTTCCCTCTACCTTCGTCGCAATAACCGGCACCCCTAAAGCCAACGCTTCCAAGACCACCATCGGCATACCTTCGCCAAAAAGACTCGGAAGAACCATGGCATCGAGATTTCTCATCGCCTCGGGCACATTGTTGGTAAAACCAAGAAAGCGTACGTTATCGCGAACGCCTAGCGAATCGACGAGTTTGTTGACCGATTGTTCGTATTCAGGTGTTTCAAATGGACCAATCACATCGAGCGATATGTTCGGATGACTTGTTAGTGTTCTCGCCAGTGCATCGAGCAAAACCTCGATACCTTTTCTAGGTCTTACCAATGCAACCATTCCTAGGCGCCAATGTTCCTGATTGATACGAGAAAAGGGATCAATGGGCTCTTGGGAGGGAACGCCGTTAGGAACGCAGGTGAGCCGCGAACGATCATAACCTCTCCGGAGCATCTCACGACGCAACGATTTCGATACGGTGATAATATGATTGCAGCTTAATAGCGACGCTCGTTCTACCAAGTCATTGACCCGGTTTAATAGCATACGAGTCGAATCGCGCGCGGTTGGTGAATGGACGTGAAACACCCAAGGTAAATCAAGTTTTCCGGCGACTACATTAGCGACCATCGCGCTGCGGGGCGTATGAGCGTGCAGTACCTCAACTTGGAGTTCATGGGCGAGGGAAGTAATACGCGATATGCATTGCCAATCCAACCGAGAACGCATTGGCTCGATAAAGACCCGCTCCTCCTCTAGTCCGCAGTTTTGTCGGAATTTTCCTTGTTTTAGACATGCGAAGTAGGGATCGACGCATTCGTCCGGTAACCGTTTTCCAAGTAGTTGCTGAACGCGTTCTGCGCCGGAAAAATGTTCACCGTTGATGATGTGCAAAACACCAATCGGCTTTTGTTTGGACGGCATGATGTCCCGAGGCTGTGCATCGTAGCAAAAATCGATTCTGCCTGGGATCGAGTTAACGGAGGGTAATTGAGGCATTCGAGAATAAGTGGGAACCAGGAAGCCCATGAGCTGTTCAATGCGACGAGGAGACAAGGATTTCATGGGAAGTCTACCTCTACATTGGAATGCTAGCCTTAATCCCCCTCTTTTTTCTGACAGTTAAGCTCTTCCAAATCGGTACAATCCGAAAATTCGATCTAGGTCGTAGCTTTTAAACTTGCTAATCTCGCGACTCGGAGTGGTCTAGGCAATGAGTAGAGGATTGCTCTTACCTAGTAGGACCAAACAAACAACCAAAACGCTCTGAGGTTCGGCAACGCGATTTTCTGCGTGCTGGAATGAAATCAGACCAAGTCATGGACTCGACAAAATGAAGATTTGGATTCGTACGATCGGTGTTGCGTTAGGACTGCAGGCTGCATGGTCCTCCTGCGGGCTTTTCGCGCAGAATGGGTACAATACTTCGGGCAATGCTGGTCAGCCCGGTCAGGCTAGCCAACCAATCAAACAACCAGGACAGCCGGGTAATCCTCTTCAAGCACGGCCGCAACTCGATCCGAATCTTAATCCAGGATTGCTCCAGGGGCAGCCCGTAGGCGTTCCTTCTCAAGACAGCTCAAAGCTCATCGTCACCAAAGATCCCTACGTCGACAATCCAATTTCGCCTCAAGAGCAACAGTATGTGGATCAACTGTTGGACTACTGGGAGAAAAGTACCAAAAACTTAGAGCGACTATCCTGCGACTTTAAACTCTTTGAATACAACTCGAACGCCCCGTTCGTCCAGCAGCTTGCTAAAGAGACAGGTCTGGACATACGACAGATCAAGTACAAAGCCTCACAAGGTGTCATCCGCTATATGAAGCCTGACAAAGGCATGTACAAGGTGGATATGGCTATCGCATTGACAGGTAAGCTCGATAAAGCGGGCCAACCGGAAATGTTACCATCGGAACAGCTGGACCAAGATTATTGGATCTGTGATGGAGAGACTATCCATCAGTATGATCGTGTGAACAAGAAGGTAACTCACTTTGTGATACCTACGGAATTGCGTGGTCAGAACATTATGGAGACACCGCTTCCCTTCCTGTTTGGGATTGAGAAAGTCAAGGTAAAAGAGCGTTTTTGGGTTCGTGCATTGCAACCACCTG
>Ga0315899_10001104_pt1 | contig 31275 bp, 23 predicted proteins | sample LakEriMetagenome_2_FD_203518 | JGI IMG/M metagenome (GOLD analysis project Ga0315899, IMG submission 203518) | Freshwater fungal communities from buoy surface, Lake Erie, Ohio, United States - Buoy 4 MA112 | ecosystem: Environmental > Aquatic > Freshwater > Lake | place: USA: Lake Erie, Ohio...
GACCCGTCGAGTCTGCCGCTTGTCGAACGGCCGTCCTTCTCTTTAGGGAAGAACCGCCGATGGACAAGTGAAGAGAGACGATGACCGCCACCCCTGCCTGGCCCCCGCAAAGCGCGCCGCGCCTGCATGTCGAAACCCAGTTGGGCGACGGCGTGGCCGTGCCGGTGGACGGCAATCCCGCCCATTATCTCATCAGCGTCATGCGCGTGAAGCCCGACGACATCGTCCTTCTCTTCGACGGCCGCTCGGGCGAGTGGGCGGCGCGCGCACGCGATATCCGCAAGCGGGATCTGGTGCTGGAATGCGTGCAGCAGACCAGGCCGCCGGAAGTCGTGCCCGACTTCTGGCTGTGCTGCGCGCCGATCAAGAAGGGGCGGATCGACCTGATCGCTGAAAAGGCCTGCGAGCTGGGCGTCGCCCGGCTGCAACCCGTCCTCACCCGCCGCGCGGTGGTGGACAAGCTCAATTTCGACCGGCTCCACGCTCATCTGGTCGAGGCGGCGGAGCAATGCGGCCGCACCGCGCTGCCCGAACTTGGCGATATGGTGAAGCTCGACGCGCTGTTGCGCGACTGGCCCGCCGGCCGCCACCTCTTCTTCGCCGACGAAACCGGCGGCCAGCCGCTGGAGCAAGCCCTGCGCGCGCATCCTGGTCCGGCCGCCTTCCTCGTCGGCCCCGAAGGCGGCTTCGACCCGGTGGAGCGGGATGCCATCCGGGCGACGCCGGGCGCTGTTCCGGTGTCGCTCGGCCCCCGCATCCTGCGCGCCGAAACCGCCGCCATCGCCGCCACCTCGGCCTGGATGGCGATCAACGGCGACTGGCGCGACCCGGATTAGTTTCATTCTGCTATGTTATTGCGTTCGTGATAGGCGCAACTTATCTGTGCCCCGCGCGCTCTGGTTTGACGCGCCGAGGGGAAGGATTAAGGGCGGGGCATGAGCACCAGAACCGACTCAGGGGGTCATGATCCCGTCATCGAGAGCCGCGCGCAGCTGATCTCGGCTTTTTCCAAGGGTGAAAAGCCCAGGGACCGATGGCGCATTGGCACCGAGCATGAGAAATTCGTCTATACCCGCGCCGATCATCGCGCCCCTGCCTATGAGGAAAAGGGCGGCATCCACACGCTGCTGATCGGCCTCACCCGCTATGGCTGGCAACCGGTGTTCGAAGGCGACAATATCATCGCCCTTTCCGGCAGCGACGGCACCATCAGCCTGGAGCCGGCGGGCCAACTGGAGCTTTCCGGCGCCCGCTGGAAAATCTCCACCAGACTTGCGCCGAAACCGGTCGCCATCTGGAACAGGTCAAATATGTCGGCGACATGCTGGGCCTTGGCTTCCTGGGCCTTGGCATGTGGCCGGACAAGCGCCGCGAAGACCTGCCCATCATGCCCAAGGGCCGGTACGAGATCATGCTGCGCCACATGCCCCGCGTGGGATCGATGGGCCTCGACATGATGCTGCGCACCTGCACCATCCAGACCAATCTCGATTATGGCAGCGAAGCCGACATGGCGCAGAAGTTTCGCGTGTCGCTGGCGCTTCAGCCGCTTGCCACGGCGCTGTTCGCCAACTCGCCCTTTACGGACGGCAAGCCCAACGGCTTCCTCTCCTACCGCAGCCATATCTGGTCGGACACCGATCCGCACCGCACCGGCATGCTGCCCTTCGTGTTCGAAGACGGCTTTGGCTATGAACGCTACGCTGACTATGCGCTCGATGTGCCGATGTATTTCGTTTACCGCGACGGCAAGTATATCGACGCGGCCGGCCTCAGCTTCCGCGATTTCCTCGACGGACGGTTGTCGGTCCTTCCGGGGGAAAAGCCCACCGAAAAGGATTGGGAAGACCATCTCTCCACCGCTTTCCCCGAAGTGCGGATGAAGAGCTTTCTGGAGATGCGCGGCGCGGACGGCGGCCCGTGGAACCGCATCTGTGCGCTACCCGCGCTCTGGGTCGGCCTGCTCTACGACCAGGGCGCGCTCGACGCCGCCTGGGACGTGGTGAAGGACTGGTCCATGGAGGAGCGGCAGCGTCTGCGCGATTCGGTGCCCAGACTCGGTCTCGACGCGCCGGTCGGCGGCGGCCGCAAGCTGCGGGACATCGCCGGTGAAGTCGTGAACATCGCCCGATCGGGCCTCGCCGCCCGCGCCCGCCTCAATGGCGCGGGTGACAATGAAACCGGCTATCTCAGCTTCCTTGAAGAGGTGGTCGCGTCCGGCAGGACCAACGCCGAACGGTTGCTGGAACGCTATCATGGCGAATGGGCCGGCGATCTCAGCCGCGTCTATGCGGAAGAGAGTTTCTAGACCAGGCTCCGTTCGCCCTGAACGGGTTCGGCTTATTCCGCCGGCTGCGCCGTGGGCGCGGCCGGCCGCCGCCCCGTCACCCGCGCGAAAAAGCGCGGCACCGCCCCGTTACGCTCCATCCAGTCCCAATAGGCGCGATAGTCGGGATCGGCGGAAAGATGCTTCTCCTCCGTCTTGGCGCGCCAATAATAGATGGCGTTGGTCGCGCCCAGCAGCACGCAGTTGCGCACCATGTCCGTCATCGATCCGCTGACGCTCAGGAACGGCAGCGACGAGAGCCACCAGAAAAGATTCTTCGACAGATAGGCCGGGTGGCGGCTCCACCGATACGGCCCATGCGTCAGGATGCCGCGATGGGTCAGGTTGGAAAAGCGCAGGCCGAACGCCACCGTCGCCCAGGCGTAGATCGCCGTCAGCAGGACCAGCAGCCCGCCCAGCGTCCATTGGAGCGCCGGCATCCCCGCAACCCACGCATCCCATTCTTGGCCCCCGGCATGATAGTCGAGCGGCCCGCCGCCGCCCATCAGCACGAAGGGTGGATAGCAGATCAACGCTGCCACCCATCCGCCCAGATAGGGGTTGGCGGTGCGGATGTGGGAATCGAGCGGCTTGAAGGTCAGGATATAGCCGACCGTTGCCATGCAGACGTCGATCATGAACATGATGGCGATCAGGAAACCGGCCAGCGCCACCGGATGCGCCAGCGCGTCCTCGACCCGCCAGTCGATCACGCTCGCGAAATTGCCCGGCACGATCGACACCATGAAGGCCAGGAAGAATCCCTTCACGGCCCAGGCGCGGGCATGATGCGCGACCTGTTCCATGTCGGGCCTGCCGGCCGCGCCGCCGATGACCCACTGGCCGAAATGATAGGATGCGTCGCGCGGCTCCACCAGCCGCCGGTCGATCCAGAGGATATAGGGGATCGACGCGACCAGCAGCCAGGGCGCGGCCGCCATGAACAGGTCCATGGAATAGCGGTAATTTCCGCTCCAGTACCAGCGCGCCACGCAGTAGAAGAGCGCAATGGCCAGCCATGTCGCCCAAATGCCCGTTATCTTGATGATTGCCGTGTCTGACGCCGCCCGCCATGACCGCGCCGGCGCGGTCCAGTCGATCCCCGTGGACGCGTTGCGATGCACCCGATCGACCAGCAGAGACCAGAGCACCATCGGCAGCCCGCACGCGACGACCGCGGCGAACCCCGCATTGGGGCCGTTCATGCCGTAATGGCGTGCGATCAGCGTCCATGCCGCCAATCCGACAAGGCCCGCCATGCCAACGCCGTGGCTGACGGCGGAACGGGGGCGGGGATCTGCGCGGCTCATGCGGCCGCACTAGCGCAAATTGGTAAGCAAGGCATGAACCCGCTATCATGCTGGATGATTAGTTAGCTACCTAATGATTTCGATGGACGTTTCGGCTGTCTACTTCGCTGTCTCTTTTGCCATGCTTTTCAAGCGCCGCCCGACCCTCTACATGGGGGGCATGCAACGCTATGACGTCGTCATCCTGGGCGCCGGCCTCGTCGGCCTGACCCTCGGCATCGCCCTGTCGCGCCACGGCGTGCGCACCGCCGTCATCGACCCGGCCGAACCGCTGTCGCAGACCGCTCCGGGCTTCGACGGCCGCGTATCGGCAATCAGTTCGACCAGCTACGCCATGCTTTCGGCCATCGGCGTGGCGGATCATCTGGCGGGGAAGGGATGTCCCATCGACCGGATCTGGGTCAGCGACGGGCTGGAACGGGGCGCGCTCGACTTCGCGCCCGACGCGGACGATGGCGTCATGGGCACCATGTTCCCCAATCGCGATCTGCGCCTGGCGCTGGCGGAAACGGCGAAGGGCGTGGACACCCTCACCCTCTTTCAGCCCGACCGCGCCACCCATGTCGATCGCACTGCCGATGGCGTCGCGCTGACGCTGGCGAGCGGCGCGACGCTCCAAGGCGCGCTGCTGGTCGCGGCGGAAGGGCGCAACAGCCCCACCCGCGAAGCCGCCGGCATCCGCACTACGCGCTGGCAGTACAAGCACACCGCCATGGTCACCGCCATCGACCATGAAGTGCCGCACGCCAACACCGCCTATGAGATTTTCTATGTCGGCGGTCCCTTCGCGCTGCTGCCGATGCAACCGGGCACGCGCTCTGCCGTCGTCTGGACCGTGCCGACCGACCAGGCGCCCGCGATGCTCAAATTGTCGGACCGTGCCTGGCTTGCCGAAGCGCAAAAGCGGATCGGCGGCTTTCTCGGCGACATCAGCCTGGCGGGGCCGCGCTCCTCCTATCCGCTCGGCTTTCATCATGCCGCGCGCATCACGGACACCCGGCTCGCGCTGGTGGGGGATAGCGCCCACGCCATCCACCCCATCGCGGGGCAAGGCCTCAACCTCGGCTTCCGCGACGTCGCCGCGCTGGTGGAGGTGCTGGTGGACGGCATGCGCCTTGGCCTTGATCCGGGCGACGCGCAACTGCTCGCCCGTTACCAGCGGTGGCGCGGTCTCGATTCCATGATGACCAGCGTCGCCATGGACGGCCTCGTCCGCCTGTTCGACGTGCCGGGCAAGCTACCCTCGCTCGTCCGCCGCGCAGGCCTTGCCGCCGTGCAGCGCACGACCCCGCTCAAGAACCGCTTCATGGCCGAAGCGCGCGGCCAATCCGGCGCGCTGCCCCGCCTGCTGACCGGCGAGATGGTCTGAACCACTCGCCGGCAGCCGACGCCCTTATCCCACGCGGTTCGCGACCAGATTGTCCACCACCGCAGGGTCCGCCAGCGTGCTGGTGTCGCCCAGCGCCTGCGCGGAGACCTCGCCCTCGGCGATCTTGCGCAGGATGCGGCGCATGATCTTGCCCGACCGGGTCTTGGGCAGGCCGGGCGCGAACTGGATGACGTCGGGCGTGGCGATCGGTCCGATCTCGGTGCGCACCCATTTGACCAGCGTCGCCCGCAAATCGTCGCTTGGCGCTTCCCCGCTGTTCAGCGTCACATAGGCGTAGATGCCCTGGCCCTTGACGTCATGGGGGAAGCCCACGACGGCCGCTTCAGCGACCGCTTCGTGCAGCACCAGCGCGCTTTCGACCTCGGCCGTACCCATGCGGTGGCCCGACACGTTGATGACGTCGTCCACCCGGCCGGTGATCCAGTAATAGCCGTCCGCGTCGCGCCGCGCGCCGTCGCCGGTGGTATATTTGCCGGGAAAGGTGGTGAAGTAGGTCTGGAAGAAGCGGTCATGATCGCCCCATACGGTGCGCATCTGCCCTGGCCAGCTTTGCGCGATGACGAGGTTGCCCTCCGCCGCACCGTCCAGCACCTTGCCGTCGGCATCCACGATCTGCGGCACCACGCCCGGCATCGGCAGGGTGGCGCTGCCCGGCTTCAGGTCGGTCGCCCCCGGCATCGGCGCAATCATCGCGCCGCCGGTTTCCGTCTGCCACCAGGTATCGATGATCGGGCACCGCCCTTCGCCGACAACGCCATGATACCAGCGCCATGCCTCGGGATTGATCGGCTCGCCCACGGTCCCCAGCAGGCGCAGCGACGCGCGGCTGGTCCGGGTCACATGCTCGTCGCCTTCCTTCATCAGCGCGCGCAGCGCCGTCGGCGCGGTGAACAGGGTGTGGACCTGATGCTTGTCCACAACCTCCCAGATGCGGCTGGGCGTTGGCCAATTGGGCACGCCTTCATACATCAGCGTCGTCGCCCCGTTCGCCAGCGGACCATAGACGATATAGCTGTGTCCGGTGACCCAGCCGATGTCCGCGGCGCACCAATAGATGTCGCCTGGCCGATAGTCGAAGCAGAGTTCGTGCGTCAGGCTCGCCCACAACAGATAGCCGCCACTCGAATGCAGCACCCCCTTGGGCTTTCCGGTGGAGCCGGACGTGTAGAGGATGAACAGCGGATCCTCCGCCCCCATCGGCTCGGGCGGGCAGTCGGCGGAGACTTTCGCGGCCGCCTCATGCAGCCACTGGTCGCGGCCCGGCTGCATGGCGACGTCCCCGCCCGTCGCCTTCACCACCAGCACTGTCTTGACCCCAGGGCAATCCTTCAGCGCGGCATCGACATTGGCCTTGAGCGGCACCTTCTTGCCCGCGCGGCAGCCTTCGTCCGCGGTAATGACCAGCGTGGAATCGCAATCCTGGATGCGGCCGCACAGCGCCTCGGGCGAAAAGCCGCCGAACACGACCGAATGAACAGCGCCGATGCGCGCGCAGGCCAGCAGCGCGAAAGCGGCCTCAGGGATCATCGGCATATAGACGGTGATCCGGTCGCCCTTTTTCGCCCCGGCCGCCTTCAGCACATTGGCGAGGCGACACACCTTTTCATGGACCTGCGCATAGCTGTAGTGGCGCGACTCCGCTTCGGGCGAATCGGGTTCCCAGATGATCGCCGTCTGATCGCCACGCTCGGACAGATGCCGATCGATGCAGTTGACGCTGACGTTGAGCTTCCCGTCGGCAAACCATTTGACGCCGAAATCGGCCTCGTCGAAGCTGCTCTCGTCCGCGCGGGTCGGGGCCGCGATCCAGTCCAGCCGCCGCGCCCGCTCCAGCCAGTAGGCCTCCGGCGCCTCGATGGACCGCGCATAGTCCGCCGCCCGCCCGGCCCGGTCCAGCCAGGCTTTTTCAGCCCATTGCGTCGGAACGGGGAAGAAATCGTCGGGCATCAGGCATCCTTTCTGCGGCGAAACCATATCGGGCTGCTTATTATCGCCTCGATTCTGGAACCGAAAGGCCGACGATGCCCTTTGCGGACATTACCCGCAACCGGCATAAACCGCGCGTGCCCCGGCGCCCGGCGCAATTTGCCGCTTTCCCCGCCACGCGCCCGGGCCTAACAGACAGTGTCTATGTGGCTGCTATATCAATTTCCGCTTTGTCCCTTCTCCCGAAAGGTCCGGCTGCTGCTGGGCGAGAAGGGGATCGGCTACGATCTGGTGCGCGAATCGCCGTGGGCGATGCGGGATGAATTTCTCGATCTCAACCCAGGCGGCACCACGCCGGTCATGGTGGATCAGGATAAGGGCGTTACGCTGATCGACAGCCAGGCGATCTGCGAATATTTCGAAGAAACGGTCGAAAAATTCCCGCTCATTTCCGGCGCGGCCGCCGCCCGAGCGGAAGTGCGCCGGCTGACAGCCTTTTTCGACCAGAATTTCTACGGCGATGTGGTCGGCCCGTTGCTGCAGGAACGGATGAAGAAGCGGCTGATCGATCGGGCGCCGCCCGACGCGCGCGTATTGCGCGAAGCGATGAAGCGCGCCAACGTCCATATGGACTATATGGATTATCTGCTCGACCATCGCAGCTGGATGGCCGGCGCGACGCTCAGCCTTGCCGACATCGCCGCTGCCGCGCATCTCTCCGTCGCGGATTATCTGGGCGGCGTCGACTGGGCCGGGCATGAGCCGGTGCGGCGCTGGTATGCGGGTTTCAAGTCGCGTCCGTCCTTCCGCCCGCTCCTGTCAGAGCGGATGGAAGTCATCACGCCGCCCCCCCATTACGAAAAGCCGGACTTCTAAGGAAGCCGGCTTTCAGGGTTCTCAGTCAGCTTCCGCCGCCAGATAGACGCGGTTGCGGCCATGTTCCTTGGCCAGGTACAGCGCCCGGTCGGCTGCCTTCAACGCGGCGCGGGGGTCTTCATAGGCCAGCACATTGGCGACCCCGGCGGAAAAGCTTATCCGCTCCATCCGCTCGCCATTGGTCCGGTTGACCAGGCTGCGCCCCGCCAGGTCCTCGCGCACGCCGTCCACCGCCTCGCATGTTTCGCCGGCCGTCTTGCCGCGGAACAGCAGGACGAATTCCTCGCCCCCGTGCCGGGCGACATGGCAGCGGTCGTTCGATATCTTTGCAAGGAGGCTGGCGACGAACTTCAGCACCCGGTCCCCCGTGTCGTGACCGTGCAGATCGTTGACCTGCTTGAAATGGTCGATGTCGCAGAAGGCGACAGACAGCGCCTCGCCATTGTCCTGCGCCTGCTTGGTTTCCTCGCGCAGGACGGCTTCGAAGGCGCGGCGGTTGGGCAGGCCGGTCAGATGATCATGCTCGGCGGCTCGGCGCGCGGACTCCAGGCTCGATTGCAGCGCCTGCGTCTGGCGTTGATTCTCGCGCAGCTGGGTTTCGACCTGCCGTGTTTTCTCCACCATCGACCGGGTGAGGCCGACGAGGCGGGCGAGCACCGGCTCGCTGCTGCTGCTCTCGCTCAGTTCCTTGGCCTGCTCCTGCAATGCCGCGCCATAATCCTTGGCCGAATTGCGGGACTCATGCATCAGGCCCGTGAACTGCGTCAGATTCTCTTCGACCTTGTCCAGCATGGTCGCCAGCGAATCGGGAGTGATCTCGTCTGCGCGCTGGTGCGCCGCGAGCGCTTCCACCCAGCCGTTGGTGATCTTGCCGCGCTCCATCATCACCGCCCGGATCGCCTTTTCGACGCCCACATTGGCGCCGGTCAGATAATCCAGCGCGACGCTGAAATTGACCGGGGTGAGATCCAGGTCATGGGCAAACAGGAAATCGCCGATGTCCGAATAAAGTTGCCGCCTGCGATTGATCTCCCGGCTCGCGGCGGTGCCCGCGCGAGGGCGAAGCTCGACCTCCTCGGTCTCTTCGACCTCGGCCTTATGCGAAAAACCCTTGGCCCAACGGGCCAGGCGGTCGGTCAACCCGTGTTGCGGGCCGGTGGAGGAGGGAGATGCTGCCACAGTCATGCCGCTCATAACGGCTGCGTTCGCATCAGCTTTAAATCGCGCGGCGAAGAACGCGCGAAGACGGCGTCAGATGTCCGCCGCCACCAGCCAGTCGCGGAAGATACGCACCGCCCGCGTCTGCAGCGCGCGCGGCCGGCAGACGAAGAAATAGCGATAGGGGCTTTCGACATGGATGGGGAAGAGGCGCACCAGGCGGGGATCGCCCGACTGTTCGAAATGGCTGGCATGCATCACCGCCACGCCCAGTCCCTGCGCCGCCGCTTCCAGCATCAACTGGCCCGAATCATAATTGTCCACCGCCAGCGGTTGCAGGTCGGGCAGCCCGGCCGCTTCCTTCCAGGCATCGAAGGACAGCACCATGTCGCGATGGAGCAGGATCGTCTGCTGCGCCAGTTCCTCGGGAGAGGACAGCGCGTGCGGTCCTTCCAGCAACTGCCGCCGGCCGATCAGATAGACTTCTTCATGGTCCAGCTCATGGGCGTAAAGCGCCGGATCGATGTCCTTCGCCATCAGCACGATGGCGGCGTCCAGCCCTTCGCCCAGCCGCGCGACGGCATGGGGCGTGGTTTCGATGTCGATATGCAGCTGGGGATGCTGCTGGCGCAGCTGGCCAAGATGGGGGAAGAGCCGCTGCGTGGCGAACAGCGGCATCACCGCAAGCCGCAGGCGCAGCTGGTTGCCCCCGCTCTGGATATTTTCCAGCGCCTGGCTCAGCGAATCCAGCGCCGGCGCGATGTCGTCGAGCAGCCGCTGCCCGTCCGCGTTGATCTCCAGCGCCTGATGCTTGCGATCGAACAAGGGCCTGCCGATGAAACGTTCGAGCGCCTGAACCCGCCGGCTCAGCGCGGGCGTGGACAGGGCAAGCTCCTCCGCTGCCGCCTTGACCGAGCCAAGGCGGGCGACCTGAACAAAGGCCTCCAGGGCCGTAAGGGGCGGCAATCTGCGCATAATTTGTCACGTTCCGAAGCCGATCCGCTGCGCCGCGTCAATTCTATTTATCGAACGGCGCGCAGCTCGGTTCCCAAGCATCCTCTCCCTAATGAGCAGGAAAAGGCCGGAAATGGCAAGATGCAATTTTTGCAACCTGACTGTTTCTTTCGCACTTGCAAAATTTCACGCTGCAACGCATATAGAGAAGGCCTTTCAGGCATCCTCTCCTAAAACTTCCGGGCTGGCGTTTTCGCCGGCCCTATTTTTGTCCCATGTTATCGTGATGCCGGGGTCTTTCCGGACCGCTTTTCGTTTCCTATCTCGTTACGGAACGACAAAGACGGGGATGGCGAGTGGCCGATCAGGACAGGACGGAACGCAGGATCCAGGTCGCGAACGCGCGGCCGGAAGACGCAGGGCGCGGTTTGGCGCGGCTGCCGCTCGGCGTCATGGCAGAGTTGCATCTGGCCGAAGGCGACGTGATAGAAATTGCAGGCAAGCGCCCGACCTCCGCGCGCGTGGTGCGGCCGTATAAGGAAGATGAAGGGCTGGACGTGCTCCGCCTTGACGGTCTTCAGCGCGCCAATGCCGGCGTCGGATCGGGCGATTTCGTCCAGATCGCCAAGGTCGATCCCCGGCCGGCCCAGCGCGTCGTGTTCGCGCCCGCACAAAATAACCTCCGTCTTCAGGGTAATCCCGACGCGTTGAAGCGCGTTTTCTTTCAACGGCCCCTTTCCGCCGGCGACATCGTGGCGACCGCCGGGCAACAGCAGGTTCCGCCCGGCGACATGCCGCCCCAGCTGCGACAGATGCTGGCTGCGCCCGCCTACGCGCTCCAGGAAATCCGCCTCGTCGTCGTGTCCACCACGCCCAAGGGCATCGTCCGGATCGACGAGGATACCGAGGTCGAACTGCGCGCCGAATATGAGGAGCCGCGCGAATCGCGCCGTGCCGACGTCACCTATGACGATGTCGGCGGCATGGCGGAAACCATCGACCAGCTGCGCGAGATGGTCGAGCTGCCGCTGCGCTACCCCGAACTGTTCGAGCGGCTTGGCGTCGATCCGCCCAAGGGGGTGCTGCTCCACGGCCCGCCCGGCACCGGCAAGACCCGTCTTGCCCGCGCCGTCGCCAATGAATCCGATGCCGAATTCTTCCTGATCAACGGCCCGGAGATCATGGGCTCGGCCTATGGCGAGTCCGAAAAGCAACTGCGCGAGATTTTCGAGGCGGCGGCCAAGTCGGCGCCGTCGATCCTCTTCATCGACGAGATCGATTCGATCGCGCCCAAGCGCGGCAATGTGACCGGCGAGACGGAAAAGCGCCTGGTCGCCCAGCTGCTGACGCTGATGGACGGGCTGGAGCCGCGGACCAACCTCGTCGTCATCGCCGCGACCAACCGGCCGGAGGCGATCGACGAAGCGCTGCGCCGCCCCGGCCGCTTCGACCGCGAAATCATCGTTGGCGTGCCGGACGAGCGGGGCCGGCGCGAGATTCTGGGCATTCACACGCGCGGTATGCCCTTGGGCGACAAGGTCGATCTGGGCGAACTCGCCCGCATGACCTACGGCTTCGTCGGCGCTGATCTCGCGGCGCTCAGCCGGGAAGCAGCGATCGAGACGGTGCGTCGCTTCATGCCGCGTCTGAATCTGGAGGAAGGGACGATCCCCGCCGACGTGCTGGAGGAACTCTCCGTCACGCGTGAGGATTTCATGGCCGCGATCAAGCGCGTCCAGCCATCGGCCATGCGCGAAGTCATGGTGCAGGCGCCTAATATCGGCTGGGCCGACATTGGCGGCCTGGACGACGCGCAGATGCGCCTCAAGGAAGGGGTCGAACTGCCGCTCAAGGACCCCGACGCCTTTCGCCGCATCGGCATCCGCCCGGCCAAGGGGTTCCTGCTCTACGGTCCGCCCGGCACTGGCAAGACATTGCTGGCGAAGGCCGTCGCACGGGAAGCGCAGGCCAATTTCATCGCCACCAAATCCAGCGACCTCCTGTCCAAATGGTATGGCGAGAGCGAGCAGCAGATCGCCCGTCTCTTCGCCCGCGCGCGGCAAGTGGCGCCCACCGTGATCTTCATCGACGAACTGGACAGCCTCGTCCCCGCGCGCGGCGGAGGCCTGGGCGAACCGGCGGTGACGGAGCGGGTGGTGAACACCATCCTTGCCGAAATGGACGGACTGGAGGAATTGCAGTCGGTGGTCGTTATCGGCGCGACCAACCGGCCCACGCTGGTCGATCCGGCGCTGTTGCGGCCCGGTCGGTTCGACGAACTCATCTATGTGCCCGTGCCCGACGAAGCCGGCCGTCGGCGTATCCTGGGCATTCACACCGCCAAGATGCCGCTTGGCGAAGATGTGAACCTTGACGCCCTGGCCGCGGACACGGAGCGGTTCACCGGTGCCGATCTTGAGGATCTCGTCCGCCGTGCGGGCCTGGTCGCCCTGCGGCAGTCGTTGGGCGTCGAAAAGGTGACGCAGGCGCATTTCGACGCCGCGCTGGAGGAAACCCGCGCGTCGGTGACGCCGGAAATGGAGCATGAATATGAACAGATCCAGTCGCAACTGAAGCAGCGCGCGATGCAGGTCGATCCTATCGGGTTCGTGTCGCCCGGCATGGTCCGCTCGCGCGAGCGCGGGGACTGACCCTTGTTAGGCGCGGGTCTGAAAGCAGCGTCGGCGGATTGAACCCATCCGCCGACGCCGCGTTGATGACAGGCATGTTGCAAAGGCGCTTGCCAGCCCTCGCAGGATTTGCGAGGCGCTGCAGATGAAATTGACGGACGGATGTTGATGGCCTCCATTCCATTGAAGAAGACCAGGGCAAAGGGCGGCAACGCCGGATCGTTTCTCAGCCAGTGGAGCATGTTCTTCCGCCAGTTCGTCAAGCATCCGGGCATGATCGGGTCGATAATCCCCTCGTCCCCCATGCTGGTGAACCGCATATTGGATCAGGTGGACTGGCGCTCGACGCGCGTCTTCGTCGAATATGGCCCGGGCGTCGGCACCTTTACCCGGCATATACTGGATCGGTTGCCCGCCGACGCCACGTTGATCGCCATCGATCTCAACCTCGACTTCGTCGCCTATCTCGAAGCGCAGATCGATGATCCCCGCCTGCGGGTCATGCACGGGTCGGCGGCCGATGTCGGGCGGTTCTTGCGTGAGGCCGGCCATTATCAGGCGGACTATATCCTGTCGGGAATTCCCTTCTCCACATTGCCCGATGGAGTGGGCGCGCATATCTGCGCCGAAACCCGCGCCGCGCTCCGGCCGGGGGGATCGTTCCTTATCTACCAATATTCGTCGTTCGTGCGCCGCTTCCTGACGCCGCTGTTCGACAGTGTTTCGGAAGAAACCGAATGGCGCAACATTCCGCCCTGCCGGCTGATCCGTGCCACCCGGGAACTTCAGATGGCGCAGGCCGCCTGACGGCCGCTAACGCGATTTCTACCAACGCCGGGCTTACGCCGACCGGGTGTGTTGGCGGACAGCCGAAAGCCCCGACCTCCTGCTCCCCGGCTTTGTCCGCTCCGCCTTTCATGCTAAGGCGCGCCCGACTAAAGCCGCGAGACGTCTTTCATGAATGACTTGACCCAAACTCCCGAAATGCTGATCGCCCAGCTTGGCGCGCGCGCGCGTGGCGCCGCGGTTCTTCTGGCGAGCGCCAGCGACGCGCAAAAGGCGGACGCGCTGCGCCGCGCCGCGCAAGCGCTGCGGGACCGGGCGCCGGCCATACTCGCGGCCAATGCGCGCGACATGGACAATGCCCTGTCCAATGGCCTCTCGCCGGCGCTGCTGGATCGGCTCAGGCTCAACGGGGACAGGATCGCTGCCGCCGCCGACGGCGTCGATCAGGTGGCGACGCTCGCCAATCCTCTTGGCAACGTCATCGACACCGTCGTCCGGCCCAACGGTCTGGAACTCAGCCGCGTCCGCGTTCCCCTTGGCGTCATTGGCATCATCTATGAAAGCCGGCCGAACGTGACCGCCGACGCGGCCGCCCTGTGCCTGCGCGCCGGCAACGCGGTCATCCTGCGCGGCGGCAGCGAAGCGAAGGAGAGCAATCGCGCCATCCACGCGGCGATGGTCGATGGCATTGTCGCGGCTGGCCTGCCCGCCGAAGCGGTCCAGCTTGTCCCCACCACTGACAGGGCGGCGGTGGGCGCTCTGCTCAAGGCGTCGGAGTTCGTGGACCTTATCGTTCCGCGTGGCGGCAAGAGCCTCGTCGCCCGGGTGCAGGAAGAGGCGCGCGTGCCCGTCCTCGCCCATCTCGACGGCATCAACCACAGCTATGTCGACGGCGCGGCCGATCCCGCCATGGCGCAGGCGCTGGTCGTCAATGCGAAGATGCGACGTACGGGCGTTTGCGGCGCGACGGAAACGGTGCTGGTCGATCGCGGCTACGCCCATGCGCCGGCGCTGGTCCAGGCGCTGCTCGATGCAGGCTGCGAAGTCCGGGGCGACGCGGACGTGCAGGCGATGAATGCGCGCGTGAAGCCCGCCGCTGACGAGGATTGGGATACCGAATATCTCGACGCGATCGTATCGATCGGGCAGGTGGACGGCGTCGACGGCGCGATCGCCCATATTGCGGCTCACGCCAGCCATCATACCGACGCGATCATCACCGAGGATGCGGAAACGGCGGAGCGCTTCCTCAACGCGGTCGACAGCGCGATCGTCATGTGGAACGCCTCAACCCAGTTCGCCGATGGCGGCGAGTTCGGGCTGGGCGCGGAAATCGGCATTTCGACCGGGCGCCTTCACGCGCGCGGGCCGGTGGCGCTGGAAGGCCTTACCACCTACAAGTGGATCGTGCGGGGACGGGGACAGACCCGGCCCTGAGGCCAGGCTTCTGTCCTACAGCGGGGACCGATGCGATGATCGAAGGATGGCGGTTGTCGGCCAGGCTTTCCGATAGGATCAGGATGGCGCAATAAAATGTCAAATCCTGCGGGAAATATGCGAAGTTAAGCCCGCGATTTCCTATTTTCCCTTCACCGCCGCATCGATCGCCGTCAGCGTCTTCAGCATCGGTCCGACCCAGTCGAGCGGCAGCATCACCGGCCCGTCGGAAGGCGCATTGTCCGGGTCGTCATGCGCCTCTGCGAAGATCGCCGCCACTCCCGCGGCCACGGCGCTGCGCGCCAGCAAGGGCGCGAACTCCCGCTGACCGCCCGAGGCGGAGCCAAGGCCCCCCGGTTGTTGCACCGAATGGGTGGCGTCAAACACGACCGGATAGCCGGTCTGTGCCATGGTGGGCAGCGCGCGCATGTCGCTGACCAGCGTGTTGTAGCCAAAGCTCGCACCCCGCTCTGTCAGCAGGATGCGCTCATTGCCCGTGGAGGCGACTTTCTGTGCCACGGCCGCCATGTCCCAGGGCGCGAGGAACTGGCCCTTCTTGACGTTGACCACCGCACCGCTCTTTCCCGCCGCGACCAGCAGGTCGGTCTGGCGGCAGAGGAAAGCCGGGATTTGAAGGATGTCCACGGCTTGCGCGGCAGCCTCCACCTGGGTGGCGTCATGAATGTCCGTCAGGACCGGACAGCCCAACGTCGCCTTCACCTCCGCAAGGATCGCCAGCCCCGCATCGATTCCGACGCCCCGCTTTCCCGAAACGGAGGTGCGGTTCGCCTTGTCGAAACTGCTCTTGAAGATGAATGGCACGCCACCAGCGTCCGCTGTCCTTGCCAGCGCTTCGGCCATGAACAATGCATGGTCGCGGCTTTCGATCTGGCACGGGCCGGATATGAGGACGAAGGGCAGATCGTTGCCGATGGTGATCGGGCCGACGCTGACATGCTGGGGCGTGGTCATGGCGTGGTCACTTGGGCGCTTTTACAAAGCGGCGCAACAATTGTCCGCGCCACAGTCCCTTGCCCGGATGATAGTTCCAGCAGAACCAGCCGAACACCAGACAGGCGATCAGCGACGGCAGGGCCATCGGATCGCCGTTCGCCTTCATGTGGCGATAGAATGTCAGGTCCGCGTGCCAGCGGTCCCGCTCGCTGCCGCCGCCGTTGATGCCGTACATATTGTCATGTTTGCGGCAGCCGACATTGCGGTTGTATTTGCGGTGGTCGATGAAATAGCAGTAGTCGCGTTCGGGCGTGGTCATGCGCGCGATTAGGGCGACACCGTTGAAAAAGTTCAAGCGTAAAGTCTTCTATCTCGGCGGTTTCGACCCACGCGGTGTGCGCTTCTACCACCAGCTCTATCGCGAGCAGGCGGCGCGCTATGCCGCGCTTGCCGGCGAAGCCGTGGCGGTCAGCGGACGTCAATCGGGTCCGGCGGGCGGGGCGGTGTCGGCATGCTGGACAGTGACGAACGCGACCGCTGACGTTGAGACACAGTATGAATATCTCCGCTGGGAAGACTTGATCGGCCAGGTCTGGATTCGCAATCCGCTGACCCTCGCGTTCAAATCCGCCCGCGCCTATGCGGGCCATGCGCGGCATATGGACTTCCTGCGGATGCGGCGGCTGCGCAAAGGACCGGTGATCACCATCCTCTACCCGCCCTTGCTGTCGCTATTGATCCCGCTGCTACTGGCGCTCGTTCCGGCGCTGATCCTGTCGCTGCTGATCCCCTGGTGGGCGGCGGCGCTGGTGGGCGTGGGCGTCAGTGCCGCCCTGTCGGGCCGCATTCTCGCCAAACTGGTCGTTCCCTGGCTGCTGCGCTTCATGACCTATCATGGCGCGCTGGCGCGGCAGGGACCGGGGGCTGCGCTGGACGAAAGGCTGGACAGCTTCGCCGCGCGTATCGCGCAGGAACTGGACGGCGACTGGGACGAGGTGCAACTCGTCACCCACAGCGCCGGCACCATCCTCGGCATGCGCCTCCTCCGCCGGGTGATCGCGCTGCGAGGCGGTGCCTTACCGGATCACTTCGTCATGCTGGGCCTTGGCCAGGTAGTGCCGGTGATCGGCCTGCGTCGCGACGCGACCTGGTATCACGAAGACCTGCGCGCGCTTGCCGACAAGCCCTTCCGCTATGTCGACGTCAGTTCCCCGCCCGACGGCGCCGCCTATTTCGACGTCAACCCTTTCCGGCTGGTCGCAGACCGGCATGTCGCCCGCGTCGATATGTTATCGCCGCGCTTCCATCTCTTCTACGAGCCGGAAAATTATCATGGCGGCTGGTCGAACAAATATGAGGCGCATTTCGACTATCTGCGCGTCGGCGATCGTCTGTCTCCGCTCGACTTCATCAGCCTGACCGCCGGTCGCCGTACCGTGGACGAGGCTGTCGCTACATTCAGGACCCTTTCTTGACCGACCTTTTCACCCCTCCCTATCCCCGGCCGCCCAAAAGCAAGCGCGGCCTCGTCAAGCGCTTCCTGCGCGGGTGGCACAGCTGGATTCATGTGCTCTTCGACAAGAGCTATACGATGAAGATGGGCGAAATCCGCCTGCCGGGCCGCACGATGTATATCGCCAACGAACTGGGCCTGGTGGACCAGATACTGCGTGGCGGCACCGCCTATCCCAAGCATAGCGAACTGGTGCGCAACCTCGACCCGCTGATCGGCAATTCGGTCTTTTCCGCCAATGGCGACGATTGGGAAAGCCAGCGGGCGATGGTCAACCCGGCGTTCGCGCATACCGCGCTCGGCCGGTCGATGCCGCTGATGGTCGCGGCGGCGGACGACCTGCTGGCCCGGATCGACGCAGCGCGGCAGGCGGGCAATCCGGTCGACATCGATCCGATGATGACGCATGTCGCTGCCGACATCATCTTCCGCACGCTCTTCAGCCAGACGCTCGACGCGGAACGCTCCAACATCATCCACACTGCCTTCGGCAAGTTCCAGCGGCTTGCCCACAGCGCCTCGATGCTGCGGCTCTACGGCATTCCGGCCGGCTGGTTTGAAAAACGCTCGCGCGGCCCGGCACGCGCCATCCACGATGTGTTCCGCCCGATCGTCGAGGCGCGGTACGAGGGTTTCCATGCGCGGGGAGAAGCAGGGGCGCGCGATATCCTGCAGTCGCTGATCGAGGCGCGCCATCCGGAAAGCGGCGCACATTTCACCTGCGAGCAGGTGATGGAGCAGGTCTCCACCATCTTCCTCGCCGGGCATGAGACATCTGCCAGCACCATGACCTGGGCGCTCTATATGCTGGCGGAATGCACGCATATTCAGGACCGCGTCCGGGATGAGGTGGCGCGGGTCGCGGGCGAACAGCCGCTTACTGCCGCGATGCTCAAGGACATGGGGCAGGTCCGCAACATCTTCAAGGAAACGCTACGGCTCTATCCGCCGGTCTCCTTCCTGCCCCGCGAGGTTACCTGTCCGATGCCGATGCGCGACAAGCAGCTGGAAGCCGGCGCGATGCTGGTCGTCGCGCCTTGGCTGACGCAGCGAAACAAGGATAATTGGGCCTGCCCCCACGCCTTCGATCCTGATCGGTTCGACGATCCCGCCAATGCGGAGATGGCGAAACAGGCCTGGTTCCCTTTCGGTCGCGGACCCAGGGTCTGCGTTGGCGCAGGCTTCGCCCAGCAGGAGGTGATGACGGTGATCGCCAGCGTCGCGCGGCGCTATCGGATCGCCGTTCCGACAGGTTTCCGGCCCGAACCGATCAGCCGCCTCACCATCCGGCCGCGCACCGGCATGCCGCTGCTGTTCACGCAGGCTGGCTGACAGGCAGCGCCTCTTCCTCGGGCACGACGTCGACCATCACGGACAGGCTTTGCCCCGCGCCACCGACGAAAAGCCCATCCATTGGCGCGACATCGGCATAGTCGCGACCCATGGCGACGAAGAGGTGCCCGTCGCCGGTGAGGCAGCCATTGGTGGGATCGAAGCCGATCCAGCCACGCGCCGGGCCGCACCAAAGCATGACCCAGGCATGCATCGCATCCGCGCCCACCAACCGCGGCATGCCGGGCGGCGGCAGGGTGCGCAGATAACCGCTGACATAGGCTGCGGGCAGGCCTGCAAGACGCAGCGCCACGACCATGACATGCGCGAAATCCTGGCACACGCCGTGCCGCGCCGCGAAGGCGTCGGCAACTGGCGTGCCCGCGTCGGTCACGCCGGGCTGATAAGCGAATTCGGCTTGGATTCGCTCGGCCAGCGCCAAAGCGGCAGCGACTACCGGCCGGTTCGCTGCCAGTTCATCGCCCACCCATTGACCGATCGCCGTCAGCATGGGCGTTCGCGATCCGGCAAAAAGATAATGGGCAGGGGCGGTCGGTCCCATATCCCTGTCCGCCAGCGCCGCGCGTGCCACCGCACCGACGCTCGGATCGTCCGGCTGCGGCGCCGTGGCGTTGCTTTCCACGCGGGCGCGAAAGCGGCTTTCGATGGTGAGTTGCCGAACCGGGCTTTCGATCACCAGTCGCGCGACCCGCATCGGCCAGCCGGACGGGCGCGGCTCGATCAGGACCGGCGCGGGATCGACCTCCAGAACATGGTCGTACGTCCACTGGCCGCGCCAGGGTGCCGGCTTCAGCCGCAAATTGAACCGTGCCAGACGCACGGGCGTCTCGTAGCGCAGCAGCGTGCGATGCCGGACGCGGTAGATCATGCGAGAAGGTCCATGTCGGGCGTCTTGTGGACTTGCAGGAAGTAGCGCTGCCCGATGGCGTCCGACAGGTTAAGCAGCCGGTTTTCCAGATCGGCGATGTCCGCCATCGTCAGCATGTCGCCGGTCAGCGACGAAAGACGTGCGGCGATCTCGTTCGCCAGCCGGTGCTGTTCCTCCGGCATGCCGTCCGCGCGCAGCGTGGGCAGCGCCGCGACATGGTCGGTCAGCCGCAGCGCCTGATACGCCACGCCACGGGGATTATGCGGCTCCAGCATCAGCAGGTCGCGCACCGGAGCCAAGGCTGGGCCGGCCAGATAGCGGGTCCGATAACTGATCTGGCTGTCCATCAGGTCCAGCAGCACCGTCAGGTCATCATCGCCGGCCCCGTCGTTTGCGAACAGGGCAACGAGTCGGCAGCCGTTGATGGCGCGTTCCATCCGGCGGCCCATATCGTGGAACCGCCATCCGTCGCTGCGACCCATATTTTCCGCCGCCAATCCTGCAAGCGCTGATATACGCTCGATCATGCGCGACGATGCGTCGAGCAAGGTCTCGGTGACCTCTCCATCGAATATCGGCAACGGCAGGCGCACCAGCCGCCAGAAGTCGCTGGCCAGCCGATCCCTCAATCCCTCGCCGATAGCCGCGACCGTCGTCATCAACGCACGGACGCTTCCCGGCTGCTGCGCGTCGCCAAGGGCGGTGGCGCAAAGCGCGCCGACAGATGCGTTCCTGTCGGTCACGCTATTCCACAGCATCAGTTGATCCACCAGCCGCGTCATCGTCGCGCTGGTGGACGATGGGCCAAGGTCCGCCTCGATCGAGCCGCCCACGATCGCGCGGATCAGGCGCAAGGTCGTTTCCGCCCGCTCGATATAGCGCCCCAGCCAATAGAGATTGTCCGCCGCCTTGGCCGGCAACATGCCCCCGACGCGCCGGATCGCGGGTATATGATCGCCGGGCAGGCTGTCGGGCGGCGCCGGCTTGCTGTCGATGACGCACAGATCGGCCGACATGTCGCCCTGACCCATCAGCACGGCGCGCATGTCGCCATGAGCCGCCAGCCGGGCGAACCCCCCGGGCATAACCCGCCATTGCCCCGTCCCGTCGCGCGCCACGAATATGCGCAGCGTGAAGGGGAGGGGGATCAGCTGTCCGTCCACCACGGCGGGTGTGGTGGACAGCTTCACCATTTCCTGCCCGACATAATCCATCGGGCGGCGATCCATGGCCTCCAGCAACATGGCCCGCTGGTCGGGATGGACTGTCGGGTCTGCGAAGGGCAATCCCGCCGCCGCCTGACCAAAGGCCGCACCGATCACGAGTTGATCCAGCCTTTCGCGGACATGGCCATGCTCGCGCGGCTGGCCGCACCACCATGTCGCGATATTGGGCAGGATGAGGTCGGTCCCCAATACCGTCCGCGCCAGTTGCGGCAGGAAGGCGGCAAAGGCGGGCGATTCGATAACGCCCGCTCCAGGCCAGTTGGCGACCATCAGTCCACCGCGCGTGGCCGCGTCATACAGGTCGGGCACGCCGATGCGCGAACGGCTGTCGAACGTCAGCGGATCGAGGAACCGGCTATCCATCCACCGCCAAAGCCCGTCCATGCGCTTCAGCCCCTGGATCGTGCGCACGAACAGCCGACCGTCCGACACGATGAGATCGTCGCCTTCGACCAGCAGCAGGCCGAGATAACGGGCCAGATGCGCCTGCTCGGCATAGCTCTGGTTGAACCGGCCCGGCGTCAGCAGGCCGATCCGCGGATCGGCACGCGCGCAATCGGCGGCAAGGCCCCGGCGCAGGTCGGCAAAGAAGGGCGCCAACCTGCGCGTGTTCATCGCTGCCAGCAGGTCGCCTGACGCACGGGACAGGGCAAGGCGGTTTTCGAGTGCATAGCCGACGCCGACCGGGGTGCGCACCCGGTCAGCCAGCACCCGCCACGCGCCGGCGGGATCACGACCGATGTCGGCGGCGTAGAAATGGAGGTGATGCCCGTGCGGCGGCGACGCGCCCGTCATCATTCGCCAATAATGGGGGCTGCCCGTCACGACGCTCGCCGGCAGCTTGCCGTCGCGCACCAGCGACTGGGTGGAGTAAATGTCGGCGATGATCCGTTCGAGCAATTGAGCCCGTTGAACCAGCCCCTGTTCGATATGCGCCCATTCCGACGCGCCGATCAGCAATGGCACCGGCCCGAGCGGCCAATCCCGTTCCTGCTCATCGCCGGTCAGCCGGAAGGCAAGACCCAGATCCTTCGCCTGCCTTGCGACATGCTCTGCAAGCTTGGCGGGATCGCCTTTCCCCTGCGCCGCCAGCCGGTCGAGCATGGCGTTCCAATGGCCGGCCATGTCAGGCGCTGCGTCGGCGAAAAGGTCGCCGCCCGACGTCTGGCCAAGATAGGCTGCGGCCCATCCGTCGTTCGCTCGCATCAGGCCAATGGCGTCCTGCTGCATCATGCGCCGGCGCGCTGGAACCGCAGGTCGAGCGTCATCGGAAATTCGCCCGGCTGTTCGGCTGGCGGGATCTCGATCTGGCCGGGCGTGTGGCCGTGATTCTGGAACCGCGCCTTGCGCCGCGACTCCGCCTCATAGCCGTTGATCGGCAGCGTATCGTAATTGCGCCCGCCGGGATGCGCGACATGATAGACGCAGCCGCCCAGCGACCGGCCGCTCCAGCTGTCGAATATGTCGAAGGTGAGCGGCGCGTTGACCGGAAGGTTGGGATGCAGGCAATTGGCCGGTGCCCAGGCCTTGTACCGGACGCCGCCAACCGCTTCGCCCGGAACGGCGGTGGAGGCCATCGGCACGCGGCGGCCGTTGCAGGCGACGATGTGGCGTCCCGCCACCAGTCCGGTGGCGCGCACCTGCAATCGCTCGGTCGAACTGTCCACATAGCGGACCGTCCCGCCGATCGCCCCGGTTTCGCCCAACACGTTCCACGGTTCCAGCGCATGGGCGATCTCCAGGGTCACGCCGCCTGCATCCACCTCGCCATGGATGGGAAAGCGAAACTGCCGTTGCGCTTCGAACCAGTTGGGGTCGAAATCATATCCCGCGGCGCGCAGGTCGTTGAGCACGTCCAGAAAATCGGACCAGACGAAATGCGGCAGCATGAACCGGTCGTGCAGTGCCGTCCCCCAACGGACAAAGCCGCCCTGTTGCGGCTGACGCCAGAACCAGGCCGTCAGCGCGCGCAGCAGGAGTTGCTGCACCAGGCTCATCTTTGCTTCGGGCGGCATTTCGAACCCCCGGAATTCCAGCAGGCCCAGCCTGCCGGTCGGGCCATCCGGCGAGAACATCTTGTCGATGCAGATTTCCGTGCGATGGGTATTGCCCGTCACGTCCACCAGCAGGTTGCGGAACAGCCGGTCGACCGTCCAGGGCGGCGGCAGCCTTCCTTCCCCCTCGCGCGTGGGATCGGGCACCTGCGCCAGTGCGATCTCCAGCTCGTAAAGGCCGTCATGCCGCGCCTCGTCGATACGCGGTGCCTGGCTGGTGGGACCGATGAACAGCCCCGAAAACAGATAGGAGAGCGACGGATGGCGCTGCCAGTAGAGGACGAAGCTCTTGAGCAGATCAGGCCGGCGGATGAAGGGCGAGTCATTAAGCGTCGGGCCGCCAAGAACGATATGATTGCCACCGCCCGTGCCAATTGAACGCCCATCGACCATGAACTTGTCGGCGGTCAACTGGCAGGCGCGCGCCGCCGCATAGAGCCGCTCGGTGATGTCCACCGTCTCTTCCCAACTGGCCGCAGGGTGGACATTCACTTCGATGACGCCCGGATCGGGCGTGGCCTTGAGCACATTGAGGCGCGGATCGGGCGGCGGGGCATAGCCTTCGATCCGAACCGGAATGCGCACCGCTTCCGCCACGCTTTCCACCTGTGCGATCAGCTCCAGATAATCTTCCAACCGTTCCACCGGGGGCAGGAAGACGGACAGATAATGGCCCTTCGGTTCCACGGTGATGGCGGTGCGTACCGCACCTTCGATGATGACCTGTTCCACGCGTTCCTGGGGCGCGGCGCCACCTTCCGCCGTTTCCACGCGTCGCACCGGCTGCGCCTGCGCTTCCTCGTGCGTCGCCGCTTCGCTGATCTGAGCCCGAAAGTCGGCGAGCGGCCCGCGCGGTTCGCTCGTGTCGCGGGGATGGATATAGGGGAAGGCGGATTCGGGCACGTGCGGCAGCGAGCCCAGCGGCAGGCGATAGCCGAGCGCCGAATCCCCCGGCACCGCGAACAGCTTGCCCCGGCGCAGCTGCCATATCTCGCTCTGCCAGCGGGGCGTTTGCGCCGCGCTCTGCCAGCGCTGGACCGGCAGGACATAACCAACCGGCTGATCAAGGCCGCGCGTGAACGCCTTTACCATGCGGGCGCGGGCTTCGGGGTCGGTGATGGCGGGATCTTCGGGGCTGGTGTTGATGGGTAGGTCGGCTTCCTTCACCATCCAGACGGCAGGGTCTTCGAACACGGCATGGGTATAGTCTTCGGAAAAGCCCATATTGCCGGCGAGTGCTGCGAGAAATGCCTTCGCATCCTCCGCCGTCGTGACCCGCGCGCCTTCGGGCGCGTCATCCGTCGCGATCAGGCTGTCGTCGCGCCAGACGGGATCGCCGTCCTGCCGCCAATAGACGGCATAGGCCCAGCGCGGCAGGCTCTCACCGGGATACCATTTGCCCTGCCCATGGTGAAGCAGGCCGCCGGGCGCGAATTCGGCGCGCAGCATCCGGATCAGCCGATCCGCATAGGCCGCCTTGGTCGGACCGACCGCGTCGCCATTCCATTCCCCGGCCTCGCCGCCGCCTTCCGCCACGAAAGTGGGCTCGCCCCCCATGGTCAGGCGCACGTCTTGCGTCTTCAGGTCGGCATCCACTTGACGGCCCAGCGTCATGACCGCGTCCCAGCGCGTATCGGTGAAGGGCTTGGTGATGCGCACCGCCTCCGCGATGCGGCTGACGCTCATTTCGAAGTGGAAATTGACCTCGGCCGGTTCGGCCATGCCGCTGATCGGCGCGGCCGAGCGATAATGGGGCGTGGCGCAAAGCGGGATATGGCCTTCACCCGCGAACATGCCGCTGGTCGCGTCCAGCGCGACCCATCCTGCGCCGGGCACATAGGCTTCCGCCCATGCATGTAGATCGACCACATCCTGCGTGACGCCTTTTGGTCCTTCAATCGGCTCCACGTCAGCGACAAGCTGGATCGAATAGCCTGACACGAACCGCGCGGCGAAGCCCAGCCGGCGGAGCAACTGGACGAGCAGCCAGGCCGAATCGCGGCAGGAGCCGGTGCCGACGTCCAGCGTCTCTTCAGGACTTTGCACCCCCGCTTCCATACGGATGACATAGCCGACGCGCTGCTGGAGGCGGCGATTGACTTCTACCAGAAAATCGACGGTTCGCCCCCCATGCCCGGCATGTTCCGCCACCAGCGCGTCGAAAAGAGGCCCCTGCGGCTCCATGTCGAAATAGGCGGCCAGGTCGGTCTTCAGCTGCTCGTCATAGGCGAAAGGGTAGTTTTCCGCATAGGGTTCGACGAAGAAGTCGAAGGGGTTGATGATGTCCAGGTCGGCGAGCAGGTCGACCTCTATGGAGAAATGATCGATCGGATCGGGGAAGACGATGCGCGCCAGCCAGTTGCCGTGCGGGTCTTGCTGCCAGTTGAGGAAATGGCCCGCCGGCTCGATCTTCAACGCATAGTTGGGTACCTTAGTCCGACTGTGCGGCGCCGGTCGCAAGCGAACCACCTGCGGTCCCAACCGGATCGGTTTGCTGTAGCGATAGGATGTCAGATGGTGGAGAGCGGCCTTGAGCATGACGTGATCAAACGCCACCCCCTGCTGCAATGCAACAGCCAATCGCGTCGACCGCTGCCAAACTAACAAGACGAAGGAAGAAAATGGTGTTGCCGGTGAGGATTGAGCTCACGTCCTCAGCCACGGCAGCACTGTCAAGAATCGCCTGAATTTCGCGGTTTCTTTGCGCCCCTTGTTCGTCGCGATGGCCACTATTTTTCATCTCGTCATTATCCCGTCATTGTCCAAAAATGACGGTCGCGCCTATCCGTGGGACAGTACCATCGGGGGCTTTGGCGTGATGGTCCCACGAGTCAGCCTCAACGAGACTTGGTATAATTTCACAAATGAGGATGTTGCAGGCGCTTGAGCAATCCCTTTGACTTGCTTGGCGCTGTCGGCACCATCCTGGGCAGGATGGGATGCGTCGCGATTTGAAAATCGGCAAAACGGTAAATGCCGGTGGGTTCAATCCAGAAATCGCAATGCTGGGACGATCGGCGCGACGAGACGCTGAAGGATTTCAACCTGATGGAGCGTGAGAATGAAATCGGTCGATGCATTTAATTTCATGGATGGAGCCACTCTCGAAAATCCATATGAATTTTACCAAGCGGCGATCGCGCAGGCTCCCGTTTACCATGTTCCCGACACCGATATATTCCTCGTCACCAGGCATGACCTCATTTGTCGAGCAGCGCGTGACACCGTTACGTTCTCCAGCAAATGGGGTCACAAGATGCGCGGCGATGCGTTGCTGGACCCGGACGTCAAGGCCGAAATGGCAAAAGGCTGGCTGCATTGCGACACGCTGATCACCAATGACCCGCCCAGCCATACGCGGTTCCGCAGTCTGGTTAATGCCGCCTTTTCACGTCCACGCGTGCAGGCTATCGAAGCCACGATTGCCGAAGCCGTCAACCGTGCCGTCGATGCGCTCCTCGACAAGGGTGAGGTCGAATTTATCAACGATTTCGCCGCGCCGATTCCTCTTAGCGTAATTGCGGGCATTCTCGGCTGCCCCTTTGAAATGCAGTCAACGTTCAAACGCTGGTCGGACGCAGTGATGTTGTTGCTCGGCGGATTTGGCTCGAAAGAGCAAAATATCTCCGCGGCCCAGGCATTTGTAGAATTTCAGCATTATTTCAAAGGTTTGATTGACCAACGCCGTGTCGACGCAAGCTTCAGCGATCTGACCTGTTCGCTGGTTCACGCCCGGGTGGCCGGTGAAAGGCCACTTGATGACCGCGAGTTGCTCAACGTGCTGGAAGCCCTGCTGGTCGCGGGCAACGAAACTACGACGGCAATGTTTGGCCATGGCATGAAACTGCTTGTGGAACATCCCGACGTCCTGGGTCGCGTGAAGAATGATCCGGCGCTCATTCCAACGATGATCGAGGAAGTCTTGCGATATTCATCGCCGGCGTCAGGCCTTTGGCGGGTGGTGACCAGGGACACGGAGCTGGGCGGCGTGGCCATTCCAGAGGGAGCCATGCTCCATTTGCGCTACGCGGCCGCCAACCGCGATCCCGAAGTTTTCGAGAATCCTGATCAATTCGATATAGATCGCCCAAACCTCCAGAAGCACCTGGCATTCGGTCATGGCAGCCATTTCTGCATCGGCAACATGCTTGCCCGCAAGGAACTCGTTGTTGGTTTCGGCATCCTGCTTGAGCGGGTCAAGCGGTTTGAGTTCATTCCAGGGAAGAATGATTTCAGGCATAACCCCAGTTTACTGGCGAGGGGGCTCGAGGAATTGCATATCCGGGTTGAATAGTAAGGCCAATCTTCCAGCAGAAGCGCACTACTGTAATATTAAACAGGCGAGTTCAAAGGGCCAGACATGCTGAAAGATAAGACAATTATGATTACCGGTGCGGCATCTGGCATCGGCAAAGCGGCCGCCAGCTTGTTTGCCGAGCGGGGGGCCAGCATAGTGCTGGCCGACCGAGACCGGCAAGCGGGCGAGCGCTTCTCGACAGAACTGGTTTCGCGTGGATATCGCTCTCTATATTGCGAAGTTGACATAGCATCCGAGGATGATGTGCGTGCAGCGGTGGACAAGGCTGTCGAGCATTTCGGCAAACTCGACGGAGCGTTCAACAACGCGGGAATCGGAACAGTCAATCGGTCTGTGATCGAACTGACGAACGACGAATTCACGAGCGTTGTTGACGTCAATCTGCGCGGTACATTCTTCTGCATGAAATGGCAGGCGCGGGCGATGCGGCAGAGCGGAGGCGGGGCTATCGTGAACAATGCATCGGTCATGGGTGTGATGGGACGTGCCAACGCAGCGGAATATGTTTCTTCAAAGCACGGCGTGGTTGGCCTGACCCGTGCGGCGTCGGTCGAATTCCCCGAAACCAACGTCAGGGTCAACGCGGTTTTGCCTGGTGTAACAATAACGCCGATGCTCGATGAATTCATCAATTCAAATTCTCTTGAGCCATTGCTGATCCGGCATTCCATGGGCCGCTTTGGCCAGCCGGAAGATGTCGCGAAGGCCGCCGGCTGGCTGCTCTCGGCTGATGCCTCGTTCATCAATGGCGTATGCTTGCCGGTCGACGGCGGATACTCAGCGCGCTGAAACTCGTTATCTAATAAGTCGGAGATTCTTATAAATATTATTTAGAGATTCGAGCATTTATATATACGTAGTCGGCGTTGATCGACTTCGCACATATGCAGATCCAATTTCACACTCTACAGTTAGGTCGTGAAAAAAATCGGCATTAAAGCGAATGTCAGCTTCGAATGAACGACTATGTTTTAATGGCGCAGCGCGGGCGGTGGGTCATGAACCACGCCGTCTTTTGCGTCACGCCGATATGCTTGGCGAGTTGGGTGCTGGCAATGCCCTTCTTTTGCGAAGTAATGAGCCAGATAGCCAACATACCGTTGTCCAAAGCGTAAGCCGCCAAGGGAGCGAAGTGAGCGGACTGACGCTCCTCAAAAGGGAGAATAACCCGCCATGTCATTGAAGAAAATGGTGCTGCCGGTGAGGATTGAACTCACGACCTCAGCCTTACCAAGGATGCGCTCTACCACTGAGCTACGGCAGCACTCTTTTCAATTCCGGGGCGCGATGCGCTGCGGAGGCCGGGCCTATGACCGCCCCGCCGCGCGATGTCAAGGCGGGTTGCGGCCGCGCGCGCATTTTGCTTATGCGGCGAGCATGAGCGAAACCCAGGACGAGAAAAAGGCGAGGCTGGCCCAGGCGTTGCGCGACAATCTTCGCCGCCGCAAGGCTCAGGCGAGAGAGGGCATAGCGCCCCCTCCCGCCCAAAAAGGCAAGGATTAGGCGTTAGAGCGGAGCGCAGGCAGCCTTCAGCCAGGCAAGCGCCTCATCCTCCAGCTGTGGGCCGACAACCGTAAGGACCGCGGCATGATAGGCGTCGACCCAGGCGCGCTCCTCTGGGCTTAACAGCTCAGTGACGATCAGGGCGCGATCGATGGGGGCAAAGGTCAGCGTCTCGAAGCCGAGCATTTCCTTTTCGGCCCCCTCAATCGCGCGCTCCACGACCAGCACCAGATTTTCCACCCGGATGCCATATTCGCCAGTCTTGTAGTAGCCTGGCTCGTTGGACAGGATCATGCCGGGCACCAACGGTTCGTCCCCGCCGCCGAAGGTGGCGATGCGCTGCGGTCCTTCATGCACCGACAGGAAGCTGCCGACGCCGTGCCCGGTGCCATGGGCATAATCCAGCCCTTCGGCCCACAGATACTGACGGGCGAGCACATCGAGCTGACCGCCGCGCGTTCCTTTGGGGAACAGCGCGCGGGCAAGGGCGATATGCCCCTTCAGCACCAGGGTGAAGCGGTGCTTCATCTCGTTGGTCGGGGTGCCGACCGCGATGGTGCGGGTGACGTCCGTCGTTCCGTCGCGATACTGGCCCCCGGAGTCGACGAGGTAGAGAGTGCCGGTTTCGATCGGCCGATTGGTGCTTTCCTCCACGCGATAATGGACGACAGCGCCGTTGGGGCCGGCCCCGCTGATCGTGTCGAAGGACAGGTCCTCCAGCAGTCCCGTATCCTTGCGGAACGCCTCCAGACGATCGGAAGCGGAGAGTTCGGTCAGACCGCCCTTTGGCGCTTCGACCGATATCCAGTGGAGGAAGCGGCTCAAGGCAGCGCCATCCCTCGCCTGGGCCGCCTTGTGGCCGGCAATTTCCGTATCGTTCTTGACCGCCTTGGGCAGCACGGCAGGATCGCGAAGCGGCAATATCTTCGCGCCACCGGCGTCCAGCGCTTCGAAGATCGCGGCAACGGCGCGCTCGGGATCGGCGATCACCGTCTTGCCCCCCAGTTCCGCCAAGGCGTCGGCAAAGGCGGAGCGGTCATGGACCCGGACGCCATTGCCAAGATGCTTGGCGACTGTCTCGTCCATCTTCTCCGGCGCGACGTAGAGATCGGCGGTGGCGTCGGCATGAACGATGGCATAGGCCAGCGCGACGGGCGTGCGGTCGACATCCTTGCCGCGGATGTTGAAGGTCCAGGCAATGGAATCGAGCGCGGACAGGATCGCGGCATCGGCCTTTTTCGTCGTCAGCCAATCCGCCATCTCGGCCCGTTTCTGCGCTGCGCTTCGCCCGGCGAAACGGTCGTCATGGACCACCAGCCGCGCGCTGCTCGGCGCCGGGCGGTCCGGCCAGATCGCATCCACCGGATTGGTGTCCACTGCGACCAGATCAGCGCCTTTTTCCGCCAGCGCCTCGCTCGCCTGCTTCACCCACGCGCGCGTATGGAGCCAGGGATCGTAGCCGATGCGCGCGCCTTGGACCGCATGGTCCTTCAGCCAGGCGGCGATCGACGTCTGGGGCACGCTTTCATATTGCCAGTGGGTTCCATCCACCTGCTCGCGCACCTGGAGCGTGTAGCGACCGTCGACGAAGATCGCCGCTTCCTCCGGCAGCACCACGGCGCTGCCTGCGGATCCCTGAAAGCCCGTCAGCCAGGCGAGCCGCTGGGCGTAGGCGCCGACATATTCGCTCATATGCTCGTCGGTCAGCGGCACCACGAAGCCGTCGAGCTTCTGGCGCACCAGCTGCGCGCGCAAAGCCATCAGGCGATCTTCATAACTGGACATTGAACTTTCCTTGGATCATTCCGGCCACTTGCACCGGCCGCAAAGTCGACAACATAGAGGGGCGGGCGCGCTTATGCCAGCGCTCCCCACCGTCTGGACCATGGATAGTTAATGACCGATCAAAGCTCGCCGCCTATCGCCGAACGTCGCCCCCACAGCTTTACCCGTCATGGCATCACTGTCGACGATCCCTGGGCATGGCTGCGCGATCCCGGCTATCCGGAGGTCGAGGACAAGGACGTTCTCGCCTATCTGGAGGCGGAGAACGCCTGGTTCGAAGCGGCGATGGCGGCGCGCAAGCCGCTGGTCGAAAGCCTGTTCCAGGAGATGAAGGGGCGCATCAAGGAAGATGACAGCTCCGTGCCCCAGAAGGATGGGGACTACATCTATTGGCGAGCGTTCGAGGCCGGCGCCCAATATCGCAAATGGTATCGAAAACCCGTCGCGGGCGGCGCGGACCAGTTGATCCTCGACGAGCCCGCTCTGGCCGAGGGGCATGACTATTTCCGCCTGGGCGCCATGTCGGTCAGCCCCGACGGGCGCTACCTCGCCTACGCGATCGACACTGACGGATCGGAACGGTTCGAAGCCCGGATCAAGGACCTGACCACAGGAGAGATCCTGACCGAAGTCATCCCCGACACGCTGTCGTCGCTGGTCTGGACGTCCGACAGCAAGGGGCTGCTCTACGGCCTGGCCAACGAAAATTGGCGGACGGACAATGCGCGGCTGCACTGGCTGGGCCAGGATGTCGCAAGCGACGTCGAACTGTTTCATGAGGATGACGAGGGTTTCCGCGTTTCGATCGGCCTCACCTCCTCGGAAAAATGGATCGTGATCGCGACCGGCGACCATGTGACCAGCGAAGCCTGGCTGGTGCCCGCCGACGATCCGACCGCAACCCCGCT
>Ga0315899_10001105_pt1 | contig 31263 bp, 24 predicted proteins | sample LakEriMetagenome_2_FD_203518 | JGI IMG/M metagenome (GOLD analysis project Ga0315899, IMG submission 203518) | Freshwater fungal communities from buoy surface, Lake Erie, Ohio, United States - Buoy 4 MA112 | ecosystem: Environmental > Aquatic > Freshwater > Lake | place: USA: Lake Erie, Ohio...
GAAACATGAAGCCGCGTATTGTTGTTGTCACGCAATCCATGGTGGATGAAGCGGTGATCCAGGAAATGGCACCGGATGGTTTTGATTTGCGCATCGCCAAGCCCGGCGGCGCGGATTGGAAGGAAGCGATGGGTGGGGCCGAATACCTCGTCGGCTTCGTGGATATGCTGGTGAAGGATGAGCTTTACGCCATCGCCCCCAAGCTGAAGCTGATCCAGGTATTGAGCGCGGGTTATGACCGCGCGGATATCGCGGCAGCCCGACGTGGTGGTGTGCCCTTTGCCAATAATGGTGGCGCGAATTCCACCGCGGTTTCCGAACATGCGGTGCTGCTGATGCTGGCTGTCTCACGGCAATTGATCCGCCAACACGCCAATGTCGCCGCCGGGCGCTGGCGCGGCAATCAAACGCCGAGGCTGTATGAATTGCGCGGGCGCACCCTTGGCATTGTGGGCTTGGGGACCATCGGCAAGAAAACCGCGCGGCTCGCGCAGGCTTTCGGCATGACGGTTCATTACTATGATATCGCGCGGCTGCGTGAAGAAACCGAAGATGCGCTGAATGTGCGTTTCAGATTGTATCGGGAATTACTGCGGACATCTGATATCGTCTCGCTCCATGTACCGCTCAATGCCACCACCAAGGGGTTGTTGGGGGAAGCCGAATTGGCGCTGATGAAACCGACCGCCTTCCTGATCAATACCAGCCGCGGGCCGGTGGTGGATGAAGCGGCGCTTTATCGGGCGCTGTCTTCCGGCCAGATCGCCGGTGCCGGGCTGGATGTGTTTGATCAGGAGCCACCGCCGCCGGATAATCCGCTGTTCAACCTAGATAATGTAGTGCTGACCGCGCATATGGCCGGCCCCACGCAGGATAGCAATATCGCCCGGCTGCGCAATGCTTTTGACAATGTGCAGCGCGTGGCGCGGGGCGAGGCGCCGCTTTGGGTCATTCCCGAATTGAACGAATAGGAACGCCAATCATGTCATCCGACAATATCGCGCGCGCCATCGAAAAGCTGGTTGCTGTCCATAAGGGCGGCGCGCCCATCGCCAATCTGGGCGATGCCGCACCAGGGAATGAGGCGGATATCTTCGCCGTACAGCGCGGCGTGCTGAAGGCGCTGGGTGGCGCTATTGGCGGCTGGAAATGTGCGACCCCGCCTGGCAAGCCCACTAATTTCGGCATCATGGCTGCCAGCGGTGCGCGCCAATCCGGCGGGCGTTGGGGGGTAGCGAATACCCGCCCTGTTGGCCTTGAAACCGAAGTTGCTTTCCGCCTGAAGCGTGATCTGCCACCGCGCGGCAGCGCCTATAGCCGCGAAGAAGTGCTGGACGCGATAGACGCTGCCTTCCCGCTGCTTGAGTTGGTGCAATCACGCTATACGGATCACAAGGTAGTGGCACCCGCTGAAGGCATGGCAGATAACATCGCGCATCTTGGCTATGTGGTGGGCGCCGATGTCGCGGATTGGCGGCGCTGCGATCTGCCCAATCTTGCCGTGCGGCAATCCTATGACGGTGCGGTGCAGGTGGATCAGAAGGGTGGCAATCCTTCGGTTGATCCTGTGCTGCCTTTGGTCTGGCTCGCCAATCATCTGCATGGTCTTGGCGAGCATTTGCGCGCCGGTCAGGTAGTGACGACCGGCACCTATACGGGCTGCATTTTTGTCCCGCCCGGCCAGCGCGTGCAGGCCGGGTTTGCAGAGTTTGGTGAGATTACTTTCGATCTCACCTAACAGGAACTTCGTTTGAGCGGCTGATTCACCGCTCCGGCTCAACGCCTCCGCGGATCAGACGCTACAATCCAAGCTTGCCGGCCACACCCAATTCGCCGGCGAGCTTGGTCAATACCTCAATCGTCCTGTCCTCGATCTCGATGCCATTGGCGCGACGATCCGCCTCACGCATTGCTTCAAGCTCACCGGGGTAGAAAACGCCCTGGCTGCCTTCGGCGGGCGGCGTATCCTTCAGATAGCGCGCGAAATCCGCGACTTCCTGTTTGAATTGCGCGAGTGGGCGGAAGGCATCCACCTTGAACACCGCCATGAAGCAGCCGTCATTATGCCGACCCGTCGGTTCCACGCCAAAACCAAGGCCCGTCAGCAGGCCGCAAAGAATTTCCACCATCGCCGCCAGGCCAAAGCCCTTATAGCCTTCCGTGCCACCGAGCGGCAGCAAGGCGCCGCCCTTCTTCAATTGGGATGGATCACGCGTGGGCTTGCCATCCGCGCCAATCACCCAACCATCTGGTACTTCCTGCCCGCGCGCTTGCGCCAGAAACACCTTGCCGGCTGCAGCGGCGGAGGTTGCCATATCCAGCACAAAAGGCCCTGCCAAATCCGAAGGCACGGCAATGGAAATCGGGTTGGTGCCAAGCCGCGCTTCACGCCCACCGAAAGGCGCCACCGCCTTTGGGGAACGCCCAGAATCCGCCGTGCAAATACCAATCATGCCGGCTTCAGCGGCCATCAGCGGATAGCTTGCAAGTCTGCCAATATGCCCCTGCCGAAACACAGTCGCGGCGGCGACATTGGATGTCTGGGCCTTTTCGATGGTGTAGCGCATGGCCTTTTCATTGGCGACGTAACCAAAGCCCCAATGCCCATCAATCACTGATGTTGTCGCTGATTCCTGCACAATCTTCCAGGGCGCGCCGGGCACAATATGCCCAACCTTGATCCTTTCGATATAGCCCGGAATCATAATGATCCCATGCGAATCATGGCCCACCAGATTGGCGCTGGTGCAATGCCGCGCGACGGTTTCCGCCTCATCCGCTGGCGCGCCGGCAGCGATGAGAAGTGTGCGGCCGATTTCCTTGACGCGATCGGCACTGAGTTTAGGCATGGTATCCCCCTTTTCAATCCTGCAACATCAATCCGGCTTGATCCCGCTGGCGCGCACGACCTCGCCCCAGCGAGCCCAATCTTCCTGGATCACTTTGGCATAATGTTCGCGCGTGCCGCCAACGGGTGTGGCACCGAAGCTGCGTACGCGTTCCGCGACATCGGGCTGGCGCAGAATGGCGTCCAGTTCTTGCGAAAGCCGGTCCAGAATAGGTTCAGGCACACCGCGCGGCGCCATGATTCCGCCCCAGAAAGTCACGTCATAGCCTGGCACGGTTTCAGCGAAGGTTGGCACATCGGGATAGGTTGGAGAGCGTTCCGCGCTGGTGATCGCAATGGGGCGAATGGTGCCCGCTTCAATCAAAGCGCGTGTCGCGAATAGCGAATCACTCGCCAATTCCACATCGCCGCGCACCAAGGCCGTGAGGGAAGGGTGATTGCCATTATAGGGCACCATCGTCAGTTCTATACCCACTTGCTGCATCAGCATTACCAGCGATAGGTGATTCACGCCGCCGCTGCCCGGATGCGATATGGTCAGCCTGCCTTGGCGCTGCTTCGCCAATTCAATCACCTGCGGCAGGGTGCGCGCTGGGAAATCGCTACGCGACACCAGCAGCAAGGGCGAGGATTGCGCCATGGAAACCGCGGAAAATGCCTGCGTTGGATCAAGCCCCGCGGCGCGATTGACCAAAAGCGTGATCAGCGTGGAGGAAGACGCGAAAAGATAGGTATAGCCATCCGCCGGCTGGCGCGCGACATGTTCCGCCGCCAGCAAAGTCCCAGCGCCGGGGCGGTTTTCAACGACGAAAGTGCTGCCCGGGATACGCTCACCAAGCTTCGCGGCAAGCAAGCGTGCCATAATGTCATTGGCGCCACCTGCGGCGAAGCCAACCACAATGCGCACCTGCCGCGCGGGCCAGGCTTGCGCATGGGCACTGCCCGACACTACGCCAATAAGCGCCGGCGCAGCCAGCAAAGCGCCGCGGCGATGAATGCCCGTCATGGCGTTGTCTCCTCCGTCTTGTTTCTTGCCATGAAGGCTAAGCCCGCCCGTACCCGCTCGGCAAGCCTCGGGCGGGAAGGCTTGAAAGCGCCGACGCTTCGGATCAGGCTGTCGGCACCGAAGCCGAAAGGGAATGCGCCATGACCGATCTACCAAAAGCCGATGCCGCAACGCGCGCCTGGTTTGACGCCTGGCTGGATCGCTTCGCTGGTTTTGTGCGTGAGGTGGATTACGCTTCCGCGCGCCCGCTTTTCCACGCCGATGTCCTGGCCTTTGGCACGCATCGCGATGTGATCCCAGGGCTTGCCGCATGGCAGGCGACGCAATGGGATAATGTCTGGCCAAGAACCGAGGATTTTCGTTTCACCCTTTCTGAAACCTATGTGCTGGCCTCGGATGATAAATCCATGGTGGTTGTCGTGGCACCCTGGACCAGCACGGGCTTTCACCCGGATGGCACGCGCTTTGAAAGGCCAGGGCGTGCCACCATGATTTTCCATGGTAAGCCTGATGCGTGGCTTTGTGTGCATTCGCATATGTCGCTCAATCGCGGTGTGCCGCAATCAAGCCATGCCAATCGTCCCGTGAAGGCGCCCTAAATTCGCCGTTTTAGCCACGCACACACGCAACGCTGCATTTGACGGAGTCATCCCATGCGTCGCGCCAGCCTTGCCCTTACGCTGCTTGCCCCCGCTGCGCTTGCGGCGGAAATGCCGGTTCGTGGCGTGACGCTTTCCTCCGCCGGCATCGCGCAGATTGAACGCGCCGGCGAAGTCGCTGCCAATCAGCCGGTCGTGTTTCGCGCCCCGCTTGGTGATGTGGATGATCTGCTGCGATCGCTGATGATCCTCGATCCTGCCGGACGTGTTGAAGGCCTCAGCCTGCCGGGGCGAGATTTGCTGAACGAGGCCTTTCGCGGCCTGCCGCTCCGCCCTGCGGATTTTGAAAACCGCGCAAGTTTGCTGAATGCCCTACGCGGTCAGGAAGCGGAAGCCGCAGGTGCGCGCGGGCGCATTGCAACCGCAGCGGAAACCGACGCCGGCCTTACGCTTTCGCTGATCGCGCCGCGCGGTCTGCTCTCTGTCCTGCTGAAGCCCGGCGATGAAGTCACGCTGACCGACCCTGCGCTTTCTGCCCGTGTCGCGCGCGCGGCGGAAGCGCTTGCGGCGGCGCGCAGTGATGATGAAAGGCGCATCGAAATCCGCCTAAGGTCAGATCGCGCGCGGCAGGTTGCGGTGATCTATATTGCCGGTGCGCCGCTGTGGAAGCCTTCCTATCGGCTGCTCGCGCCCGCGTTGGGCGCAACGGGCGCTCAGGCGAGGCTCATGGGCTGGGCCGTGGTGGAAAATGCCTCGGGCAGTGATTGGGAAGGCGTACGGATTTCGCTGGTGTCGGATGATGCTGCGGCATTTCGCCAGCCAATCTTTGAACCCATCACCGTGCCGCGCCCTGAATTGCCGGTGCGGATTGCCGAAGCCATTCGCGTGACACCCGATACCGGCCCTCAGCCAATGGTCGCGGCGGCAGCGCCGATGATGGCACCACCACCACCACCCGCACCGCGCGCCGCCATGCGCGCGGATGCGGCCCCAGCGCCAGCGCCACTCGCCGTGAATGTCGCGGCGGAAGCCGCTGCCGGGCGCGTCGCCTTCACCCTTGAACAGCCCGTCAGTATCCGTAGCGGAGAGACCGCCAACCTGCCCTTCCTTGATCTCAACCTGCCCGCAGAACGGCTTTGGTGGGTGCAGGATCTGGCGGCGACGCGCCCCTTGCAGGCGCTGCGCTTCCGCAACACGTCCAACCACGTGCTCCCTGATGGCCTGGTCACGATTTTTGGCGGGCCGGATGCGCCAAGCTTCCTCGGCGATGCCGAATTGCGCGCACTGTCACCCGGCGATCAGCGCCTGATCGCGTTTGCGCGTGATCGCGATCTGCGCCTGACCAGCCAAAGCAGCAACCGGGACGACGTTACGCGTATCAGCCTTCGCCGTGGTTTCATCTCCCTTGAGGCAAAGCGCATCGAAGAAACCGCGCTGACGATTGATCCGCGTGGCGCCAGCGGCCTGATGGTGATTGACCTGCCGCGCCGCCCCGGTGCCTCGCCGCGTTTCCCTGTTGCGGCGGAAGGCGATTTCGGCCTGCGGCATGAAACCCAATTGGCAGCCGTGCCCAAAATCATTCGGCTTGGCTTTGAACGCGATCAACGCCAGGATTTGCCGCTCTGGGATCAGGGGCTTGGCGACCCTGCCCTGCTGCAAGCGGCGCAATTTGACCTGGAAGCCTCGCTCCGTCGCCTTCCGGGCGGGCCGGGTTCGGTTGAGCGCTTGCAGGAAATCCTATCCCGCACCGGCGCCGATGTGCCGGGGCGCGATGTGCTCGCCTCCACCATCACCGCACTCCAACAAATTCGCGTATTGCTCGATACCGCGCGGCTTGCGGCACGCGAAGCACGCTCAGCCGATCAGGCGCTGGCCCGCGCCCGCCAGGCGGTGGAAGATCGCACCGGCGGGGAACAACAGGCAGCACGCCAGCGGCTCAATGCCGCCAGCCGAGAGGCTGAGGCGAAAGGCGCCGCTTCAAGCCGCGCCTTTGAAGCCTGGCAGCGCGCGGTGATCGCGTTGCTGCAACAGGGTAGCTAACCGCTTATTCCGGCTTCACGCCCGCGGCGCGCAGCACGGCGGCGCTGCGGGCAAATTCTTCCCGCACATAAGCGCTGAACGCCGCAATGGTTGCATATTGCGGTTCAATCTCAATGCCGATGTCAACCAGGCGCGGCTTGATGCGTTCCATCGCCGCGTTGAAGGTGACGTTGAGCGATTCCACAATGCCGCGCGGTGTTTGCGCGGGCGCGAAGGCGCCAATCCAGGCGGCACCTGCCCAAGCGGGCAGGCCGGCTTCGGTGGCGGCGGGAATCTCCGGCAGGCTTGCCACGCGCTGAGACCCGGAAATGGCAATCGGGCGCACTGTGCCGGCGCGGATATGGGATGTTGCGGAAGCGGTCGGGTCGACCGCCATATGCGCTTCGCCCGAAATCACCGCCGCCATGGCCGGGCCGCCACCGCGATATTGCACCATCTGCATTTCCACATCCGGCAGCGCGGCGCGGAAGACTTCCGATGTCAAATGATTGGCGCTACCAATCCCGGCGGAAGCGAAATTGATCTTGCCCGAATTGGCCCGCAGCCAAACGATCAAGGATCGCATATCGGTGGCCGGGATATTGCGGTTGATCACAAGCACCTGCGGAATGCGGCCCAAATGCGCAATCGGGGCGAAATCCGCGATTGGATCATACGGCATGCGCGCCACCAGGCTGGGTGCAATCACATGCGCATTGGAATGGATCATGATGGTATAGCCATCCGGCGCGGCTTTCGCGGAAGCTTCCGCCCCGATCAGCCCCGCAGCACCGCCGGCGCGGTTTTCAATCACCATATTCTGGCCGAGCATCTGGCCAGCGGCATCGGCTGCCAGCCGTGCCACCACATCCGTCGCTCCCCCGGGCGCGAAGGGCACAATCACGCGCATCGGCCGTTCCGGACGCCAGGAACCCTGGGCGCGGGCGGATGCAAGGGCAGGTGTGGCAAGCGCGAGCGCCAAAGCGGCGCGACGATTAAGCTGCATGATTTGGTGTCCTTCCCAGAATTAATTCTTCCCTGACCGCGGGCTTATACAGATTTTCCGCCCCGGCGCCATGGATCATCCGCTGGCCTCGGGTTATGCCTAACGGCAAGGAAGGATCGCTACCATGAAAACCGCCGCCGAAGCCTTGATTGAATTCCTCGCCGCGCAGGGCATTGACCGCGCCTTTTGCGTGCCCGGTGAAAGCTATATCGCGCTGCTTGATGCGCTGCATGCCCATCCGCGCATGGATTTGGTGACCTGCCGCAGCGAAGGCGGCGCAGGCTTCATGGCGGTAGCCGACGGTAAAATGACCGGCAAGCCTGGCGTGGTGCTGGTCTCAAGGGGACCCGGCGCCTGCAATGCTTCTATCGCGGTGCATACGGCGGAACAGGATGCGGTGCCGTTGATCCTGCTGATCGGGCAAGTGGAAAAGCGCGATCTGCGCCGCAATGCCTTCCAGGAAATTGACTATGCCCGCATGTTTGGCGGCATCGCGAAATGGGTGGGGGAAGCGACCAGCGCCGACCAAGTGCCGGAATTGATCGCGCGCGCCTATGCCATGGCGATGCAGGGCGTGCCGGGGCCGGTGGTGCTCAGCCTGCCGGAAGATGTGCTGGCCGAACCCTGCGCTGCGCCCATCCCGTCGGCCACCATCGCCGCACCCGCGCAACCCTCGCCCGCTGATGTTGCGCGGCTGGCCGCCATGCTGCGTGGTGCGGAGCGCCCGATCATCCTGGCGGGACACGCCATTGACACACCTGGCGGGCGCGAAGCCCTGCTGGCCTTTGCCGAGGCCTGGCAGACCCCCGTTGCGGTTTCCTTCCGCCGGCAGGATTTGTTCCCAAATAATCATCCGCTTTATGCGGGCGACCTTGGCCTGAGGAACCCGGATGCGCAGCGCGCCGCTTTCGCCGATGCGGATTTGGTGGTGGCCCTTGGCACACGCCTGACTGATATCACCACGCAGGGTTGGACATGGCCCGCGCCGGGGCAAAGGCTCGCGCATATCTGTGCGGAACCCCGTTTCCTTGGCTGGCATTTCCCGGCGGAACTTGCGGTTGCTGCCGATGCGCGCGCTGTATTGGCCGCCCTTGGCGTGGAAAAACCCGGGGCGCCCGCTGCGCGCGGTGCCTGGGCCAAGAAGCTGCGTGATTTGCAAACCGCCGATAGCCAGGTGGCGGCGACCACGCATAATGATGGCGTCGCCTTCGCGCGAATCGCCAAGTTGATCGGCGAAATCGCGGCACCCGATGCAATGATTGCGCTGGATGCCGGCACTTTCGGTGCGCCGTTTTACCGCAAGATCGCCTGGGTCTCACCGCGCCGCTTGCTCGCCCCCGTGGCCGGTTCCATGGGCTTTGGTGTGCCGGCCGGCGTTGCAGCTTCGCTGCGCCATCCTAACCGGCAGGTGATTGCGCTGGTCGGTGATGGTGGCGCCTTCATGACCGGTGGGGAATTCGCGGTGGCGGTTGCGCGTGGCGTGCCGCTCAAGATGATCCTTTCCGATAATGGTTCTTACGCTTCCATCCGCATCCATCAGGAACGCGCCCATCCGGGCCGTGTCAGTGGCACCAGCCTGGAAAACCCGGATTTCGTCGCCTGGTGCGCGGCATTTGGTGTCCCGGTAACGCGCATTGAAACGGATGCGGATATGCCGAAGCTGGCCGAAGCGCTCGCCGCACCCGGGCCGGCGGCGGTGCATGTGCGGACATCCTTGCAGGCCGTGCTTCCGAAATAGGGGCGCTTGTCGCAAGGCAGGGGGCGGGATAGACCCATTCCCCATGTCGCATAACAGTTTCGGCCATCTTTTCCGCGTCACCACCTGGGGCGAAAGCCACGGGCCGGCGATTGGCTGCGTGGTGGATGGCGCACCGCCGCGCATGACGCTTTCGGAAGCCGATATCCAGCCCTTCCTGGATCGGCGCCGGCCTGGCCAATCCAAATTCGTGACGCAACGCCAGGAAGCGGATCAGGTGCGGATTCTGTCTGGCATCTTTGAAGGCCAGACCACTGGCACGCCCATTTCGCTGATGATCGAGAACACCGACCAGCGCAGCAAGGATTATGGGGAGATCAAGGATCGCTTCCGCCCCGGCCATGCCGATATCGCTTATGAGTTGAAATATGGCATTCGCGATTATCGCGGCGGCGGGCGTTCCAGCGCGCGGGAAACCGCCATGCGCGTGGCTGCCGGCGCCATTGCGCGCAAGGTGCTGGGCGATGGCGTGCGCATTCGCGGTGCCTTGGTCGCCATGGGCGGGGATGCGGTGGATCGCGCGGCCTGGGATTGGGCGGCGGTGGATGAAAACGATTTTTTCTGCCCGGACCGCGCCGCCGCCGCGCGCTGGGAAGAACAGCTTTTGGCGCTGCGCAAATCCGGCAATTCAGTGGGCGCGGTGATCGAAATTGTGGCCGAAGGCGTACCCCCCGGCCTGGGTGCCCCCATTTACGGCAAGCTGGATGCAGATTTGGCCGGCGCGCTGATGGGAATCAACGCCGTCAAAGGGGTTGAGATTGGTGATGGCTTCGCCGCAGCCGCGCTGACCGGCACGGCCAATGCGGATGAAATGCGGATGGCTGAGGGCGGCTTGGTCGCCTTCCAAGCCAATCACGCCGGCGGCGTTTTGGGCGGCATCAGCACCGGTCAGCCGATTGTGGCGCGCTTCGCGGTAAAACCCACCAGTTCGATTCTTGAACCTCGCCTTGGGGTGGATCGCTTAGGGCAGGATGTGGACATCATCACCAAGGGTCGGCACGACCCCTGCGTTGGCATCCGCGCAGTACCTGTCGGCGAAGCGATGATGGCGCTGGTGCTGGCGGATCATTTTCTGCGCCACCGAGCGCAGAATCCGGATGCTCCAAGCGCGGCGCGTCTGCCGCGCAACTGATTGCAGCGCCACCGCCGCAATCCTGCCATGCCCGCCACGGCGCCGCCGTAAAAGTCCTGAAAATACCTTGAACAAGACGCAAGGCCGCCTTGACGGTGGGGTCATATGTCCTTGCGCACAGTTCAAACATAGGAGGACAAGATGCGCTACCTGACAAAGACCTCACTTCTCGCCACCGGCCTTGCTTTCGCGCTGACAGGCGCGGCACTCGCCCAGGGGACGGCCAGCACCGCCCCTGCCCAGGGCAGCCGCCCCGCCGCTCAGGCGCCGGCAGGGGCCAAACCTGGTGAAGCCACCTCTGGCCAGGTGCGTGGCCATCAGGGGAACGGCCAGACCCGCGCGGTAACGCCGGCGGCCCCCGCGGGCGGCGCCACCCGCTAGCGGAGCAGCTTAACCGGCGGGTGGATGCGTCCCACCCGCCGGCCAGCCGCAAGGCCCGCCCTTAATCGGGGCGGGCTTTGTCGTTTGGGCGCGGCCTCAGCCCATCGCAAAGATTGACGTCTCACAAAGCCCGGACGCACATTCCCCCCATATCGAGACCGAAACAGGGGGAGGACCCAGGCATGGCTGATGAATTGATCGCGCTGAAACCCGAAATCGTCGCCAAGGCGCGTGTGACGGAAGCGCAGCGCGCGGCCATGTATGATGCGGCGGCGAAGGACCCCGATGCCTTCTGGCGCGATGAAGCCAAGCGCATTTCCTGGATGAAGGCGCCGACGAAAATCAAGAACACCGATTTCAACGGCAATGTTTCGATCAAATGGTTTGAGGATGGGGTGCTGAATGCCTCAGTCTCCTGCCTCGATCGGCATTTGGCGACGCGCGGTGACCAGGTGGCGATTCTGTGGGAAGGGGATGACCCCGCCGTGGATGCCAAGGTGACGTACCGCGAATTGCATGCACGCGTCTGCAAACTTGCCAATGCCATGCGCAAGCTTGGCGTGAAAAAGGGCGATCGCGTTTGCATCTATCTGCCCATGATCGTGGAAGCAGCCGTCGCCATGCTGGCTTGCGCCCGCGTCGGCGCTGTTCATTCCATCGTCTTTGGCGGGTTTTCACCCGATAGCCTGGCATCGCGCATTCAGGATTCCGAATGCGTCATGCTGATCACCGCCGATGAAGGTCGCCGCGGTGGCCGGCGCGTACCGCTCAAGGTGAATGCGGATGAAGCGCTGCTGAGTTGTTCATCCATCAAGCACGTGATTGTCGCGCGCAATACTGGCGGCAGAGTTGAGATGATGTCCGGCCGCGATCATTGGTGGGATGCGATCACCACCGGCCAGCCCGAGACTTGCGAGCCCGAGCCGATGGGCGCGGAAGACCCGCTGTTTATCCTTTATACGTCAGGCAGCACGGGCAAGCCCAAGGGTGTGTTGCACACCACCGGCGGCTATATGGTTTGGGCTTCCTATACGCATGAAAAGGTCTTCGATTATCGCGATGGTGAGATCTATTGGTGCACCGCCGATGTCGGCTGGGTGACCGGGCATAGCTACATTGTCTATGGCCCGCTTGCGAATGGTGCGACCACGCTGATGTTTGAAGGCGTGCCAAGCTGGCCCGATTCCGGGCGCTTCTGGCAGGTGGTCGCGAAGCACAAGGTAAATATCTTCTACACAGCGCCGACAGCGATTCGCGCCTTGATGCGCGATGGCGAGGCGCCGGTGCAAAAGCATGACCGTTCCAGTCTGCGGATTCTGGGCAGCGTGGGTGAGCCGATCAATCCCGAAGCGTGGCTTTGGTATTACCGCGTGGTGGGTGATTCTCGCTGTCCGATTGTGGATACCTGGTGGCAAACGGAAACCGGCGGCATTTTGATCTCGCCCTTGCCTGGTGCGGTTGCACAAAAGCCTGGTTCCGCCACCCTTCCCTTGCCCGGTGTGAAGCCGGCTTTGGTGGATGGTGAGGGCAAGCTGCTGGAAGGGACGACCGAGGGTAATCTGGTGATTCTGGATAGCTGGCCCGGGCAGATGCGCACGGTTTATGGCGACCATGAACGCTTCGTGCAGACCTATTTCTCCACCTTCGAGGGCATGTATTTCACCGGCGATGGCGCGCGGCGTGATGCGGATGGCTATTACTGGATCACGGGCCGCGTGGATGATGTGATCAATGTCGCCGGCCACCGCATGGGCACGGCGGAGATTGAAAGCGCGCTGGTCGCGAACCTTGCGGTTGCGGAAGCCGCGGTGGTTGGCATGCCGCATGACATCAAGGGCCAGGGCATCTACGCCTATGTCACGCTGAAGGCGGGCGTTGAGCCCACGGATGTGCTGCGCAAGGAATTGGTCGCCTGGGTACGTAAGGAAATCGGCCCCATCGCAACACCGGATGCCATTCAATGGGCGCCAGGCCTGCCGAAAACCCGTTCCGGCAAGATCATGCGCCGCATCCTTCGCAAGATTGCGGCGAATGAGGTGGATGGGTTGGGGGATACCAGCACCTTGGCCGATCCGGCGGTGGTGGATGAATTGGTGGCGAATAGGGTGCGGTGAAGTTCTTCAGTTCTGCGATTGGCGTGATCCTGCGATAGGGATCACGCCATGGCGCGCGGCAAGCGCCAATCAATCATCCGAACGGCTGGGGCTGCCGGCCAACACACCGCCATCAATCACAATCGTCTGCCCCGTCATGAAGGACCCGGCGGCGGAGCCCAGAAACACTGCCGCCCCCGCGATTTCATCGGGCTCCCCAATGCGCTTGAGCGGCGTGTCCTTGGTGCGCTTGGCGTAAATGCCGGGGTCTTCCCAAAGCGCGCGGGCGAAATCCGTCCGCACCAGCCCGGGCGCGATGGCATTGGCGCGGACATTTTTCGGCCCCCATTCCACGGCGAGGTTCCGCACCAATTGCATATCCGCCGCCTTGGAAATGGCATAGGCGCCGAGCACTGGGGAGCCTCGGAAGCCTCCGATGGACGAAATGATGATGATAGAACCACCGCCCCTTTCCGCCATGCCCGGCGCGGTCATATGCGAAAGCCAGAGATTCGATTTGATGTTGGACGCCATGATCTTATCAAAAATCTCATCCGGCATGGTCACGGCGGGGCCGAAATGCGGATTGATGGCGGCATTGCACACCATGATGTCCACCTGGCCCCAGGCGGCGATGGTTTGGTCAATCAGCGCCTGACATTCATTCTTGCGCCCGATATTGCAGGCAATGGCCATGGCCTGCCCGCCCTTGGCCTTGATGGCATCCACCACTTCCTGGCAGGCGTCGATTTTGCGGGAGGAGACGACCACCTTTGCCCCCTGTTCGGCCATTCTTTCGCAAATCGCCCGGCCAATGCCGCGGCTGCCGCCGGTAACCACGGCTACCTTGCCGGTCAGATCGAATAGGGACATGCGCTTCCTCCTGCTTAGATTGTTCGGGAGCCAGCGCAGCATGGCGCGCGCTTTCCCGCAACCGGGTGCTTGCCCTCAGGCGCAGAGTGCCGGAGACTACCCCAAAAGGGGCGTGAGGCCCCGCCTGGATGAGGGAGAGACGCTTTGGCTGAGAATCACTTCGTGCAGCATGTGGCGATGGGGGAGGTGCATGTCCTGCGCCTGGCCAATCCGCCGGTTAACACGCTGCGCACCGAAATTCGCGCTGGGCTTTATGATGGCATGAAGGCCGCGCGCGCCGCCGGCGCCAAGGCGGTGGTGATCATCGGCACGGGGCGCATGTTCTGCGCCGGGGCCGAGATGACCGAATTCGGCAAGCCGCGCGTCCCGCCATCGCTGACTGAAGTTTTTGAGCAGTTTGAAAGCTTTCCCGGCATTACGGTCGCCGCCATTCATGGCTCGGCGCTGGGTGGTGGCCTTGAAGTGGCTTTGGCCTGCCATGCGCGCGTGGCGGCTCCGGATGCGAATCTGGGCTTGCCGGAAGTGAAGCGCGGTTTCGTGCCGGGGGCGGGCGGCACGCAGCGCCTGCCGCGCCTGATCGGCCCGGAAGCGGCGCTGAAAATCATCGTCTCCGGCGACCCGGTTAAGGCGACTGAGGCGCATAAGCTCGGCTTCATCGATGCCGTGATTGATGGCGATCTGGAAGCCGGCGCCATTGCCTTTGCGCGGGCCAATCTCGGCAAGACTTTCACTTTGGCGCGCAATCGCACGGACAAGATCGCGGGCCAGGATATGGCGGCGTTTGATGCCGCGGCGGGTGCTTTGCTGAAGCGCGCGCGCGGCCAGGAAAGCCCGAAGGGCTGTGTGGAAGCGGTGCGCGCTTCCTTCACCTTGCCGTTTGAGGAAGGCTTGCAGAAGGAACGCGATTTATTCGCAAGCCTGGTGGCGGGCGAACAATCCAAGGCGCTCCGCCATATCTTCTTCGGTGAACGCGAAGCGCAGCGCGTGCCGGGCCTGCCGGCTGATACGCAAGTGCTGCCTGTCGGCAAGCTCGTCGTGATCGGTGGCGGCACCATGGGTGGCGGTATTGCGATGAGTGCCGCGAATTTCGGCGTGCCCGTCACCATTGTGGAAATGACTGAAGAAGCGCTCGCCAAGGGCCTGCAACGTTGTGAGGCGAATTGGCAGCGCACGGTCGCGTCTGGCCGCTTGTCCCAAGCTGACTATGAAAAGCGCCGCGCGTTGCTGAGCGGTTCGACCGATTTCGAAAAAACCGTGGGCGAAGCCGATCTGGTGATCGAAGCGGTGTTCGAGAATATGGATGTGAAGAAGCAGGTCTTCGCGCGTTTGGATAAGGCGGCGCGGCCTGGGATTGTGCTGGCTTCCAATACCTCCACGCTTGATATTGACCAGATCGCCAATGCGACATCGCGGCCCGAATGGGTGATGGGCATGCATTTCTTCAGCCCGGCCAATGTGATGCGCCTGCTGGAAAATGTGCGCGGGTCGAAGACCAATCCCGTAGCCATCGCAACCGCGACCGAATTCGGCAAGAAGATCGGCAAGCTGCCGGTGCTGGTGGGCAATTGCGATGGCTTTGTCGGCAATCGCATGACGGGCAAGCGCACGCCCCAGGTGGAAAAGCTGCTGCTGGAAGGCTGCCTGCCACAGGATATTGACCGCGTGATGGAAGGCTATGGCATGGCCATGGGGCCGCTCGCCACCGGTGACCTTGCTGGCTTGGATATTGGCGCGGCGGTTCGCAAGGCGCGTGGTACGGTGGCGCCGATTGCGGATGCCGTGGTGGCTGCCGGGCGCTTCGGCCAGAAAACCAGCAAGGGCTGGTACATGTATGATGAAAAGCGCAACCGCTTGCCGGACCCGGAAGTGGAGCGCATCATCCTGGATGTCGCGGAAAAAATGCAGGTGCGCCGCCGCAAGATCGAAGCAGATGAAATCCTGGAACGCCTATTGCTGCCCATGGTGAATGAAGGCGCGCGCATCCTGGAAGAAGGCATTTCATCCCGCCCGATTGATATTGATGTGATCTTCACCAGTGGCTTCGGCTGGCCGGCTTGGCGCGGCGGGCCGATGTTCTGGGCGGATACGCAGGGCCTCAAGGCTGTGCGGGATAAGCTGAACCAATACGCCGAAGCGACGGGTGACAAGAATCTACGCCCCGCGGCGCTGATCGAAAAACTGGCCGATGAGGGCGGAAGCTTCGCGGCCATGGGCAAATCCAAGGTTTGATGCCGCGTTGCGGCAGGCAGGGATAAGGGAAAACAGCAATGGATCTACGTTTCACGGATGAGGAACGCGCCTTCCGCCAGGAAGTACGCGATTGGATTGACGCCAATCTGCCAGCCGATACGCGTGAGCGTTTGGCGGCGGGGCGCACACCCACCAAGCAAATGCAGCTGGATTGGCAAAAGAAGCTGAATGCCAAGGGCTGGTGCGTGCCGCATTGGCCGGCGGAATGGGGCGGGCAGAGCGATTGGTCCGCCATTAAGCGCTTCATCCTGCTGGAAGAATTGCAGGGCACACCGGCGCCGATCCCGCTAGGTTTCAACTGCAATATGTTGGGCCCGGTGCTGATTGCCTTTGGTACGGAAGAACAGAAAAAATTCTTCCTGCCGAAGCTTGCCAATCTCGATCTTTGGTTCTGCCAGGGTTTCTCCGAACCCGGCGCAGGGTCTGACCTTGCCTCGCTGAAAACGCGGGCCGTGCGTGAGGGTGATCATTATATCGTCAATGGGCAGAAAACCTGGACGACTCTCGCGCAATATGCGGATTGGATCTTCCTACTGGTGCGCACCAATCCAGAAGCGACCAAGCAGCAGGAAGGCATTTCTTTCCTCGTGGTCGAGATGAATACGCCCGGCATCACCGTGCGCCCCATCATCACCATTGATGGCGCGCATGAGGTGAATGAGGTGTTCTTCGATGATGTGAAGGTTCCCGTCGCCAATCTGGTCGGTACCGAACATCGCGGCTGGGATTGCGCGAAATTCCTGCTGTCCAATGAACGCACTGGCCAGGCCCGCGTTGGCGCTTCCAAGGACCGCATTCGCCGTCTGAAGCTGATTGCGCAGAATGCACCGGGTGGTGAGCGCCCGATGATTGAAGATTCGCGCTTCCGTGAGCGTTTGGTTGAAGTCGAAGTGCAGTTGAAGGCGCTGGAGATGACCACCATGCGCGTGCTTGCCGATGAAAACAGGCAACTCAGCGAACGCAAGCCGAACCCGGCATCTTCGGTGCTAAAAATTCGTGGCACGGAAATCCAGCAATCCATCAGTGATCTTTATGTCATGGCCGCCGGGCCTTACGGCATGGTGGGCGCTGATCCCGATGGCGATCGCTGGAATGAACCGGAATTGGCGCCGGAATGGGCGACGCTTGCGCAGCCAACCTATTTCAATTGGCGCAAGCAGACGATCTATGGTGGTTCCACCGAGATCCAGAAAAACATCATGGCCAAAGCCTTTTTGGGACTCTGAAACATGGATTTCGATCTTTCCGAAGACCAGCGGCTGCTGCAGGACAGCCTGACCAAGTTGCTGGCCGATAAATACAAGTTTGAAGACCGCAAGCGCTACCTGAAATCAGCCACGGGCTGGTCGCAGGAAATGTGGGAGGCTTATGCCGATCTTGGCCTGCTCGGCCTGCCTTTCGCGGAAGAAGATGGTGGCTTCGGCGCCGGGCCGGTGGAAGTGATGCTGATGGCGGAAGCCATGGGCAGCGCGATTACGCTGGAACCTTGGCTCGCGACGGTGGTGATGGGCGGTGGCTTTATCCGCCATGGTGCCTCGGCGGCCCAGCGTGCCGCGATGGTGCCGGAAATTGCTGCGGGCAAGCTGAAGCTCGCCTTTGGCTATACGGAACCGCAATCGCGGCATGATCTGCATGATGTCGCGACCACGGCGAAGAAGGATGGCGCGGGCTGGGTGCTGGAAGGCCGCAAGGGCGTGGTGCTGCATGGTGATGTGGCGGACCACATCATCGTGACCGCGCGCACGGGTGGCGCCAGGCGCGACAAATCCGGCATTGGTGTTTTCCTGGTGCCGGCGAATGCCAAGGGTGTGACGCGGCGTGGCTACCCCACCACGGATAGCTTGCGTGGTGCGGAAGTCACACTTGATCGCGTAAGCCTGCCGGCTGAGGCGCTGCTGGGCGATGCCGGCAATGGTCTGGCGCTAGTGGATCGGGTGGTGGATGAAACCATTGCGGCGCTGGCCGGTGAAGCGCTTGGCGCGATGGATGCGCTGCAAAAGCTGACTCTGGATTATCTGAAGACGCGCAAGCAATTCGGCCGTCCCATCGGGACTTTCCAATCCTTGCAACACCGCGCGGCTGAGATGATGGTCTCCTTGGAAGAAGCGCGTTCCATGGCCATGCTGGCGGCGATGATGGCGCAGGAGCCGGATGCGCTGGAACGGCGCCGGCAAATGTCGGCGGTGAAGGTGCAGATTGGGCGTTCTGGCAAGTTCATCGGCCAAAGCGCCATTCAATTGCATGGTGGCATAGCTATGACGATGGAATATCTGGGCGGGCATTACTTCAAGCGCCTGACCACCATCGACACCATGTTCGGCGATGCCGATCATCACCTGACGCAATTGATGGCGATGGGCGGGCTCAATCAGGCCGCATAAACCGGACCTGTCTGCGACTTATCCGTCATGGTCGTGAAGAATTGATGACACGACCATGACGGCGCTTCCCTGACGCCCCATCAAGGGCTACCGAAATCATGACCGGTTAGGGAGAATGCATCATGGCAAATACTGAAGATCCGCGCTTGCAGGAATTGGCTGATCTGATTGATGGCAAGGGCCATGGCCAATACGGGCTGCATGATGTGACGCAGCGCCAGCATGCTTTGCAAGCCGCCTGGCAGGCAGAGCGTGAGGGTTGTTCCTCAGCGCTCATTGCCGCCGCGCTGCTGCATGATATCGGCCATTTGGTGCATGATCTGGGCGACAACCCCGCCGAGCATGGCGTGGATGACAAGCATGAGGAATTGGGCCAGGTCTGGCTGCAAGGCTGGTTCGGCCCAGAAGTGACGGAACCCGTCCGCCTCCATGTCGCCGCCAAGCGCTATCTTTGCGCGACGGAAGCGGATTATTTCGCCAAGCTTTCCCCTGATTCCGTGCTCAGCCTTTCGCTGCAAGGCGGCCCGATGTCAGCCGATGAAGTCGCGGCATTTCGGGCGCTGCCGCAGGCGGAAGATGCCGTGCGGCTCAGGCGTTTTGATGAAGGCGCCAAGGTAGTGGGGCTGGCAACGCCACCCGTGCAGCATTTCCTGCCCCATGTGGCGGCCTGCCTGAAATAATCTCGGTCTTGACCGGGGCGGATGCGCCCCGCAGGCTTTGCTCTTATGGGCGGTATTCTCGTTATTGGTTCCTATAATCGCGACACGGTGCTGCGCCTTGAACGCTTCCCCGCGCCGGGTGAGACGCTGACCGCGCTTGGCATGGCTGAATTCCATGGCGGCAAGGGCAGCAATCAGGCCGTGGCCGCGGCACGCGCGGGCGGGCGTGTTGCGCTGATCACGGCCATTGGTGATGACGCTTCGGGCCAAGCCGCGCGCGCGCTTTGGGTCACGGAAGGGATTGATGCGCAGGCGGTGCAAACGATCCAAGCGCCCACTGGCGCCGCCACCATCCTGCTTGATGCAGCTGGCGAAAATCAGATCATCATCATCCCCGGCGCCAATGCAGACCTAGCCCTGCCGCCGGGCTTTACGCCGCCCGCCGATATCGCGGTCGCGGTCGCGCAACTTGAAACGCCGCAGGCTGCCACCGCCGCGCTATTTCGCGCGCTGCCCGGCACGCGCCGCATCCTGAATGTCGCGCCCGCTGCGCCCATCCTGCCGGAGCTTCTCGCCGCGACCGATATGCTGGTGTTGAATGAAACCGAAGCCGCCATTCTGGCGCAGCGGGAAGCCGAACCCGCAGCCCTGGCTCTTGCGCTCGCTGCCGAGACAATGCGCGAAGTGATTGTCACCGCCGGTGCCGCTGGCGCCTTTTGGGCGCGCCCTGATAGCATCGTGATTGATGCTACCCCGGCCCGCGTGGCTGTCGCCGATACCACCGGCGCGGGCGATGCGTTTCTGGGCGCCTTCGCCGCCTTCAGCGCCGAGGGGTTCGCGCCGGAGAAAACCTTACGTCTTGCTGTCACCGCAGGCGCGCTTGCCTGCACGCAGCAGGGTGCCGTGCCCTCCTTGCCGCATCGTGCGGCGATCATGGCGCTTGCTGGGCGCATATGATCAGCCAGGTCGAAAAGCGTCAGGCTGTTTCCCGCAAGGGCTGCGTCAGCAACCGATCCAGCCGCTGTTCCTGATCCGCACGAAACTCCACAACGCCAATCACCATGCCAAGCTGCCCGGCGGCTTGTTTCGCTCACCGGCAAGGCGATCCGCGCCAGCAAATCTAATCTGGAACGCTTCGAACGTGAACGCGTCCAGCTTGAAGCGGAAGATGAAAGCCTGGAGGCGGAACTCGCCGCCGAAATGGCTGCAGAAGAAGCGGCCGACAGAGGTTGAACCGAGGGAGCCGCCCCCGGAGACCACCCTGGCTGCTACGAACCAGCTTAAAAGCAGGGGCCTGATCCAGCCCCTTTTTGATCGTCTGCGCAGTGAAGGCGAAAGATCCCGCTTTCGCTAATCCTCGTCGATTTTTCCTTTAAATTAATGATCGTCATGAAGCCACTCTTATCCCGGTAGAGGAGCGAAATTCATAGACCTTAGAAGTTGCCGATCATCTTCATTGAAGCAATCTTCCGGCCAAAATCTCGGAGTCCCGAATTGTGGCATTCGGCGCAGGTAAGCCCATTTTAAGATCGCAGTGTCTCTCGTCGTAAAGTTTGCTTCGTAAGCATAATCATTCAGAAGGCGACAGACTTCAGCAAATTTGGCTTTGGCTGTGTCATTGTTGCCGCTTGCGCGCGCTTCGCCTGCTAGCCCATCCAAGCTTGGTTTGGCTTCCCGCAAATGGACGCGTACCCTTTTGTTGTCCTGTTCGACTAATACGGTCTCTAAGATTGCTTCAGGTCGAACTCCCCTAAAATTTGTCGTCCCGCGTGAAACGGCTTTGTCCGAGAATAGTGATGGCATGAAGATAGTGTCGATCGTAATTTGGCCAAAAGGTTTGGGTTGATTATGATCCGTTGTTATAGGGATAATGATTCGTTCGTTCGCGGCAAGACTGTCGACGGTAACCTCTCTTGAGAGCCCAACTCCGGAACGTAAACGCCGTGTCACCGCCTCGGGCAAGTTTGGGCTTATTTGTTCACCCGTAGCGGCAACGGCCAATAGACCGCTCGTCGGCCCTGCACCTACAACACCGCCTGCGAAGGCTACCGTCGTGGTGATGTCTTTGACGATCTGTCCCACCTTTATATTGGCGAGCGTATCGTTTGCGGCGATCACCCGTAGCTTGGTCGGCGCATTGGTTCCCGGGATTTGCTGCATCGGCCTGAAGCGCAACACCATTTCGGTACCCCGGTCGCAAAGTTCCTTGGCATCATCCACACCAATGGTCATAACCGGTGCGCCGACAACGTCGTTCACGGAAACAAGGATAGTTGATGCCTGCACTCGCTCGAACCAGCGCGCGATACCGGTATCACATGTTACAATATTTTCTCGATTAGTGATTTTTGCCTGCGCCCGAATTTGGAAATAGCCGTCATCGGTGGTTATTTCGCGAGCAGGCCCGGTCGGGAACGAAGTATTTGCACCAAGCTGAAGGCCAACGCATCCAGAGGTAAGAACCGCCAAAAGGGCCACGGTACCCGCAGAAGCCAGATTCATGGATTTTTTTCCTACCAGGTTCGAAACGCTTAACTTTCATCTTAATTAACAACTATTATTTGTCAACTGATGGGCCAATGAAACTGGCCCGCTTGGCAAATGGCCAAGATCGCCACGTCAAATTACCCTTTTGCTTTAAACGGTTGCACCAATAGCCTGCCCAGCCGCTGTTCCTGATCCGCGCGAAACTCCACAACGCCAATCACCATGCCAAGCTGCCCCGCGGCTGGTTCCGCGCGATAGGTGCCGAACAACCTATCCCAGCAGGAAAGGCAAAAGCCGAAATCGCTATCGGTTTCCTCACGCACTTCGGAATGATGCACGCGGTGCATATCGGGGGTCACCAGCACCAGGCGCAGCGCGCCATCCAGCCAGGCGGGCAGCGCCAAATTGGCGTGGTTGAACAGGCTAGTGGCGTTCAGCAGCACTTCAAAAACCAGCACAGCCTCTGCCGGCGCACCAAGCGCCACCACCGCCGCCATCTTGATCGCCATGGACAGCAGGATTTCCACCGGATGAAAACGCAGCCCAGAAGAAGCATCCAATTCCGGGTCAGCGTGATGCACGCGATGCAAGCGCCACAGCACCGGCACGGCGTGAAAAACGCGATGCTGGAAATAGATCAGCAGATCCAGCAGCAGCACCGCCAAAACGCCGCCCACCAGGCCATTGACCCCCAGCCAGCGCAGCAGCCCAAACCCCTGGCTTTCCGCATAAAGCGCCACACCAATCGCGGCCGCGGGCGCCAGCAGCCGCACCAGCAGGGAAGCAATCACCACCAGCCCGAAATTCGCCGGCCAGCGCCGCCAGGAAAGCCGCTGCGCCCGGCGCGGAAAGGCGCGTTCCAGCACCAGCATGGCGCAGAGCACCCCCAGAAAGGCGGCCAGCCGGATCAGCGGTTCATGGGCCAGCATGGCCGGGATACTCCTTCCAACAACCCATCATAGCTTGTGTCGCACGCCCCGAATTGGAATGCTGCAAACATGGTAGCACGTAAACGCCCAAGCTGATGGCCCTGGGCTTCCTGGAATGGTCCGCCCGTCGAGGCGGGCCGCTGCTGGCGCTTGGCATATTCGCGGGGCTTTTCATCCCGCCCTTGGCCGCGCTGTTTCGCGACGTGGTCACTTTTTCGGTCGCGACCCTGATGACGATTGTGCTGCTGCGCGTGGATTTGGCCCAGGTGGTGGCGTATTTGCGCCGGCCCGTGCTGGTGGCGGTGCTGGTCGCCTGGATGATGCTGGTCTGCCCCATTCTGCTGTTTCTGGTGCTGCGCGGCTTTGGCTTTGATGGGCCGCTTGTCGCGGGGCTGGTGATCAGCGCCATGGGCTGCGCCGCCACATCATCCCCGGCATTTGCGCGCATGGTCGGGCTGGATGGGGAAATTTCCCTGGTGGTCGCCATCCTCACCACGCTGATCGTACCCTTCACCGCGCCACCCTTGGCGCTGGGGCTGATGGGCATAGATTTGGCCATTTCGCTGTCCGCGCTCATGGGCCGGCTGATGCTGGTGGTCGGGCTGCCCTTGCTGATTGCGGTCGCGCTGCGCCGGCTTTTGGGTCCTGCGCGGCTGCAACGCTATGCCGGGGCCCTGGATGGTTCCGTGGTCTGGCTTGTCGTGATTTTCGGCTTTGGCGTCATGGATGGGATGCTGGCGAAAATCACCTCAGACCCCGCCTGGGTGATGGGCGGCCTGGCCTTGGCTTTTGCTGCCAATTTCGGCCTGAATGCCGCAACCGCTTTGGTCTTTGCGCCCACCGGCAAGAAGCTGGCGCTGACGGCGGGCTTGCTCAGTGGCAATCGCAATATGGCGCTGTTTCTGGCGGTGCTGCCAGCGGCAACAGATGAGCGCATTTTGCTGTTCTTCGCGCTTGGCCAATTCCCGCTTTTCCTGACGCCCTTTCTGCTGCGCCCGATCTACAATCGCTTGAGACCGAATGAGGCCTCAGGCCGCCCGTAGCCGCGCCGCCAGAGACACAACTTGCTGTTCCAGCCCCGCGCTTTGCCGCGCCATGGCATCGGCCTGATCGCCAAGCGCCGTGACAGGCGCACCAGCAGCTTCCATGCCGCCCTGCACCTTCGCCACCGCGCCGGCGACCGCTGTGGCGCCCGCCGCCGCTGCGGCGATGCCCTGGGCGATTTCACGCGTCGCCGCGCCTTGCTGTTCAATCGCTTCCGCGGCTTCGGCGGCGATGGTATCAATGCGCTGCACAACCTGGGCAATGCCCTGAATCGCCGCCACCGCTTCGGTCGAAGTACTGCGGATTGCCTGCACCTGGCGCGAAATCTCCTCCGTCGCCTTGGCCGTTTGGGTCGCCAGCGCCTTCACTTCGGAAGCCACCACAGCGAAGCCCTTGCCCGCATCACCCGCGCGGGCGGCTTCGATAGTGGCATTCAGCGCCAGAAGATTGGTCTGGCCGGCAATGGCCGTGATCAGCTTCACCACATCGCCGATCTTCTCCGCCGCCCCGGTTAGGCCCTGCACAATGATATCGGTGCGGCCCGCATCGCTCACCGCCTGGGCGGCAATGCTCGCCGAATGGCGGATTTGTTCGGAAACCGCCGCGACGGTGGAGGTAAGTTCCTCCGCCGCCGCCGCGACCTTGCCCGTTTCCTCCCGCGCGCGTTCGGCGCTGGCGCCGATGCCGGTGGTGGCCTGTTGCGCGGTCATCTGCGCTTCGCTGAGCGTGGCGAGTGTTTCGCGGCTGGTCTTCGCCTCCTGCGCCAGGCTTTGCAGGCGGGGCGTGATTTCCGCTTCCAGCACGCGGCTGACTTCGGCGCGTAGCGCTGCATAGTCGGATTTGAGGCGCACGAGTTCCGCCTGGGCGTCATCCCGCGCGGCATTGGCGCTGGTCAGATCAGCGCGGAGGGTCGCGAGTACGCTGGTATCGGGGCGCTTTTCCGAAACAGGCGGCGCACCACGCCGGCGTGTGACAAAAGCCGTAAGTGCCGCCAAGGCCAGGGCAAGCGCCCCGAGCGCCATGGGCAGAGTCTGCGCCGGCAGGTGCTGCGGCTGGGCGGGGCGGGGGCGCTTGGCTTCCTCAGCGGCGGTGGCGAGCACCGGGCCAATGCTGGATTGGAAACGCGTGCCCGCTTCAGAAAGCCGCGCGGCGGCAGTGGCAACATCCTGGCCAGAGGCCACTTCGCGCGCCCGCCGGGCTGAGGGTGCCTCCAGAGCTTCATGTGCGCGCTGCAAGGCAGAGGCGGCTTCGCGGAGCGATTGATAGCGCGGCGCATCACCAAGCGCGCTCGTGGCGGACCTCAGCGTAGCAAGGGCAGTGTTCTGCGCCGTGATCAGCGCCTGATGCGCGGCATCATCACGCGCGGCGCCGGCGCGATTGGCGATGCCGAAAAGTTCTTCTGCCGCACCGCGCGCGCGGAACAGTGCCGCCTGGCGCGGGATTTCATTATTGGCGAGCAAGCCGCGCGGCCTGGGTGCCTGGCCACGCGGCGCGGTCGGCGCATTCATGGCGCGGCTGATTTCCTGGCCCACTTCTGCAATGGCGGGCAGCAGGGCCGCGCGAAACACCCGATGCGCAGCGCCAAGCGCCGCGATTTGGCGTTCCGCTTCTTGCCGCGCCTTCTGTTCGGCTTCGAGTGCGGCACCAAGCTGGCGAAGCGCCGTGGCAAGGCCGGTACTGGTGGTCTGGACGGAGGCCGAAATCTGCGCATTGCCGCGCAGCAAGGTATTCAAACGGTCTTCTGCCTGGCGCGCCCGGCGGCCTGCTTCCGCCAATTCCACATCGGATCGCGCCAGCAGCATGGGTGGCACCGCGCCAGAAAGCTGCGTGGCACGTTCGGCGATATCAAGGCTGCGCGCCAGCATGGGCAGGCGCGGATCGGCCGGCGGCGCGGGCAAGCTTTGCGGCAGGCCATACATGATGCCAGCCGTACCCAAGGCCGTCAGTCCGGCGACGAGGCCAAGCCCCAGCAGAGAGCGTTTTTGGGAGGGCGCTTGCGTAATGGAGGACATCGGATTTTCCGTACCAGCATGATCAATGACTAGCCTCGCATCCTAGGCGAAATTCCTGAACAGGCCGTGAGGAAGAACGCGTATTTTTCAATCAGGCGTTTGAGATTGGACCAGCCAATTTCACGAAAATTTATGCAATGCCGCTTTCTTCGGCATCCTGGAAATCAATTCATTGATAGATTTCCACATGTGCATTCAGGGCTCCTTCACCAAGCCCGCATACTATGCACCCGTCATACACCTCGTTCCGAGGCCGGCAGATGCATAGTGATCATAGTTTGCTGGTGATCGCACGTTTTCGCATCCGTGCGCGCCTTTGGAACGAAAGAATGGCTTTTGGAAACGCGACGGGGACCAGGAGACCCAAATGTTACGAATTCGGCCAATGGCCATTGTCATGAGTCTTGCCCTTGCTGCTGCATCGGGCCTTGCGCTGCTGTCCTTCCTGATGATGCAGGATGCCTTCAGCGATGCGCGCAGCGCCTATCAGAACCAGCATCTTTCCTATCGCCTGGCGGATGAACTGCGCCAGAGCTCGGACGACATCACGCGCAATGCGCGTACCTATGTGGTGACGGGCGACACAAAATGGGAAGAACAATTCCTGTCGGTGATCGGGATTCGCAATGGCGAAAAGCCGCGCCCGGTGGATTATCACCGCATTTATTGGGATTTCGTGGCGGCCACTGGCCGCGCACCGCGCCCGGATGGCGCGCGTATCCCGCTGCAACAGATGATGCGCGAAGCGGGTTTCTCGGAAGCGGAATTCGCGCTGCTGCGTCAGGCGCAGCAGAATTCCGATGCGCTGATCCAGCTTGAAACGGTTGCGATCAACGCCGCCAAGGGTATTTTCGCAGACTCCGAAGGTAAATTCACCGTCCGCCGCGCACCCGATTTCGCCATGGCGCGTGATCTGATGCATGGCGCGGATTATCACCGCTTCAAGGCCGATATCATGGGCCCGATTGACCAATTCTATGTGGCGCTTGAAGAACGCCTGGCGTCCAGCATTCGTGCCGCGGAAGATCGGGTTGCCTATTGGCGCTCTATCCTTGGCATCGCGGTCGCCATGATCCTCGCGGTTTCCGCTGCTGCCGCCTGGTTGCTGGTGCTACGCATCTCCAAGCCGCTCGATGAGCTTTCCGGTTCTATGGACAAGCTTGCGAAGGGTGATCTTGGCGTTGGCATTCCGCATGCCAGCCGCGTGGATGAAATCGGCGACATGAGCCGCGCCACCACCATCTTCCGCGATGGCCTGGTGGAAACGGCGAAGCTGCGGGAGGCGGAAGCCAAGCGCGGTGCGGAATTGGAATCCGCACGCCGTGCCGCCATTCAGGAAATCGCCAATGACCTGGAAAAGGCCATCGGCCAATCCGTCTCGGCGCTGTCTGACAATTCTGCGAAGCTGGTGGTGGAAGGCGGCAAGGTTGCTGGCACCACCGACACCGCGCTGACCCAGGCCCGCACCGCGGCGCATGAAGGCACGGAAGCCAATAACGGCATCCAGAGCGTCTCTGCCGCGGCGGAACAACTTACCGTCGCGATCTCTGAAGTCTCGGCGCGCGTGAATGCCGTGGCGCAGACGGCGCGCAGTGCCGCCGATGAGGCTGATCGCGTCACCTGCTTGATTGATGGGCTGAATGCGGCATCGGTCAGAATCAATGACGTGACGGGGCTGATTGGGTCCATCGCAGCGCAGACCAATCTTCTGGCGCTGAATGCCACTATCGAATCAGCCCGCGCGGGTGATGCCGGCAAGGGCTTTGCCGTGGTAGCCTCAGAAGTGAAGAACCTGGCCGCGCAATCGGCGAAGGCGACCGAGGGGATTCAGGGCGAAATCAGCGCCATGCAGTCCATCATCTCGGATGTGGTTGAAGTGATCCGCGAAATCGTGGGTCGCATCAGCCAGCTCAACAACGAAAATGGCGCTATTGCCGCGGCGGTGGAAGAACAATCTGCCACCACGGCGGAAATCGCTTCAAGCCTGCGGTCTGCCGCTTCTTCGGTGGGTTCGCTGGAAGGCTCTATCGGTCTAGTTTCCACCATGACCGAGGATACCGGCAAAGCGATTGGCACCATCAACAATGCCACCAAGTCACTTGCTGATGAGGCGGTGCAGTTGCGCGGCGCCACACAATCGCTGATCCAGCGCCTGCAAGCGGCCTAATTCGCGACATCAAAAAAGCGCGGTCCGAGCTTTCGGGCCGCGTTTTTTATGGCATCAAACCGTGGAAATATCCGGCGCGTCGGGGTTCTTCATGCCGACAATATGGTAACCGCTATCCACATGATGCACTTCACCGGTGACGCCGCCGGAAAGATCGGACAGCAAATAAAGCCCGGCGCCGCCCACTTCTTCAATCGTCACATTGCGCCTGAGCGGTGAATTATACTGGTTCCATTTCAGGATATAACGGAAATCGCCAATGCCGCTTGCAGCCAGGGTCTTGATGGGGCCGGCGCTGATGGCATTCACGCGAATGCCGGCTTCCCCCAAATCAGTCGCCATGTAGCGCACGCTGGCTTCCAACGCGGCTTTCGCCACACCCATCACATTGTAGTGCGGTATCACGCGTTCGGCGCCCAGATAGGAAAGCGTCAGCTGTGCCCCGCTCGGCTTCATCAGCGCGGCGGCACGGCGGCCAACGGCCACGAAGGAATAGCAGGAAATATCCATCGCCTGCAGAAAGGCTTCGCGTGGTGTGTCCAAATAGCGCCCGCGCAAATACTGCTTATCGGCGAAGCCAATGGCATGAACCAGGAAATCGATCCCGCCCCAGGCCTTTTCCACCGCGCCAAAGGCGGCATCCATGCTGGCATCTTCCGCCACGTCACAGGGCACCACCAAGCTTGACCCTACGCTTTCCGCCAAGGGGCGCACGCGCTTTTCAAGCGCCTCACCCTGATAGGTGAAGGCAACTTCGCCCCCCTGGGCGGCGATCGCCTGCGCAATGCCCCAGGCGATGGAGCGGTCATTCGCCACCCCCATGATCAGGCCGCGCTTACCGGCCATCAGGGTGCCTTTGGGGATGCTGGGTGCTGGTTCCGCGTCGTTCATTGATAGAGGCACCATCCGACTAAAACTAAGCGTTTCCTCTGCCATGGCACCGGATGCCGGGCAAGGGCCTTGCCCTTTCGCAAAGCGTCCCGATACAGGACATGACAAGGAGAACCCCATGGACGGCACCACGACCACCACCGAAGACCCCTATGCCCTGTTTCAGGATTGGATGGCGGAGGCCACCAAGGGCGAGATCAACGACCCGAATGCCGTTTGCCTGGCGACCGCCGCGCCGGATGGGCGGCCATCGGCCCGCATGGTGCTGCTGAAGGGCGTGGATGCGCGCGGCTTTGTTTTCTACACCAATCTGGATAGCCGCAAGGGCGGCGAATTGGCCGCCAATCCCTTTGCGGCACTCTGTTTTCACTGGAAAACGCTCCAGCGCAGCATTCGTGTGGAAGGCCAGGTGGAAGCGGTGACCGAAGCCGAGGCGGATGCCTATTATGCCTCCCGCGCGCGGACGTCTCGGCTCGGGGCCTGGGCTTCCAAGCAATCTCGCCCGCTGGAAAGCCGCTTTGCGCTGGAAAAAGCAGTGGCCGAATATGGGCTGAAATATGCGGTGGGGGAGATTCCGCGCCCGCCCTTCTGGTCCGGCTTTCGCGTGCTGCCGGCGCGGATTGAATTCTGGCGCGATATGCCCTTCCGGCTGCATGAACGCCGCGTCTTTCACCGCGACGGCGCGGCCTGGCGGCTTGAGGCGCTTTATCCGTGAAGGCTTCGGGCCGCATTCCCCCCGCCCAGGCGGAGGTTGCGGCCTTCCTTGCCGGTTTGGCCGGCGCCGCACCGATTGAGACGCATATCTCGGCGGTTTTCGTGGGGCGGGACACCGCCTGGAAGATGAAGAAAGCGGTCGCGCTGGGGTTCCTGGATTTCAGCACCTTGGAAGCGCGGGCGCATTTCTGCCAGCGGGAATTGGAACTGAACCAGCCCGCAGCGCCCGGGATTTACCGCGATGTGGTGGCGATCACCCGCGCCCTGGATGGAAGCCTACAGGAAGGCGGCGATGGGGCGGTAGTGGAATGGGTGCTCCGCATGGCACCCATCCCGGCCGAGGATTTCCTGGACGCTGTTGCAGCGCGCGGCGCGCTGACGCCAGAACTTCTGGATGGCTTGGGCAATTCGCTTTTCGCATTGCATCAAGCGGCACCGCTCGTGACGGGGCTGGATGCGCCTGCCGCCATGGCGGAAGTGCTCGCAGGCAATCTGCGCGCCGCCCGCGCGGCAGGCTTGCCGGAAGCCGCCATCGCCCCGCTTGCCGCGCAGTTTCAGGCAGCACTTTCGCGCAGCGCCCCCCTGCTGGCGGCGCGCGCCGTCGAAGGGCGCATCCGGCGCTGCCATGGCGATTTGCATTTGGGCAATCTCTGCCTTTGGCAGGGCAAGCCCACGCCCTTTGATGCGCTTGAATTCGATGAGGCTTTGGCACGGATTGATACCGGCTATGATTTGGCCTTCCTGCTGATGGATCTGGACCGGCAGGCGGGGCGCGCGGCGGCGAATCGCGCATTCAACCGCACTCTGGCGCGATCCGGCGATTATGGGGTGCTCGGCCCGCTACCGCTCTGGCTTGCCTTGCGCGCCCTGGTGCGTGCGCATGTCCAGGCCGCGCGCGGGCGGGATGGGGGGGCGCTGCTCCGCGCCGCCGCTGCCTATCTTGCGCCAGAACCCCCGCGGCTGATTGCGGTGGGCGGGTTGCAAGGCACGGGCAAATCCACCCTTGCGCGCGGCCTGGCCCCCGCGCTTGGCCCTGCCCCGGGCGCCTTGCTGCTGCGATCTGACGAGCTCCGCAAGCGGCGCTTTGGCCTTGCTCCGGAAGAGCCCCTGCCGCCAGAGGCCTATACCGAGGCCGTGAGTGCCGCCACACATGAAGAATTATTCACAATTGCCGAGGCCGCGCTGCGCCAGGGCCATGCGGTGGCGCTGGATGCGATGTTTTTGGACCCGCGCCACCGGCTGAAGGCTGCTGAAATCGCGACGCGTGTTGGCGTGCCCTTTCAGGGGTTTTGGCTTGAAGCGCCAATAGAAATCTTGAAATCCCGCATCCTGGCGCGGCGTGGTGATGCCTCGGACGCGACTATCGCCGTATTGGAACGCGCCGCGCAGGCCGATCCGGGGCCGATTGACTGGCGCCGGCTGGATGCGGCGGGCGATGCGCTAGCGGCGGCGCGCAACGCACTTGGCGTGGCGGGCTGAAATATGCGCTAATCCGCCCCATATCTGGGACGTCGTAAAAAAGACCAAAACAACTAGAGGAGGCTTGGCCATGGCCTATCGCCGTCTATTGTTGCCGCTGACCGGCACCGCTGCGGGTGAATCCGCGCTGGGCACCGCGCTGATCGCCGCGCGCATTTGGGGTGCGCATGTGCATTGCCTGCATGTGCGCGTGGATGCGCGCGATGTCGCGCCGCTTGCCGGGGAAGGGCTTTCCGGCGCGATGATCGAGGAAATGATGGCCGCCACCGAACGCGAAAGCGGGGAAAGGGCGGATCGCGTCAAGAACTTGTTCCAGAAATTCACCGCCAATCTGGGCGATGTGACGCTGGCCGATAATCCCGATACCGCCGCGAAAACCGATGGCCCCACGCTGTCTTTCGAATCCATGGTGGGGCGTGAGGAAGATATCGTCGCGCAGCAATCGCGCCTTTATGATCTGGCCGTGGTGCCGCATCCGGAATCGGGTGAGGATGTCTCCAGCAGCGATGCGCTGCATGCCATCCTGTTCGATTCCGG
>Ga0315899_10001106_pt1 | contig 31263 bp, 23 predicted proteins | sample LakEriMetagenome_2_FD_203518 | JGI IMG/M metagenome (GOLD analysis project Ga0315899, IMG submission 203518) | Freshwater fungal communities from buoy surface, Lake Erie, Ohio, United States - Buoy 4 MA112 | ecosystem: Environmental > Aquatic > Freshwater > Lake | place: USA: Lake Erie, Ohio...
GATCCATCCAAGCTCGCGCGCGTCGTATCGCGCGCCTGAGGCGCCGAAGAGGGCGGCCGTGGAGATCGAGCCCGCCGCCGCGCCCACCACCGTGCCGTCGCGCGGCTGCTGGGCGACGAGCGAATTCGTCATCACCACGCCGGCGGCGCCGGGCATGTTCTGCACGATGACGCTCGGCTCGCCGGGCAGGAAATGGCCGAGATGGCGCGCGAAGAAGCGCGCATAGGTGTCATAGCCGCCGCCCACCGGCTGGCCGATGATGAACTTGATCTCTTTGCCCTTGTAGAACTCCCCGCCCGTTTGCGCGCGCGCGGGCGCAGTCGCGGCGCCTGCCGCAAGGAGGGCTGCGCCCGCAATGATGGCGCGCGTCGGGAACGGGGGCGAGGCAAGCATGGGGTCCTCCTTGATGGGGCGCGGCTCTGGCGGCCGACATGGCGCCAGCTTAGCGGGTCCCTTCGGGCGGAACAATCGTCTCGCGTCTCCTCAGGGCTGCACGGCCTTGCGCGCGCGCTCGGCCACTTCGCGCGGAGCGGAATAAACGCGCTGGATGAAGGCCTGCACCTCCTCGCCGCTCTGCGGGCGCAGGTCGAGCTGCACTTTCTCGGCTTCCGCGATCAGTTCGGGGTCCTGCATGGCGGCGGCGAATCCCGCGCGCAGGACGGCGACGCGCTCAGCCGGCACGCCCGGCGGGGCGACAAAGGAGCGTCCAAGGCCCTGCGCGCCGAAAATGAGATCGAAGACCTGCCGCTCCTCCGGCGTGCGCGCATATTGATAGACATGAGGCACGGTCTTGAGATCGGGATGGGGATCAAGCCCCAGTTGCAGGGTCATCAGCAGTTCGCCGCTGTCGAACGCCTCGCGATATTGCGTGCGCGCGGTGGAGAGGGAGATGCCGCACACGCCGTGGAGTTCGCCGCGCTCAATGGCCAGCTTCACGCTGGCCGAGCCCTTGTAGCCTTCAATGACTTTTAATTGGGCGCCGGTGAGCGCGCGCAAGGCGGTGGACGACTGGCTCAGGGGGCCCGACGCGCCGGTGCCGCCCACCAGCACCTCGCGTTGCCGCGCCTGTTCGAAGGTGAGCGCGCCCGACGCCTTCGAGAAGGCGCAAACGCTGACGCTCGAATCCATATTGCCCACCCAATTGTATTGGGAGGCGTCGAAGCGGCCCGCCGCATGGCCGAGCATGGGCGCGAAAGGCACGGTGAAGGCGACGATGGCGATGGTCGTTCCATCCTTCGGCGCGACTGAGCCGAGCCAGTTGAAGGCGGTCACGCCGCTCGCGCCGACCATGTTCTGCACGAGCGCGCTGGGCTTGCCGGGCAGATGTTTCGGCAGATGGCGGGAGAGCGTGCGCGCATAAAGATCAAAGCCCGTCCCCGGCTCATGGCCGACGACGATGGTGAGGCCCTTGTCCTTGAACATGTCGTCGCGCGTTTGCGCTTGCGCGCCGGTCAGCGGCGCGGCGGCGCCCAAAGCGCCCGCAGCGAACAGAGCCAGCGCCGCAGCGCGCGCGCACGTGATCGACCTCATTTGCGTGACCTCCCCGTCCGGCCGTGTCGCCGGTTTGTCGTGATCCTAGCGAAGCGCGCCGCGCAGTCAAAGAAAAGGCCCCGCGCTTTTGTTCCTCTCAACGCCCTCGCTTGGGGCGGCTCCAGGCGCAGCCTTGGGTGCGGCTTTGGGCGCGCGTCGCCAAGCTGTCCTGCATGAGGCGCATGGGGGCGCTTCCGCCGTGGGTCTTGCGTCCCGCCGTGCGCATGGTAATTGCGAGAGGCTCGCAGGTTTGCGGACGCGATGGTCCGGGCGAGCCTGCGCCCGCGCGGGCGTTTGTCGCCCCTGAGGGAAATTGGCCCATGAACGCTGAAAGCAGGCCGGCCGAGGCCGGCGCCGTGGCCGCGCCGGCTGGAACAGGCCTCACCAAAGAAGAGATGCGGCCAGTCCATCTGATCCTGTGGACCATGTGCCTTGCGCATTTCCTCAACGACCTGCTGCAATCGCTGCTCTCGGCGATCTTCCCGATGCTGAAGGAGACCTATCAGCTCGATTTCGCGCAGATCGGCTACATCGCGCTCGCCTTTCAGGTCACGGCGTCGCTGCTTCAGCCGGCGGTCGGCCTGTTCACAGATCGCAAGCCCATGCCCTATGGGCTCGCCATCGGCATGGGATCCACGCTGATCGGCCTTTTGCTGCTCGCCTTCGCGACGAATTACGCAGCGCTTCTCTTCGCCGCGGCGATGGTGGGCACGGGCTCATCGATCTTTCATCCTGAGGGCTCGCGCGTGACGCGCATGGCGGCCGGCGCGCGGCTCGGCATGGCGCAATCGACGTTTCAGGTCGGCGGGAATTTCGGGCAGGCGGCGGGCCCGCTGCTTGCGGCTTTCGTCGTCGTGCCGCTTGGCCAGCGCGGCATCGCCTGGTTCGCGGGCCTAGCCTTCGTGACGATCCTCGTGCTGATCGCTGTGGGCAAGTGGTACAAGGCGAACATGGCGGCGGCGGCGAGCCGGCTGAAGCGCGAGGCGAAGGCGGCGGTGTCGGCGACATTCTCGCGCCGCAAGGTGGCGACCGCCATCGGCCTGCTGCTTGTGCTGATGTTCTCAAAAGCGTTCTACAACGCCTCGCTCAGCACGTTTTATTCTTTCTACCTCATGGAGAAGTTCGGCCTCTCCGTGCGCGACGCGCAGCTCTATCTGTTCGTTTACATGGGCGCGGTGGCGGCGGGCGTTTATTTCGGCGGGCCGCTGGGCGACCGCATCGGCCGCAAGCATGTCATCTGGCTGTCGGTGTTCGGGGCTCTTCCGTTCACGCTCGCTCTGCCTTACGCGAATCTCGCCGGTTGCGCCGTTCTCACGGTGTGCATCGGGATCATCATGTCGGCGTCGATGTCGCAGACGCTCGTCTATGCGCTGGAGCTGACGCCGGGCAAGATCGGCACGGTGTCGGGCCTGTTCTTCGGATTCAGCTTCGGCATGGGCGGTCTCGGCGCCGCGGTGCTCGGCCATATCGCCGACGTGACGAGCCTCGACTACGTCTTCCGTCTCGCCGCATGGCTGCCGGCGCTCGGCGCCGTGTGCTGGTTCCTGCCGGACCTGCGCCGCAAGGAGGCGTGAGCGGGCCACGATAGGGACCGCGCGCGTCCTCGCGCGCAGCGATCATTCAGATAAACCGCGATGCGGCCGCCTCCCTCCCCTTCAGGGGAGGGCAAGGGTGGGGTGAGCCACGCTGCTGCGAGATTGGCGACGTGCAAAAAGTCGCGGCTTTGAGGCATAGCCCACCCCGCTTGGCTTGCGCCAGGCGAATCTACGCTGAAGGGCAGGGTGTCGCTCACTTCATGTTGTTATTTCTGGCGCGCGTTGTGCACAGTTCGAAAATGGTTTGGGCGACTCCGTCTGCGTTCGTATCGATTTCTTCGTTCCAGAAGCGCAAAACGACGAAGCCCATCGTGGAAAGCATCTGGTCGCGCCGGACGTCTCGCGCAGCCTGCGCCGGTGCGACATGTCCGCCACCATCGATCTCAATGATCGCTTTTGCACGCAGACAGACGAAGTCCACGATGAAAGGTCCGATGGGGCTCTGTCGTCGAAAGTGGAGACCCTGCGCGCGCAATAGGCGCAGACGCGTCCACAATTTCGCTTCCTGTCGCGTCATCCTTTTTCGCAGAGTCCGCGCCGTGGATATCGCAAGGTTCGTTCTGGGCCTGCGGCCTGAAAGAGCTTTCATGAAATTCAGTTCCTGAAAGCCATTAGCTTCCATATGGCGAGCGGTTATCGCAATTCGCTTTTCGCCGAATGTCGAAACATTGTGGGCATACCCCACCCCGCTTGGCTTGCGCCAAGCGACCCTCCCCTGAAGGTGAGGGAGGGCGTGCCCCTTGTTCTGCGCGCGCGGGGCTCCATCTTTTGCGCATGGACGCCGACGCCGCAGCCCACGATCACGCATCTCCCGCCGATGCGCCCGCGCAGACTCAAAGCCCGCGCGACTGGCGGCGCACCGCGCTTTGCGCCGTCGTCGCGATCGCAGCGATCGTCGTCACGAGCACGCTGGGAAGCCTCGCCACCGGCCCCAACATTCCCGGCTGGTACGCAAGCATCGCCAAGCCCTGGTTCACGCCGCCCAACTGGGTCTTCCCCGTCGCGTGGACCACGCTGTTCGCGCTCATGGCGTGGTCGTTCTTCCGCGTGCTGCGCCTTGAGGCGGGGACGCCGGGGCGCGCGCGCGCCGTCGCGCTGTTCCTCGTTCAGCTCGTCTTCAACGCGGGCTGGTCCTTCGCCTTCTTCGCCGCGCAATCGCCGCTCGCGGGCCTGTTCGTCGTGGCGGGCCTGTGGCTCTCCATCGCGGCGGCCATGGCGGCCTTCGCGCGGCTCGACAGGTTCGCCGCGCTTTTGCTCGCGCCTTATCTCGCGTGGGTGAGCTTCGCCGCGCTTCTGAACGCGACGATCTGGGCCATGAACCGCTGATCTGTGGCCGCGCTCGCGCCGAGGCTGTCGCGCGCGGGCGAATCGCGTTAGGCAATGGGGCGCGTCGACGGGGCGGCGCGCAGCAGCGGAGCAGGGCATGGCGGTCGCCTGGAAGCGGGTCGTTCTGAAGCTTTCGGGGGAGGCGCTCATGGGGCGCCAGACCCACGGGCTCGACGCCGACACGCTCACGCGCATCGCCGCCGACATCGCCGCCTCCGCCGCCATGGGCGTCGAAATCGCCATCGTCGTGGGCGGCGGGAATTTCTTCCGCGGCATTCAGGGCGCCGACAAGGGCATCGACCGCGCGCGCGCCGATTCCATCGGCATGCTGGCGACGGTGATGAACGGGCTTGCGCTCGAGCACGCCATTGAAAAGGCGGGCCAGCCGGCCCGTGCGCTCTCCGCCGTTCCCATGCCCTATGTCTGCCAGCCCTATTCGCGGCAGGCGGCGCTCAACCATCTGGGCAAGGGGCGCGTGGTCGTGCTGGCGGGCGGCACGGGCAATCCCTTCTTCACCACGGACACGGGGGCGGCCCTGCGCGCGGCGGAATTGTCGGCCAACGCCATCCTCAAGGCCACGCAGGTCGACGGCGTGTATAGCGCCGACCCTAAGAAAGACCCCAAAGCCACGCGTTACGAGAAGCTCTCCATGCAGGAGGCCATCGACCGCAATCTCGGGGTGATGGACACAGCCGCCTTCGCGCTTGCCCGCGAGAACGCGATTCCCATAATCGTGTTCTCCATCGCCGAGCCCGGCGCCATCGCGCAGGCGCTCAGCGGGGGCGGGCGCGCCACGCTGGTGACGCCCTGAGGCGGGCCTGACCAAGCCGCCCTGACCAAGCGTTGGGCCTCTGGCGGGGCCGGTGACCGCCCTGTAAAAGGGCGGGAGAGGGTCCCGCCCGGCGGTTCGCCCATAGCCGCCTGCGGGCGGGCGTTTTAGTGAACAGGAACGAACGATGAGTGGATCCTTCGATCTGGCCGACATCCAGCGCCGCATGCAGGGGGCCATCGCCTCCCTGAAGACGGAGTTCAGCGGCCTGCGCACCGGGCGCGCGTCGGCCAACCTTCTGGAGCCGGTGCAGGTGGACGCCTATGGCCAGCACATGCCGCTCAATCAGGTGGCGACGGTGAGCGTGCCTGAGCCGCGCATGCTCTCCGTTCAGGTGTGGGACCGGGGCATGGTCGCCGCCGTCGAAAAGGCGATCCGCGATTCCAATCTCGGCCTCAATCCGGTGACGGAAGGCCAGGTGCTGCGCATCCGCATTCCCGAGCTCAACGAGCAGCGCCGCAAGGAGCTTGTGAAGGTCGCGCACAAATACGCCGAAGAGGCGCGCGTGGCCGTGCGTCATGTGCGGCGCGACGGCATCGACATGTTGAAGAAGCTCGTGAAGGACAAAGTCCTGAGCGAGGATGACCAGAAGCGCCACGAGGGCGAGGTGCAGAAGGCGACCGACAAGGCGGTGGCCGACATTGACCAATCCCTCGCGGCGAAGGAAAAAGAGATCATGCAGGTCTAAGGGTCACGCGGCCCTGACCTGACAAGGCCGGCGACGGCGGAGCAGGCGATGCGCAAGGAAGCCAGTGAAGCCGTCTTGTCCAGCGTGCGCGCGCAGACGCCCGCGCCGCGCCATGTCGCCATCATCATGGACGGCAACGGCCGCTGGGCGGCCGCGCGCGGCCTGCCGAGGCTCGAAGGCCATCGCCGCGGCGTCGAGGCCTTGCGCCGCGCCGTGCGCGCCGCCGGCGAAATGGGCGTTAGCTGGCTCACGGTCTATTCCTTCTCGTCGGAGAACTGGCGCCGGCCCGCGCAGGAGGTCTCGGACCTCATGGGCCTGCTCAAAAGATTCATCCGCAACGACCTCGCCGATCTGCACGCCAATGGCGTGCGCGTGAAAGTGATCGGCGAACGCGAGGGTCTTACGCCCGACATTCGCGCGCTGCTCGACGAGGCGGAGGAGCTGACGCGCGACAATCAGCGCATGACGCTCGTCGTCGCGTTCAATTATGGCGCGCGGCAGGAGATCGCGCGGGCCGCCCGCGCGCTCGCGCGCAAAGTCGCCGCCGGACTGATCGACGCTGAGAGCGTGGATGAGCGCGCGCTGGACGCGCATCTCGACACGGCCGGCATGCCCGAGCCCGATCTCATCATCCGCACGTCGGGCGAACAGCGTCTTTCGAATTTCCTGTTGTGGCAGGCGGCCTATTCGGAATTCGTCTTCCTCGATCTGCACTGGCCTGATTTCGACCGTGCGGCGCTCGAACAGGCGGTCGACATCTATCGCGGCCGAGACAGGCGTTTCGGCGGCGTGCGCGCCGGCGCGGGCGCGGATCAGGGCGCGCCAAACGCAATGACGGGTTCATGACGCAAACAGTCAGGCCAGAGGGAGGAGAGGAGGGCGCGGCGCAAGGGGCGCAAGGGGCGCAAGTGGCTCCTGCGGCTGCGTCCGTGCGCGCGAGCCGCTGGGGCTCGCTCGCCGATCTTGCGCTGCGCGCGGCCTCCGCGCTGGTGATGGTCGCCGGCGCGCTGGGCTCGCTATGGGCGGGCGGCGCGTGGTTCACCGCCTTCTGGGCGCTCGCCGGCCTCGCGGTCTATTGGGAATGGGAGCATCTGGCGGGCGGGCGCAACATGATCGTGCGCCTCGCGCTGGGCGCTCTGACGCTCGGCGGCGCCGCCGTCCTCGCCTCCACGAGCGAGGTCGAATGGGCGCTCGCGGCGGTCGCCGCAGGCGCGGCGGGCGTGGGCTGGCTCGGACGCGGCGCCAGCGCGGCGGACAGGGGCGGGCAGGCGGGCTGGTGCGCCGCGGGCCTCGTTTATGCGGGGGCGATGGTGATCGCGGTCTGCGTGCTGCGCCATTCGCTGTTTCTCGGCTCCGTCGCCATTCTCTGGCTCTTCGCCGTCGTGTGGGGCACGGACGTGATGGCCTATTTCGGCGGCCGGCTGATCGGCGGGCCGAAGCTGTGGCCCCGCGTGTCGCCGGGCAAGACCTGGTCGGGCTTCTGGGTCGGCGTGGGCAGCGGCGCGGCGACGGGAACGCTGGTCGTCGCTTATGCCGCGACGCCGGGCGAGGCGCCGCTCTTTCCGGTCTTCCTGCTCGGCCTCGCCGCGGCGGCGGTCTCGCAGGGCGGCGACCTGTTCGAATCCATGGTCAAGCGGCGCTACGGCGTGAAGGATTCCGGCCGCCTCATCCCCGGTCACGGCGGAGCGATGGACCGGCTCGACGGCTTCATCTTCGCCGCCATTTTCGCGGCCCTCGTCGGCGCGCTCCACAAGGGCGCGGTGGCGGCTGCGCACGGCCTGCTTGTGTGGTAAGCCTTACAATATGGAGACGCTCGTCAGCCCGCCCTTACAAACCAGGCCGCAAGCGCCGCCCGCCCTCTCCGCCGGCGGCGCGCCGCGCCGGCTGACGATTCTCGGAGCCACGGGCTCCATCGGCCGCTCGACGGCCGACGTGATCGCCGCCGCGCCGGGCCGCTTCGTGGTGGAGGCGGTGGTCGGCGGGCGCGACGCGAAGGCGCTCGCCGCCATGGCGCGCGAACTGGGGGCCGCCTGCGCCGTGCTCGCTGATCCGGCGGGCTATGGCGAACTGTCGGAGCTGCTGGCGGGCAGCGGAATCGAAGTCGGCGCCGGGCCGCAGGCGGTGGTGGAGGCGGCGCTGCGGCCCGTCGACATGCTGGTGGCGGCGATTTCGGGCGCTGCGGGCGTCGCGCCCACCCATGCGGCTCTGGCGGCGGGGCGCACGATCGCGCTCGCCAACAAGGAATGTCTCGTCTGCGCGGGCGCAGCCTTCATGGCGACGGCGCGGCGCACGGGCGCGCAGCTCCTGCCTATGGACAGCGAGCACAACGCCATTCATCAGGCGCTGGGCGGCGCTGATCCCGCCACCATCGAGAAAATGATCCTCACCGCGTCGGGCGGGCCGTTCCGCACCTGGACGCGGGAGGCCATCGACGCGGCGACGCCGGCGCAGGCGCTCGCCCATCCCAAATGGTCCATGGGGCCGAAGATCTCCATCGATTCCGCGAGCCTTATGAACAAGGGGCTCGAACTGATCGAAGCGCATTTCCTGTTCGGCGTGGAGGCCGAGCGGCTTGATGTGCTCGTCCATCCGCAATCCATCGTCCACGGGCTCGTGTCGTTCGCCGACGGCGCGGTGACGGCGGGCATGGCCCATCCGGACATGAAGACGCCCATCGCCCATTGCCTCGGCTGGCCCGAGCGCATCGCCGCGCCCGTGCGCCGGCTCGACCTCGCCGAACTGGGAACGCTCACCTTCGAGCGGGCGGACCTTGAGCGCTTTCCCGCGCTTGGCCTCGCCATGGCGGCTCTGGCGCGCGGCGGCGGCCTGCCCACGATCCTCAACGCCGCCAATGAGGTCGCGGTGGCGGCCTTCCTCGCCGGCCGCATCGGCTTCCGCGACATCGCGGGGGGCGTGGAGGCGACCTGCGAGGCCATGGAGCGGGCGGGGGAGGCGCGCGAGCCCCAATCGGTGGACGAGGCGCTCGCCGTTGACCATATCGCTAGAGAAAGGGCCCGCGCCGTCTTGGAAACGCGCCCCAATTCCGGCAAAGTAAGGGTCTAGTAACTTTATTTCTTGGAGCCCGCGCGACGATTCCGTCGCGCCGAGGAGGCTGGCATGGCTTTGTTGGACCACGCGTGGGGTTTTGTGGGTTACCTTCTTCCCTTCCTTTTCGTCATTACTCTCGTCGTCTTCTTCCATGAACTGGGCCATTACGCGGTCGGCCGCCTGTGCGGGGTGAAGGTCGACGCGTTCTCCATCGGCTTTGGCCCCGAGATCTGGGCCTACACCCGCAAGAACGGCGAGCGGTGGCGCATCGCCTGGCTGCCGCTGGGCGGCTATGTGAAATTCCATGGCGATCCCAACGGGGCGAGCGCCGGCATGTCCGACGACGCGCGCGACATGCCCGAGGCCGAACGCAAGGTGACCTTCTTCGGGCAGACCGTCGGCAAAAGGGCGGCCATCGTCGCCGCCGGGCCGGGCGCGAGCTTTCTTCTGGGCGCGCTGATCTTCGCCGCCTCCTTCTATTTCGAGGGGCGCACCGTGCTGGCCCCCGTGATCGAGAAGCTGCGCGCCGGGGAGGCGGGCGAGGCCGCCGGCCTCCAGTCCGGCGACGTGGTGGTCTCCATCGACGGCCAGACCATCATCCACTGGGGCGAGATGCAGCGCATCGTCCAGACCTCGCCCGACAAGCCGCTCGTCTTCGTCGTGCAGCGCGGAACGCGGGACGTGACCGTGGAGGTGACCCCGCGCCGGCGCGAGGTGCAGACGGCCTTCGGCGCCCATCGCGTCGGCCTCATCGGGGCGGAGCCCTCAAACCGGCCCGAGAACCTCATCCGTCAGGAGTTCGGCCTCGTCGAATCCCTCGGCAAGGGCGCCTATGAAACCTGGTTCGTAGTCGAGCGCACGGTCGCCTATCTCGTCGGGCTCGTGGCGGGACGCGAATCGCCTGACCAGATCACGGGGCCGCTGCGCATTGCGGAAATCTCGGGCGCGGTCGCCAAGGTGAGCTTCACCAGCCTTGTTTATCTGGCCGGAATCATTTCGGTCTCCATCGGCCTGATGAATCTTTTCCCCATCCCCATGCTCGACGGCGGCCATCTGCTCTACTACGCCGTGGAGGCCTTGAAGGGGCGCCCGCTGAGCGAAAAAAATCAGGAGCTTGGCTTCCGGCTGGGTCTGGGCGTGGTGATGGCGCTGATGATATTCGCCACCATTAACGACGTGCTGCACGTCGGGCCTAAACTTCTGAAGCTGTTCGGTTAACCATGCGCTTACCGTAATTGGCGGCGGCCCGGGCGCGGGCCGCCGAAATGACGGGGACGCGGTAAATGGGCGTTTGCACGGGAGCGTAAACGGAGTAGAAGGTTTTTGAGATGTAAGAGTGCGGACGTGTAAGCGTCCGTCGCGTCTTCCCGTCCGCCTTGGGCGGGCTGCGGAGCCAGTCTCCGCCCGAAATTGAACGATGAGGACCGCTCGCCTATGCCATTTTCAGGTCGTTTCCGTTCCCGGCTGATTTCCGCGGCCGTCGTGGGCGTCGTCACCGCGGGCCTTCCGGGCCTCGCCGTCGCCCAGCAGATCGTGGTGCAGGGCAGCCAGCGCGTCGACGCTGAGACGATCCGGTCCTATTTTACCGGCGCGGATCAGGCCCGCATCAACGAAGGCGTGCGCGCCCTTTATTCGACGGGCCTGTTCTCCGACGTGCGCGTCCGCCGCGACGGCGCCCGCGTCATCGTGCAGGTTGTCGAGAACAGCGTCATCAACCGCGTCGCCTTCGAGGGCAACAGCAAGGTCAAGAGCGACGTGCTCGTGGGCGAGGTGCAGACCCGTTCGCGCGGCCCCTACAGCCAGGCGACCGTGCAGGCCGACGTCGAGCGCATCCGCGACGTTTATCGTCGCGCGGGCCGCGGCGCGGCCGAGGTGAGCGCGCGCACCGTGGACCTGCCCAACGGGCGCATGGACGTCGTTTTCACCATCAAGGAAGGCGGCAAGACCGGCGTGCGTGAGATCGCCTTCGCCGGCAACAACGCCTTCTCGGCCTCGCGCCTGCGCAATCTGATGCAGACGACGGAAATGAACTTCCTGTCGTGGCTGAAGAATTCCGACGTCTATGACCCGGACCGCATCTCCGCGGACCTTGAGGCCATTCGTCGCTTCTATCTCAAGAACGGCTACGCCGATTTCCGCGTGGTGGGTTCTGACGCGCGCTATGACGACGCGCGCCAGGGCTATGTCGTCTCGATCTCGGTCGAGGAAGGCGCGCAATATCGCGTGAGCGCGATCAACATCGATTCACGCCTCGGCGACGTGCCTTCCGAGGCGCTGCGCAACGCCGTGAAGATCTCCGCGGGCGACGTCTACAACGGCGACCTCGTGGAGAAGTCGGTGGACGCCATCACGCGCGAAGTCGCGCGCAAGGGCTACGCGTTCACCACCGCGCGCCCGCGCGGCGACCGCAATCCCGCGACCCAATCGATCGCGCTCTCCTTCGTCGTTGAAGAGGGCCCGCGCGTTTACGTTGAGCGCATCGTGGTGCGCGGCAACACGCGCACCCGCGATTATGTGGTGCGCCGCGAGTTTGAGCTGGGCGAGGGCGATGCGTACAATCGCGTGCTCGTCGACCGCGCCGAGCGCCGCCTGAACAGCCTTGGCTTCTTCAAGCGCGTGCGCATCACCAATGAGCCGGGCTCCTCGCCCGATCGCGTCGTCGTCGTGGTGGACGTCGAAGATCAGCCCACGGGCTCGTTCGGCATCTCCGGCGGCTATTCCACGCAGGACGGCATCATCGGCGAAGTCTCGGTCACCGAGGCCAACTTCCTCGGCCGCGGCCAGTACGTGCGCGCCGCCGCTATGCTCGGCCAGCGCGCGCGCGGCGTCGATCTCTCCTTCACCGAGCCCTATTTCATGGGCTATCGCATGTCAGGCGGTTTCGATCTCTATCGCAAGGAGGTCCGCAAGTCGCCTTACGCGCTCTACGACACCTTCACGACGGGCGGCACGATCCGCGCGGGCATTCCGCTGACGGATGAGTTCTCGGTCGGCATGCGCTACTCGCTCTACCAGACGCGCATCGAAATCCCGAACACTGCGGATCGTCCCTACAACGATTGCGTGAACGCCATTCCGGGCGTGACGGCGGGAACGCCGGGCGCGCCCGCGCTCGACGTGAACAACAATTGCATGACGAACTACGAGGCGCCGCTCGCCATCAAGGAGGCCGCCGGCTCGCGTCTGACGTCTGCTGTGGGCACGACCTTCTCCTACAACACGCTCGACAACACGCGGAACCCGACCAAGGGTCTCTATGCTGAACTGCGCACGGACGTGGCGGGTCTCGGCGGCGACTCCAAATGGGTGCGCGGCACGTCGGACGTGCGTTACTACTATCCCGTCTTCGACGAAGTAGTGGCGATGACGCGCGTGCAGGGCGGTCATCTGTGGGGCTACGGCGACACGCCGCTGCGCATCATCGACAACTTCAACCTCGGACCGACGCTGGTGCGCGGCTTCGCGCCGGGCGGCATCGGCCCGCGCGACGTTTCGCCGGGCCTGAACAATCGTTCGGCCGGCCTTGGCGGCACCTCCTACTACGGCGGATCGGTGGAGTTGCAATTCCCCATCTTCGGCATGCCGCGCGAAGTGGGTCTGCGCGGCGCGCTCTTCGCCGACGCCGGCACGCTCTTCGGCTACAAGGGCCGTGAGAACTTCAGCGAATATCTGGGGCTCGGCTCCGGCGCGTCGTGCCAGCAGAACTACAACGCCGCCGGCGGCTGGAAGCAGAACAACTGCGTGACCATCCGCGACGAGCACAAGATCCGCAGCTCCGTGGGCGCGAGCCTGCTGTGGGCGTCGCCGCTGGGTCCGATCCGCTTCGACTACGCCTTCGCGCTCTCGAAGGACAAGAACGACGTGACGCAGGCCTTCCGCTTCTCTGGCGGCACGAACTTCTGAGCCTGAGCGGGCGGGGCTTTGGCGCCTCGCCCGTTCGACATCGTGACATTGTTTTTGAAGCGCGCCGCTTGAACCCGGCGCGCTTCATTCGCGAGACGGGGAGCCGCGGCGCGCGACGTCGGGCTCACGCCGGCCCGCCGGGGACGAGCGCATGAGCGAACCGGTTTTCTTTCGCCGCCACGGAACGCCGACGCTCGCCGACATTTGCGAATGGACCGGGGCGAAGCCCGCCGAGGGCGTCGATCTGTCGCTTCCCGTCACAGGGCTTGCGCCGCTCGATCAGGGCGGGCCTGGCGATCTCGTCTTCCTCGATAATCCGAAATACGCGGAACAGCTCGCGGGCGTGCGCGCGAGCGCCTGCCTGCTCGCGCCGCGCTATCTCGCCCGCGTGCCCGCAGGCGTCGCCGCGCTGGTGACGGCGGAGCCCTATCGCGCCTTCGCCATCGCCGCCGCGAAGCTCTATCCCGCCGCCGCGCGTCCGCAATCGGTTTTCGAGGGGGCGGGCGTGTCGCCGGGCTCCTATGTCCATCCCGAGGCGCGGCTTGAGCCGGGCGTAGTGGTGGACCCGGGCGCCGTCATCGGCCCGCGCGCGCAAATCGGCTCGGGCACGCTCATCGGCGCGAACGCCGTGGTGGGGCCCGACGTGTGCATCGGGCGCGATTGCGCGCTTGGTCCCAATTCCACTGTGCTTCACGCGCTGATCGGCGACCGGGTGATCCTGCATCCGGGCGTGCGCATCGGGCAGGACGGGTTCGGCTTCGCCATGGGGCCGAAGGGCCATCTGAAAGTGCCGCAGACCGGGCGCGTCATCATCCAGAACGACGTCGAGATCGGCGCCAACACGACCATCGACCGCGGCGCCAACCGCGACACGCTGGTGGGCGAGGGAACCAAGATCGACAACCTTGTGCAGATCGGCCATAACGTGACCGTGGGCCGCCATTGCGTGATCGTCTCGCAGGTGGGCGTCTCCGGCTCGACGGAGCTCGGCGATTTCGCGGTTCTGGGCGGTCAGGCGGGGCTCGCCGGCCATTTACGGATCGGACCCGGCGCGCAGATCGCCGCGCAGTCGGGCGTAATGAGCGACGTGCCCGCCGGCCAGCGCTGGGGCGGCTCGCCCGCTTCGCCCATGCGCGAATGGCTGAAGGCGCATGCGCTGCTTAGCAAGCTCGCGCGCAAACAGGGCGGCGGCGAGGCGCAGTGAAGCGGCCCGCGCGCCGCATCAGGATCGACGCGGGCGGGGCCCGCCGGGGGTGAGTTGGAATGAACGACGCCACGAACACGCAACAGCTTGAAACGGTCGACATCCAGAAACTGCTGGAATACCTGCCGCACCGCTATCCTTTCCTGCTCGTTGACCGGATCGTGAACTGCGTCGGCGATGAGAGCTGCGTCGGCATCAAGAATGTGACGGCCAACGAGCCGCAGTTCATGGGCCATTTCCCCGGCCAGCCGATCATGCCCGGCGTTCTGCTGATCGAGGGCATGGCGCAGACGGCGGGCGCGCTGTGCGTGCACGCGTCGCGCTCGGCGCGGCCCAACCTCGTTTATTTCATGACCATCGACAAAGTGAAGTTCCGCAAGCCCGTCGTGCCCGGCGACCGCGTGGAGTTCCACATGAAGCGCCTCAATCGCCGTCGCAACATGTGGTGGTATCGCGGTGAGGCGAAGGTGGACGGCGTCCTCGTCTGCGAGGCGGAGCTGAGCGCCATGCTTGTGGGCGACATCGGCTCGAAAGAGTGAGGGCCCCATGAGCGCGCAGACCACGATCCATCCGTCAGCCGTCGTGGAGCGCGGCGCCGAGCTTGGCGCCGGGGTGCGCATCGGCCCCTTCTGTCATGTCGGGCCGCATGTCGTGCTGGGCGAGGGCGTGGAGCTTGTCTCCCATGTCGCGGTGCACGGGCGCACAAGCGTTGGCGCGCGCACGCGCATCTTTCCTTTCGCCTCCATCGGCCATCAGCCGCAGGATCTCAAATATCGCGGCGAGCCCTCGACCTTGCGCATCGGCGCCGATTGCCTGTTGCGCGAAGGCGTGACGATGAATCCCGGCACCGAAGGCGGGACGATGGAGACGGTGATCGGCGACCATTGCGCCTTTCTCGCCAATTCGCATGTGGGCCATGACAGCCGTGTGGGCGACCATGTGATCCTCTCCAACAATGTGATGATCGCGGGCCATGTGACGCTGGGCGATTACGTGATCTGCGGCGGCGGCGCGGCGGTCATTCAGTTCGCGCGCGTGGGCTCCCACGCTTTCGTCGGCGGGCTCACGGGGCTTGAGAACGATCTCATTCCCTATGGCATGGCGATGGGCAATCGCGCGCATCTCGCCGGGCTCAATCTCGTCGGCCTGCGCCGGCGCGGCTTCTCGCGCGAGGCGATCCATGATCTGCGCCGCGCCTATCGTCTGCTCTTCGCTGAAGAAGGCACGCTGAAGGAGCGCGTGGAGGACGTGGCGGGGGAATTCGCCGCTCATCCGCAGGTGCACGAAATCCTCGATTTCATTCGCGACGGCGGCGACCGGGCGATCTGCACGCCCAAGGCGGACTGACGATGGCGGCGGGCGCGCCCGCCCCGCGTGCGCGCGACGTCTTTCTGGTCGCGGGCGAACCTTCGGGCGACCAGCTCGGCTTCAAACTCATGCGCGCCCTGCGCGCGGCTGATCCCGCCATAAGTCTGCGTGGCGTCGGCGGGCCGGCGATGGAGCGCGAGGGCCTGCGCTCTCTCTTTTCCATGGACGACATTTCGGTGATGGGCTTTCTGCCCGTGGTGCGCCGCCTGCCGCTTCTTCTGCGGCGCATCCGCGAGACGGCGGACGCCGTGATCGCCGATCCGCCCGGCGCGCTCGTCATCATCGACTCGCCCGACTTCACCCATCGCGTCGCGCGCCGCGTGCGCAAGGCGCTGCCCGACCTGCCGATCCTTGATTACGTCAGCCCCTCGGTCTGGGCCTGGCGGCCGGGACGCGCGCGCAAGATGCGCGCCTATGTGGACGAAGTGCTGGCGCTTCTGCCGTTCGAGCCTGAAGCCCATGCGCGGCTTGGCGGGCCTCCTTGCGTCTATGTCGGCCATCCGCTGATCGAACGGCTCGCGGAATTGCGCGGCGCGCGCGACGCGGCGCGATCCGGCCCTCCGCTTGTCGTGGCTTTGCCCGGCTCGCGGCGTAGCGAGGTCGAGCGGCTGATGGATGATTTCGGCGCGGCGCTCGCTCTCGTCGCCGCGCGCTGCGGCCCGATCGACGTTGTGCTGCCGACATTGCCGCATGTGGAGGCGCTCGTGCGCGAAAAGGCGCGCCTCTGGCCGCTTCCGCCACGCATCGTGCTGGGCGAAGCGGAGAAATTCGCAAGTTTCGCGCAGGCGCGCGCAGCGCTCGCAGCTTCCGGCACTGTGACGCTCGAACTCGCGCTGGCGCAGACGCCCATGGTCGTCGCCTATCGCGTGTCGGCGCTGGAGGCCGCGCTCGCGCGCCGGCTTGTGTCGGCGCCGTCCATCGTTCTGCCCAATCTCGTTTTGGGCGCGAACGCCATTCCCGAACTCTTGCAGGAAGACTGCACGCCGCAGCGCCTCGCCGATGCGCTCGCGCCGCTCATAGCTGGCGGACCCGCGCGCGATGCGCAGGTCGCCGCTCTGGCGCGGCTCGACGGTCTGATGCGCTTGCCGGGCGATGAGGCGCCAAGCGCTGTCGCCGCGCGCGAAACGCTGCGCCTGATCCAAGAGCGCGCGTGACTTGCGCGCGGGGACGTGTTTGGACCGCGTGCGTCCTCGCACGCATTACAGCCTACAAATCGCTGACGTCGGCGAGGCTTTCCACGTCCAGAAGGCGCGCGCGCAGGTTCTGCGCCGCGCTTGGCTCAAGCGCATGGGACGCGCAAGCGTCGAACTTGGCGACGATCTCGTCTTGCGCAACGAGACGGCGCACGGCGCCGAGCGTCTGCTCCAGACGCCGCCCGTCGGCCGTCGTCACGACGAGGCTTGCGCCGGGCTCATGGCGCACCCGCGCGGCGAGAGTGAGAATCTCCCTGTCCCGCAGGGCTTTCCCGCTCGTCTCGTCCAGCGTGACGCGGCGGCGGACGAGGGCGGCGGCGACGAGATAGGGCGCGCAGAAGGGCGCGGACTCCTCATCCGGCGGCAGGTCGCGGAAGAGCGAGTGGGTCTGAAAGTCCACCTCGACGCGCGCGATGTCCTGCGCGCGCAGATCATGCGCCTGCGCGAGCGCGATGGCCGCATCGAGCGCGGGCGCAATGGGCGTGCACACTGGCATGGCCTTGATCTTCGTCGGCGCGTCGAGAACGAGCGCGCCTGCGCCCATGGCGTCGAAGGGCGCGTAATCTGGCGCGTTAGGTCCCGCGAAGGCTGAGAGCAGGCCCTGCGCATGATCGAGAGCGCGCGGGTCGCCTCTGGCGCCGGCTTGCGCCAGAAGAGCGGCCTCAAGGCCCGCGCGCGCCGCCTGACCGGAGTGCAGCGCCTTGGCGAAGGCGCCCAGTTGCAGGCGCAAGCCCCCGCCCGCGCAGGCGGCGAGACTTAACGCCGCGCGCGTGCGGTCTTCGTCGAGCCGTAATAAACGCGCGCAGGCAAGCGCGCTGGCCACCGGCCCGATGATGCCGATGCTCCAGAAGCCCCGCGCCGCCAGCGATTGGGCGCCGCCGCGCGCGTCGATGGAGTCCTTCAGGCGCGAGCCCGCTTCAAAGGCCGTGACGAAGGCTGTGAGAAAATCGGCGCCGCTCGCGCGCTGACGTTGCGCCATGGCGAGTGCGGCGGGCAGGGCGAAGGTGGCGACATGGGAGCCTTCGTCGAAGTCGGCCGCGTTGGCGAGCGCGCCATTGGCGTAAGCCGCAGCGAGCGCGCTTGCGCGTCCGCCGCCGATCAGGCCCGCCTCCGATGGCCCGCCCATTGCGCGCGCATGAGCGCACACGATCTCGCCGATCCTGTGCGGACGGGCGGCCAGCGCCGCGCCCATCGCATCGAGCAAGACGAGACGAGCCTGCGTGCGCGCCTGCGCGCTCATCGCGTCAAGCGAGACGTTCTGCGCGAAGGCGATCAGGGCGTCTGCGACGGGCGTCATCCTGCGCTCTCATCTTGCTGCTGCGCGCATGGTCGCGCGTGGGTTCCATTCTTCAGCGCGCGCGCTCAAAAGAAAAGGGCCGCCCCGGGGCGGCCCTGATGTGCTTTGCGCGGATCAGCGTTTGATGATCGGCACGTAATCGCGGCGCGGCGCGCCGGTGTAGAGCTGGCGCGGACGACCGATCTTCTGGGACGGATCGTCGATCATCTCCTTCCACTGGGAGATCCAGCCGACCGTGCGCGCGACCGCGAACAGAACGGTGAACATGGAGACGGGGAAGCCCATCGCCTTGAGCGTGATGCCCGAATAGAAGTCCACGTTGGGATAGAGCTTGCGCTCGACGAAATATTCGTCGCTCAGCGCGATGCGCTCCAGCTCCATGGCGACTTCGAGCAGCGGGTCGTCCTTCATGCCCATTTCGGCGAGCACTTCGTGGCAGGCCTTCTGCATCAGCTTCGCGCGCGGATCGTAGTTCTTGTACACGCGGTGGCCGAATCCCATGAGGCGCGTGTGGTCCTTCTTGTCCTTCACGCGGCTGATGAAGGCGGGGATGTTCTTCACGTCCCCGATCTCGGAGAGCATGGCGAGCGCGGCTTCGTTGGCGCCGCCGTGGGCGGGGCCCCAGAGGCAGGCGATGCCGGCCGCGATGCAGGCGAAGGGATTGGCGCCAGAGGAGCCCGCCAGACGCACCGTGGAGGTGGAGGCGTTCTGCTCATGGTCGGCGTGCAGGATGAAGATGCGATCCAGAGCGCGCGCGATGATCGGATTGACTTTGTACTCCTCGCAGGGCACCGCATAGCACATGCGCAGGAAGTTCGAGGCGTAGTCGAGATCGTTCTTCGGATAAACGAACGGCTGGCCGATCGAATATTTGTAGGTCATCGCCGCCAGCGTCGGGATCTTGGCGATGAGGCGCATGGAGGCGACCATGCGCTGGTGCGGATCGTTGATGTCGGTGGAGTCGTGATAGAACGCCGCCATGGCGCCCACGCAGCCCACCATCACCGCCATCGGATGCGCGTCGCGACGGAAGCCCTGGAAGAAGCGGGCCATCTGCTCGTGGACCATGGTGTGGCGCGTCACGCGCGTGTCGAAGTCCGCCTTCTGCGCGGCGTTCGGCAGTTCCCCGTAGAGCAGGAGATAGCAGGTCTCAAGGAAGTCGCCGTGTTCGGCGAGCTGTTCGATGGGATAGCCGCGATAGAGCAGCACGCCCGCGTCGCCGTCGATATAGGTGATCGCGGATTCGGTGCTCGCCGTGGACAGGAAGCCCGGGTCATAGGTGAACGCGCCGGTCTGGCCGTAGAGCTTGCCGATGTCGATGACGTCGGGACCGATCGAGCCGCTTTTGACGGGCAAGTCGACCGTCTTGTCGCCGATGGTGATTTTAGCGGACTTCGTCATGTCACATGCCCTCATGATTGGCGGCGCAGGCTCCAAAATCCGGGACGTCCTCCATCCCGCATCTGACGTGCGACGCCTTGGCTTGCTATCCGATCGGCGGGGGCGGTTCAAGCCTCCCGCGGCGGCGCGCGGGCGCGGCGAGGGGCGGAGGCGGCGCAGGCGCGCGCTTCGTCGCGGATGCGGGCAGGCGCGCGCCGCATCAGGGCCTGCGCGGCGCCAAGCGATTGCGCTTTTCGCCCGTTCCGCAGGCGTTTTTCACCCCTGCGGCGTTCGCTCTCCGGGACGCTTCGTCTTTAGCATTAAGCCGATGGTCGCGCGGCGGCGCTTCAGCCGGTCTGGTCGCGCAGGCGCGCGATGCTCTCCGCGCGGCCGAGCGTTTCAAGAACGTCGAACACGCCGGGCGAGGTCGTGCGGCCGGTGAGCGCGGCGCGCAGGGGCTGCGCGACGGCCCCGAGCTTGGCGCCTGCTTCCTCGCTGTAGGCGCGCACCATGGCCTCGGCGGCGGCTGCGGTCCATTCGGGAAGGGCTTCGAGCCGGGGCGCGAGCGCCGCCACATGGGCGCGGCCGCCATTGGCGAGAAGCTCGGCGGCTTTGGGCTCCAGCGGCAGCGGACGATCTGCATAAAGATAGCGGGCGCCGTCGAGCAGTTCGACGAGCGTTTTCGCGCGCTCCTTCAGGCCCGGCATGGCGGCGCGCACCTGCGCGCGCAGGGCCGCGCCGCGCGCGGGGTCGGCGAGTTTCGCCGCAAGTTCGCCGCCCTGTTCGAGATAGGGCAGGGTGTCGATGAGGGCCGCGACGAGATCCTCGTCGGCCATCGCGCGCATGTAATGGCCGTTGACGCTTTCGAGCTTGGTGAAGTCGAAGCGCGCGGGCGAGCGGCCGATCTGCGGCAGGTCAAAAGCGTCTATCATCTCCTGCGTGGAGAAGATCTCTTTGTCGCCCGCGCTCCAGCCCAGACGCACGAGGTAATTGCGCAGCGCCGAGGGCAGATAACCAAGCGCGCGATAGGCGTCGACGCCGAGCGCGCCATGGCGCTTGGAGAGTTTCGCGCCGTCCGATCCATGGATGAGCGGGATGTGTGCCATCACCGGCACGTCCCATCCCATGGCCTGATAGATGTGCGTCTGGCGCGCAGCGTTGGTGAGATGGTCGTCGCCGCGCACGATATGCGTGACGCCCATGTCGTGATCGTCCACGACCACGGCGAGCATGTAGGTCGGCGTGCCGTCGGAGCGCAGGAGCACGAGGTCGTCGAGATCCTTGTTGGGGAAGACGACGCGGCCCTGCACGCGATCCTCAACGATGGTCTCGCCGTCCTGCGGCGCCTTGAGGCGCACGACGGGCTTGAGGCCGGCGGCGCGGGCGGCGGCGACGTCTTGCGCGGAGCGGTCGCGCCAGCGCCCGTCGTAACGCGGCGGGCGCTTTTCAGCGCGGGCGCGCTCGCGCATTTCGGCCAGTTCCTCGGCGGTGGCGAAACATTCATAGGCCTTGCCCTGCGCGAGCAGCGCATGGGCGACCTCGGCGTGGCGGCCGGCGCGCGAAAACTGGAAGATCGGCTCGCCTTCCCAATCGAGTCCCAGCCATTTCAGCCCGTCGATGATCGCGTCGATGGCCTCTTTGGTGGAGCGTTCGCGGTCCGTGTCCTCGATGCGCAGCAGCATCTTGCCGCCGAAATGGTGGGCGTAGAGCCAGTTGAACAGCGCCGTGCGGGCGCCTCCGATGTGGAGGAAGCCGGTGGGAGAAGGCGCGAAACGCGTGACGACGGGCTGCGACATGGAGCGACTTTCACTGGAACGGCGCGCGGAGGGGCGGGGGGGCTGGCTCCGGCGCGCGGCTCGTGTAGCATCCGCAGGCCGGCTTGGGTAGCGCGGGAGCGTCCGCCGCGGCCGGCTCGACTGTTTCGATCACGCAATTCTTGCAAGCGAAAACCATTTTGAGGGGCGTATCCGCGTGGAGCCGGGCGCAGGCGCGCAGTCAGGCGCGCGTTCAGGCGCAAGTTCAGCTTTAAGTTCAGGTCTGGGGCCGGGGGCGGGCGCAGGCGCGCTGGCGCTCGCCGCCGGGCGGGCGATCGCCGGCCTGCGGGCCGCCTTCGCCGGCTGGATCGCGCAGGAGGAGCGGGAGCGGCGCGTCTTTCTCTGGGCGCCGGTCTTTTTCGGCTCAGGCGCGCTGCTCTATTTCGCCGCCGACCGCGAGCCGCCGCTCGCGCCGGCCCTTCTCACCGCCCTTGCGCTCGGCCTTGGCGGCCTGCGCGCCCGCGCGCTCGGCAGGATAGCGACGGCGCGGGCCTGCGCCGCCGGCGGGCTCCTGTTCGCCGGCTTCGCCTGCGCCGTGTGGAGCGCCATGACGGCGGCGGCGCCGGTGCTGGAGCGGCCCGTCGCCGCCCGCGTCACCGCTTTCGTCGAGAGCGTGGACCTGCGGCCGGGCGGCGCGCGGCTTCACGTGCGCCTGATCGAGGCGCAGGGGCTTGCGCCGGACTCGCGGCCGCTGCGCGCGCGGGTGAACCTGCGCGGCGCGCCGGATTTCGAGGCGGGCGCTGTGATCCGCGCGGCCATGCGCCTCGCCCCGCCGCCGCGCGCCTCCGAACCCGGCGGCTATGATTTCGCCCGCGAGGCTTACTTCCAGCGCATTGGCGCGGTGGGCTCCGTTCTGGGGCGGGTCGAGCGCGCGCCCGACGCGCAGGTTTCCGCACAGGTTCCCGTCAGCGCGCGGCTCATCGCCTGGGTCGACCGTGGGCGCAACGCGCTCACCTTGCGCATCATCGCGGCCATTGGCGGGACGAGCGGGGCGGTCGCCGCAGCCCTCGTCACCGGCAAACGCGGGCTCATTCCAGAAGAGACCAACGAGGCTTTGCGCGCGGCGGGCGTCTATCACGTCGTGTCGATCTCGGGCCTTCATATGGCGCTCGCCGCCGGCCTGTTTCTGTGGGGCGCGCGCGCCTTTCTCGCGCTCTTTCCCGCGCTCGCCCTGCGCCGGCCGATCAAGAAATGGGCGGCCTGCGCGGCCATGGCCGGCGCCGTCGCCTATGATCTGTTTTCGGGCGCGGAAGTGGCGACGGAGCGGGCGATGACGATGACGCTCGTTCTGCTCGGCGCAGTTCTCTTCGACAGGCCCGCGCTCTCCATGCGCAATCTTGCGCTCGCCGCCCTGATCGCGCTCGCGCGCGACCCGGCGAGCTTGCTCGGGCCCTCGTTCCAGATGTCCTTCGCGGCGGTGGCCGCCATGATCGCTGTGTTCGAAAAAGGCCCGTCCGACGGGCGTTTTCTGCGCGAGGCGCCGCCGGGGCTGATGGAGCGGGGCGCGCGCGTGCTGCTGGGCATGATGGGCGCCACGCTGGTCGCGGGGCTCTCCACCGATCCCTTCGCCACTTTTCATTTCCATCGGCTCGCGGTCTACGGGCTCATCGGCAATGCGCTTGCTTTGCCCTTGGTGGAGTTCGTCGTCATGCCGGCGGCGGCGCTGGGCGCGGTGGCGAGCGCTTTCGGGCTCGACGCGCCGGTCTGGCGGCTGATGGGGCTTGGCGTCGAGGGCATGTTGCAGGTCGCGGGCTTCGTCGCGAGCCTGCCGGGCGCCGTGCGCATGGTTCCCGCCTTCGGCGCCGGCGCCCTGCTGCTGATGGCCTTCGGCCTGTTATGGCTCACGCTGTGGCGCAGCCGCCTGCGCTGGTTCGGACTCGTCTTCGCGTTCTGCGGCGCGGGGCTTGCGCTTGCCGGCGCGCGGCCGGACCTGCTTGTGGATTCAACCGGGCGCGTCGCAGCCTTTCGCGGGGAAGGCGGGCGGCTCGTCGCCATGAACGGTTCCGCCAATCCCTTCGGCCTCGCGCAATGGCTGGCGTCGGACGCTGACGCGCGCCGGCCTGCGGAGGCCGCGCAGGCGACGTCTGCGACGGGCGCGCCGGCGTTTCGATGCGACGCGCAGGGCTGCGTCGGTCGTCTTGCGGACGGGCGCAGCCTCGCGCTTGTCCTTCGCGCGCAGGCCTTGCCGGAGGATTGCGCGCGCGCCGACGTGCTCGTCACGCCGTTGCGGGCGGTTGAGATCTGCGCCGGCGCGCGCAAGGCGCCCGCCCTCGTGCTCGACGGGGCTTATTTCGCCGCGCGCGGGGCGACCCACGTCTTCTTCACGCCGGATGGGGGTTTTCGTCTCGTGAGCGCGCGCGAACCGGGGCTCGACCGGCCGTGGACGCGCGCGCCGGCCCCCGTGCGCGCGCCCCCTGGCGCGCGGGGCGGCGACGCGTCGACCGACGAACAGGATGGAGACGGCGGCGCGGGCTTAGCGCCGGAGGATGAGTGACGGCGCCGTTCAGTAGCGGCGCAGATCAATAGCGGCGCAGCAGGCTCACGAGCTTGCCCTGAATGCGCACGCGGTCCGGCCCGAAGATGCGGGTCTCATAATCCGGGTTGGCGGCTTCCAGCGCGATGGAGGCGCCGCGCTTGCGCAGACGCTTGAGGGTCGCTTCCTCGTCGTCGATGAGGGCGACGACGATGTCGCCCGTCTCCGCCGTGTCCTGCTTGCGGATGATGACCGTGTCGTCCTCGAAAATGCCGGCCTCGATCATGGAATCGCCGCGCACTTCCAGCGCGAAATGATCGCCCGTGGAGAGAAAGTCCGGGGGCAGGGAGATGGAATGGCTGCGCGACTGGATGGCGGAAATGGGCGTGCCAGCTGCGATCCGGCCCATGACGGGCACGATGATGCTCGCCGGCGTCTCGGCTGCGGAGACGGGCGCGCGCACGCGGCCCAGATTGCCCTCGATGACGGGAAAACGCCCGGCGCGCGCGCCGCCGCCCGCACCTGCGGGCGTGGCGGATTCCGGCAGGCGCAGGACTTCGAGCGCGCGGGCGCGGTTGGGCAGGCGGCGGATGAAGCCGCGCTCCTCCAGCGCCATGATGAGCCGATGGATGCCCGACTTGGAGCGCAGGTCCAGCGCGTCCTTCATCTCGTCGAAGGAGGGGGGCACGCCCGTTTCTTTCAGGCGCTCGTTGATGAAGCGCAACAGCTCGCTCTGCTTCTTGGTGAGCATGGCTCGTCCTTCCCGGCGCCCGCCGTCCTGCCGATCGCGCGGCGCTGAGCTCCGGGCCCCGCGCCGCCGCCCGCCTGTAAGGGCGTAGGCGGCTTCATCCTGCGTCGAATCGGCTAAACAAATCGTGAACGAACCATATCCGTTCGCGCTGCGTTCGGCAAGCGTGCTCATTTGGGGGAGGGACGTTCCTCTCCGTGCCCGCGCGCGGACTGACCGGCGGGACGAGAAGGGCTTCAGCGCGGCAGGGCGGGCGGTCGCCCGCCGCCCCGGCTTCGCTGCCTCAGAAGAACCGCACGTCGCTTTCGCGCAGCGGGCTGGCTGCGAGGTTAAGAAGGCGCAGCTGATCGTCCCCGCGCGTGATCACGAGGTCCGCGCCGTCAACGCGGGTGTTGGCGAGCAGCGCGCCCCAGTCCGCGAAGATCTTGCTGTCGAAGGCGAGGGCGTCGCCTTCCGCGCGGGAGAAGTCGCGCAAGAGGTCGCGACCCCAGCCGGCGCCGAAGACGAACGTGTCCGCCCCCGCGCCGCCGGTCAGCTCATCATCGCCGGAATCGCCTTGCAGGACGTCGTCGCCTGCTTCGCCATAGAGCTTGTCGGCGCCGGAGCCGCCATAGAGCACGTCGCGCCCTTCGCCGCCGTACAGCTTGTCCCGGCCTGTGCCGCCCTTCAGCCGGTCGTCGCCGCCAAGGCCGTAGAGCACGTCGTTGCCGGAATCGCCGCGCACGTTGTCGCCCTCGGCGGAGCCGTAATAAACATCATTGCCGCCTTGCATGGCGACGAGCGTCTCGGCTCCGCCACGGTCGCGATAGATGTTGGAGCGGTGGCTGCGGTAGATTTTTTCGGCCACGTCGAGCACGTCGATCATGAACGCGCTGCGCGCCGTCGATCCGTCTTGGGATGTGGCGAGCACTTCGATCTTATGGCGCGCGGACTGTTCGAAGTTCAGCGGCCCCGCCACGGTCACCACGCCCGTCAGGGAGTCGATGGCGAAGCGGCCGCCGGCGGAGTTCGTGAGCTTGTAGGTCACGCGATTGTTCGTTCCGTCGGCGTCGCGCGCCGAAAGGCTGAGGCCGCGCACCACGGTTCCGATGCGCGCATTCTCTTCCACGACGTTCGCCGCGGTGTCAGCGTCCACAGGCGCCGACACGCGCCATTCGTTCACGTCGTCGAGGTCGAGCGTGATCGACTTGCGTGTTTCCAGACCCTTTGAATCCGTGGCGATGATCTCGATTGCGCGCGCGGCGCTTTGTTCGAAATCGAGCCGCGCGCCGCTCTTCAGGGACAGGAGGCCGTCGGCTGAGATCGTGAAGATGGAATTGGGATCGGCGAGCGACAGGCGCACCCGGTCGCCCGTGGCCGCGTTTGGATCGCGGGCGACGACGCGGCCGAGGGCGCCCGTCGCATCCTCCCGCGCGCGCAGGCGCTCCGTCACGATCTGCGGCGGCGCGTCCACCACGTCGGCGAGATCGAAGCTTGTTCCGTCCGCAAAGCGAATGCGCTCCACGCCCGTCAGCGTATCCGCTCCGTCGCGGTTGGCCAGGAGGTCGATGACGCGATAGCCCGTCTTCGTCTTCACGACCTTATGGTCGGCGAGCGAGCCGGAGAAAACGGCCGTGTCGATTCCATTCCCGCCGTTGAGCACGTCGTCGCCGCCGGCGCCTGTCAGCAGGTCGTCGCCGGCGCCGCCGAACGCCCGGTCCGTTTGCGCAGAGCCGATGAACGTATCGTTCCCGCCGGCGAGGTTGACCGACAATTCCGTCACCCCACGCTCAACATAGACATTGGCGTCGTCGTTGAGCGTGACGTTCTCCGCGACGTCCTCGAGGCTGATCGTGAAGGTGCGCCGGCTCGTGGAGCCGTCCATCGAGCGCGCCTCCACCTCGATCTCATATCGTCCGGCGGCTTCGAAATCGAGGACGGCGCCTTGCGCGACCGTCACCACGCCGGTCGCCGCGTCAATGACGAAGCGCCCGCCCGCGTCGTTGACGAGCGCATAGGATTCGCTGTCCGTTCCGTCTGCGTCGTAGGCGCGCGCCGTGATGCCGACGCGGCTTCCCGCCTGCGCGTTCTCATTGACCCGGTTGAGGGCGCTGTCGCGATCCACGACGGCGGTGATGTCGAACTCCTCCACATCCGTGAGCTGGACTTTCAGCCTTTGGGTCGTTGACAGGCCCTTGGGGTCCGTGACGGTGACCTCGATGATGTGGAAGGGCGCCTGTTCGTAGTCGAGGCTCGCGCCCTCTTTCAGGGTCAGCACGCCGTCAGCGGAAAGGGTGAACAGGTCGCTGGGATTTGCGAGCGCGAAGGTTGCGCGGGCCGCGTGGCCCGCATTGGCGTCGGCGGCGGCAAGCCGGGCGAGGGCGCCGACGCTGTTCTCAGCCACGAGCACTTTATTGGCGGCGAGAGTCGGCGCGACGTCGACCTCGTTCGCGAGATCATAGACCTGATCGCCGAACTTGATTTTTTCGACGCCCGTCAGCTCGTCGGTCCCGTCGCGCCCAGCTGCAAGGTCGATGACGCGGTAGCCCGTCTTCGTCTTCACGATCATGTAATCGTCGCGCGCGCCGGTGAAGACCGCTGTGTCCACGCCCTCGCCGCCGTCGAGAAAATCGTCGCCGGCGAAGCCGGTGAGCTGATCGTTTCCGCCGCGCCCTTCGAGCCGGTTGGCGACCGCATTGCCGTTGAGCTGGTCGTTGCCGGAGCCGCCGCGCGCGTTTTCGATCACGACGCCGTTGGCGATGGTGAATTGCGAGGTCTTGGCGCCGGCGAGATAGCTGCCGCTGAGATAGCCTCCGGCGTCGCGGCCGTCTGCGGGATCAAGCGTCGCCGCCCGCAGGTCGATGCGGACGCTCGCGCGGCCGTCGTACTGGATCGTGTCGTTGCCGCCCGTGTCCCAGATGCAGGCGACGCGCATCTTATTCGTGATGATGTAAACATCGTCGCCCTTCGCGGTCTCCATGTTCGCGCCGTACATTTTCTGCAGGGCGGCGATGTCGAGCGCCATGGGCGTCACGGGGACCCAGGGGCTGAATTTGCCCATGATGGTGAAGCGCCGGTCGTTCAGCGACGAATCTACGCCCTTTGGAAAACTCGAATCGTACAAGTCGCGCAGGCCGAGCGTATGGCCGAACTCATGCAGGGCGGTATTAAAGCCGGCGCCGCCCGGGCCGAGCGTGTTGTGCGTGTGCTTGGTGAGGTTGACGTTGACGCGCTTGGAGCCCCAGTGAGGCGACGTCGCATTGCTGCGTTCGAAGAGGCCTTGTTTCGTGATCGTGATATTCGTCCGCTTTCCGGGCGCGTCAGAGGCGGCGGTGAACTTGAGGTTCAGGAAGGTCTCGTAGACGTCGTAGACCTTGCCGATCTGCTCTTTCTGCTTGTCCGACCAGACGAGCCTGTTGCCCTGTTTATCCTTGCCGGAGCGGAAGTCGTAGATCAGCTCGCGGTCTTCGTTTGGCCCGAAGGCCCAGCGTCCGCCGGCGAGCGTGCGGGATAAAACGTCGAGCTTTGGGGGCGTTCTTCCGATGGGCATGCAGCCCTCCCAAAAATAGGATGTTTGGCAATGACTTAAAGCAATCTGGGGAGGATACTTGGTCTTGACCTTTCGTCAAGGTCGTCCGTACTTAAGTATTAGTTAAACATGAATTTTTGCTTTTTGGTCGCCTGAGCGACGGGGGGCGCGAAGGTTTGCGGGCTTGCGGCGGGCGTCCCGCTCTGCATAGTGGCCGCGAGCGCCCTCAAGGGGCGTGATCGTTCGCCCGGTGGCGAGTGGAGGGAGTGAACATGGATCGCAGACAGTTTCTCAGCGGCGCGGCCGCTGGCGCGCTGGCGCTGGGCGGCGCCGGGTCGTCCGCTTTCGCTCAGGCGAGCGATTGGCCCACTGGCCCCTTGCGCATTTTCATCGGCTTTCCGGCCGGCAGCGGCGCCGACATTCTCGGACGCTATTTCACCAACAAGATCGCGGAGCACGCCGGCAAGCCGGTGATCGTCGAGAACAAGCCCGGCGCGAACTCCAACATCGCCGCCGGCCTCGTCGCCAACGCCAAGCCCGATGGCAACAGCATTCTCTTCATCGCCAGCTCGAACATGGCGGCCAATCCGTTCCTGTTTAAGTCGATGCCGTTTGACACGGTGAAGGACTTCCGCGCCGCCGGCACGTTCGCGCAGATCGTGTTCGTGCTCGTCGTGAAGCCGGATTCGCCGTTCAACACGATCGACGATCTGGTGAAGCACCTGAAGTCGAAGACCCAGAACAAGTATGGCTACACGAACCAGACGGCGATCATGTCGACCGAGCTGTTCAAGACCATGACGGGCACGCAGGCCGTGGGCGTCTCCTACCGCACCGCGCCCGACGCCATGCCCGACGTGACCAATGGCACGCTCGATTACATGATCATGGACGGCACCTTCGCCGCCGGCCAGATTCGCGCCGGCCGTCTGAAGCCGCTCGCCATCACCACCGCCGAGCGTTCGCCCTCGTTCCCGGGCGTTCCGACGATGCAGGAAGCGGGCCTCAAGGGCTACGACTTCGCGCCCTGGTGGGGCGTCTATTTCCCCAAGGGCACGCCGGACGCCATCGTCGCGAAGATGGAAGGCTGGCTGCAGAAGATCGGCGCCGATCCCGAGACGCCGAAATTCCTCGAGACGGTGGGCGCCATCGTCAACAAGGACACGTCCAAGCAAGCCGACGCGCGCCTCATCAAGGAAATCGAGCGCATGGGGCCGATCATCAAGGCCGCCGGCATCGAGCCGCAATAAGCCGCTCACGAGCTTGTGCATGAGGGGGCCGGCCGCAAGCCGGCCCCTTTCGTTTGTCCGCCGCCTCGACTAGACAGACCCCCATCGCCCTCTGCGCCCATCGCCCTTTCCGGAGGAACCCATGACCGCCATTCTCGACATCACCGCCCGCGAAATCCTCGACAGCCGCGGCAATCCCACCGTCGAAGTGGACGTCGTTCTGGAGGACGGCTCCTCAGGCCGCGCCGCCGTTCCGTCGGGCGCCTCCACGGGCGCCCATGAGGCGGTGGAGCTGCGCGACGGCGACAAGGCTCGCTTCGGCGGCAAAGGCGTTTTGAAGGCTGTCGAGGCCGTCAACTCCACCATCGCCGACGCCCTGTGCGGCGAGGAGGCGGAGGATCAGGTCGCCATCGACGAGGCTATGATCGCGCTCGACGGCACGCACAACAAGTCGAAGCTGGGCGCCAACGCCATTCTCGGCGTGTCGCTCGCCGTCGCCAAGGCCGCGGCCGACGCCTCCGGCCTGCCGCTCTATCGCTATGTCGGCGGCACGCAGGCGCGCGTTCTGCCCACGCCGATGATGAACATCGTCAACGGCGGCGCGCACGCCGACAATCCCATCGACTTTCAGGAATTCATGATCCTGCCTGTGGGCGCGCCGAGCCTGAAGGAAGCGGTGCGCTGGGGCGCGGAAGTGTTTCAGGTGCTCAAGAGCGGGCTGAAGAAGGCCGGCCACAACACCAATGTGGGCGACGAAGGCGGCTTCGCGCCCAACCTGCCGAGCGCGGAGGCTGCGCTCGACTTCTGCATGAAGGCGATCAAGGACGCGGGTTTCGAGCCCGGCAAGGATATTTTCCTCGGGCTTGATTGCGCCTCCACTGAATTCTTCAAGGACGGCAAGTATCACTATGAGGGCGAGGGCAAGACGCGCACCATCGACGAACAGGTCGCCTATCTCGCCAAACTCGTCGCGGATTATCCCATCGTCTCCATCGAAGACGGCATGGCCGAAGACGATTGGACCGGCTGGAAGGAGCTGACCAACGCCATTGGCGCGAAGTGTCAGCTCGTGGGCGACGACCTGTTCGTGACGAACGTGAAGCGCCTGTCGCAGGGCATCGCCAACGGCGTCGGCAATTCCATTCTCGTGAAGGTGAACCAGATCGGCTCGCTCACCGAGACGCTCGCCGCCGTCGACATGGCCCATCGCGCCGGCTACACGGCGGTGATGTCGCATCGTTCCGGCGAGACCGAGGACGCCACCATCGCCGACCTCGCGGTCGCCACCAATTGCGGACAGATCAAGACGGGCTCGCTCGCGCGCTCCGACCGGCTCGCGAAATACAACCAGCTCATCCGCATTGAGGAAGAGCTGGGCGCGCAGGCGGTTTATGCGGGGCGCAATGCGCTCAAGGCGCTCGCGCGCAGCTAACGGGAGGCGAGGACACGATATGGCCGGATTGTTCGAGTCCCTGCGCGTCGGCGCGCTTGATCTGCCCAACCGCGTCATCATGGCGCCCATGACGCGCTCGCGCGCCGAGGGCGACGGGACGGTTCCGCAGATGGTCGCCGATTACTACGCGCAGCGCGCCGATTGCGGCCTTATCATCTCCGAAGCCATCTATGTGTCGCCCATGGCGAAGGGCTATCTCCGCACGCCCGGCCTCGCGGACGCGTCGCATGTCGCCGCATGGCGGCGCGTGACGGATGCGGTGCGCGCGAAGAACGGGCGCATGTTCGCGCAGCTCTTCCACACGGGGCGCGTCGCCATGCCGGATTTTCTGCCCGGCGGCGCGCAGCCTGTCGCGCCCTCCGCCATCGCCATCAACGGCAAGACATGGACGGAGAGCGGGCAGAAAGAGCACGTCGTTCCGCGCGCGCTTGAGGAGAACGAGATCCCCGCCGTGGCGGAGGAATTCGCCGCCGCCGCGCGCCGCGCCATCGAGGCGGGTTTCGACGGCGTGGAGATTCATGCGGCGTCGGGCTATCTCATCCATCAGTTTCTGGATGCGAGCATCAACAAGCGCACGGACTCTTTCGGCGGCTCGGTGGAGAACCGCGCGCGGTTTCTGCTGCTGGTCGCGGATCGCGTCGCGGCCGCCGTGGGCGCCGCGCGCGTGGGCCTGAAGG
>Ga0315899_10001107_pt1 | contig 31226 bp, 19 predicted proteins | sample LakEriMetagenome_2_FD_203518 | JGI IMG/M metagenome (GOLD analysis project Ga0315899, IMG submission 203518) | Freshwater fungal communities from buoy surface, Lake Erie, Ohio, United States - Buoy 4 MA112 | ecosystem: Environmental > Aquatic > Freshwater > Lake | place: USA: Lake Erie, Ohio...
AGGTCAAGAAGAAGGACCCGTTGCTCGTCGACGGTAAGCGTCCTCGTCCAATGTATGTGGACTACAAAGACATTGAGCTCCTTTCGAAGTTGGTCAACCGTCATGGCCGAATTGTAAGTCGCCGCAAGTCGGGCTGCTCGGCTACCAGCCAGCACGCCGTTGCAGAAGCGATCAAGCGCGCTCGGTTCATGGCTCTTATGCCATATGTCGGAGAGTAAATTACAACCCGCTACCTTGGCTGATACCGCTCCTACGGATTCGGTATTTGTTTGGGAGCGGCGCGTCGAATTCTCTGAAACTGATGCGGCAGGTATCTGCCACTTCTCAGCCTTTTTTATTTTCATGGAACAAGCGGAACACGCAATGTTTCGCTCCCTTGGGTGGTCCATTTTTCCATCCAAGTTCCATGGAGTGGTAGATCCACAACCGCCATCCGCGAACTCTGCAGCGGACGAGTCCGCCTCGCTTAGTTGGCCCCGCGTGCACTGCAGTTGCGACTTTCTCTCTCCAGCGCGGTTCGAAGATGTTCTCTCCATCGATATCGGTATCGATCGATTGGGAACAAAAAGCATCGCTTACCAGCACACCATCCGTTGTGGGGATAGAATTCTCGCGCGTGGAAAAGTGATTACAGTCTGTAGTCGCATCGATCCGAATTCCGGCCAACTTATCGGATGGCCGATTCCCCCGACGATACGAGCTGGACTAGAACAGATGCGATCGAACCTAAAGCCCGCCAGCGAATCCTGACTTTATAAAAGCTTGACCATGCGATTTGGAAATGTCTCCCTGGCTGCAATCGGTTACCTCCAACCTGAGGTGGAAATTACTTCCGATTGGATCGAAGCCGAGTTGGCGCATACCTACGAACGACTCAGGCTTCCTGCCGGACGACTCGAGGGTATGAGTGGAATTCGAGCACGGCGCATTTGGCAAGACGGGACTCGGTTGAGTGACTGCAGCGCCAAAAGCTGTCAGTTAGCATTGCAGGCATCCCAAGTCGAACCCGATGAAGTTGGATGTTTGATTCACGCAAGCGTTTGTAGAGAATACCTCGAACCAGCGACCGCCTGCCGCGTTCATCACCTCGTCGGATTGCCCAGAAAGAGCTGGGTTTACGATGTAAGCAACGCTTGCTTAGGGGTGCTTAACGGAGCGGTGCAGATTGCACAGTTGATTGAATCGGGGCAGATCAAGGCCGGTTTGGTAGTCGGGACCGAAGATTCACGAGGGCTCTTGAAAGCAACCTTGAATCATTTGAAGACCGATCCGAATCTGACGCGTCAAAGTATTAAGCCAGCGTTCGCTTCTCTGACAATCGGATCAGGTAGTTGCGCATGGTTGCTCGTCGATTCGCTTTGGTACGAATCGAACCGTGCCAAGTTAGGAATTAAAGCCCAGAGTGCTCGGTTTGCAGGAGGCGTCGCGATTGCCCGAACAGAGCATCACGAGCTATGCCAAAGCGATACAGATCAAGCTGGTTCTGGCATGTTGCCCACCATGAACACCGACTCCGAGATGCTGCTAGAAGCAGGTTTAGCCACAGGCAAAGAGACCTTCGATAGCTTGCTCGAAGAGTTACAGTGGACACGAAATGACATCCAGAGAAGTGTCTGCCATCAAGTTGGCGGAGCGCATCGACGCCGTATGATGGAAACCTTGCAGTTAGATCCCGCAAATGACTACGCAACATTCAGCGAGTGGGGGAATACCGGCTCTGTGGCGTTGCCAATCGCGTTAGCCAGAGCCGTGGAGAGTGGTTTTTGGACCGATTCCACCCAAGGTGCATTGCTTGGGATTGGGTCAGGTGTCAATTCGCTGATGATTGGGATGCAGGGTGGACCGATTTCCGTGGCAAGCAATTCTGCGCGGCTGTGAGTCGCCCCAGTTTGCCTAGCTTGTTATTCTTCGACGCATCGGTCGAATTCTAGGGTCTATCGAACGGATGCTTGGTGGAATTCCAGTCAACCTATCCGTTAAGGATTGCCGATACCGAATCGGTAATCGCCACCTGTTCGGAGTAGGTGGCACCGTCGGATATGCCAGCATTTAAGCCTTCACATGCGTGTTCCTCCAAGATTACGTTGGTTTGCATTCTTGATCGTCTTTGCTTGGTCGTTCTCGGCTTGGCCCTCGGATGTTTTCGCAGAGGGGTGGGCGAGGAAGATGTTTGAAGAGACCAATCACGACTTTGGGACCGTCAGCAAGAACGCGAAAGCCGAGTACGCGTTTGTGTTGGAGAACTGTTATGAGGAAGACGTTCACATAGCGAGTGTTCGCAGCAGTTGTGGTTGCACAACTCCGGTGGCGACCAAAACGACGTTGAAGTCATGGGAGAAGGGTGAGATTGTTGCTCAGTTCAATACACGATCTTTCACTGGAACGAAGAGTGCGGTGATCACGGTGGTGATTGATCGACCTTATTACGCCGAAGTCCAGTTAACCGTCGGTGGGACGATACGAACGGATGTGATGGTGGAGCCTGGTGAGTTGAAGTTTGGCGAGGTTGAGGTAGGTCAGAGCAAGACATCCACGGTTCAGATCGGTTTCACGGGTCGTCGGGGGATGGAGATTGTAGACGTGCAGGGCAATTCAGACGCCTTGGAAGTTCGTCTCGATGCTCCTGTCTACACGCCTTCGTCTGTATCCTATCGCATGCACGTAACGCTCAAAGGGACCCTTCGGGCTGCTGATTTTCTCGATGAGATTTTGATTATTACCAACGATCCGAATCCTCGCGATCGGCAATTGGCTTTAGGCGTCTCGGCTCGAATTCGTCCACCCATCACGGTCATTCCTGAAACGGTGCTTTTGGGGGACATCCGAACGGGAGAGACTCGACAGCAGCGTGTGATCGTCAAGTCGAAGACACCTTTTTCGATCGCATCGATTCAATGTGATGATCCTAGAATTGAGTTCGTTCAGAGTGCCGAGTCTCAAGAGAAAACCGCGCATGTACTTCCGTTTACGTTTCGGGCAGCACCAAACGCGACTGGTGAAGATTCTAGTGCTAGCCCGGAAGCAATTCAGCGAAAAATTCGAATCACAACGACAACGGGAGACGAAGTCACCGCAACTTTGACGGCCCGCATCGTTCGTTAATTGATCGTTGACTAAAGTGTGCGTCGCTTAGTCCATTCTTTTGCCATAGCAGGATCGTAGCCTGCGGGTAGTTCTGTGCATAAGAAGTGTTCCTGCCGGAAACAGAATCTGGCGATTTGCGAAACTTATGTTGCTCGATGGTGTTGGTTGATTCTAGGTCTATTGCGTGCCATGCCATGTTAGAGAAATGATCGCATTGTCTCAGCCACTCTGAGCTTTGAGCAAACGAGAAGTAGGGCCACGTAGAATTCACTTGGTCAGTCCAAGATCTTCGGGCATCTTGGTCGAGAATTTGTAGCTATTCCTTGCGAGGAGAACCTCATGTTCTGGATCCGTAAAAACATTCAATACTCGCGGTACAAGGGTTTCTGGATTCGTACCCGGGGGATCCTAGTTGTATTATGTTTTTCCTTGGAAGTCATTCACGCTCAGGATCCCGAAGTTATTCCTCAAGCCTTGACCATTGCGAAGGCTGAAGAATTGGTACGGCGGTCGACGGACAAAACGGGTGTGGATCTTGATCGGTTATTGGAGTTGAATATCGACGTTGCCCGAGTCCTTTCGAAATCACGTGGAATGCTTTCGTTGAATCGAATTCGAACCATGGACGTACAGACCGCGAAGGCATTGACGAGCGAATCTAAACTAGTTTTACGGCTTAATGGCATCGAAGAACTTTCTCCACAGGCCGCCGCATGTTTAGCGAGAGCAAGCTATCTCGAATTGAATCGATTGCGTCCAGATCGAGAAACACTTCGAGAGCTTGGTAAATGCAAAGGGGCTTTGCATCTGAATCATCTGGAGTCTCTCGATACAGAAACTGCCTCTTTTCTAGCCGAAGGCCCTTTCGTATTGCAGCTCAATGGAGTTTCCGAGGTAAATGCTGACGTCGCACGTTCTCTTGCAACTTGCAAGGGTACACTCGGGCTTGATGGGATATCGCAGTTGTCGGATCAAGCTGCTGAGGAACTGTCCAAACATGTGGGTGGATTATCGTTGGCATCCCTTCGTCGATTGTCTCACGTCGGTTTGTCTCAGCAGCTTGTTGTATCGCGTGGCGGCGTAGTGCTCGGTGAATTAGAGGAGGTTTCCCTGGAGTGTTTAGAGACTTTTGTTTCTGAGGAGTTCACATTGAAATTGGGAATTAGAGAAGTTCGACGCGAGCAAGCTGAGATATTAGCGAGGTTCCAGGGACGTTTGACGCTCACACGTGTGCCGTCACTCGATCAAGCGACGATCAACGTTCTATTAAAATCGAACGGTAAGTTAACTTGCAGCGGATTGCGGAAATTAGAAGACATAAAACTTGCCGAGAGATTGGCTAATGATTCTAGTCAGATGTTTGGGTCACCGAATTTGGAATCATTGACGGAGTCGATCGCTAGGGCGATTACGAGAAAGAAGGTCATCCTCCCGTTGTACAAGCTTGAAGAGATCGATTTGCAAGTAGCTGCAATATTGGCTGCGCATAAAGGGCACTTAATTCTCACTGGGCTCCGTCAAATGAGTGACGAACAAGCGGAGGTATTTGCAGCCCGGGAGGGGACGTTAAGGTTGTCCCGTAAGATGGTCATTTCAGAGCAAGCCAAGGCAATCTTAGAAGGGAACAAGAGAATCAGTTGGGGAGGGTAAAACGGTAGTACAGTTGTGAAACAGCGATCAAGGATTTATTCATCTTTCTTTATGCGTTTCTTGTCTTTGAAGAAGTCCCATACTTTTTCGGCACCAGAGAACGCAGTGATCGGTGTTGTATTTTCTCGTCGGGCGCGGCTACCTGGCCATCCGTGTCCACCGACAGAGTCGACAATCAACTCCGTGGGAGCGCCATCGGCGGAGCTTGCATAAGTCGTGTTCGTCAATGTGCCCACTTTAACAATAGTAGGTTGTGACTGTGACTTGTTGACCTGCATCCAGAATTCGACCACTTGATCGATAGATTTGAAGGGGGCTTCTTGTCCGCGGCGAACGAGTGGATTTCGACTCATGCCACCTTCGATCGGGACTTCATCGTCCTTAGCGCCATTGATGATGAGAATTGGTAACGGGGATGTCGGTTTCGAGTCAAAGGTAAACATTGACGCGACAACGGGAGCCGCTGCTGCTAGGCGGTCGGTACGGGCAACAGCGTAGACGAAGGTCATCATTCCCCCGTTTGATCCTCCGGTTATATAGACTCTGGATGGGTCTGCTCCATGATCTGCGATGAGTTTATCGATCAGAGTATCGAGATAAGCGACATCGTTGGAGTTTTGGACTTGGCGTCGCAGAAGGAATCCAGTGTTCCATGCGTGGCGGTTGTTTCCGAACTCGGTCCCCTCTGGGTAGACGACCATGAAGTCATTCTTCCGGGCGACTTGGTCGAATCCCGAATTCGCTTGCATAACCTTTGCACTTCCTTGTCCACCATGAAGCGCCAAGACGACAGGGCGAAGCGTATTATCGATTGGAGCATTGACGACGATAGCTCTTCGTAGTTGTTTCTCAACATCAAATACAAGTTCAAAGTCAGGTTTTTCGTGTTTGAGTGTTGTTGTTTTGGGGGCATTAAACACCGAGTTGTAAAACTCCCAATTGGAATCCCCAAGGGCGGCGAGAGTTTTCATGGGGTTGTGATCAACCTCTTGAAGGACTCGCCATTGGTGTGGGATGCCGAGCTTTTCGAGATGAAGATGAAAGGCGAGATTGTTGGCATAGGTTTCATCTAGATCCCCGCAGACGTGGCGAATAATACATCGTGTACTTATCGCTTCGGCGTTTGCCTGGGCGAGTCTCCGCGGGCTGACGTTCTTGAAATACTCTTGATCATTTCCATAGACTTTTTGGAGTACCTCCGCAGCGCGTTGTCGGCCTGCGCGAGGCGTTTGAACAAGTTCGGGTTGCAGTGGACCACCCCCCATGATGGAGATGCCTTTGAAAAGTTCGGTGTGCTTGAATCCAAGTCTGGCGGCCCCGTATCCTCCCATACTGTAGCCATCAAGAATACGGCCTTCGCGTGATGCGATAGTGCGATACGCGGAATCGATGTGTGGCAGGAGTTCTTTAACGATCACTGTTTCGATAGGTGCAGATCCGTCTTTCCAGTCAACGTACATGCCTTCCGCGAGTCCATTGACGAAGACGACTAGGCACGGCGGGGCTTTGCCAGCTTCGATAGCCGCATCGAACCAAGAAGCGACGCGGGGTATCCCTGGTAGACCACCGCCGGATCCGTGCAGCCAATAGACAACCGGGAAGCGGCGTGTCGAGTCCTGTTCGTAGGCTTTCGGTTTGTAGATGTGGTAGCTGACTTGGGTTTTGGCTGCATCACTATCGAAAGTATGAAAGGATACGCCGGGGCCTTTAATTTCAGAGGTTACCCAATTGATTTTCAGGTCGGACGAGTTCTGTGGTTCTGGAATTTGACAAAACGCACATTGCAGTGTCCCGAACGTAAAAGAAAGGAGGCTTAGAACGAGTCGAAAGTTATTTGTTTTTTGAGGCATAGAAGGGCCTTGGAAAAAGTAAATTTATTGACTAGTCGTTCCAGCGTTTTCCTTCGCCTTGAATTTCGGAGTACTTCTCAACGAGTTTTATTGAAAGTGATTGTAATCGTTCCGGATTACTCGTTGCTAAGTTGACTGATTGGGAAGGATCTTCCTTGAGATTGTAGAGTTCGAAGTCGACGAGTTGGTGTTTTTTGACAAAAACATATCACCTTTCTGCAGACTTCCACCAGGGGTAATGTAGGGGCCGTCCCAGTGTCCGAGTACGATCCAGCCTCCGTCCCGAAGCGCAGCTTTTGGTTTGGGGAATGCTCGGTAATAGAACAAAACAGGGGAGTGTGTCGCTGGATCGATGATGTATCACACAGTCTCCTGACAATATCTAGTTACCTTTTTCCTTACGAGATGGAAGCGTTCTGTATAAGATATCAGCGGCTCGCCAGCGATATACAGAATTTTCAATAAAGGAGTCTCAAGTAAGGATTTCTTCGATTACATGGCCATGAACATCGGTCAATCTTCGGTCGATACCATTGTGCAGCCAGGTAAGTTTCGTGTGATCTAGGCCGAGGAGTTTGAGGACCGTGGCGTGCACGTCATGGACCAAGGTCGGTCGGTTCCGATCCAGTGGTTTATAACCCCATTGGTCACTCTCCCCGTGGGTGATTCCTCCACGAATTCCACCTCCACAAAGCCAATTCGTAAAGACGAACGGATTGTGGTCGCGACCGGCTCCTCCCTGAGAACTGGGCATGCGCCCAAATTCTGTAGTCCAAAGTACAAGCGTGTCTTCGAGCATTCCACGCTGCGCTAAATCTTTAATCAGCGCCGATGCTCCGTGGGCCATGCCTCGAGCTAATGGTCCGTGATCGCGCTTGACGTCTTCGTGTGAGTCCCAATTGCGCCTCGGAAAGCCGTTGTCATTTCCGCTCCAGACTTGCACAAAGCGGACTCCTCGCTCGAGCAGTCTGCGGGCGGTCAAACAACGGGTTCCAAAGAGATGGGTTTCTTCTTCGATGTTGATATCCGTTGGCCAATTGGTTCGACCATTCTGAATGCCGTACATGCGTAAGATATGCTCCGGTTCATCCTTGAGCGATAAAGCTTCGGGTGCAGCCAGCTGCATTTTTGCGGCTAGTTCATAACTCTGGATCCGGGCTTCTAATTGCTGATCTCCACTTCGTTGTTCGAAGTGACGTCGATTGATCGCCGCGAGAGCTTCGCGGACTTGAGCGTCCGCAGCAGATGTTGTGAAGCTCGCACCGATACGATGCGGTAATAGATCAGCGACCGGTTGCTCGCTGATGGGTTGGATTACAGATCCGCTGTATTGAGCGGGTAAGAATCCTGCATCCCAGTTTTTTACCCCATTCGAGCCATATCCGCGGTGGTCTGGTAGTACCACATACGTCGGTAAATTGTCGTTAAGCGATCCCAATGCATAGCTGACCCAACAGCCTGCTCCGGGGAAACCAGGGAGCACAAAACCGGTGGTTTGAAGCAAGGTCGCTGCGGAGTGTACCCCCGATGTGCTAACCATGTTATGGATGAAGGCGAGTCGGTCAGCGACTTCACCCAGTGGTGCAACTGGCTCAGCGAGTAGTTTGCCGCACTCCCCGTAGGGTTGGAATTCCCATATAGGTTTTAGCCATGGGCCCAAGCCATTCTGGAAGGCTTCGACCGGTTCACCGAAATCGCTATTCTCTCCATGATGCTTGACTAACGCTGGCTTGAAATCGAAGAGATCTATGTGACTTGCAGCACCAGCCATGAACAATTGGATTACGCGTTTGATCTTCGGTTCAAATACGCGCGCTGGGTGTTCAGCCCGTTGGGCACGCGATTCGTCAGCAAGCATCGCGGCAAGGGCGATCCCCGAGATTCCAATGCCGGAGTTACTAAGCCAACTGCGTCGATTCATCGGCGATCGGAAGCCTTCCGTGCGACAAGCGTTATCAGCAAATTTTGGATTGTTGTGCATGGGTGATTTTCCGATCAGTCAATCCAGACAAATTCATTGAGGTTGAACAGAGCGCGGCAAACATTTTCTATGCCATGGCTTTGTCCAAGCATGGTAAGGACTTCCAATTCGTGAGGTTCTGCTGCACGTCCGATCGCGGTCCGAAAAGCAAAATTCACTTGAGTTGGAATATCATCACCTGCTTGAGTCCTAACCTTCTTCGCAAACTCTCTGGATTGCACCAACATGATCCCGTTGTTAAGCAACGCCAACGCTTGCTGAGCGGAAATACTTTGATTGCGTTTGTCCACTCGCATCGATGGGTCTGCGCAATCGAGGACGGTCATGAATGGTTGCGTTTGACTGCGAACAATGAACCGGTAGATACTGCGGCGCCAGGTGGAACGATCTTCGGGATCGGCGAGTTGATACTCGTAGTGTGGCGAGTGCTCCGGATGTTCGATTTTGAAATCTTGCCAGCCAGGACCGCCAGTCTTCAAGTCGAGTGTCCCCGAGACAGCCAGCACGGAATCCCGCACTGCCTCTGCTTCTAGCTTTCTAGGGGATTGTCTCCAGAGGAATCGGTTATCTGCATCGATGGCTAAATACTCTGTACGCGGTGCACTGGACTGTCGATACGAAGCGCTGCAAACGATCAGTTTGTGCAAGGACTTGATCGATCCACCGTTGTCGCGGAACCAAACAGCTAGCCAATCGAGCAAAAATTGATTCGTGGGTTTACCTCCCATCAATCCTAAGTCGTTAGGCGTACTGACGATCCCTTGCCCGAAGTGATGCTGCCAGATGCGATTGACGATGCTTCGCCAAGTCAGCGGATTTTCATGATCGGTTATCCAACGCGCGAGGGCGACTCGGCGTTGACCTTCCGCATGCTCCTTGGGTAACTGAAATCGGCTTTCCAAATTCGTGAGAAGGCTCAACGTGCCGGGGTGGACTTCATGCAACGGGTTTAGTACGTTCCCGCGAGCTAGCAAGTGAATATTGCGTGGAACTCCACCTCGTTTGTGGGTGGTTGCGGAATAGACTCTGGAAATTGGGCCGAGTCCTTTGAGCTCCTGTTCCGTTTTGGCTAATCGATCCTCCGTAACGCTGAGCTCGTCGCTCTCGCTTTGCAGTCCTTTGCTCGAGAGGATTTCCTTGCGGGCTAGCTTCAAAGTTGAGACATCCCCGCTAGCGATAAAAGGGCTAACTGAATCGACCGCATTACTTCGCGTCCATCTCGATGGGGCTTCGATCGAATCAAGCGATGAGACCGGTTTCTTTGAGGCGAGATTGGTACCCTGCGCTGAGAGAACTTCGATCTCTGCCAAAGCGAAGATGTAGTCGTTGGAGCGTTTTGCAAGCTGCGTTGCGGTTATACGTACAAAGCGTCCGGAAACATCGCTTTTGTGGGTCTGTTTCTGGACACCGGGGTTGGGGACTTCATTTTCAGTCAGGTCGATGAGAGTAACGACATTGTTTTTGAAGTCAGGATCGTTAGAGACGTCGATACGATACTTTTTCGGAAATCCGAATCCGGCGCCGATGGAATTGAAATCGTCGTAGCAGGGGTGAAGCGCCACACCGTGAATTGCTTCTTCAGTTCCGAGATCGACTTGTACCCATTTCAAGACGCTGTCTGTAGTCTCGATGTTGCTGTGGTAACCACCTTGAGCGGTTGCTGGGCTACGTCCCGCGTCTCGGATCTGTTGGTCGATTTGAACAATTGCCTCACCACCTTTGAGTGTGATGAGATCGTCGAGCGATTTCTTCTTGGTTCGTAGTTCCGCGATTTGGTTTTTTAGTTCGGCGAGTTTGCGTTGAATGGTTGGGTCGGGAGAGTATTCACGTTCGTCGCGATCGATCGCGGCGAAGACCGATTGAAGCGAGTAGTAGTCGTCTTGGGTTATCGGGTCAAATTTATGCTGATGGCATTGAGCGCATTGAATGGTTACGCTGCAGAAGGTTCCGATGGTATTTGCAACCATATCGTCGCGATCAAGATGCCGGGCGATTTTACCGTCTGTCTTCGTCTCTGGAACTTCGATGTGTCCGATAAAGTCCCATGGGCCTGCGGCGATCAATCCTAGAGCTTCGAATCCGTCTCGCGACTCGGGGTAAAGGATATCACCAGCGATTTGTTCTTCGATGAATTGAGCGTAGGGTTTGTCTTCGTTCAATGCGCGAATCACGTAGTCGCGATAAGGCCATGCGTTGGGCCGAGGTTGGTCTTTATCATAGCCGTGCGTATCACCGTAGTGGACAACATCAAGCCAGTGCCGCGCCCATCGTTCCCCATAACGAGGTGATTCGAGAAGTCTATCAACTAGCTTGTTATAGGCCTCTGGGTCTTGATCATTGACGAATGCATCAATTTGCTCGGGTGTTGGGGGGAGGCCGTGCAAGTCGAAGTAGAGTCGTCTGACGAGAGTACGACGATCTGCGAGAGGGGAAGGGGCGAGGTTCTGGGAGTTGAATTGTGAGCGAACGAAGTGATCGATTGCGTTTTGTGGTTGCTCAACATCGAGAGGTAACGGGGGGAGGGTCGTAACTGGCGGTACATCGGGAAGTTGTAACTTACTCCAAGCCCAGTGATTGAGGCGTGCATCCATCTCATCGGGTTCGTCAAGCTTGTCGGGCCATGGGCTACCAGCAAGGATCCATTGACGTAGCAGTTCCACTTCGGTCTCGGAGAGCGGATCGGAATCCGGAGGCATCTGCTTGTGCTTGTCGGTCGATGTAACTCGGCGGATCAGTTCGCTTTGTTCTGGTTTCCCGTCGATGAAGACGGGTCCGAAGTCACCACCTTTTTTGATACCTTTGAGAGTATCGAGCCTTAGTCCTGATTCGCGGGTATCTGATCCATGGCATTCGGAGCAGCGCTCGAGCAAGAGGGTGCGCACGGCTTGAGCATCCAGTGATTCTTGAGCAACCAGTGATTCTTGAGCAACCTGTGATTCTTGAGCGAGGATCGGTGAGGAAAGCGTAATCAGTCCAGTAAGGAGCAGAAATCCGAGCAGAATCAATTGCCCGCAGTTGCTTGATTGCATGGAGAGCTCGACCTTTGGCGAATGCATTATCTCTAACCTGCTGACCCAAGAGTTCGTGATTTCCCTGCCCGTAAGGGGCACGCCGGATTGCTTATAGTTTCGTCTATGTAGTAGTAAATTGGCGTGCCATCTCGGGATTGGTACCTCTAATAGTCGATTATTTCATTACTTTGTTGGGAATCAGTACCAAGGTGAAAAGTCTGGAGGAAAAAGTCTCGGTACTGATTTTGTGTTGTATTAGCGGATTGGCCCAAAGTTCCGAAAGTGCCGTGTTGAAACGGCGTGTTGAAACACCGTGTGGAAACTTTGATTCTTAACGATCGAATCGGACCGAGTCGATGTTCATCAGACCACCTCGTCGTTCCGCGTTGACTGTTTCAAAATACAAGTCAGCTCGATCGACAGTAGGTTTGATTTCTGTTGAGCGGTCATACCAGCCGTCCCAGTCTCCATTGACATCGACACGAATCTTTCCGATGACGGGGCCATCGATGGCACCTTGATGCACGAGGATTTCACCGCCGGCACCTGCAGAGCAAACGCGGAAGTTTATGGACTTGACTTGATCCAATCGAACGTCTTTGAGGATGAAGTATGAACCGTGGTCGATCGCCCCAAGGAATTTTCCGTTTCCTGCATTGTGGCTTCCGAGCTCAGACATTCTGACAATCACGTCAGCACGTTCGGCTTCGCGCAATCTTGGTTTGAGTTCGATCGTCTTGAGTCCAGTTAGACCTGGTAGGGATGGACCGCCGAGGTCTTGATAACGAGCGGTAAGACGTATTGCGGCACCGGCATTCTCAGGTTTCTCTGCAAGTTCGACTTGGCCTCGCATACCTCTCAAGGTTTGCGAAGTTGGGTCGGGTTGAGCGGAGTAGACCCAGGTGACCATTTGCGTGACTTGTTCACGTGTGTGTTGGCTATGAGGTAGCATGGCAACTTTACCCCAAACGCCGGTGGAGCCTTTTAGGACTCGATCGACGGAGAGTTCGAGGGCATCTTTTTGGTCGCGGTATTTATTTGCGATATCGAGAAAGGATGGGCCGACGATGGCTCGGTCGAGAGCGTGACAGTTAAAGCAGTCGCTTGCGCGCATCGCTTTCAAGCCGGCAGGTAGGCTTTCTTCATTGATCGACGCAGCGGCGGCGGAGACAATGTTTGCTTGGACGCTCGTGCGGTCAGGTGCTGCAGGATCGAGGGTGTCTAAATCGGTCGTCTCGACGACTTTCTCGTCGGAGCTACCGTCTTCCATATCCGTAACGGAAAGTTGGTAAGTGATTTTCTCACCTGCATTGAAGAAGTCCCCATCGGACGGGGATACGAATTGAATGTTAGGAATCGAGTTTCCTACGATGATTGGAACAACTGCCGTGGAAGAAGCTCCCCTTGGATCGGCGGCCTTGACTTCGACGTTATACACGCCAGGTGTATTGAAGGTATATTCGAGCGACTCGCCTTTACCGATGATTTCTCGTTGGGTGGAGTCTGCTGAATTGATAATCGACCAAGTGTATTCAAGTGGATCGCGATCTTTATCGGTTGAGCCTGCGGCCGAGAATGGGATGGTGAGTGGTTCTTTTCCTGCTCGAGGGCTTTCTGCTATTTTCGCGACAGGAGTTCGATTACCAGCTTGGTAATCGACGCGGACGAGTTTCGCATCGGGGTTAACGCCCCAAGTCTCACCGTATTCGATCACAAGCAGCGAGCCATTGTGGTCGAACTGTAGATCGATTGGGCGGATAAAGGACTCTTTGGGCATGAAGCGTTCCATGCTTGCAATGTTTGAATCCTTATCGAGTTTGACCGCTACGATCCAATTTCGGGACCATTCGTAGATGAATACAGTCGCATCCATCGCAGCTGGGAATTTGGTGTCGGATTTCACGTTCTGATCGAAGTAGTAGGTAGGACCAGCGCAAGCCGTCCGACCGCCGGTTCCCACTGCGGGGAATTCTTTCGATTCACCAGCGGGGTAATAGATCCAAGCCGGTTGGGCTGGAGGTAGTTCTTTAGAGCCTGAGTTGAATCGCGAGAAGTTGATAGGTTTCGACGGATCGAAAACGTTCCCGATGGAACCGGAGCTGAAATCGACTTGCATGTAGGGGCGGTTGTTTCCGATGAACAATGGCCAGCCGAAGAAACCTGCACGTCTGGCTTGATTGACTTCGTCGTAACCACGCGGTCCGCGAGGTCCATCGCCACCTGCATCGGGGCCGACATCACCCCAATAAAGAAAACCGGTGCGTTGATCAACGTTCAGTCGCCAAGGGTTTCGGCAACCCATGACGTAGATTTCCGGATGTCCGATCGAGCCGTCTTTGGGGAATAAGTTTCCATCGGGGATGCTGTAAGATCCGTCTTCTGTAGGGCGAATCCTTAGAACTTTACCGTTGTAGCTTTTCGTATTTGCACTGGTGCGAAGCGCGTTGAAAGCGCTTTTCTCTTCACGCTCGTCGATGGGGGCGAAGCCTTGGGAGTCACCGAAGGGATTGGTGTTATCTCCAGTACCGATGTAGAGACAACCATCTGGACCGAACTCCATCGATCCCGCATGGTGGCAACATTCTCTGCGTTGCTCCTCGTACTTCATAAGGATCTTTTCACTTTCGAGATCCAGAGTGCCATCCTCTTTGAGGGTGAAGCGGCTGATGTGTTGACCGGTGAAGTCTGGTGGTGAGTATTGCAAGTACATCCATCGATTGGTGGCGAATTTAGGATCAAGTGCGATCCCGATAAGTCCATTTTCTTGCTCGGTCGTGACTGCAAGTTTACCGATGTTGCGAACGCCACCGTTTTCGGGATTGATGGCTTTGAGCAAGCCGGCGAGTTCGATCAGGTAGATCGTCCCATCGGGTGCGACCGCCATTTCCATCGGTTGGATCAGTCCGGCAGCAACGGTGGTTTTTTCAAAGCGAGTTGGCTCGAAGGTCGTTGCGTCCTGTCCGAAAGCGGATGGAAGCAGCGAGCTGGCGGGAAGTGAGCTCAAGCATGCGAGGGTAAGTTCAGTGGCAAAGCGAGAGATGGTCGATGTGCGAGGCTTTTGGCTCATGGCTGAATATGTTGAATAGGTGAAGTAATGGTCGGAAGGTAATCACAGGAAGGTAATTACAGGAGGGTAATTACAGGAAGGAATAAGGTAGGGGAAGGGCCAAAGAAGGTTAGGGGCGGGGAAGGTAGGGGCGGGCTTTGGGCAAGATCCTCACGAGGCGAATCGTTGGCGTATTTTATCGTAAATTCGGATCAGTTCAGCATCCTCGGGGAGTTCCTTTTCTGTTTTTCTGCAAGCGTGCATAACAGTGGTGTGATCACGACCTGAAAAGTGGCTTCCGATGGCATCGAAGGATTCGTCGGTGAGTTGTCGCATCAGAAGCATCGCTAAACCTCGAGCGCGAACGATCCCCGACTTTCGAGATGGTCCTGTGAGTAGTTCCAAGGAGAGTTGTAACTCTTTGGCTACATACTTTAAGACGTCATGGCAATTTGCCCGAGGTACGGTGCGGTTATTAGTGATGCGGCCTAATTGCCTATCTGGATTCGGTTTGGAATGTGGATCGATCCGTTTCTGATGAGCCCACCGCAACAATAACCCTTTGAGTTGTGAAGCTGTCGGTGTTCCGTCTATTTTATCGGAGAACTTCAGAAGCTCTTCGCGCGAGGGCCTCTCTGGGAAGTCACCTGCGAGCCGTTCGACGATAGCGGCTCTCGATTCTTTGCCAGGGGGGAGCAGGGCTGTGGTGATGCCGCAGGAGAGTCGGCTTTGTAGTGACGCGTTGAGTCCGATAAGGCGTGGAAGTTCAGGAGCTGTTGCGAGGAAGAGTTTTTCTTGCGATTCGAAATCGTTGAGGATTGCGATCATTTCATCCTGGGACGCAGGTTTAGTGATCAAGTCGTGAATGTTATCGATCAACAGTGCATCGCATTCTCGGTAGACTTGACGGAAGCGAGCCATATCGTCGGCTTTGATGCTGCGGGCGAGAACTCTTGCGAATTCGGTGCCGTCGGTAGTGGTGCTTGTACGATTCGCTTTGGCCTTGCACCAGCGTTGAAGCAATTCATGAGCAAGGACGGTTTTGCCGGTCCCGTTTTGTCCAAAGAGCACGACGGGTGATCGCAAGTGCAGCGTTTCGATCGAGTCGGGGCGAAAGAGTTCGCTGACCGACGCGTTCTCCGATCCACACACGAAAGCGGATAGGATGTTCGATGGAGGCGTGATGAACTGCTGAGCCGAACGACGAAGGCTTAAAGTCGAGAGGTCGATGTAAGTAAGTTGGGTATGCGATTCCACGAGTTGGTCCATGCGAACGTCATTCGGCCGTATCCAAGTAGGGATCTTGTCCCATGTCCCTTTGGATTTTAGTTCGTTCTTTTTCGTGATAAAGCAGTGCCATTCGATCGCGGAAATGTTTACGTTCAACTTTTCTCTGAGCGCGGCGAATCACTCCAGCCATCGAATCGCTAACTCGGCCTTGCTCTCCCATCGCTTTGTATTTGTCGGCGACTTTCAATCCGAATCCATTTTTGATGATTTCGTCGTCCATGCCCAGGTATTGTCGATAGGTACCCGGATCACCTTGGCGACCGCATCGGCCGATAAGCTGTCGGTCGATTCGAGCCGCATCGTGCAATTCGGTACAGATAACCATCATCCCGCCGATCTCCCGGATGGAATCGTGTAGTTTCACGTCCGTACCGCGACCTGCCATGTTGGTAGCAACGGTGATTTGCCCGTATTCGCCGGCGTGTGCGACGATTTCAGCTTCCCGTTCGATTTCGTTCGCGTTGAGGACTTGGACGGTCATTCCTTCGCGTCGCAACATTTCGGCAAGTAGATTCGATTTGTCGATCGATCTTGTACCGATCAAAACAGGGCGACCGACGGCATGGACTTGCTTTACTTCTTGGACGATACGCTCAAACTTATCGGTGATATCGCGGCAGACGATATCGGGCAGTTTTTTGCGTTGAGGCGGTCGATTGGTTGGGACTTGGACGACCGGTGTTTTGTAGATCTTGCGCAATTCACCTGCGCTCGTCGCAGCCGTACCGGTCATTCCCGCAAGGTATTTGTAGCGCAGAAACAGGTCTTGAACGGTAATGCGGGCTGCTTGTCCCGTCGGAACGCTAACTTCGACTCCCGCTTTGGCTTCGACTGCTTGGTGGATCCCGTCTCTCCACTTACGGCCTTCTGCAAGGCGGCCGGTGAATTCATCGACGATGACAATCTCCCCGTCGCGGATGACGTACTGTCGGTCGAGATGATAATCGCGTTCGACGCGGATCGCGCGTTCCATGTACTCGTAAAGATCGACGAGGGCTACGGTCCGGATCTCTTCGGGACGAGGCAAAGTGCGGACGTGTTGACGGCCACGCGAAGTTAGTTCGATCTTACGGCCATCTTCTTCGAGTGTGTAATCGGTGATGGGCTGAAACTTCTGTGCGTGGGAGGAAGCCCATCGAAATGTGGCGATGAGGGCTTCGCGAGATTCGTCTCCAAGAGAACCGATAATCAATGGCGTGCGGGCTTCGTCAATCAGAATACTATCGGCTTCGTCGACGAGGACAAAGTGCATGCCGCGTTGCACGGGTTGTTCACCGGTATCGTTCCAACGCTGGCTTGAGCCGGCTCCGAGGAAATCGTTGGCATTTCTGCCTTGAGCTCGCATCAAGAGTCGGTCTCTGAGGAAATCGAAACCGAATTCCTTAGCCGTTCCGTACGTTACGTCTGCGTTATAGGCTTTCCTGCGTTCGTCTTGGCTGTGATCGGTCAAGACGATACCGACTTTTAGCCCCAAAGTTTCGAATAAAGGTCGCATCCAGTCGGCATCGCGATGTGCCAAGTAGTCGTTGACGGTGGCGAGGTGAGCCCCCTTCCCTTGCAACGCGTGTAGGATTAACGGGAGAGTCGCAGTAAGCGTTTTGCCTTCCCCGGTCTGCATCTCAGCGATGCAACCGTTGTATAGGAAGACTCCGCCGAGGATTTGAACATCGTAGTGCCGCATGTTCATTTTCCGTCGGCCCGCTTCGCGGACCAACGAATAGCACTCGGGGAGCAGACTCCCTAAGTCCTCACCGCTTTTCGCGCGGTAGATAAGTGAGAGGAACTCTTTGCGCAATTGCGGGTCGGTCAGTTGTTTGCGGTTCTCTTCCCATTGGTTCACCGCGCGGACTTGTTCGAGCCACTGATTGATTTTGTAGCGACCGATTCCAGGAATTTTCCAGCCGGCGGCAATATACGGCCGGTAGGGCAGTTGCAAGTCTGCTTTGGGAGAAATGGAAGCTGGGTTGGGTTTCTGGTTCATGGCGTATGAATTCTACCCACGAAACTCTAATGAAAAACCTTAAGTACGGCGAGTTTCTCGGGAATTCCTCGGATCCCGGATCGCACTGGCGGCACGTCCGGCGCGCGATCGGGTATTTGCATGCATATTGTGACGGCTAGGTATTTTGTAAATTCTGTTCCTTGTGTCCCATTTTTTTCGTAGCTGACGGTCGTAACGGCCGATCCTTGTATGCGAAAGGTGCGCATGCCAACGCGTAGCGGGATTGTACTATGAAAATGAATCGAAGAACCCTTACCCTGATCGTGGCCTCTCTTTGTGGAGTGGGACATTCCGCGGTCGGACAAGAGGAAACGAGCCAGGCTCTCCGGTCGACTGCCGGACGCATCGCGGATGGCGAGGTGGCCAAGGAGGCTCAAAGCGGAGCGAGTCAATCGATCTCCGACGTAGGAGCGGCTACTAGTCCTTCGGATAAAGCTGTTGCCAAGGGGCCGGTTGCGGCTCCTAAGACTTGGGCCGCGACTCCTGCGGTAGCGACCGCTCGACCTGTTTTAGGAACTGGAGCTTCCAGTATTTCGGATTGCACATCACCAGGTTGCACCACGGATGGTTGCAGCGGGGTTGATTGCACGTCGATGGGCGGAAGCAACGGCCTTGGCCGATTTGGATCGAGAGCGGGATTGGGTGGCGGTATTCGCAGTTCCCATTCTGTCTTCGGTGGCTTGGCTTCCGGCTTAGCGGCTGGATGTGACTCGGACGGATGCGGAAACTTGGGCTGGTCTGAGTTCGACACCTTGCTTTGGTGGGGCCGTGGGCTTAACGGCTCACCGGTGATCGTAGGCGGAAATTCGCCATCGGTCCTACCGACGAACCCATTGCTTGGCGGGACCGATAACCCGTTGGGAACGGACATGTTGGTTGGGATGCGAGGCAACGTGGGCTTCTGGCTCGATGATTGCCAGCAATACGGAATTGGTGGTCGGGCTTGGGGGATCGTCTCGAACGACTCCGAACAAGTAATCACCAACGGTGGAAATTCGACCGGCATATCGTTCTTCAATACCTCGCTCAATCAACCGGATACTTATCTGGTGAATTTGGATCGCGGTCCGTTTGGTAAGAACGTCGGCGAGATCGGTGTGACGAACGAATTGGATGTATTCTCCGGAGACATCTACGGCCGCGCACTCTTGCTTGGCGATCGATACAACAGAACAGATCTGATCGGTGGTTACACGTTCTTGCGACTCGACTCCGGTTATGGATTGCGATCGAAAGTGACCGATGGATGGACTGATGCTCCTCCACCGGTAACGACCGTCACAACCATCATGGATCAGTTCTCGACGAAGAACGAGTTCCATGGTGGTCACGTCGGCTTGCAATCGAACATCACGCGTGGGCGTCTCGGTTTCGGCTTGATGGGTAAGGTTGCGATGGGGAATATGTCTTCGACCAGCGTGATCAGCGGGTCGTACAATCAAGTTCCACCGCCACCATCGGCACCGGATATCCAAAGCCGCGGATTGTTCGCTCAGTCGAGCAATATCGGTACAGTGACCCGCGATGTCTTCACATTCATCCCTGAAATGAATGGCAAGATGCGATATCAAATCGGTCGATTCCAGGTTGGTGTCGGCTATACATTGGTCGTCCTCCCAGAAGTTGCGATTGCTGCAAGTCAAGTCGACACAAACGTCGACGCTTTGGGAATCATCAACCCACCGACGACTTCGCCTGTAAATCGATTCAACACCGAGTCGTACTTCCTTCACGGGATCGACTTGGGGGTAACGTACAACTTCTAAGTTGGAATGCCACTAGATTGAACTTCAAAAGATGTTCTGTGACTTCGAGTTGCGGAACATCTTTTTTGATTTGAGGGTTCTACCAGTAGGGCTCTCGAAGATGGCAATGCAAGGTTAGCGGCTATCGACTCTCGTACTTCATAGACTCGGATATGGTTCCAGTAATCGTTCATCAAATCGGCCATTGGTTGGATCGCTTCACAGAGACCCTTACGCTTTGGGAGCAGCTGCTATGCGATCTTCGATCTGCATACTTTCGTGAAGACGAGCGAGAGGTCGAGCGACTTTACGGGGGTGTCGAGCGGGCCTGCGAACGGATGCTTGAAGACAAGCTCGAGAGAGCGAGGATCTTGGAGCAAGCCGGTCAGCAAGGGCGTCCTGCTGTAACGCTTGGCGAACTCTCTAGGCTTCTCGATGCACAATGGCCAGCTCTTTGGACTCATCGATTGATGTCGATGGAATCTCAAATGTCGCGAATCCAGCAACTTGGAGTTAGCCTTTGGATCCATGCCGAGGATTCACGGGAACGAATCTCTGGCATGATGAGACTTCTAGGGAACAGCAAGCAGCCGCAACAGATCATCGAAGAAGTGAGCCAAACCGCTATTGAATTCAATGGCGATCTGGACGACGCCGTTGAGCCGGTAATCCTGCCGTTTGTTCGGCGAGCGTCTTAGCAGGGCTAGTTTCTTCACGGGGCTAGTTTCTTCACGGGGCTAGTTTCTTCACGGGGCTGGCCTCTTCACGGGGCTGGCCTCTTAACGGTACCGATATTTTCATCGGTCGTATTGTTGGATTAGGGTTTTCGATTCATCGGTAACCCGGTTGCATTCAAAATTGCTTTGCGGCTGGGATATTCGAACTAGCCGCGATGGGCCCTGCGATCCGCTTGTTTTAAGGGCTTGCGGGCAGGGGGTTTCGGCATTGACCCCCCGGATTGGTTCCACGATACTTCTAAGTCGACCTGTAGGTCGTCTTTCTAAGGTGGGTTTGTTGACACCCCGAAGGAAGTTCAGTTCGTGTGATTCCTCCCAAGTGGAATTGATTTTCGATGCAATCGGGGTCTAGTTCGGAAACTGAGAAATTGACGGCGATCGATGGTTTGACTGGCATGTGCCTTGGGTTGGGGCAGCTCGCTCGACGAGCTTCTCTGGAGCTACAAGATCTATCGACTGCTGTAAAAAACCGCTGGTTGCTAGCCTGTGCTAAGGCCCTTCGTGATTCAACTTCTGAAATCCTCGCCGCGAATGCGTTGGATGTTGCTAGAGCCCCTGAATATGGTTTGACCGATGCTGCAATCGACCGACTGATCATTAACGAAAAACGGCTTGAAGCGATCTGTTGCTCCTTGGAATCGCTCGCGGCTTTACCGGATCCAGTCGGGGAGATTCTCAGTGGTTCGACTCGTCCGAATGGGTTGCAGATTCAAAAAGTGCGTGTTCCCATCGGCGTGATTTTGTTTATCTACGAATCGCGTCCAAATGTTACGGTCGATGCTGCCGCAATTGCAATCAAAAGTGGCAATGCGATCATCCTTCGAGGTGGTAAGGAAGCGTTCAACAGTTCACAAGCGTTCGTCGGTGTCATGAACCGTGTTGCACAGCAAATGGGAATCCCCGAGGGTGCACTTCAGTTGGTACCGACCGTCGATCGCTCGGCGGTAGGTGAGTTGCTCAAGTTATCGGAATGGATTGATTTGGTAATCCCTCGTGGCGGAGAGTCTTTAGTTCGGCGTGTGGTGCAGGAAGCTTCTATGCCTGTGCTAAAACACTACGACGGAAATTGTCACGTGTACGTGGATCGTCTTGCGGATCTTGATAAAGCGTTAGCGATTGTTGTTAACGCGAAGACTCAGCGGATGGGTGTTTGCAATGCAGCGGAGTCGCTGATTGTGCATCGCGATGTCGCCGAATCGTTTTTGCCGAAGTTACATCAAGCGATGATACCATTCGGTATCGAGTTCCGAGGAGATGATCTAACCAAGCGAATTTTGCCTGATGCGGTACAAGCGACGGAGGAAGACTGGGGGCGAGAATATCTTGGCCCAATTCTTAGTGTGCGCATTGTCGAATCGCTTGATCAAGCCATTGAGCACATCAATCGTTATGGATCGAGACATACCGATGCGATCGTTACCAACGACATTGCTTCAGCTCGACGATTCACTGTCCGGGTTGATTCGGCTGCAGTGATGGTTAACGCTTCGACTCGTTTCAACGATGGAGGAGAGCTGGGGCTTGGGGCTGAAATCGGGATCAGTACCGATAAGCTGCATGCTCGCGGCCCATGTGGGCTGACGGAGTTGACCACGACCAAATACATAGTCTTTGGGGATGGACAAGTAAGAGAAGGTTGAGCACTGGTTAGAGCCAACAACTTTTTGAATGGACTCGAAAGGGTGGTTACCATGGGTAGCGTCGAACGGTCGGCTTGGCATCAACAACTCGAGTCGCATTTGCTTGTGCGATTTCAGCACTGGGCACGCAGGGTTCAGGAATGCGTTCGAGAACGCGGGGTAAAGTCGTTTGAGCTCGAAGTTCTAAACGTTGCGTCTGGACAGAAACGTCAATCTATTCGGGTTGTTTCATCTGGGCTCATGCAGGGCGCAGTTCCGATGGGAGTGCGGGTTATTGAGTTGCTCGTCGCTCAAACTCGATCCGCACAGACATCTGCTGTTCAGACAGCCTCTCCTCCTAAAACATCGCGGTTCCTATTGGATATCCCAATTTCTGGAATCGAGAACGCGTTGGCGCAGACTCTTGGAAGTGAGGGTCTTGGAGAGGAAGCCAATGGTGTTTTGTCGGGTACGTCGCTCGAACAACGTTTGGTCGATTGGTTTGTCGAGCCATTCGCGACTTGTCTAGTGGAGTCTGTAGCGACGGGGATTGAGGCCGATGCGAAGTTGCGCCGGTTTGTTGGTGACGTGGATGTCGATCGTCTTTTTCCGGATGCTGATTCGTATTTTCGCGTTGGGTTTCAGATGCGGTTTCGAACGGCAATTGCCCAAGTGAAGAGTGTAGAAGGTGAGCTGGCATTTACTGAGGTAGCTTTAAGCCCATTTGTCGGTTGTGTGTTGGGGAGCAAAGGTGGTGGGGGAAACGATCGGCATGAATTGGTAGCCGTCATGGCGCGATCTACCATTTCCCCTGAGGATTTCGCTCAGATCGAAGTGGGCGATGTGATTGCGACCGAAGTCGATGCGCATGGCGAGTTTGGATTGGAGTACTTGGGCAATCGCGTTTGTTCGGTAGTGCCTGGGTTATTGCATGGCAGAAAAGCGGTACGAGTGGTGCAATAACACTCTCTTCTGCGTGAAAAACCTTTAGAATGCGTTGGCGGTTTAAAATGCCGTAGGGGTTTCAAGAACCGTAGGGTTTCCAAGGGGAGTGCAGTGAGAATGGGGGAGAGCTCTATTACAGGACGTGTTCGAAGTAGGGTGGTGCAGATTACAGGGTTCACCGGTGTTCTCTGGTTGGTCTTTTTGATCGATTGGTTTGCGACCGCAGATCTTTCCAAATGGGGGCTAATTCCCCGGCAACTTCACGGTTTATGGGGGATCGTTTGCTCGCCGTTCCTGCATGCCAATTTTAGTCACTTGGTGAGCAACACCATTCCGCTGATCATCCTGCTTGGTATTGTCCTAGCCACGCAGCGAAGAGGTTGGGAGATCGTCGTCGAGATCATCCTGCTGGGTGGTGTTTTGTTATGGGTTTTCGGTCGCCCGGCTGTGCATATCGGAGCAAGTGGGTTGGTCTATGGCTTGATCGCTTACTTACTGGTCGCTGGATTTCGCCAAGGTCGAATTGTGCCCGCGTTGGCCGCCCTTTTGGTTGGGTTTCTCTATGGCGGGACACTCATCTTTGGAGTGTTGCCCAGCGTCGGCCCCGAGGTTTCTTGGGATGGCCATCTGCTCAGCGCGGTAGCGGGTGGATTGTTGGCTTATGCATCGACAAGTTCAGCTTTCAGTGAGCCGAGTACGGTGCGTGCGCTAGGCGGGGCCGATGGCGAGTGGAAGGATGGCTGAGGCTCGAAGGTTGCTTTTTCGTGATGGGGGGAAGGATTCCTTTAGAAATCGACTATACTTTCGGGGGTATCGGCGAAGCCACGGAAGCTACTCTTGTTCACGGCTCGCCTTCCTCTTTCGATCTTTTGAGTAACCATGCGGAATTCAGTACATCGTCGCCAAGTGTTGGGCGCGGGGCTTGCAGCTACAGGTGGGCTTTTGACTTCTTATCGTGAGACGTTTGCGGCGTTGCAAGATAGCCCCGTGAAACGAGTGGGGCTTATTGGTTCAGGGTGGTATGGGAAGGCGGATTTGTTTCGGTTGATCCAAGTAGCACCGGTAGAGGTCGTCTCGTTGTGCGATGTGGATTCTAAGATGCTCAGCGACGCGGCGGACATGGTTCAGCAGCGACAAAAATCGGGGAATCGGCCCAAGACCTATGCTGACTACCGCAAGTTGCTTGCGGAAAAAGACCTCGATATTGTTTTGATCGCGACTCCTGACCATTGGCATGCCCTACCGATGATCGAAGCGGTCAAGAACGGGGCTGATGTTTACGTTCAAAAGCCGATTAGTCTCGACGTCGCAGAAGGTCAAGCGATGGTTGCTGCCGCACGCAAATACAATCGTGTCGTTCAAGTTGGAACGCAGCGACGCAGCACCCCACACTTGATTGAAGCGAAAGAGAAGATTATCGAAAGCGGGATGTTGGGTAAAATCTCGCATGCCGAAGTTTACTGTTACTACCACATGCGTGCGCGAGAGAATCCACCCGATGCTACCCCTCCCGAGAATCTCGACTACGAGATGTGGACAGGACCAGCACCGATGTTGCCTTATAACAAACTAGTGCACCCGAGGTCCTGGCGAGCTTTCAACGAATACGGAAATGGGATTTTGGGAGACATGTGCATTCACATGCTCGATACCGTTCGATGGATGCTCAAGCTTGATTGGCCTACGCGTGTTTCAAGCCAAGGCGGGATCTTTGTAGATAAAGCATCCCGTGCCAATATCTCGGATACTCAAACGGCAGTCTTTGAATTCCCAGAGTTGAACGTGTTGTGGACGCATAGAACTTGGGGGGATGCGCCAGATCCTGCGTACCCTTGGGGTGCGACCCTCTACGGAGAGAAAGGAACACTGCGGCTGAGCGTGATGAGTTATGATTTTCAGCCGAGAGGGGGTGATAGCAAACCCATCCACCGCGACGTGACTTATGAACTTGACGAGTTTCCAGAGGACAAGACCGAGAAGGATCTAGAGCGACATGTCGCTCCGGCGATTCGTTATCACATGTTGGATTTCCTCAAGGCTATCGCGGATCGGAGCAAGCCGGTTGCGGATATCGAGCAGGGGCATATTTCGACTGCTTCGTGCATTCTTGCGAATATGTCCATGCAGTTGGGACGAACCCTTACGTTCGATCCAGGCAAGCACATCGTCGTCGGAGACGATCAAGCCACGGCGATGCTTCGACGAGCCTATCGTGCACCTTGGGTGCATCCTCAAGCCGACAAGGTTTAGGGGAGTGGGTTGTAAGTACCCGGCGAAGGGTTGTGATTGAATAACTATTGGAATTCTACGAGAGAGTCGGCGTTGTGACGTATCCCTATCAGTTGCCGCCGAGCGCCATGGTGGACTTGCTAGATGCAAGGCCAGACCCTGTGGCGATTTGGAGTTCCGATGCAAACTATGCGATTCTTGCCTCGAGATTGGCTTTGCCAGATATCACGGCGTTAAAACGTCGCTATCTGCCTCTTGCTGGTTTGCGAATCGATCCGATTGCAAACAGTCTTTTTCAGGCCGAGTTCTACCATGACTTGGTCCTTTTGGATCGTCGACGAGGTGTTCAGCTACCGATAGGCTTGGCCCAAGCCGATGGCGTCAAGAAGATAGGTTTCATTTCTTGGTCGCACAGCAACAGAGGGTTTGTTTATTCGTCGGTAAGCGATCATGGAACGGAACTTTGGTATGTATCGGTGGAGAATCCTTCCGCGCCGATTTTGTTGACTGAGCGCTTGCATACCGTGTTGCAAGGGATCGATTGGATGTCCGACGGAGAGCGGATACTCTGTGCCACGGTTCCAATGGATCGGGGGCAAGAACCACTTGGAGATACCCAGCCGTTTGGCCCGAGCGTTCAAGAAGCGGATGGTCGCAAGTCCCCTGCGAGAACTTATCAAGATCTTCTTTGCAATGTGCACGACGAGTCGTTGTTTGAGTATTACGCGACGTCGCAGCTGACGATCCTGGGGCCGAACCTCGCTCCTCAGCCGATCGGAAAACCGGGTTTGAATTGGTATGCAGCAGCAAGCCCCGATGGGCTGCACGCGCTGACGGTCCGGCTTACCACACCTTTTTCATATTCGCTTCCGGTGGATTTTTTTCCAAGAACCATCGAAGTCATCGATCTGCAAGGAAGGACCAAGGCGCATCTCGCAGAGATTCCTTTGAGCGATGCTTTACCGATCGAAGGGGTAAGGATGGGGCCGCGTGGAGTGCAATGGTGGCCTGGGGAGAAAGGGAAATTGGTTTGGGTCGAAGCTCTCGATGGAGGCGATCCGGCTCGAACCGTGGAATATCGCGAGGAGCTTAAAGTTTGGGAATCGCCATTCGAGGGTAAACCTATACAACGGATGCGTCTAAAGGGGCGATTTAGTGGCCTGACGTTCTTTTCAAACCCCCGTCAGTGGATGACGAGCGAGTATGATCGCGACCGCCGTTGGACTACCACGCTATTGCATCGCGAAACAGCTTTTGGAATTGAATCAAAGGTATTTTTTGACCGTAGCATTCGCGATCGATATGGGGATCCTGGCAGGATTGTTTTGGAATCCGATGCGTCAGGTTTTTCACGCGCGAAGGAGTTTGCGGGCAATGTATTGCTCGCGGGAGTTGGAGCCGGACCGCAGGGGAATCGTCCATTCCTTGACGAACGAAATCTTGACACTTTGGAAACAACGCGCGAATGGCGTTGTCCGGAGAATTGCTCGGAAAATGTTGTCTTGATTGCGAATTGGGACAAGGATCGATTGGAGATCCTCACGCGGCGTGAGAGTCCTCAAGAGCCAGCGAATTTTTACTTGCATCATTTATCAAGGGGAACTCTCGGTATTCGTGGGTCGTTGCAATTGACGAGTTACCCCGATCCAACGCCGCAACTTAGAAGTATTTCGAAACGAATTGTTCGCTATGAGCGAGCCGATGGAGTTCCCCTCTCCGGCACTTTGTATCTCCCTGAGGGGGGAGAGCAGGGCGGACCTTATCCGTTATTGCTCTGGTCGTATCCCTTGGAGTTCAACGATGCCAGTACTGCGGGTCAAGTCGCAAGCAATCCAAACTCGTTTTTGCGAGTCACCGGCGCAAATCATCTTGCGCTCTTAACTCAAGGCTACGCGATTCTCGACGATGCAACGATGCCTGTTATCGGTGATCCAGAGACAATGAACGATACGTTCATCGAGCAGATAGTATCTGCAGCCCATGCTGCGATCGATCACCTTGAAGCCTTAAAAGTGATCGATCCAACAAGGGTCGCAATCGGGGGGCATAGCTATGGAGCATTCATGACCGCGAATGTCTTAGCGCACAGCGATCGATTTCGCGCAGGGATCGCTCGCTCTGGAGCTTACAATCGCACATTGACCCCTTTTGGTTTTCAGTCGGAAAGAAGACCGCTATGGCAAGCCAAGGATGTCTATTCCAAGGTGTCACCGTTGATGCAAGCGGATCAAATACGTACACCGTTGCTGTTGATTCATGGTGAAGTTGATAGCAATCCGGGGACTTTTCCAATGCAGTCGCTGCGAATGTTTCAAGCCATCAAAGGGAACGGCGGCATAGCTCGACTGGTGATGTTGCCTTACGAGGGGCATGCTTATCGATCGAGGCAATCGGTGATGCACGTTCAGTACGAGATGGCGACTTGGTTAGATCGGTATCTGAAACCTCAGCGCAATTAAGAGTGACGACCAATAGCGTCTGTTAAGGGCGTCGATTCAATTCGTCGATCAGTATTAAAACATCGAGAGGATCTAGGGCGCCATCGCTATTGGGGTCGACGAACAGCAAATCTGCATCTGCGATCGGATCAAGGATTCTCGACCCGTTACGGTTGATTTCGTCGATTAAGTACAAGACGTCCAGAGGGTTGACGTTACCGGAGTTATCGATGTCGAATCGGTTGGTAGGGTTTGTCCAAAGGGCTGGGTCCAAGTCCCTTACAAGAAATGAATATCGTCCCGAAATCAACCCGTTGCCACTTGCGATCAGTTCGACCGTCCGAGGATTTGATGGGCGTTGGTCATTGATGGCAACGACCGAGAAAGTTGCCTGAGTTGCGCCGCTTGGAATCAGAACGGAAGCGGGGAAGTTTAAAATCCCGGCTGGAGTAGAAGAGAGTTGTACGTTTACGCCACCTGTGGGGGCAGGGGATCGGATTGAAACGGTGACTTGCGAGGTGGATTGATCCGGAATGTCTTCGTTGAGTTCTGTGCGCGACGCAGTAAGGACCAATGGTTGATAATCGGTAACTTGAATCGTTGCAGTGGTCAGCTCATAGCCTGTACAAGTCGGAGTAAAAATCACCGTTTGAGTGCCATCGAAAAGATTGTCATCCACTGCGTTGATTGAAACGGTGGTGCTGAAGGCTCCTGCTGGGATGATGGCAAAAGCTGGTAAGGTCGCTTCGGAGGGATCGCTACTTGCTAGCTGTACAGTCAGCGGATTCGATGTCGACGCCCCGCTCCGGGTGATGGTAAGGACTGCGGCACCTGCGCCGGCTGCTTCTGAGATGCTGGATTTGTCCAAGCTAAGGGTGATTTTCCCGGCAAAGGAGACGGTGACAAGGAATTGCTGTTGGGAGAAGGCACCTTCGTCGTCGGTGATACGAGCCGTAGCGGTGTAAGTTCCAGATGCGATATAGGTATGGGATGCGTCGAAAAACCCAGAGGTTGGTGTACCGGGTGATCCGACAGTGGTGATGGTCGCAGGGCCTGAGTCCTCCGGTGTTCCATCACCCCAAGAGATTCGATACGTAAAGGATTCTTTGCGAGGAGGAGTAATGGTGGAGATACCAAATCCTGGGTCGGTAAAGAGGCCGAGTTTCGCAAGCGAGATTGGCTGATTAATAACCGCGGACTTGTTGGTGATCGGAGAAAGGGTAGGGGATGCGTTGGTGATGGTCGCGTTTGTCGAGGCGGATGTGCGACCAAGTTTACTGCCGTTGATTTGGACGCTGATTGGGAAACTACCATCGTCTCCGTAGGTATGCGAACCGGTCACGCGGGCGGTTTGGGGGACCAATTGCCAACCGATGTCTTGGAGACCAGCAAGGTCCAGGCGACTGGGGAGCAATCGCACGCCGGGGTTAAGGATCTGCGTCATGGTAGGTCTGCGGCCATCGATTTGCAGGTTATTTGCAAAATGATCTGCATCCGCCAGGGGGATAGAGTTACCGTAGACAGCGGTAGTATTCGGTGCGACAAACCGGCTGTTGACGATTTTGTTGTCCCATACCGCCGTAGTACCGAACCCCATCACGTGCATGAGTTCGTGCGAAGCGACCGTAGCGAAATCCAGCTGGTTCGCTTGAAGGTTGGTAGGGTCTGAGCCGAAGTACCAGTTTTGCGATGAGTCGAAAGCGATCGAGCCACCCCAGGGTGCGACATCCGTGGCGGGCGAAGCCAATACGCCGCTTTGACCGCGTGTTTGGACAGTGGTAACAAAACTTGGCCTTGTGGATTGAACCGAATATCCACCTCGGTCGGCCAAGCCACCTTCGAAACCGTCGAGTTCCCGGGCGCCGACGAAAACCAGGAGTTCGTTGGCTGCGATGGACAGGTTGGTACGGGTTGTGTTGAGCCCGGTCACAGGGTGTTTGAATTTTGCATCCCAACTGTCCCCCGGTTGTGGGGTAATGGCTGAAAGCGAATCATTGAATTTGCTCGAGAGAGAATCCGCGACAGTTTGAAACAAAGCGCGACGCGATGGGTCGGTGAAGAAGCCTTGGGTATCGAGTGAGTAGTCGAACCGAAACTTGAGCGAACTTGCTGCCGGTGGATTCTGGACAACCGCTGGGCTGCTAGTCCCATCTCCCCATTGGATGGTTCCAGAAAGGGTGCCAGAGAGTTCGTGCGTGGCGATTTGCAGGTCGATCGGATGGCTTTGACCCTCGGCCGTCATGGCGTAGCGTCTCTCAAGCCCCTCGAATTGCAAGGTGCGCTTTTTTCGGCGGACCTGATTTGCAGGTCTTGGTTGCTTGGGGTGCGAGAAAGGGATCATGCACGAACGATTCAGCGTGGGGTGACAGGGCAATGTGCAAGTATACGTGGGAGGTCACCAGGAGTGAACTGGATTCTTTGTCGCGGTTGAGGTAGTTGAGGGGCGGAGATTGAGAACGGATTGGAAACACAGACGATTGGAAACACAGAGGCACAGAGGCACAGAGAGGGAAGGGTAGAAGGGTAGAAGGGTAGAAGGGTAGAAGGGTAGAGATAGAGAGATAGAGGGATGGAGGGATGGAGGGATGGAGGGATGGAGGCTTGTTGCGACAAGAGCCGAATCCCCGGTGGTGTTTCACACTGTATGCAATGCGCGTTGTTTTTTAGACAGAGATTAGACAGAGATTAGACAGATCGACCCTACTTTATCACCTTGAGCAGGAAACTTGGATTTGAGGACTCGAAGCGGTGTTTTTCGAGTTGGTAAGTACCTCGGGAAATCTGAATCATCCAAAGTTGTGGTTCGAGTTGAAGTTGGTTCATGAGATACTTTTGGAGCTCGACGACATCCTCCATGCTCATCACGTTGACGACGAGGGTGCCGCCAGGCTGCAAGCGAGGCCAGCACGAGTCGACGAGATCCGAGACGCTTCGGCCACTTCCCCCTATGAAAATCGAATGGGGATCGGGCAATGTTTCCCAAGCTTTTGGGGCTTCTCCCAGAATGCCAACGAGATTTTTAACTTCGAATTGCTTCGCGTTTTCTAGCATCAGTCCATAGTCTTCGGCATCCATTTCGATGGCATAGACTTTTCCTGAAGTAGCGATCTGGGCTGCTTCGATCGCTACCGATCCGCTTCCGGCTCCAATATCCCAAAGGATGGAGTCAGGTTTGAGGTTCAGTTCGCTCAACGCGATCGTTCGAACTTCGCTTGGAGTAAGCAGACCGCGTTTCGGTCGGCTTTGCCGAAAGAACTCATCGGGGTTGCCGAAGAGTCGTCGTTGGTTCGATAGGACTTGTTGGTCTGGGGCACCGTTGTGGCGAACCAAGACGAGCACGTTCAGCGGTGCGAATTTCTGTTGCGTAAGAGTTTTCAAGTCGACTCTTGTAACTCGTTCATCCGGAGCCCCTAGATTCTCACAAACATAGGCGGTGAAGTAGTAGATTCCTTTTTGCAAAAGGATTTCTGCGATGCGAGACGGAGGGATCGATTCAGAAGTGAAAAGTCCAGCTTTCTCCGAAGACCGGATTTTTTCGACGATTCGGTCGATAGCTTGGTTGGAAACGTTGGCTAAGTAAGCTTCTTCCCAGCTTTCTT
>Ga0315899_10001109_pt1 | contig 31213 bp, 39 predicted proteins | sample LakEriMetagenome_2_FD_203518 | JGI IMG/M metagenome (GOLD analysis project Ga0315899, IMG submission 203518) | Freshwater fungal communities from buoy surface, Lake Erie, Ohio, United States - Buoy 4 MA112 | ecosystem: Environmental > Aquatic > Freshwater > Lake | place: USA: Lake Erie, Ohio...
ATTTCAAATATACGTATTTCTAACACTATTAAAAATAAATCCAAATGAAAGTAGTCAGTTCAATAGGAAGCCTAAAAACTAGAAGTAAAGATTGTCAAGTGGTTCGAAGACGAGGCAGATTATACGTCATTAGTAAAACAGATCCTCGTTTAAAAGTACGCCAAGGTGGCGCAAAAATGAAACGAAAATAAACAAACAAACTTAAATTTTATTATATTAGGAGAAAAAAAGTGGCACGTATTGCAGGTGTGGACCTTCCTAGAAACAAACGAATTGAGATTGGATTAACATACATTTATGGAATAGGTTTATCTAGTTCACAAAATATCTTAACAAAAGCTCAAGTAAGCTCTGACATTCGTTGTAAAGACCTAACAGACCAAGATATTAGTATAATTAGAGAAATCATTGATAAAGAATATCAAGTAGAAGGTGCTGCAAGAAGAATTGAATCTGTAAACATAAAACGACTTATAGAAATAAATTGTACGAGAGGTCGTAGACACAGATTAGGTCTACCTTTGAGAGGCCAAAGAACTCGTACTAACGCGAGAACACGCAGAGGTAGCAAAAAAACAGTAGCAGGTAAGAAAAAAGTGACAAAATAATAGTTCTTTAAGAATAACGCAAATTAATACGAGCAAAACAAATGGCAATTCAAGTAAAAAAATCAACGGTAAAAAAAAATAAAAAAGCGGCGCCTACTGGTGTTGCTCATATCCAATCTACTTTCAATAATACAATTGTAACTATAACGAACACCAATGGAGAAACTATATCCTGGGCTTCTGCTGGTGCAATTGGATTTAAAGGTGCAAAGAAAGGTACTCCTTTTGCAGCTCAAATTGCAGCAGAAAAAGCAAGCAAAGAAGCTATTGTACAGGGTGTAAAAAAGGCAGAAGTCTTAGTATGCGGACCTGGAGCTGGCCGAGAAACTGCTATAAGAGCACTACAAGCTGCAGGTTTAGAAATTACCTTGATCCGTGATATAACACCTGTTCCTCATAATGGATGTAGACCACCTAAAAAGCGACGTATTTAATAATACATTTTAATATTATTATGGCTCAATTTGAAATAGAATGTGTGGAGTCAAAAAACGATAGTTCCCTTGATCACTATGGAAAATTTATACTACAACCCTTAGATCAAGGCCAAGGGATTACAATAGGTAATGCACTAAGACGAGTCTTGCTATCAGATTTAGAAGGTACAGCTATAGTAGCAGTGAGAATTGCTGGAATTAACCATGAATTTTCAACCATTCCTGGAGTCAGAGAAGATATCTTAGAAATTTTATTAAACCTCAAAGAAGTTGTACTCAAAAGTTATAGTAAAGAATCTTCCATTGGTCGCCTCCGAGTTCAAGGTCCCGCAATTGTAACTGCCTCAGACTTCGATCTTTCATCTGAAATAGAAATTATTGATCCAAAGCAATATATTGCAACTATATGTAGTAATAATATTTTAGAAATGGAATTTAAGATTGAAGCTGGAAAAGGCTACCAGATTGTAGAACGACTACTTGACGATACTTCAATTGATTTTTTACAAGTCGACGCAATTTTTATGCCTGTAAAAAAAGTAAACTATTTTGTTGAGGAAATTAGGTATGATCAATACTCTCTTAAAGATAAATTAATTCTCGAAATATGGACAAATGGAAGCATTTCACCTCAGGAAGCTATTGGCCAAGGATCTACAATACTAACTAATTTGTTTAATCCTTTAAAGACAATACATTTTAAATCTGAAGAAGAAAGCTTTCTACCTGAAGGAACAAGAATTAACCAAATACTAATAGAAGAACTACAGTTATCAGTCAGGGCATATAATTGTTTAAAACGAGCACAAATTCATTCAGTTGCTGATTTACTAGATTATTCACAAGAAGATTTGTTAGAGATAAAAAATTTTGGACAGAAATCTGCTGAAGAAGTAATTGATGCTTTGCAAAAAAGACTTGGTATAAATCTACCGAAAGAAAAAAATTTAAAAAACAAATAAACTTATATATATATTTTCAATCTATTAGATATGAATAAAACTTTATTTCCAATTAAAAAGGAAACTGACTGCACGTGGTTCCTCTTTGACGCTCAATCAAAAACTCTAGGTCGATTGTCTACAGAAATTAGTAGAGTTTTACTCGGGAAAAATGATACACAATATAGTCCAAGTAACAATATAAATCATGGTGTTATTGTTATTAATGCAGAGAAGATTACTGTGACAGGGAAAAAAATAAATGATAAATTCTATTACAGACATTCAGGAAGACCAGGCGGTCTTACAATCGAAACATTTAAAGAAGTCCAAAACCGTCTACCGTCTCGAATTCTAGAAAAAGCAGTTAAAGGAATGCTACCTAAAGGCCCTTTAGGACGTAAATTATTTACAAAACTAAAAGTTTATAAAGGATCCATTCATCCACATCAAGCACAGAATCCAACACACATAAAACTAGATTAAGAGTTTATTAATATGAATCAAGCAACTTACATAGGCACAGGCCACAGAAAAAATTCCATCGCTAGAGTTAGAGTAACTCCAGGATCAGGTAAACTTCTTATAAACGGAGTCGATGGAGAACTCTATTTACAATTCAGTCCTAATTATCTACAAGTTTCTAGATCTCCTCTTAGCAGCTTAGGACTTGAGAATAAATATGATATTACAATAAAAGCAGAAGGTGGAGGATTAACTGGACAAACGGAAGCTATAAGACTAGGATTAGCTCGAGCTTTATGTAAAATTAATGCGGAAAATCGAGTAGCTTTAAAGTTTGAGGGGTACTTAACTCGAGATTCCAGAAGTAAAGAACGTAAAAAGTATGGTCTAAGAAAAGCAAGAAAAGCACCTCAATTCTCTAAACGATAAACATAACCTATTATTTCTATGCCTAAAAAAGATATTCACCCAAAATGGTACACAGATACTAAAGTATACTGCGATGGACAACTTGTTATGACAGTTGGATCTACTAAACCTGAACTAAATGTCGATATTTGGTCTGGTAATCATCCTTTTTATACAGGGTCACAACGTTTATTAGATACGGAAGGACGTGTAGAACGATTCTTACGAAAATATAAACTTTCAAATAAAGCTTCAGAGTCATAAATACTTTTATATAACATAGATATGCCAACAATTCAACAGTTAGTTAGATCAGAACGGGAACAAATTAAAAAGAAAACAAAATCTCCGGCTCTAAAAAGCTGCCCTCAAAGACGAGGAGTTTGCACTCGCGTATATACAACAACACCTAAAAAACCAAACTCTGCACTAAGAAAAGTAGCAAGAGTTAGGCTAACATCAGGATTTGAAGTTACTGCATATATACCGGGGATTGGTCATAATATTCAAGAGCACTCAGTCGTTCTAATTAGGGGTGGGAGAGTAAAAGATCTTCCTGGTGTTAGGTACCATATTATTCGTGGTACTTTAGATGCATCTGGTGTAAAGAATAGAAAACAAAGTCGTTCTAAATACGGTGCAAAAAAACCAAAATAATAATACTTTCAATATAAAATACTTTAATCATCATGTCTAGACGTACAACTGCAAAAAAAAGATTAGCCTTACCTGACCCTATTTATAACAGCAGACTTGTTAGTATGCTTACAGTGAGAATTTTACAAGAAGGTAAAAAACACTTAGCTCAAAGGATTATCTATCAAGCACTGGATATAATAAAAGAAAAAACAGGCGAAGAACCATTAAATATTTTAGAGACAGCAATTCGGAAAGTAACACCTCTTGTAGAAGTTAAGGCGAAGAGAATTGGAGGATCTACATATCAAGTTCCTATGGAAGTACGAGCTTTTCGAGGGACTAATTTAGCTTTACGATGGATTACGAAATTTTCTAGGGAAAGGTCAGGTAAAACTATGGCAATGAAACTAGCAAATGAACTTATGGATTCTGCAAATGAAACAGGAAACTCCATAAGAAAAAGAGAAGAAACTCATAGAATGGCCGAAGCCAATAAAGCTTTTGCACATTATCGTTTTTAAACGTGTTAATTCTTAAGAGGCCCCCAAAAGCAACGAGACTGTATAACAAAATCAATTAATATTTTAGGTAAATAACTATGGCAAGAGCTAAATTTGAGAGATCAAAACCACATGTAAATATAGGTACCATAGGTCATGTAGACCACGGTAAAACAACTTTAACAGCAGCTATTTCTGCAACTTTAGCTAATTATACTGGAATAACAAAAAAATTTGATGAGATTGATTCTGCTCCAGAAGAAAGAGCTAGAGGTATTACAATCAATACAGCTCATATTGAATATGAAACAGAAAAACGACACTACGCCCACGTAGATTGTCCAGGTCACGCCGACTATGTAAAAAATATGATCACGGGTGCAGCACAAATGGATGGTGCAATCTTAGTATGCTCAGCAGCAGATGGTCCAATGCCTCAAACAAGGGAACATATCCTACTTGCTAAGCAAGTAGGAGTTCCTCATATCGTTGTCTTTTTAAACAAGGCTGACATGGTTGACGATGCGGAACTTTTAGAACTTGTACAATTAGAAGTTCAAGAATTACTGTCTAAATATGATTTTCCTGGCGATGAAATTCCATTCGTTTCTGGTTCTGCTCTACTAGCTTTAGAAGCATTAACGAATAACCCTAAAATAACGCGAGGCCAAGATAAATGGGTAGATACCATTTATAGTTTAATGGATAAAGTAGATTCCTATATACCTACTCCTGAAAGGGAAGTAGATAAAAGTTTCCTTATGGCAGTAGAAGATGTTTTCTCTATCACTGGTAGAGGAACAGTTGCAACTGGGAGAATAGAAAGAGGACAAGTGAAAGTTGGAGATACAATTGAAATTGTAGGTTTAAGAGAAACAAGAAATACAACTATTACAGGTTTAGAAATGTTCCAAAAAAGCTTAGACGAAGCTTTAGCAGGAGATAATGTAGGTATTCTTCTTCGAGGTATTCAGAAAGTAGATATTGAAAGAGGGATGGTACTATCTAAACCTGGATCTATAACTCCTCACACTAAGTTTGAAGGAGAAGTATATGTTCTAACAAAAGAAGAAGGAGGTCGCCATACTCCATTCTTTACAGGTTATAGACCACAATTCTATGTACGTACAACAGATGTAACTGGAACAATCACTCAATTTACTAGTGACGATGGCTCAGCAGCTGAGATGGTAATGCCAGGTGATAGAATTAAAATGACAGCACAATTAATTCACCCAATCGCTATCGAAAAAGGTATGAGATTTGCTATCAGAGAAGGTGGTAGAACTGTAGGCGCAGGAGTAGTTTCAAAAATCATTGAGTAAAAAATTCAAATATAATGCCACATACAGAACAACAAAAGATTAGGATTAGACTAAAAAGTTACGATAGTTCATTACTTAATTTATCTTGTGAAAAAATTATCGATACAGCCTCTAGAACAGAATCTTTAACAATGGGTCCAATACCAATTCCAACTAAACGGAAAATTTATTGTGTTTTAAGATCACCACATGTAAATAAAGATTCTAGGGAACATTTTGAAACTCGAACTCATAAAAGAATTATTGATGTCTATGAACCATCATCAAAGACAATAGATTCATTAATGAAATTAGATCTTCCATCTGGAGTTCATATTGAAGTAAAATTATAAAAAAAAAATGATATAGAAAACACTTTCTATATCATTTTTTATGTTTAATTTAGTATAAAGATTCTTCTTGGTGAGTTAGAATTGAAGCATTAGATGTTGGATATGCTACGCAAGTTAAAACAAATCCTGCCGCAATTTGGCTATCATCCAGGAAAGATTGGTCGGATTGATCTACAGTTCCAGATACAACTTTACCAGCACAAGTAGAACAAGCACCAGCTCTGCAAGAATACGGTAAGTCTACACCTTGTTCTTCAGCTGCATCAAGAACATATTGATCGTCTGGACAGTTGATAGTTGTATCTACACCAGAGCCAGTTAGTTTAACTTTATAAGTTGCCATTTGTGAATCCTCCTAAAAATGTAACGTAATGTTAATTATATATATTAGAATTAAAATTATTTCATATTAAAAACCTTCATGTGCGCAATTCCAGTGCGGTTATGCTTAGCCACAATTTACGACTTGTTTTAAACTTACCAATTCTGCTTAAAAAATCTAGAATCTGCACTAATATACTATAGGATAAAAATAAAATCAATATTGTAAAAATAATTATAAGAATACGTAAATTTCATTATATAATTTTTAATTAGGTGAAATAAAAATTGCCCACTTACGTAAGAAAGTTAATTACCAAACCTTAATGGAGGAATTTGTTCAATGGGTTTACCTTGGTATAGAGTACACACAGTCGTTTTAAACGACCCAGGAAGATTAATTGCTGTGCATTTAATGCACACAGCTCTTGTAGCTGGATGGGCTGGATCTATGGCATTATATGAATTAGCAGTATTTGATCCATCTGACCCAGTCCTTAATCCAATGTGGAGACAAGGTATGTTTGTTATGCCATTTATGGCACGTATTGGTGTTACAGATTCTTGGGGTGGCTGGAGCATAACAGGTGAAAGTATAGCTAACCCAGGTTTTTGGAGTTTTGAGGGTGTGGCACTAGCTCATATAGGACTATCTGGATTATTATTCCTTGCAGCTATCTGGCACTGGGTATACTGGGATTTAGAACTATTTAGAGATCCACGTACAGGAAACCCTGCACTAGATTTACCTAAGATTTTTGGTATTCACTTATTATTATCTGGCGTTTTATGTTTTGGGTTTGGTGCTTTTCATGTAACAGGAGCATGGGGACCTGGTATTTGGGTATCTGATGCTTATGGTATCACGGGTAAAGTTCAACCAGTTGCACCAGCATGGGGCCCTGAAGGGTTTAACCCATTCAACCCAAGTGGCGTTGCTTCCCATCATATTGCAGCAGGTATTTTAGGTTTCCTAGCTGGTATCTTCCACATAGCAGTTAGACCTCCTCAAAGACTTTACAGAGCATTACGTATGGGTAATATTGAAACAGTATTATCTAGTAGCATTGCTGCAGTATTCTGGTCTGCGTTTGTTGTAACAGGAACTATGTGGTACGGTAGTGCAACTACTCCTATCGAACTATTTGGTCCCACTAGATATCAATGGGACAGTGGATATTTCCAACAGGAAATTGAAAGACGAGTTGAAAATTCACTTAACGAAGGTTTATCTCTAAGTGAAGCTTGGTCTCGCATCCCAGATAAACTAGCTTTCTACGATTATGTGGGTAATAACCCAGCGAAAGGTGGATTATTCCGTGCTGGCCCTATGAATAAAGGTGACGGTATTGCTGAAGCTTGGTTAGGACACCCTATATTCCAAGATAAAGAAGGCAGAGAATTAACTGTTAGAAGAATGCCTGCATTCTTCGAAACTTTCCCTGTTATACTTGTAGATAAAGATGGAATCATCCGAGCAGATATTCCATTTAGAAGAGCTGAGTCTAAATATAGTATTGAACAAGTAGGAGTAACTGTAAGCTTCTATGGCGGTAAGTTAAATGGTCAAGTATACACAGATGCTCCAACGGTTAAGAAATACGCTAGAAAAGCTCAATTAGGCGAGGTTTTAGAGTTCGATCGTACTACTCTAGAATCTGATGGAGTTTTCAGAAGTAGCCCAAGAGGATGGTATACTTTTGGACATGCAAACTTTGCGCTTCTGTTCTTCCTAGGTCACTTATGGCATGGTTCTAGAACTCTGTTTAGAGACGTGTTTAGTGGTATTGGTGCAGAGATTACTGAACAAGTTGAATTTGGAGCATTCCAAAAACTTGGTGATAGAAGTACTAAAAAACAAGGTGCAGTTTAATTCAGTCGTAATGATCTATTAACTAAAAACCTCGAAAAGAAATAATATCATTTTATGGAAACATTAGTTTACGTCTTTTTACTAGCAGGAACTCTAGGAGTAATCTTCTTCTCCGTATTCTTTAGAGACCCACCTAGGATTGCAAAAAAATAATCTTTTTTAGATTTATATAGAGGTAAGATTAAAATTATTTTCTTACCTCTATATTTTTATCCGTAAATTTTAATCTTGTTAAAGTCGATACTTCTCGTTAAAGATACCTCTTTTTCAAAACCGTACTTGAGACTTTCGCCTCATACGGCTCCTAGACCAATTAAAGTGTAAAATACTTTATCGTATTAGCTAAAAATATAAAAACTACCGCTATTGCTATTGGAGTATTCAACTAGCAGTGACAGCATAAGAGAAAGGATAACCTCAAAAGTAACAAAAACTAGCTATTAAATTTTTTAAAGAGCTAAATTCATTCCCAACTTATTTTTATTATTGATTCTTTCAAGATACTTAACCTGCATTGCTTCTTTTTAAATCTAGAATTAAATCTAAGCTTCGCTTTTTACGATAACTCTTTAAACTAAATCTGGTTTCAAAGTATTAAAAATTGTTTTTAATCCCAAAATTTGAAAAATACGCTTATACAAGAATAATGCATGTTCATCTTTTATTCCTCTAGGGGTAGAATAAATCATCATCTTGGTGATATAAGATAATAAATATTCTTGATCAGAATCGAATAGATCTAAGAAATGTAGTAGATTTGAATTTTTCATATGTAATAAAACGATTGAGAAATAAAGAGACTGTAAATTGATCCTAAAACTCAAAGGACATACATAAAAATAAAAGTTAGAAATTACTAAGGTCACGGACTTTAATATATTAAACTTATATTTTAATGGTACTGTCAGTAACGATTTTAAATATTGGAAAGAAGTAGTAGATAAAAATGAGATTCTAAGTAATCTTTTAAATACTACCCTCACAAGACGTTTATCTTTTAAAACATATGAAAGATACCTAGTAGTCACATTATTCTGCTTGTAAACGGATTTAATCAAAAAATTCATTACATAGGCAACTACTTCATCTTTTAAATAATTTAATTCAGCAAAATTTACTCTGAGCTTAATATCGATCAATGAACTTTTCCCTTTAGAAAGTTTCATATAGACTTCATTGACTAAATCTGATTTAATCCTTTTCGATAAAAAAATTCCTTTAGAAGAATAGTAGTCTGTTACGCTTTTAACAGCTATATAATAGATTGACTTACTTCTAAGGAGAAGTTTTTGTAATCTCTTGATAGTTTTTTTATTCTCATTTTGCTTCGCTTCATAAATTTTACGTTGTAAGCTAGAACTCTTTCTGTGGAATTTTTTCCAAGGAAGAGAGTTCCAGGAAATACATAAGTTGTCTTGTTCCATACTTAAACTTTAAAATTTAATCTATTGGTCTGTAAGGAATTACCCTTCATCCTACCTAGTTTTATATAAACTATTTTTATTCGTTCCATGATTTGATTGGTTTGTTGAATTAGTTATTGTCCAATTCGTTCACTTCGTTCTTAGGGAGGCATTTACGATCATGATTGTAATGCAAGAAAACTAGAATTTTTTGTGACTAGTCAAATCACAAATTTGAAGTAGACGTTTTTTCCGGATATAACTTATCAACCTACGATGCCCCAGGGTTCAAACTGTTAACTTGTTTGATCTGATTGGGCTGTGTTCCCCAGCTTTCACTTTAGACAAGGCTTCTGTGTGGGCACTTTCGCGTTAATTCCTCCCCTAAACAGTAGGACTTGATGATAAACGTCTCACCTACATCAAATCATAGTTATGAAGTTACTAAAACTCCACCTCAAGTATATGAAAATATCAATTTAAGTTGAGAACGAATCGCACCATGATCTTCAAACGGATCTCTTAGTTCTTTCGATCCTGGACCAAACGCAGTATACATCGAATATCCAGTGACACCAAGAAGAAGGCTAGCTATGAAAATAATAAGAACTGTTGCAGTTTCCATAATACATCTAACATTGAAATCAGTTATTTTTTATAATACTATTAGTATAGTACTGTAAAAACAAAAAATTTCGTTACTAAGTATACAATGGCATTAAGAACAAGATTAGGTGAACTTCTAAGACCTCTTAACTCTGAGTACGGTAAAGTTTCCCCTGGTTGGGGTACTACTCCAATCATGGGTTTCGTCATGTTGTTATTTTTTGTGTTCCTATTAATTATTCTACAAATTTACAACTCTTCCCTAATAATCGAAAACGTAGACGTCGATTGGGCAAGTCTTGGTAGCTAATACATTAGATAAGAATTCAAAAGTGAAGATAAAAAAATAGTTCGAAATAAAGGATATTTTAACGTTTATCCTTTATTTCGAACTATTTTGATTTTACAACTTCTACAACTTCATCTAGAGAAAAGTTATTTGTATTTACACCGCTGTAACTTACCTTTTCAAATCTAACTACAACAGGATACCTGATTCCACTTGTATCTATAGTAGCTACTGTACCTACATCTTGATACCAATATGATTCTTTTCTTAAAATTCGAACTTGTGATCCTCTTTTTACCATAATTTAACTTTAATCTAGTAATAGATTTACATAATTCACTTTACAATATAGTAAAAATAAAAATTCTACTTTAAGTTTCGTAACCAAATTTAAACCACTTTCTTACGAAAAGTCAAGTTTTCATAAGCTTACCTAAGCTTAATAACAAGATCAAACCGCGTCACTTTCTAGACTGTCTCAAATATTCGTTATCATTTATATATAAATGCATATTATAAATTCAAATGAAAATTTCTTGGAAAAATATATTTCTCTGGTCATTACCAGCTCTCGTTATTCTCTTCTTTATTTGGCAGGGGTTTACTAACTCAGCTAATCCAGATTTTGGAAAAAATGTAGCAAGTTCTAGGATGACTTATGGAAGATTTTTAGAATATCTTGATATGGGTTGGGTAAAACGTGTTGACTTATATGATGATGGTCACACAGGAATCGTAGAGGCTATAGGACCAGAACTTGGAAATCGAATTCAAAGAATTAGAGTTGAGCTACCGAATACAGCACCTGAATTAATTACAAAGTTGCGTAAAGCAAACGTAGATATAGACGCTCACCCTATAACGGATGGATCATCTAGCTGGGGAATTGTTGGTAATTTAATATTTCCACTACTTTTGATAGGAGGGTTAGCTTTTCTTTTTAGAAGATCAAATAGCATGCAAGGTGGTCCTGGACAAGCGATGAACTTTGGAAAATCAAAAGCCCGATTTTCCATGGAAGCTAAGACAGGAGTAACCTTTGATGACGTAGCAGGAGTAGATGAAGCCAAAGAAGAATTCCAAGAAGTCGTTTCTTTCTTGAAGAGACCTGAAAGATTTACAGCAGTTGGAGCTAAAATCCCTAAGGGCGTTATGCTAGTTGGCCCTCCAGGAACTGGAAAAACTCTTTTAGCAAAAGCGATTGCGGGTGAAGCTGGAGTGCCGTTCTTCAGTATTTCAGGTTCAGAATTCGTCGAAATGTTCGTAGGGGTTGGGGCATCAAGAGTTCGAGATTTATTCAAGAAAGCAAAAGAAAATTCTCCTTGTATAATTTTTATTGATGAAATTGACGCTGTAGGTAGACAGAGGGGAACAGGTATTGGAGGTGGTAATGATGAACGAGAACAAACGTTAAACCAACTCTTAACAGAGATGGATGGATTTGAAGGAAATACAGGGATCATCATAATTGCAGCTACAAACCGAGTAGATGTTTTAGACGCTGCTTTACTTAGACCAGGTCGATTTGACCGCCAAGTGACTGTTAATGTTCCAGATGTAAAAGGAAGGTTAGAGATACTAAATGTACATGCTAGAAATAAAAAATTATCTGATGAAATTTCTCTGGAAGTGATTGCCAGACGTACACCAGGTTTCTCTGGAGCAGATTTAGCAAACTTATTAAATGAAGGAGCTATACTTACTGCTAGAAGAAGAAAATCTGCTATGACAATGTCAGAAATTGATGCGGCAATTGATCGAGTAATTGCTGGAATGGAAGGAACAGTGTTAGTAGATAGTAAAACAAAAAGGTTAATTGCTTACCACGAAGTTGGGCATGCTATTGTAGCTACTCTATTAACTCATCATGACCCAGTTCAAAAAGTAACGCTTATTCCACGTGGTCAAGCAAAAGGTTTAACATGGTTCACACCATCTGAAGATCCTTCTTTCACGTCTAGATCTCAGATATTAGCTCGAATTATGGGAGCCTTAGGTGGTAGAGCTGCTGAAGAAGTCGTATTTGGATACCCAGAAGTGACGACTGGTGCAGGAAATGACTTACAACAAGTGACTTCTATGGCAAGACAGATGGTTACAAGATTTGGTATGTCAAATATAGGTCCACTAGCTCTTGAAAATCAAGCATCAGATCCTTTTCTTGGACGAACAATGGGATCTAGTTCTGAGTATTCGGAGGATATAGCCTCTAGGATTGATATGCAAATTCGATCTATCATTCAACACTGTCACAACGAAACCGTACAAATCATTAAAGATAACCGAGTAATTATAGATAAGCTTGTAGATATACTAATTGAAAAGGAAACTATAAGTGGCGATGAATTTAAACAAATTGTTGAAGAGTTTACAATTATACCTGAAAAAAACGTCTCTATCCTACAGTCATAAAACTAAAAACGGGATCGACGGGGCTCGAACCCGCAACTTCCGCCGTGACAGGGCGGTGCTCTAACCAATTGAACTACGATCCCGATAAGTAAGATAACATCGTGAATGTTATCGTTTTAATGTATTCTAAACTTATATTTAATAGTAGTTTCTAATATAATTAGGAGAGGAAGAGATTCGAACTCTCGGTATGATATAATCATACATCGGATTAGCAATCCGACGCTTTCAACCACTCAGCCACCTCTCCTCTCAAGAATGTTTCTACATGAAAACAATTATAACAAATTTAAATAACGAGTCTCAACATATAAAAAATATATTTTATATAATAATATGAAAAATTACTCTGTGGCTTAGGCGGGACTTGAACCTGCGACCTTGGGCTTATGAGTCCCCTGCTCTAACCACTGAGCTACTAAGCCTACGGATTATAGCATATCATTTTAGTGTAACTGAATCAATAAAAAATGCATATTTTATAAAAGATTTCCCAATTCCCTGAACCTTAGTGTTTTTCAAGCTAAGTTATGAAGGATGAATTCTTCTAAGACAATATCTGGCAGTAGAAATTGTCTTAGAGTTTAATATTAACTATGACCAAAGTTCTAGTGCAACTTTTTTCAAAAACATTTTTTTTATCTTATTTTTGTTTACAATAAAGTTATATTAATTTATCGTCAGTGTCTTTATAAATAATTTATTAGAACTGATTCATAACTTTCGATACAGATGCACAAAATTAATCATTCAAAATTTCACAATTATTCAATATGTCTGATTTCTGGGATAATATATTGAGATTTCCAAGGTTTTTCATCTCATCTACTTTAGGATTGATTTTAACGATAATAGGCCCATTTTTTAACCTATTGAAGAGTCCGAAAACTACAGTAATTCTGGTAATAATATTAGTATGTCTACTAATATTCTTATTTTTGACTTTAAGATCAATGCTAAATTTAGATGTAGATTCTATAATAATGACTTCTTTCATTAACAAAAATAATCTTACATAATAAACGAGGTTTTAATATTATGCTTTCAACAAATTTGACAAAACGAGAAACAACGGGGGCTTTTGCTTTAATTGATAGCTTAGTGCGGCATGGTGTTAAACATATATTTGGGTACCCTGGTGGAGCTATTCTACCTATTTATGATGAATTATATGCATGGGAAAAAGAAGGGTTTATAGAACACATTTTAGTTAGACACGAACAAGGAGCAGCACATGCTAGCGACGCTTATGCTCGATCTACAGGAAAAGTAGGGGTATGCTTTGCTACTTCTGGCCCTGGGGCCACTAACTTAGTAACCGGTATAGCTACAGCACACATGGACTCCATTCCACTTGTGATAGTAACAGGTCAAGTCGGTAGATCCTTTATAGGAACAGACGCTTTCCAGGAGATTGATATTTTTGGTATCACATTACCCATAGTTAAGCATTCCTATGTGGTACGGGATACAAAAGACATGTCAAGGATAGTAGCGGCAGCTTTTTTCATAGCTAAATATGGAAGACCAGGTCCTGTACTTATAGATATACCTAAAGACGTAGGTTTAGAACCATGCACATATACGCCTGTGGAACCAGGAAATATTAATCTTTTAGGTTGCCCGCCAATAATTAATCATAATAGGAAACGTATAGAACAAGCAGCAAATTTAATTAGACAATCTAATCAACCCTTATTATACGTTGGTGGTGGAGCGGTTATCTCTGGAGCATACAAAGAAGTCTCTGAACTCTCTGAATATCTTCAAATACCAGTTGCGACTACATTAATGGGCAAAGGAATCGTAGATGAAAATAGTCCTCTGTCTTTAGGTATGTTAGGTATGCATGGTACAGTCTATGCAAATTACGCAGTAAGTGAATGTGATTTACTAATAGCATTAGGTGCTAGATTTGATGATAGAGTAACAGGAAAATTAGATGAATTTGCCTGTCATGCCCAAGTTATCCATGTGGATATTGATCCAGCTGAAGTAGGAAAAAATCGAATACCACAGGTTGGGATTATAGGTGAGGTGAAAGACGTAGTCCAAGAACTTCTTGACTATATAAAAGAAAATGGTAAACCCAATTCTGAACAGACTCAACCTTGGAGAAAAAGATTAAACCGTTGGCGTACTGAGTATCCACTTCTAGTACCTAAAAATGCACAAAACTTGTCCCCTCAAGAAGTTATCTCTGAAATAAGCAAATATTCTTCAAATGCGTATTGGACTACAGATGTTGGTCAGCATCAGATGTGGGCTGCCCAATTTGTCAGAACTAGTCAAAGAAAATGGATTACAAGCGCTGGATTAGGAACTATGGGTTATGGGTTACCTGCAGCTATAGGAGCTCAGATCGCGCACCCAGATTCTCAAGTAATTTGCATATCTGGTGACGCTAGCTTCCAAATGAATATGCAAGAATTAGGTACTGTTGCTCAATATGGTCTACCAATAAAAATAATGATAATTAATAATAGATGGCAGGGAATGGTAAGACAATGGCAACAAGCTTTCTACGGTGAACGATATTCGCATTCAAATATGGAGAAAGGAGCTCCTAATTTTATACAACTCGCAGAAGCATTTGGTATTAAAGGAGTATTAATAAAAAATCGCAGTGAATTAGCAGAGTCCATAGAATCAATTATGGAATATGATGGACCGATCGTTGTTGATTTCCAAGTTATACCAGATACAAACTGTTACCCTATGGTCGCACCAGGTAAGAGTAATGCGCAAATGATAGGAGTGTAAACTATATATGGGCCGGGTTGGATTTGAACCAACGTAGGCGCAGCCAGCGGATTTACAGTCCGCCCCCTTTAACCCCTCGGGCACCGACCCAAAATAAGATAATTTGTTAGATATTCTTAATTTAACACAGAAATAAAAACAATACAAGTAATTGAAAAAATGGATACCCATATTCGGCTATCCATTTTTACTTAATCAAATCTTTGTTGTAATCTCGTAGCTTTACCAAATCTTAATCGTAGATAGTATAATTTAGATCTTCGAACTTTAGAACTTCTTAAAACTTCTACACTTTTAAGCTTAGGAGAGTGTACTAGGTAAACTCTCTCTACGCCTACACCTTGCATGACACGTCTTAGAGTTATAGTTGCATTTAATCCAGAATTCTTCTTAGCTATTATAACACCTTCAGTAAATTGGACCCTTTCTTTGTTACCTTCAGTTATAGATACGCCAAGTTTGATCGTATCACCTACACGAATTAGGGGTAAATTTGCATTCAAGAATTTATTTTCTAAATCTTTTTGAGAAATTGATTCTAAATTGTTTTTTAATTTCATCTTTCTATTTTTTATAGTTTAAAAAATCCAAATATGTTACGTAATCCTAACCTAGTACTATAAGAGAAGTCTAGGTAAACGTGAACATTTTTTATTAGATAGTAACATTTTTTACTATGTCATATTTAAAGGGTTTAGTCTAACTTAGTATCATGTATGTATCAACGATAATAAATATTTAGTAGAACTATAATCATATGTTCGAACGTTTTACCGAAAAGGCTATAAAAGTCATAATGTTAGCCCAGGAAGAGGCTAGAAGATTGGGTCATAATTTTGTGGGGACTGAACAGATTTTACTTGGTCTTATAGGAGAAGGAACTGGAATTGCAGCAAAAGTGCTAAAGTCAATGGGAGTGAACCTAAAAGACGCCCGAGTTGAAGTAGAAAAAATAATAGGTAGAGGATCAGGTTTTGTGGCTGTTGAAATACCATTTACTCCTCGAGCAAAAAGAGTCCTAGAATTATCTTTGGAAGAAGCTCGTCAACTTGGTCATAATTACATAGGTACTGAACATCTTTTATTAGGTCTAATTCGAGAGGGAGAAGGTGTAGCAGCTAGAGTGTTAGAAAACTTAGCACTTGATTTAACAAAAATAAGAACTCAAGTGATCAGATTACTTGGAGATACAGCTGAAGCTACAACAGGTAGTCCTCAAAATAAAGGAAAAACTCCAACACTGGAGGAATTTGGCAGTAATTTAACTCAAAAAGCAGCAGAAGGAAAACTAGATCCTGTAATAGGAAGACAAAAAGAAATCGAAAGGGTTATTCAAATACTTGGGCGTAGAACAAAAAACAATCCAATATTAATAGGTGAACCAGGGGTTGGTAAAACAGCGATAGCTGAAGGGTTAGCTCAAAGGATAACAAATCGCGATGTCCCGGATATTCTAGAAGACAAGAGAGTTGTTACCTTAGATATAGGTTTACTGGTTGCAGGTACAAAGTATCGCGGTGAATTTGAAGAACGTCTAAAGAAAATAATTGATGAAATACGTGTTGCAAATAATGTAATTTTAGTCATCGATGAAGTTCATACGCTTATAGGTGCAGGAGCTGCCGAAGGAGCCATAGATGCTGCTAATATTCTTAAACCTGCTCTTGCTAGAGGAGAAATGCAGTGTATAGGTGCTACAACGCTCGAGGAATACAGAAAACATATTGAGAAAGACCCTGCTCTAGAAAGAAGGTTTCAGCCTGTTATAGTGGGAGAGCCGAGTGTAGAAGAAACGATAGAGATATTGTATGGATTACGTGATCGTTATGAAAAACATCACAAACTTGTTATTTCAGATGAAGCTCTAACAGCTGCAGCAAAATTCGCTGACCAATACATTGCAGATAGGTTTTTACCAGATAAAGCAATTGACTTAATAGATGAAGCAGGATCCAGAGTCCGATTACTGCATTCTCAACTTCCTCCAGCGGCTAAAGAGTTGGATAAGGAATTACGGGAAATATTAAAACAAAAAGACGAAGCAGTTCGTGGACAAGATTTTGAAACTGCCGGCCAACTTAGAGACCGAGAAATGGAAATCAAAGCTCAAATAGCAGCGATTGCTCAAAGTAAAAAGGGAGAGAATGAACCTTCTAAAGAAGTATCTGTAGTAACGGAAGAAGATATTGCACAAATTGTAGCTGCCTGGACTGGTATTCCAGTAAATAAAATGACTAGAAGTGAGTCTGAGAAATTACTTCAAATGGAAGAAACACTTCATGGACGAATTATTGGTCAAGACGAGGCAGTTGTCGCAGTTTCTCGTGCAATTCGAAGAGCTCGTGTTGGATTGAAAAATCCAAACAGACCTATTGCTAGCTTTATCTTCTCAGGACCAACGGGTGTCGGGAAAACTGAATTAACAAAAGCTCTGGCATCCTACTTTTTTGGCTCCGAAGAAGCAATGGTTAGACTAGACATGTCTGAATATATGGAAAGACATACAGTATCAAAACTTATTGGTTCTCCTCCTGGTTACGTAGGATATAATGAGGGAGGTCAGTTAACCGAGGCAGTGAGAAGACGTCCTTATACAGTTGTTTTATTTGATGAGATAGAAAAAGGGCACCCAGATGTTTTTAACTTACTGCTTCAAATTTTAGAGGACGGAAGGCTTACAGATTCAAAAGGTAGAACCGTTGATTTTAAAAATACGCTTTTAATCTTAACATCTAACGTAGGTTCCAAGGTAATTGAAAAAGGAGGTGGAGGGTTAGGATTTGAATTATCTGAAAATGCAAGTGATACTCATTATAATAGAATAAAAAGTTTAGTAAATGAGGAATTGAAACAATATTTCAGACCCGAGTTTTTAAATAGACTTGATGAAATTATTGTTTTTAGACAACTGACAAAAGACGAGGTTGGTGAAATCGCCGAGATTATGCTGAAAGAAGTGTTTACAAGAATCTCAGAAAAAGGTATTCAACTTGAAGTAACAGCTCGATTCAAGAGCCACCTTATAGATGAAGGTTATAATCCAATTTATGGGGCTAGACCTCTTAGGAGAGCGGTTATGAGACTGTTAGAAGATACATTATCAGAGGAATTCCTATCAGAAAAAATAAAAGAAGGAGATACAGCGGTTGTAGATGTAGATTCCGATGGTAAGGTACAAGTTCTATTAGGAGAAAAATTAGAATTATCGAAAGCGTAGTTTTTTACTGCCAGACCATCAAATGAGTGTGTCTGGCAAATAAAAAATTCGAATTAAAGATTGTCAAAAAAACAAAAATGTTGTATAAATATATGGAATCGTAAAGCCGGGATAGCTCAGTTGGTAGAGCAGTGGATTGAAAATCCACGTGTCACCAGTTCAAACCTGGTTCCTGGCATCTAGACACTTTGTACAGTCTGTATTTTACTATATTAGAATTCTTAGTTGCTTAACACTAATCATCGTAACAATTTTTCTTGTAAAAATAAATATTAAATAAAATATAAATAACTTTTCCATATAAAAAATTTTATGTCATTCTATCTTAGATAAATCTTTTTTGTTATAATAATTTGTATTGGAGAGATGGTCGAGTGGTTTAAGGCGCAGCACTGGAAATGCTGTTTAGAGGTGACTTTAACGAGGGTTCGAATCCCTCTCTCTCCTAAAATAAAATAGCGTCCTTAGTTCAGTTGGTAGAACGCAGGTCTCCAAAACCTGATGTCGAGGGTTCAAGTCCTTCAGGGCGTGTAATAATAAAATAGTTATCTGACCAAGGAAATTAACTATAAGCTATAATAAAACTAAACTATACTTTCTATTTAAATGGAAGTTAAGTCATTCTTATAAAAAAAAAGATAAAAAAAATATGGCTAAAAAAGTTGTTGCAATTATAAAGCTTGCTTTGGATGCAGGAAAAGCTACTCCTGCCCCCCCAGTAGGTCCTGCTTTAGGTCAACGAGGTGTAAATATAGTTATGTTCTGTAAAGAGTATAATGCAAAAACTGCTGATAAGATTGGATTTATCATTCCCGTCGAAATTACAGTTTATGATGATAGAAGTTATACCTTTGTACTAAAGACACCCCCTGCATCTGTTCTTCTCGTAAAAGCAGCTGGTGTAGCTAAAGGATCAGGTGACCCACAAAAGAAGAAAGTTGGCTCTATCACGATGAAACAGTTAGAAGAAATTGCAGAAACAAAATTACCTGATCTAAATACAAAAAATAAAGAAGCAGCCATGCGGATTATTTCTGGCACGGCTAAGAATATGGGTATAACAATAAAAGAATAACTCTATAAAACAATGGTAAAAGTTTCACAAAGAACGAAAAAAATTCACGAAAAAGTAGAACCACGAGCTTATAAAGCTCTAGAAGCGTTAAACCTATTAAAAGAAACCGCGACTGCAAAATTTGTTGAAACTGCTGAAGCTCATATAAGTTTAAGACTTGATACAAAATATGCAGACCAACAACTGAGAACTACAGTAATATTACCTAAAGGGACTGGTAAAAAGATTAGAATTGGCGTTATAGCACAGGGAGATAAAGTAACTGAATCTCTGTCTGCGGGCGCTGATTTAGCAGGATCAGACGAATTAATTCAGGATATTTTAAAAGGTATTATTAATTTTGATCGATTAATAGCTACACCTGATATGATGCCAGCAATAGCAAAATTGGGTAAAATCCTTGGGCCAAGAGGTCTCATGCCCTCGCCGAAATCGGGGACTGTTACTTCAGATGTAAAAGGAGCTATTGAAGAGTTTAAAAAAGGGAAACTAGAGTATAGGGCAGATAAAAGTGGAATTGTGCACCTACCTTTTGGAAAAACTGATTTTTCAGTTGAAGATTTGTTGTCTAACCTTGAAACTGTTCAGGAGTCAATTGATAAAAATAGACCATCTGGAGCAAAAGGAAGATATTGGAAGAGCTTTTATATATGTAGTACTATGGGACCTTCGATTCTTATAGATATAAACGACTTCAAAGATAAGATATTCTCTTAAAGTTTATATATCTATATTTTTACTCTTTCAATTTACAAGCAAATAAACAACTTATACACATATATCATGGCAAGTAAAGTAGATGAAATTATTGAACAATTAAAAGGACTTACATTGTTAGAAGCTGCAGAATTAGTAAAACAAATTGAGACTACTTTTAATGTTACTGCTAGTGCTTCTGTAGGAGCTGTTAGCATAGCTGCTCCAAGCGCTTCTGGGGCTGCACAAGAAGTTGAAGAGAAGACAGAATTTGACTTAATTTTAGAAGAGGTACCTGCAGATAAAAAAATAGCGGTCCTTAAAGTTGTTAGGACTTTAACTGGATTAGGTCTTAAGGAAGCAAAAGATTTAGTTGAATCAACGCCAAAAAATATTAAAGAAGGGGCGTCAAAGGATGATGTAGAAGCAGCGAAAAAACAATTGGAAGAAGCAGGAGCAAAAGTAAAAATTAAATAAAAAAAGTCCAGAGGTTCCTCTGGACTTTTTTATTTCTAGAAACTTAGAATAAACCTAATGTTAATGCTTGGTTGATTGGCAGACAAGCACCAATCCCCAACCAAATAGCGAATACGATGCTAAATAAGAACAACGCCATCGCAAAAGGTCGGCGGAATGGATTTTGGAACTTATTTACACTTTCTATAAACGGTACTGTTATTAACCCTAATGGTACAGCAGCCATAGATAGTACACCTAAAAGTTTATTCGGAATAACTCTTAAAAGATTAAATGTAGGGAAGAAATACCACTCTGGAAGAATCTCTAGAGGAGTTGCAAAAGGATCTGCTTTCTCACCCATTGGAGATGGTGATAATACTGATAGTCCAACCATACACCCCAGAGTACCTAAAATAACAACCGGGAACATATACAGTAAGTCATTTGGCCATGCTGGCTCTCCGTAGTAATTATGACCCATCCCTTTTGCTAATTTAGCACGTAACTTAGGATCTGTTAGATCCGGCTTTTTCAAAACTGACATAGTGTTTACTCCTAGTATTAATTATTTAATTATAAAGGACCTGAAATACCTTGTTTTCTAATCATTAAAAAGTGAGTTAGCATCAAAACTGCTGCTGCTACGGGTAAAACAAAAGTATGAGCACTATAGAATCTAGTAAGGGTTGTTTGACCTACACTAACGCTACCTCTAAGAAGTTCTACTAATAAACTGCCAACAACAGGTATAGCTTCAGGTACTCCAGTTACGATTTTACAAGCCCAGTAACCAACCTGGTCCCATGGTAATGAATATCCAGTTACTCCAAAAGATACAGTAACAACAGCTAAAGTGACACCTGTCACCCAAGTTAATTCTCTCGGTTTTTTAAATCCACCAGTAAGATATACTCTAAAGATATGAAGTATCATCATAAGAACCATCATACTAGCAGACCATCTATGCATGGATCTAAATAACCATCCATAGTTTACCTCTGTCATAATGTATTCTACTGAAGCAAATGCTTCAGCAACAGTAGGTCTGTAATAGAAAGTCATTGCAAAGCCAGTGGCAACTTGTATTATGAAACAAGTAAATGTAATTCCACCGATGCAATAAAAAATATTAACATGAGGAGGTACATACTTGCTTGTGATATCATCTGCTATCGCTTGAATCTCAAGACGCTCTTCGAACCAATCGTAAACTTTACCCATAAAAGTCAAATAATAAAATATTTAAAGAAATTCTAATCAAAATTAAAACGAAAAGTATACTTACAATCTATATAAATACATTATAACATAAACGGTCATTTAGAAAGAAAAGAAATGTATCCAAAAAAGTATACAAGACCATTCACTACTGTATTAATGTTAGATAGTGAAGAAAAATTATTAGACGCAATAAAAACTTATTTTCTTATAAAAAAGATTCAGATTGTAACAACTAGTTATATGGAGGTAGCGTTATCTGTTTTAAAAAAGACTTTACCAGATTGTATAGTGATTGATACTGCAATGCCAAATAATATGGGACTTAAATTTATTCAAGAATTAAAAAAGAATAAAGACTATGAATATATACCTTTTATTCTATTAACTACAAGAGGATTAACAGAAGATCGAATCAAAGGGTATAATTTAGGATGTAGCGCCTATATACCAAAACCTTTTGATCCTGAGGAATTAGAAGCCATCATAAGAAATATAATATTGAAATCCGAGGTCTTTTATGAGTTTATTTTAGCAATGTATATTCTTATAAAAGATACTCGCTTAGACATTTTGCATACTTATAAATCCCCACTTATAAATGTTCGATTAACAAAACAAGAGCAATTTATTTTACGTGAAATACTTGCAGGAAAAAACTCTCTCGAACTTTCTGTTAAATTGAGAATTAGCCTCCGCTGTGTCGAGAAATATGTCACAAGAATTTTAAATAAAACAAATACAACAAATACAATAGAATTAAAGCGAATCTGTTGCTTTTTTCTGTAAATAGTAGGGCGAATAACGGGAATCGAACCCGCGGATAATGGAACCACAACCCATTGCCTTAACCACTTGGCTACACTCGCCTATATTTATATATTAACTTAGTGGAAAAAAAAAGTAAATAGAAGAATTTGCCAAATAGAGTTAGAAAATAAGCTTAATTTATAAAATCTTATTTTCTAATAAAAATAAATTAATTGTCAAAAATATTAGATTTTGTGAAAGTTAAACCATTGTCTTGTGAATATCTCTCCATGAATCTCATAAATCTGTCCCAAGACTCCTTACTTTGCATTATATGTACTGCTTCAATACCTTGTGGTTTTCCATTAACAAATCTAGCATTAACATCCCGAGTAACAATTTGACCTTCTTCATCGAGTAGATACATGCCAGTAATCGTTCCTTTTTGAGAAGTACTACTTTCTAGCACTTTAGGATTGGAAAATCTGAAAGTAGCTGTCCCCGTACTTCCGTCTCTTGACCTAGTTAACCTAACATCTGGTACTACATCTTCGTTAATACCTTGAATAAATTGTATGACAGCCATAAATGTAACAATACTTACGTTTAAATTTAGAAATAATCTGTATTATTATAGCATTTGTGGAATACTAATAAGATTATCAAAAATTTTAAATGGTTCTTCATATCTGGGGTGGGAGGATTCGAACCTACGAGTGGCGGAGTCAAAGTCCGCTGCCTTACCACTTGGCGACACCCCAAATCTAGTTTTTTACACTTGTAATTAATATTATTTTAATAAATGAAAACTTAATACTGAGTTAATCGTGCAAGGAGGGATTCGAACCCCCGACACCGTGGTTCGTAGCCACGTGCTCTAGTCCACTGAGCTACAAGCACTTTTCAGTAGTGTAATTAGCATAACATATTTAATCTATGTTTATCAACAAGTTCTAAGAGTTTCAATTTTTTACTAATGGTATAGATATTTCAATAATCTTCATCTGAAAAGTTTTATACTTTATAATTATAAACAATATTAGAATAATATCTTTTATTTTAGACTCTGCTGATTAGATTTATTAGAGGATACCTGGAGAAATTATATGAGTAAAGTGATTTTATATCAAGAGAATGCTCGAAGAGCTTTAGAAAGAGGGATGGATATTCTCGCAGAAGCTGTATCTGTCACGTTAGGTCCCAAAGGTCGAAACGTCGTTTTAGAAAGAAAGTTTGGAGCGCCTCAAATTGTTAATGATGGAGTTACCATAGCAAAAGAAATTGAACTTGAAGATCATATCGAAAATACAGGAGTTGCTTTAATTCGCCAAGCTGCATCTAAAACGAATGATGTGGCTGGGGATGGAACGACTACAGCGACTGTGTTAGCACACGCTATGGTTAAACAAGGTATGCGCAACGTGGCAGCAGGAGCCAATCCAATAGCTTTAAAACGAGGGATCGAAAAAGCAACTCAATTTGTGGTTAGCCAGATATCAGAATATTCAAGGCCTGTTGAAGATACAAGATCTATTACACAAGTTGCTACTATTTCTGCTGGTAATGATGATGAAGTTGGACAAATGATAGCTAACGCTATAGATAAAGTTGGTAGAGAAGGTGTAATTTCTCTAGAAGAAGGAAAGTCTACTTTTACTGAACTTGAAATGACAGAAGGAATGTACTTCGAAAAAGGTTACATATCTCCTTACATGGTAACAGATACAGATCGAATGGAAATCCTACAAGAGAATCCATATATTTTATTAACAGATAAAAAAATTACTTTAGTACAACAAGAATTAGTACCAGTATTAGAGTTAGTGGCAAAAACAGGAAGACCTCTCTTAATCATTGCTGAAGATGTAGAGAAAGAAGCTCTAGCTACCTTAGTTGTTAACAAAATTAGGGGGGTTTTAAATGTGGCTGCTGTTAGAGCTCCAGGGTTTGGTGATAGAAGAAAAGCTATGTTAGATGATATCGCTATTCTTACTGGAGGTGAAGTTATCTCCGAAGATGCGGGATTTAGCTTGGAGTCTTTACATATTGATTTACTTGGACAAGCACGACGTATAACTATAACAAAAGAAGGGACTACTATCATAGCCGAAGGAAATGAACGTGAAGTTAAAGCCCGCTGTGAACAAATAAGACGACAAATAGACAGCAGTGATTCTTCCTATGAGAAAGAAAAATTACAGGAGAGATTGGCAAAATTAGCGGGAGGAGTAGCAGTTATAAAAGTAGGAGCTGCAACTGAAACAGAGATGAAGGATAGAAAACTTCGCTTAGAAGATGCGATTAACGCTACAAAAGCTGCGGTGGAGGAAGGAATTGTCCCTGGGGGGGGAGCAACTTTGACGCATATTTCTAAAGATTTAGACTATTGGGCAAGAGAAAATTTAATAGAAGAAGAGTTAATAGGAGCTTTGATTGTTGAAAAGGCCTTAACTTACCCACTGAGACGCATTATAGAAAATACAGGTGTAAATCCAGCCATAATAATTGAAGAAATAAAGAATAGCGAATTTAATATTGGCTATAACGCTTCTACAGGGGTGATAGTAGATATGTATGAAGAAGGGATTATAGATCCAGCAAAAGTTACTCGATCTGCATTACAAAATGCATCTTCCATAGCAAGTATGATTTTAACTACAGAATGTATAGTTGTAGATAAACAAGTTTAACTAGTTGGAAGTATCTTGTTTATAACTGTATAAACTTGATGCTTCCATATAAAAAACTATGGAGAAATTTTTTATTTAGATAAACACTAAACTTCGTAGATAGATGATCTTGAGAACTGATTGATTTGTATCCTATTATTTTAGATTCGTTATCTATGAAAATGAGGTCTTCTGTAAATTTCTTTGTGATAGCAGTATGGACTTGTTTTTTATACTTCAAGTCTAAAAAAAGTTTTTTTTCATCTGAAGTCGAAATAACGTTTATTAGTTGATTTTTATCGCTATCAGATGATGTGCATCTTCTAAGGAAATGCTCTTTGAAAGATAGGGTGACAAAAAAATTATATAAAACTAGGCCATATAATAAAACATAAATATATTTGAATTTAGTGATAAATTTAATCATCATTTTTTATGGTTATAATCTCATACAAACTATTTATGGCTAAACTATTGAGGTATTCTAGTTCGAATAAATTTTTATTTTTTTCTTCACCACTGCACTGGGGATCTATGGAATAAGCAGAAAATTTTTTAAAATAATTAATTATGCTACGATTATTTATTTTCCCAGATAACACCTTTTTAAATGTGAATGAGTATACGAGAGAAAGAAAGAGCCTTCCGGAAGGCTGATTTGATTTAATTAATAAGTCTCTGTCTGCAGGTGATAAATCTCTACAAAAATGTAAAATTTTCAACTTCAATTGAGTTTCTATAATGCTTTCTAAAACTAAATTTGTTGATAACAGCATAAAATAAACAAATAAAAAAGATATTATCATTATTAATAATATCTTTTCTTTTATAGATAAATTAACTATTTCCAGCAAAAATGAGATCTGGGAATTTCGACTGAACTTCCATGAAAGAAGATTTTTTCCCTTGTTCTTGCCAATAATTAATTATTTCAGTTGCTTTATTTAATATTTCTACTCGTTCTCTTTCGGATATCCAAGGCTTAGATTCAAGTTCAAGTTTAATTTGTTCCCAGGCATCATTCCTAGGCCAAAAAAAGTAACATGTTAATGGGCTTGTACTATTACCAACAATTTGATCAACTGATAATGCCACATTATTCTCCAACCATAATACTTTTAACGTAAATTTTGGCAATTTTAACCTCCTGATTGTTATTTATGATTTGTCTCTATCTTTTTCAATAAGTTTTGAACTGTTGGGGTTGGTTTAGCCCCTTCATTCAATCGAACTTGAATTCTGGAGAGATTGATGTTAACCTCTTTTGTCCTAGGGTTATAGAATCCCAATTCTTCTATAGCACGTCCATCTCTTTTTGTAGAACTTGTCATTACCACAATTCTATAGCTAATTTGACCTTTACGACCATATTTTTTTAGTCTAAGTTTTATCATTGTTTTATTATTTTAATTCGTTTAACTCTAAAGTAACTTTTTTAGTATACGTTCTAGATTATTTTAATAATATCTTTATGATGATTTTTTTATCTAAGTCTCTACCACTCTCTAATTAGCACTTAACCCAATATTACTAGCAATTTGCATAATACATTGCAAAAGAATAAAACCTAAGATAGGAGATATATCTATGCCCACTAGTGGAGGTACAATTCCTCTAAACATTCTCAAATATGGATCTGTTAACCTACTCAGAGAGTAAAATGGTTGTCCGTACCAGTTAACATTTGGGAACCAAGTAAGTGACACTCGTATTAATAATAAGATTAAATAAATTTGTAAAAATCCTAAAAATGACGAGAATAATAAAGTTACAGAATTTGTCATAACGTTTTTTTAAATTTATAATCTTGTATATAGATCGATATTTACTGATATAGTCTATATATTATAAGGTTATAATAACTATTATTATCCTTTAGTTAAATCTAAAAATTTTCTCTGTAGTACCGTATGGAAAAAGATAATACATTTCTACCTTGGGTTTGGGGTTTCACAACTTCAGCTGAAAACTGGAATGGGAGGTTGGCAATGTTAGGTTTTCTAGGTATAGTATTAATCGAACTGATTACCGGTAAAGGAATATTACATGTTATAGGCTTTATATAGATCTCGTCGGTTAAAAAATAAAACAGCTATGCTCATTATAATGAACATAGCTGTTTTATTTTTATTAGTCTATAGGTCTTAAAGATAAAGTAGGCTCGTTTTCACGATTAATACCTTTCTCGAATCCAGCAGCAGCAGCTCTAGCACGACCTGCATGCCAAAGGTGACCAATATAAAACGCAAAACCTAAGAAGAAATGTGCACATGTTAGCCAACTACGTGGAGATACAAAGTTTACAGAGTTAATTTCTGTAGCAACCCCACCCACAGAGTTTAAAGAACCAAGAGGAGCATGAGTCATATACTCTGCCGCTCTTCTTTCTTGCCAAGGCTGAATGTCATTCTTAATTTTATTTAGATCAAGTCCATTAGGTCCTCTTAGTGGTTCAATCCAAGGGGCTCTTAAATCCCAGAATCTTTGTGTCTCACCACCAAGAATAATTTCACCACTTGGAGATCTCATTAGATATTTACCTAAACCAGTTGGACCTTGAGCAGAAGCAACATTCGCTCCTAAACGTTGGTCTCTAACTAAGAAGGTAAAAGCTTGAGATTGTGACGCTTCTGGTCCCGTAGGTCCATAAAACTCACTAGGGTAAGCAGTGTTGTTATACCATGAATATTGGCTAGCAATGAATCCCATTAAAGATACAGCTACTAAGCTATAAGATAGGTATGCTTCACCAGACCAAACGTAAGCTCTTCTAGCCCAAGCAAAAGGTTTAGTTAAGATGTGCCAGAAACCACCTACTATACAAGTTAGACCGATCCAAATGTGACCACCAATAATATCTTCCATATTATTAACGCTCACAATCCAACCGTCTCCGCCCCATGGAGATTTTAGAACATATCCAAAAATTACAACTGGGTTTAAAGTAGGGTTATCGATAACTCTTACATCTCCCCCACCTGGTGCCCAAGTATCATACACTCCACCTAAGTAACTAGCTTTTGCAACTAGTAGTAGAGCTCCAAAACCTAGAATGATTAAATGAATTCCAAGAATTGTTGTAATTTTATTTTTATCACGCCAGTCATATCCAAATGCAGGGAAAGACTCTTCTAAAGTATCAGGACCGATTAAAGAGTGGTAAACACCACCAAATCCTAATACAGCAGAAGAAATAAGATGAAGTACACCCACAACGAAATACGGATAAATATCAACGATCTCTCCACCAGGACCTACTCCCCAACCTAGTACAGCTAGGTGTGGTAGTAAAATTAAACCTTGTTCATATAGAGGTTTTTCTGGAATATAATGAGCTACTTCAAATAATGTCATTGCACCACACCAGAACACCATAAGTCCTGCGTGAGCTACGTGAGCACCAAGAAGTTTTCCGGATACGTTTATTAAACGTGAGTTACCAGACCACCATGCAAATCCAGTAGACTCAATATCGCGACCTGCAACACCTAAAGTTGAATTAAAGGGCGTTTCCACGTGGTAAAACCTCCTCAGGGAATATAAAGTTTTCATGTGGCTGATCTTGTGCAGCCATCCAAGAACGAATACCTTCGTTTAGAAGAATATTTTTCGTATAGAATGTTTCAAACTCTGGATCTTCAGCAGCTCTAAGCTCTTGAGATACGAAATCGTATGCTCTTAAGTTCAAAGCAAGACCAACGATACCAATGGCACTTGTCCATAGTCCTGCTAAAGGAACAAATAACATGAAGAAGTGTAACCATCTTTTATTTGAGAAAGCAACACCAAACACTTGAGACCAGAATCTATTAGCTGTTACCATAGAATATGTCTCTTCTGCTTGTGTTGGAGTAAATGCTCTGAATGTGTTTGCAGCATCTCCATCTTCAAATAATGTGTTTTGCACAGTAGCACCGTGAATAGCACATAGAAGAGCTCCACCTAAAATACCTGCTACACCCATCATGTGGAATGGATTTAGTGTAAAATTGTGGAAACCTTGTATAAATAATAAGAATCTAAAGATAGCCGCAACGCCTAAACTTGGAGCAAAGAACCAGCTAGCTTGTCCAAGAGGATACATTAAGAATACAGAGACGAAAATTGCTATAGGTCCAGAGAATGCAATTGCGTTGTAAGGTCTAATACCTACTAGTCTTGCGATTTCAAACTGTCTTAAGCAGAATCCTATTAAGGCAAATGATCCGTGAAGGGCGCAGAAAGCCCATAGGCCTCCAATTTGACACCATCTTGTAAAATCTCCTTGAGCTTCAGGTCCCCAAAGAAGAAGTAATGAGTGACCCATGCTGTTTGCTGGTGTAGAGACAGCAGCAGTAAAGAAGTTACAACCTTCAAGATAAGAACTTGCTAAACCATGTGTGTACCAAGAAGTAACGAACGTCGTACCTGTAAACCAACCACCTATCGCTAAATAAGAAGTTGGGAATAATAATAAACCAGACCATCCTACAAACACGAAACGGTCTCTTTTTAACCAGTCATCTACAAGGTCGAACCATCCACGACCTTCTTCTTGCCCAATTGCTATGGTCATAATAATTCTCCAAAGCTTTATCTATACAAATAGTAACTTTTATTATTAGTTTCTACTTTTCTTTACATTTAATATACTTATTATAATTGGAATTGTAAAAAAAATAACATAGTTACAAGTCAAATTTTAAAAATCTTTTTAATTTATTACAAATTTTTATAGTCAAAGAAGATGTTACCATTCTATTTATTAAACTTTTGTGTCTCAGTTATTTTTTGAAATAAATAACCTGTACCTCTAGCAGTTAAAATTAAATCTGGGTTACTTGGATCTTCTTCTAATTTTGATCTAAGTCTTGATATATGTACATCTACAACTCTGGTGTCCACATGCCTTTCGGGAGTATAACCCCATACTTCCTGCAATATAGCAGCTCGTGAGAATGCTTCCCCAGACTTACTCATTAAAAGTTCCAACAAACTAAATTCCATTCCCGTTAATCTTATTTTTTCATTTTGCTTATATACTTGTCTACGGTTAGTATCAATTCTTATACCCCCCATGGAAATAATCCCCGAGGCTGTATGCAAAGTATTCCAGGAAATTTTATCTACTCTTCTCAGTATTGCTTTTATACGTGCTTCAAGCTCCTTTGGAGAAAATGGTTTTATAACATAATCATCCGCTCCTAACTCTAAACCCGTAATTCTATCTGCTACATCACCTAATGCTGTGAGCATGATTATGGGTATATCAGACTCCTTTCGGATTTCCTGGCACACACCATAACCATCTAATTTTGGCATCATAATGTCTAAAATAATGAGATTAGGCTGCTCCTTTTTATATATGTCCAAAGCCTCTTCCCCATCCCCTGCTGTTACGACAGCATATCCTATCATTGAGAGACGAGTCTCAAGAATTCGACGGATGCTTACTTCGTCATCTACCACTAGGATTTTTTCTTTGTGGTTTTCCAATTTCTATACTCCTTAAATTTAATATGTTTTTAAAATTTTGCCACAGATTATTATATGCAGTCTCTAATGAATATCTACGGTTGTCAGTATCTGACGCATTGCAATATTAATTTTAGTTTATTTAAGTAAATTTTTTTCAGGGGTTGACAATTTTGGTATAGAAAGACTACTCTGGATTTCAAGATCAAGTGATTGATCTGCACAAGTACATTTTGAAACAAGTTAATTACTCGTTTCTATAAATAAAGGATACTATGGAGAGTTTGATCCTGGCTCAGGATGAACGCTGGCGGTATGCTTAACACATGCAAGTCGTACGAAGACCCTTGGTC
>Ga0315899_10001113_pt1 | contig 31164 bp, 23 predicted proteins | sample LakEriMetagenome_2_FD_203518 | JGI IMG/M metagenome (GOLD analysis project Ga0315899, IMG submission 203518) | Freshwater fungal communities from buoy surface, Lake Erie, Ohio, United States - Buoy 4 MA112 | ecosystem: Environmental > Aquatic > Freshwater > Lake | place: USA: Lake Erie, Ohio...
CTTGTGGTTGACCAACGTGTTGTTGCCCTGCGCGAAGGCGTCCGACGTCACCCGGAAGCTGTGCTGAACGCCCGCGTTCGCACCGTCCGCCATCAGCGTCGGGACGGGGAGCGCAAGGGCCGGATCGTATTCGTAGTTGATGACCTGGGAGACCCCGTTCGCCACGTCGCACTGGTAGATGAGGCGGGCCTTGTCGATGTCGCCGAGTTCCGCCGGACCCACCGATTTGTCTACGAGCTGGTAAATCAGGTAGCCCTCGAAGGCATAGCTGCGTTGCGCCTCCGACAGCACCGTGCCGTCCTGCAGCTCCGTCGGGATGGACGGATCGATGGCGGTGTAGGATTCTTGGTAGTTGTTCGACAGCGGATTGTCGTTCTTCAGATAGAGGATGAGCTCGTTCTCGAGCTCTTGGATGGCCAAATCCGGAGCGTCGGGCCCGGACACGATTTCGAAGCAGTTGTCAAAGAGGGCTTGCGCTTTGTCGTCGGCCAGGCGCAGCAGCTTGACGCTCTCAAACGGCTCGCCCCCGGTCGCTCGGGCAAAGACCATCCCCACGGTGATGTTGTTGTAGTCGCCCGGCTCCAGGGTGAACGGCCCGGCAGATTGCAAGAAGAGGCGGTCGCCTGGGGGGTTGCCCGAACTCACCTCGGACCACGGATCCACCGGGACGCCGCGCGTGCCCCACGTATACGGGTCCGTGTCGCCCGGGAACATGTAATCGGCGGGGATTTCGAGGTTCGCGCCGGAGGCCACCGTCAGGCCATCGCCGCCGTAGGCCATGCGTTGGCCGTTTTTCCAGTAGCCGCGCATGTAGTTGTAGTACTGCTGCGCCAGCGTGGGCTGTCCGTTGATGCCGTAGTTCCAGTTGTAGTAGATGAATTTGCGCATCCCGTAGCGCTCGTTGTCTGCTACGCCATCGCCGTACCCGATGCCGATGCCTGCGTAAGGAATGCCGAGGGAGTCCACCGCGTCTGTGAAGACCGTGGTGAGCGGATTGTCGATGCCGTCCGAGTCTTGGTACGGGCCCTCGAAGAAGTCCACCCCCATGGCCGGCGGTTGCTCGCCGTACCCGATGGAGTAGCTCGTAGGGTCGTCGAAGGAGTCGCCGTTGTAGGAGTAGCCGAGGCCGCGGCGGACGTCGCAGCCCACGTAGTCGTCGACGTGGCCGCCGAGGTCGGAGTCCACCCACTGGGCGAAGTAGGTCTCGGTGAGCGTTTGGGTCCCCTGATTGATCAACACGTAGTTGTAAAACTGCATGTTGTTGATCTCATCGTTCGTCGAGAACGCAAAGGCCTGCGCGCGGATCTCCATGCCGATGGGCTCGCCCTGCGACTCGGAGTGGATGTTGCCCTTGTCGTTGAAGATCCAGTAGTAGTTCTGGTCGCCGTAGAGCGGCACGATGTCTTCGCGGCGGCGCTCCTTGCAGTCGATTTCTTGGAGGAAGTCAAACCACGGGTAGTCGCCCGTCTGCGGGTCGTAGAAGCCGTCGCCGTTGTAGTCGTAGAAGGGGGCGAGGTAGAAGTCCTGGTTGAGGGCCGGATTGCCGTGGGCCGGGTAGTCGAAGAACGAGGCGGGGATGCCGTAGCCGTCCGGGAAGAGCTCGGCCATGTCGCAGGTAGGATCTGCGGCGCAGTCGAAGTACTGGCGGTGGCGGATGGCGTCTGCCCGGTAGGTGATGGTGATTTTATCGTAGGCCGCGCACGTGGAGGCGTCGACCTCCGCGGAACCGTCGTTCGTCAAGGGACCGGGCCAAAAGTCGTTGCCGGTGTTCCGGTACCGCACCGCCGCGAGCTTCAGCTGCTGGTCCGGGCTGATCCCACCGAGCCAAAGAGCGCCGCCGTAGACGGTCGAGACGCCGCTTTCCTTCGGCACCACGAAGGCGCCCTTGTCGATGGCGCGGTCGTACCACAGCGCGCCGCCGTTCTCGATCAGGGCGCGGACGTTGTTCCACTCGAGGTCGCGCAGCGCCGTCGCGGGGGCGCACCCCTCGGCCCGTTGGGGCGCGGGGGCCGTGTGGTCCACCGGGGGGCGCAGGCCTTTTTGGGTGCGGGGAGTTTGGGCCGTGGCAGCCGCCACGGCGAGAACGCCACTCAAGGTCAGCAGGATCGCACGCATTGTCGGAAGTAGGTGCGGCAAGTTACTCCCCGTCGGCGTTCACCGCTACCCTGCGCAACCCGTTGATGTACACGAGGTATCCGTGCACCTCGGCCCCCGGCTCTGCCGCCGCAACCGCCGCCATGTAGCCGCGCACCTGCGCCCGGTGCTCCGGGTCTTCCTTCCCGGTCTTGAAGTCCACGACCTCCCACCGGTTCCCGCGGCACACGAGCCGGTCCGGACGCAGCAACGTGCCGCGCACGCCCACGAGGTCGTGCTCGCACAGGACCTCTGCGCCCTCGTCAAAAAAGCCGCCGCACTCCGGCGACCCCAGCACCCCGTCCACGGCGGCCTGCACGGCCTCCCACTGCCTCCGTTCCATCCGCAGCCCCGCCCCGAGTGCCGGGGCTAACCGCGCCCAATCCGCCCGGGTTCGCACCCGCCCGAGGACCCCGTGCACGGCCTCCCCGAACTCCACCGGACTCCACCCCGCCACCCAGGTCCCGTCCCACGCCGCCCGCGTCACCGCGACCCGCATCTTCGTGGCCGCCCCGGTCTGCAGCACCGGCGAAACCGGCACCCCCCCTCCCACCTTCGCCTCCCCGCCCTTCCGCCCCCCCGCGCCCCACTCCACGGGGTTGCCCGTCGCCACCCCGGCCTCGATCGCGGCCGACAGCAACTTCGGAAGGGTCACGGTCTCGCTGGGCCCGTCCTCTTCCTTCTCGAACTCCAGCAGCACGTCGAGCCGCTCCTCTGCCCGCGTCATCGCGACGTATGCCAGGTTCACGGCGTCGAGCACCACCCGCCCGAGCTCTTCGTGGCGGTAGGCTTCGATGGGCGAGCCTTTGAGGTCGGAATCGCTGAGCAGGGCCGCCGGCAAACCGTACACCGCGGCATCGAGCTCCACCGGGATTTCGTCCTTGAAGTTGCTGAGTTTCTTCGGGTCAAACGGCACGAGCACGACCGGAAATGCGAGGCCCTTCGCCTTGTGGATGGTCAGGATGCGCACGGCATCTGCTCCGGAGGACACGCGGATGCTGCGCTCGCTCCCCGTGCGGTCCCACACGCCGAGGAACCCCGCAATCCCCGGCTCCCGCATCCGCGCGGCCTCCAGCGCCAAATCCAGCATCCCCTCGCAATACGCCGCGTGGTCCGGATTCCAGCCACACGCCTCGAAGATGTGGCCGATGAGGCCCACGACGGGTTCGGTGGTGCGGTCCTGCAGCTGCAGCCCCGGGGCGACTTGCTTCAGGAGTCCGTCGAGGTCGATGACGGCCTTCGTGCCGTCGGACTGGGTGTGGGCCGCCAGGAGCGCCGCCTCGTTCAGGTCGGGCCGAAGTGCGCAGAGGCACTGCAGGAAGGCCACGGGGTGCCGCGGATCGTGGGGGGCGAGGACGGACCGCAGGAGGGCGATCGCGCCGAGGGGCGCCGGGTGGCGGCCGAGGTGGAGGCTCTCCTCGGTGCGCGGCGTGAAGCCGGCGGCGAGGAGGGCCTGTGCGAGGGTGGCGCTGTCGCGGTTTGTGCGGACCAGCAGGGCCAGTTCGCCGGGAGCGAAACCCGCTGCGAGGTGGTGCTGGATCCGTTCGACGGCCCAGGCGGTGCGGGCTTCGGTGCGGGCGTCTTTCGTGGTGCCGTACGACCGGCTCACGTGGACCGTGCCTTCGAAGGTGTGGACGGGGGTTTGGGTCGCCGCGTCTCCGGCATAAAGCGCGCGAAGGTGCTCGGGCAGCAGGTCGGCGATTGCCTTGAATACGAAGTTGTTGAACTTTACGATGGCGCTGCCGGACCGGTAATTCTCGCCCAACGCATCCGGCGCGTGCTCCCGGATCAAGGCCCCCTCCGCCTCCCGCAGCGCATCTGTCAGCGTTCCGCAGAGCGACGGGAGGGCCATGAGTTGGCGGTAATCGCCGTTGCGCCAGCGGTAGATGGCCTGCTTCGCATCGCCCACCACGAGGCCGCTGCCCCCCGTCGACAGGACGTGGGCCACGAGCTGCACAAGGTTGTGCCACTGCGTGATAGACGTGTCCTGGAACTCGTCGATGAAGATGTGCTGGAACCGGGTCCCGATGCGCTCGAAGATGAAAGGCGCAGGATTTTCGCGTACAATGCTGGAAATCTGCGCGTTGAGTGCCGGAAGGGTGCGGACGTTGCGCTCTTCGCACAAGCGGTCGAGCTCCTCGCGCAAGAGGGCCAAAACCCCGATCAAGCTGATCCGGCGAACGATGGCCTCCTTCAGCCGCAAAACCGCCCCTGCCTCACCGCGGCAATGTGCGTCGTAAAAATCCCAAACCGCCTGCACATCCGGCAAGGCCACCTCTGCCGCCGCGCGGACCGCTGGCTTCGCAGATGCCGGCACAAAGACCCCCGCCTCGAGCTTCGCCACCAACGCATCCGAAGGCGGCTCCCCGAGCCCGCGGATGCGGACCTTCTCCAGCCAACCTAAAACACTCGGGCTACCGAGAAAATACCCCTTCGTCAGGTTCAACCGGCGCACCGCCTCGAGGGCGTGCCGGCTTTTTGCGCGCAACGCACGGTCCACCGTGGAGACCTCTTTGCGCAGGTCGTCGCGGACGCGGGCGAACCGCGCCGGGCCCCATTCCCCGGGGGTGAAGGCTGCGAGGGTCTCTTGCAAATGTTCCCGGTACACCAACCGGCCGAACTTCTCGAGCTGCGGCCGCAACCGCGTATCCCGCTCCTCCTCCGCCTGCATCCGCGCAAACCCCTCCAGCAGTGCCGTCAGCTCCTCATCACCCGGACGTCCTGCCCGGTCGAGCAGCCGCCCCACCGCCTCGGAGATCAGCCGGTCCTCGTCGAGCTCGATCACGAACTCTTGGTCCAACGAAAGCTCACGGGTGAAGCTGCGCACGAGCCGGTTCACGAAGCTGTCGATGGTCATGACGGCAAAGGCCTCGTACCGATGCAGCATCTCGCCCCGCACCTTCACCGCCCGGGCTTCCACCTCCTCGAGCGGCATCCCGAGGTCGCCGGCCAGCAAGACCCCCATGGTGCCACGCCCCTCCGCGACGCGCTCGATTTCTTCGATGATGCGCGTGCGCATTTCGAGGGCAGCCTTGTTTGTGAAGGTGATGGCGAGGATGTGGCGGAAGGCCGCAGCATCGGAGGTGCTCAGGCACGCAGCGAGGTAGGCGCGCACCAGGCGGAAGGTCTTTCCAGAGCCTGCCGACGCACGTATGACATGGAAGCGACCTTTCGTGTGGGCCATGGTGTAAATTTGGGGAAAAGCACCATGCGGAATTCCATCCTCCTCTTGAGCGGAGCGGTCCTCCTCGCCCTGACGGGCTGCGTGGACCCCATCCGTCCTTTCCCCGGCGACCTGCCAGGCACCGTGCGGCTCGACCTGGGACTCTACTGGGACGGCGCGTCCATCGGCCTCGGCGACACGGTGGTGGACCACCTCGGCCACCCGGTCGTGCTGACGAATGTGCAGTACTACCTCAACGGGCTCGAGCTGCGCGATGCGGCCGGCACCTGGCATCCGGTGGGTGACATCCACCTCGTCGACTTCAACCGCGAGGCCCCGACCGTAGTGGAAGCTGTGCCGGCTGGCACGTACACGGCGATGCGCTTCGGCGTGGGCATCCCGAAGGCGCTCAACACCGACATCGACCCGGCATCGTACCCGAACGACCACCCGCTGAGTGTGTTAGGTTCTGCAGGCATGTTTTGGACGTGGTCCACGGGCTACATCTTCCTGAAGTATGAAGGCAAAGCCGCTGCAACCGCCGGCGACCCCATCGAGGAGCCCATCTCCTACCACCTCGGCACGGACCTCAGCTACCGGACCATCACGCTGGAGCTCGCGAATCCATTCTACGTGTATTCCCGCGATGTGACCCCTGTAAACGTCGCTTTCGACGGGGCGCTCCTGCTGAACGGCCCCGCCGGCAGCATCGACGTGCTCACGGATCCGGTGAGCCACAACGCGCCGGGAACAGAGTTGCCGGATCGGCTGCTCGCCCTCCTCGAAGACGCTTTTTACGTGCCATGACGGGCCGCACAAGTTGGGCTGTGTTGGGGACCGTGCTCGTGCTCGCGGGGTGCTCGCGGTGCAAAGATCCGGATCCGTGCGAAGGGTGCCCGGGGGAGCCGACGCCGTACGCGCTGGAGATTCCGCCGTTCTTCCCTCCGATGGACATCCCCGCAGACAACCCGTTGACGGTCGAGGGGGTGGCGCTGGGGCGGTTGCTTTTTTGGGACGTGGACCTGAGCATCGACCGGACTGTCAGCTGCGGCTCCTGCCACCTCCCGGAGCACGGATTTGCAGACCCCAATCCGTACAGTACCGGGGTCAACGGCGGCGTAGGGACGCGGAATGCGATGCCGCTCGTGAACCTGGGGTGGGCGCCGAGCTACTTTTGGGACGGGCGGGCGTTGACGCTCGAGGAGCAGATCCTCGAGCCCGTGCCACACCCGAACGAGATGGCCCTGCCGTGGCCCGACGCCGTGGCCCGCCTGGCCGCAGACCCCGACTACCCCGACCTGTTTGCCCGGGCCTTCGGCGACCGTTCCATCACGTCCGAACGCGTGGCCCAAGCCATCGCGCAGTTCCTGCGGACGATGGTGTCGGCCGATTCGAAATTCGACCGGTGGCGGCGCGGGGAAGCCACGCTGAGCGAGAGCGAGTTCCGGGGCTACGAGATGTTCCTGCGGGAAGGCGGCGATCCGGAAACCACGCCCGGCGGGCAATTCGGCGGGGACTGCTTCCACTGCCATTCCGAGGCCGGCCTGCAGTTCACGGACTACCTGTTCCGCAACAACGGGCTCGACCCGTCGTTCGAGGCCGATGCCGGGCGCGCCGCCGTGACCGGGCTGGCCCTCGACTCGGGCAAGTTCAAGGTGCCCACGCTGCGCAATGCCGCGCTCACCGGGCCGTACATGCACGACGGGCGGTTTGCGACCCTCGAGGAGGTCATCGAGCACTACAACACGGGCGGGGTGCCGTCGTCCACGGTCGATCCGTTCATGAAATACGAGTCGGGCGGGCTGACGCTTTCTGCTGGCCAAAAAGCCGACCTCCTCGCCTTCCTCCACACCCTCACCGACACGGCCTTCGTCCACAGGCCGGAGTTCTCCGACCCGCATTGACGCCGTGTTGCCGGAACAGGAACGCGCGCTCGCCCGGGCAGCAACACACCGCGACGCGCTGAAGGCGGCCTTCCGCAAGCTGCGCGTGCGGCCTCCGCGCGACCTCGACGACCGCTTCCACGCACTCCATACCGAAGTGTTCGGGCGCACGGACTGCCTGACATGCGCGAACTGCTGCCGCACCACAAGCCCCATCTTCCGGGACCGGGACGTCGAGCGCGCCGCACGGCGGCTGCGGATGCGGCCCGCTGCGTTCGAGGCGCAGTACCTCCGCCGCGACGAGGACGGCGACCTCGTGCTGCAGTCCGCGCCGTGCCCCTTCCTCGACCTCGGCGACCACCGGTGCAGCATCTACGAAGACCGGCCCGCCGCCTGCCGTGAGTACCCCCACACGGACCGCAAACACATGGCCGGAATCTTGCCGCTCACCGAGCGCAATGCCCATGTGTGTCCGGCAGTTGCAGAGATGGCCCTGCGCATCGCCGGCGTAACCTAAGGCCCGCCCCGTCCGTAAGGCAGGGCATGATGCGTACCCTCCTCTCTGTTCGGATGGCCACCGCGGCGCTGCTCGCCCTGCTGGCCTCGTTCACGGAATCTGCGGCCCAATGTCCGACCGTCCTCGGTCCATCGGGCGCCGTGTCCAGCAACCCCACGTGGTCCGAATGCACCGGAAACGGGGGCATGCTCTATGTCCACGCCGGTTCCCCCTGGTCGAATGTGACGGTGGACTGGGGCGACGGTTCGGCTGTGGAGTCCTATGCTGCGTGGAGCCCGGCCACCGGTCCCCTCCAGCACACGTACCCCGCCGGAAATGCCCTGTACAACCTGCGGTTCATGCAGGGGTCGTGCACGGTGGAAGGGACGCACATCGTCGAGCAGCCGACGAATGCTTCGATCCAAATCCCCTTCGGCGGCGTCACCCAAGCCTGCGCTCCGGCCACCCTCGAGTTCCACAACAGCTCGACCCAGGTCAGCCAGACGACCCAGTTCACCTGGGACTTCGGCGACGGCTCTCCGGTGGTCACCTACGACCACACGAACAGCGGCCAAACCATCTCCCACACCTTCGCTTCCGGCACCGTCGATTGCGCCACCACGGTGACGCTGTACGCGTTGAACCACTGCAACGCGAAGCAGGGAGGACCGAGCCAGGCGGAGTTCAACCCGATCATGATTTGGGACAAAGACGAGGCCTCCATCGATGCCTCTGCCTCGCTACTTTGCTGGCCGAACACCGAAGTCACCCTCACGAACGCGACGGTCCGCAACTGCCTCGCCCAAGGGAACGGCGGCCAGCGGTTTGAATACTGGAACTTCGGCGACCTCGACCAAAACGGCGCCGACGACATCATCAACTGGACCGCCACCCCGCCGAACGGCTCGTCGCACACGGTCACCTTGCCGGGCATCGGATCCTTCCCCATCATGATGATCGACAGCAGCCAATGCGGTTTGGACACCGCGTACCGCGTGCTGAACGTCCTCAACGGTCCTGTGAGCTATTTGACGGCGAACACGCAGATGCTCTGCGAAGACCTTCCGGTACAGTTCACCCAGCATGCCGCGGGCGCCCTGTACAAGTGGAACTTCGGAACGGGCAACACCTTTATGTCCACCTTGACCGGCAACGTGAGCTTTACGTTCATGAACCCCGGAACCTACACCGTGCGCAGCGTGGTACTTGCGGGGCTCGGTGCCTCGGCCTGCTCCGATACGAGCACCATCGTCATCACGGTGTTGCCGCGGCCCACGGCGAGCATCCAGCTCTCCACGCCGTCTGCGTGCGGCTCTGCAGTGGTTTCCGTGACGGCGGTGAGCCCGGACGGAGCGAACTACGCATGGGGATTTGGGCCGGCGCCCTACGTGGCGTCCGGCCAAACGGTCAACGGCATCAACTACACGACGCCCGGCACGCACACCATCTCCCTCGTCGTGACCGGCACGAACGGCTGCACCACCACGAAAACGAGCCAACTCGTCATCCATCCCCGACCCGCTGCAGACTTCGGCTACGGTCCGGTCTGCGCAGGCGCTGAAACGGAATTCACCGACCTGTCCGTAGCGCCGACCGGCCAGCAGATCACTTCGTGGAACTGGAACTTCGGCACGACGCAGAGCTTCTCGCAGCACCCGGAAAACACGTTCATCGGCACCGGCCAGGTCCCCGTTTCGCTGACCGTCGGAACAGCTCTGTGCTCCGGCACCGTCACGAAGTTCTTGACGGTCCACCCGAAGCCCACGGTGACGGTGACAGCCAGCGAACTCAACGGATGCGCCCCGCTCACCACCACCCTCAACATCGGCGGTAGCCCGCTGCAGTCCGTCGCGTGGAACTTCGGCGACGGCACGTCTACCCCGGCACTCAACGCATCCGAAGCAGGCACGGTCTCCCACCTGTTCGAAGGAAGCCCCACGGCACAGGTGATCTACACGGTCACCGCATCCGGCACCGATGTGAACGGGTGCTCTTCCACCACGAATACCCCGGTGACGGTCAAACCTTCCCCGGTAGCTTCCTTCACGACCGCCGCCACCTCGGGCTGTGCCCCGTTGCCGGTCGGACTGACGAATGCCTCCGTCGGGGCGAATAGCTATGCCTGGAACTTTGGAGATGGCACCACAAGCAATGCCACCACACCGCAACTGACCTACTCGAACACGACGGGTTTCCTGCAGTACCGCACCCTGCAGCTCATCGCCTACGCAACGAACGGCTGCCACGACACCACGGCCACATCGGTCAGCGTGTTCCCGGAGCCCGACTTCACGTTCAGCTTGCCCGACGGCGGCGTGTGCTCTCCTCTTGAGCTCACCATGCCTCCGATCTTCAGCGCCGCCTCGTTCCACTGGAATTTCGGCGACGGCACGACCGCTACCGAGGAACAACCCGTCCACAGCTGGACGAACTCGGGGTACGGAGCGCTTCAACGCACCGTCACCTTCAGCGGCGTCTCGGCCTTCGGATGCGTGGATGCCCATTCGGAAACGGTCACGATCCTGCCCCAGCCCACGGCCCACTTCAACGCAGTGGCTTCGGGCACGTGTTCACCTGTGGACGTCACCTTGACCGATGCCAGCACGCACGCCGATGCGATTTCGTGGGTCTTCAGCGATGGGGCGACCGCGAGCGGTACGACGGCCACGCACACCTTCGAGGCAAACGGCGCACTGCCTGAAACCATCGGCGTAACCGCCATTGTTTCCCACCACCTCGGCTGCACGGCAGAGCGCTCGTGGACGGCGACGGTTGCGCCGCAGCCGGAGTACGACTTCACCCTCGACAACGCGAACGGCTGCTCGCCTGTAGCGCTGATGCTCCCGGAAATCCAAGGCGCCTCCGGTGGGGTTTGGAACTTCGGCGACGGCACGGTCAGTTCCGAGGCGACGCCCACCCACACGTGGACCAATGCGACCGGAGAACTGGTGAGCTACATGGTGACCTTCAGCGGAACGTCAGAATTCGGCTGCGTGGGCACCGGGCACCAGCAGGTCTTTGTCAAGCCGCAACCTGAAGCCGCCTTCACGCTCGGCGCGTTGACGGGATGCGAGCCGCTCGCTCCTTCCGTGACGCACAACAGCCTCCTCGCTGATGCCTGCTCGTGGCTCTTCATGCCGGCAGCCGGCTCCGGCCTCTCGCCGCTGGCGGCGGGGACGACCGCAAACGGGATGCCACAGGTGAGCCTCGGTGCAGGGGCGGGACCCACGGCCTGGACGATCACGCTGACGGCTGCCGACACCCACGGATGTACGGACGAGCAGACGGCTGTGGTGACGGTTTGGCCCGAGGCCGACTTCGACTTTTCGGTGCCGCAGACGGCCGTTTGCTCCCCGCTGACGTGGGAAGGCACGCCGCTCGCAGGGGCCTCGGGAACCTGGAACTTCGGCGACGGCACCACGGGCAATGCCCCGGTGCACACGTGGACGAACACGACCGGCAACCTCGAGACGTTCACCGTTTCCTTCACGGGAACCACGGCATTCGGCTGCCCCGGCTCGCATTCTGCCACCGTGCAAGTGCGCCCGCAACCCAGCCTGGACGTAGCCGCTTCGACGCTTGAAGGCTGCGGCCCCCTCGCGGTCAACTTCATCCCGACGGCGTCCCTGGCGGACGGCCTCGACTGGAACTTCGGCGACGGCACGACCGCCACCACGAACGGCGGCGCCTTAGAGCACACCTTCGAACCGGCGCTGGGCCCGGTGGCCCGGACGGTCACGGTGACGGCATGGGATGCGCTGGGTTGCAGCGATTCCGAGACGCGCGAGGTGCTCGTGTATCCGGTTCCGAATTTCTCCTTTGAACTGCCGGAAGAAGCCGCGTGCTCGCCGGTGGAACTGCAACTCCCTGCCATTCCCGCAGCCGCGGTCGGTCACTGGGAGTTCGGAGATGGCGCTGAAGGGGCGGGCTCGACGACGACCCACACGTGGGAAGCCACGTCCGGCGGTTCAGAAACCTTCCAAGTGACCTTCAGCGGCACGTCGTACTTCGGATGTGCAGGATCCCACACGGCGGAATTGCATGTGCTTCCCCAGCCTGTGCTGGCCATCACCCCGTCGACCGAAGCCGGTTGTGGACCGCTCGAAGTGTACTTCGGAACCCAATCGGATTTCGTGGACGGCATCACCTGGACCTTCAGCGACGGCACTGCGGAAACTTCAGGAAGCGAAGACGGCGTGTTGCACACGTTCGAAGCGGGCAACGGACAGACGACCTACACGGCGACGGCGACGGCTTGGCATGCGCTGGGCTGTGAGACGGAGGCCACCGTCGAAGTGACGGTGTTCCCTGCGCCGGAATTCACCTTCGACGTGCCGCAAGAAGCGGTCTGCTCGCCGCTCGTCTTCGAACTGCCCACCGTGGCGGGTGCCGTCGACGGCGTGTGGACGGTGTCGAACGAATGGACGTCGGAAAATCCGACCGAAGATGTGGTTTGGGCGAACACCACCGGCGAGCTCGAGGCGGTCGTCATCTCCTTCTCGGGAACGGACGCCCTCGGATGCACCGGTCGGACCGACGCGGAAGTGTGGGTGCGTCCGCAACCGGAGGCGGCGTTTTCTGCGGACCAAACCGCCGGCTGCAGCCCCCTCACGGTCTTCTTCACGAACACTTCAACCGATGCGGATGCCTACACGTGGATCTTCGGCAACGGGCAGGTCTTCCCGGAAACCGATCCGCACTACACCTTCACGGCCGGTACCACCCCGGTGATCCGGACGGTCACGCTGGTAGCAACCGACGAACTCGGCTGCACGGACGAAGCCACACTCAACATCACCGTCCGGCCCGCTGCCGAGGCAAACTTCACCGGCACGCTGGAAGGCTGCTCGCCGTTCACCACGACCCTGACCGCGGACGCAGCAGGGGCGACGGAGTGGGTTTGGAACCTGGCGAGCGGCGCATCTGTAGAGGGCGCATCGTTCGACCTGCTGCTCGCCGCCAACGGCGAAGAAGAGGTGGTGTCTGGAACCCTCGAGGCCACAAATGCCTTCGGATGCACGGACGAAGTGCCGTTCGAAGTCGTGGCGCTGCCGGCACCGGTGGCGGGGCTGGGCCTCGACCTCACACAGGCCTGCGCTGGCACGCCGGTGGACTTGCACAACGCTGCAGAAGGCACGGTCACGGTGAGCTTCAGCGACGGGACCCCCAGCTGGATTCCGGCTGGACCGGGCCATCAGGTAGTCAGCTTCACAACGGGCGATGCACCGACAACGGTGACGATTGCGCAGCATGTGGTCAACGGCTTCGGCTGTGCCGACAGCATCGCGGTGGAGCACACGGTGCTGCCCGCAGTCCAAGCCGGCATCGAAGTGCCCGAGCCGTCCTGCTCGCCGCTCGTGGCGACCCTGGGCAATGCGACGAACGGCACGGCAGACTTTGCATGGACCTTCGGCGACGGAACGACGTCCGCTGCGGCAGAACCGGCGGTGGTCTTCACGGCTGCCGGAGCGAGCGACGAGGCCATCGCGGTAGAGCTTGTGGCGACGAACGCCTACGGGTGCAGCGATGTGGCGACGGCCGAGGTGCTCGTTTGGGGCCGCCCAGAGGCCGTGCCGGTCATAGACGAAACGACGGGCTGCTATCCGCTCGAAGTGACGTTCAGCAATCACAGCGCCGGGGCGGCTGAAAACACGTGGGCCTTCGGCGACGGCACCACCAGCAACAGCACGGATCCTTCCATCACGCACGTCTACTTCAACCCATCGGCGAACCCCGTCGTGTACACGGCCACCCTGACGGTGACCACGGAGCACGGCTGCACGGATTCGGACGCACTTGCCATCGAAGTTTCGCCGGTGATTGAAGCGGAATTTGACGCCCCTGCGCCCGGCTGCTCGCCGCTGACCGCCGCCTTCATCAACCAGTCCGAAGGCGCTGTGAGCTTCGAATGGACCTTCGGCGACGGCACGACTTCGACCGAGCCGCACCCCGTCCACACCTTCACGAACCTCTCGACCGGCATCGCGACCTACCCCGTCCAACTCGTAGCTACCTCGGCTTCAGGATGTTCGGACACGTTGCTGGTGGGAGTCGACGTCAACCCGGTGCCGTTTGCCCAGTTCAGCGTCGGCCCCTACATCCAAACGTGGCCGAACGGCACCGTGGACCTGAACAACCTCTCCCAAGCCTCTGGAGGCGCGGTGACCACGTGGTTCTTCGGCGACGGCACGACCTCCACGGCTACGCAGCCGGGCACCCACAGCTTCCCGACGTGGGGCACCTTCAGCATCACGCTCGACATCGACGCCGGGGCGTGCGGCGACGCAGCCACACAGGTCGTGTCGATCCTGCCCCCGGTGCCGACTGCGGCCTTCACGGGCGGCGGCGAGGGCTGTGCCCCGCTGTCGGTGGCGTTTGACAACGAAAGCACCTTCGCGACGGGCTACCTCTGGGACTTCGGCGACGGCGCCATGACGACGGAATCCAGCCCCGTCCACATCTACGAGACCCCGGGCGTGTACAACGTGCGGCTCATCGCGCTCGGCCATTCGGGCGACGAAGCGGAAGTGATCCAGTACGCGACCGTCGAGGTGTTTCCCACGCCCGCCGCGGCCTTCACCTTCACGCCGGACCACGTCATCGCCCCGAGTGAGCCGGTCATCTTCCTGAACCTCAGCACCGATGCCACCTCATTCGCGTGGAACTTCGGCGACGGGCACGGCAGCAACGTCGAGCATCCGACGCACCTCTACCGCGAACCGGGCACCTACACCGTGCAGCTCACCGTGTCGAACGACCTCGGCTGCAGCTCGACCCTGGTTCACCGCGACGCCGTCTTCGCCACGACCGGCGGGTACATGACGTTCCCGACGGCCTTCACGCCGGACCCCACGGACCGCGGCGACGGCTCCTACCAGCTCGATGACCTCGACAACGACGTCTTCCACCCGCAACACGCCGGGATTGTGGAGTACGAGCTGATGGTGTTCAACAAGTGGGGCGAAATGCTCTTCCTGTCCCGCAATCCGATGATCGGATGGAACGGCTACACCGAGCAAGGGCTCGTGCGCCAAGACGTCTACGTGTACAAGGCCACCGCCACCTACAACGACGGCCGCATCGAGCAGGCCTCGGGCGATGTGATGGTCATCCTCAAATAATCTGAACCGACACTCCCGATGAAATCTTTCTTCCTCGCAGCCGTGTGGTCCCTCGGGGTCGGCTCGGCCCTGCTCGCGCAGGACATGCGTTTCACGCAGTACAACGCGATCCCGATGTCGCTGAATCCCGCGTATGCCGGGGCTTCCGACCAGTCGCGCCTGATCACCGCCTACCGCAACCAGTGGTCGGCCCTGCCGCAGGCGTACACCGGGTGGCACGTGGCGCACGATTGGTACCAGCGGGACATCCGTTCCGGGTTTGGGATTCTCATTTCGAATGAGTTAGCCGGCTCTGGGGCACTCCGCAACGCGCGGGCGGCCTTCCAGTACGCCTACGAGATTCCCCTCGGCGGCGGGCGGCGGATTCGGCCGGCTTTGCAGGCCGCGGTCGGCAACCGGTCCATCGACATGTCGCGCCTGACCTTCTCGGACCAACTCGTGCGCGGCGGCGCGGCCACCAGCATCGAAGCACCGCCGAGCGCGGCCCAAACGTACATCGACCTCGGCACCGGCTTCGTCTACTTCGGCAAGCGCAGCTGGGTGGGTTTCTCCGCGGACCACGTCAACCGGCCCGATGAGAGCTTGAACGCCAGCTACTTCGACCCCATGGGCATCCGCACCTCCACCTCCGGCGGCTTCCGGATGAAGGTGGGCGACCCGATCCGCCGCCGCAACCGGTCGGACGTGGTCTTCGCGTTCAACTACATCACGCAGGAGCAGTTCAACCAAATGGACCTCGGGCTCTACTACGACACGCGTCCGCTGAGCGTGGGCGTTTGGTACCGCGGGCTGCCCTTCGGCCATTCGGTGGAAGGCTCGACCGACGTCGACGCGCTCAGCGTCATCTTCGGCTACGGCAAAGACGCATGGCGGGTGGGCTACAGCTACGACTTCACGGTGAGCCCCTTGGGGTTAAACACCACCGGCGGAAGCCACGAAATCGTGCTGAAGTATGCCTGGAACCGGGTGCAGCGCGGCAAGCCGACGCCCCCGCGTTACTTCCCCTGCGCGGAGTTCTGAGGCGCGGCGGCCGAGAGGCCGATTTGGTTCACCTCCGGCTCGAGGTCTACGCCGAACCGCTCCCGGACGGACGCCCGGATGTCGCTGGCAAGCTGCCAAATGTCGGCACCGGTCGCCCCGCCACGGTGCACGAGGACCAGTGCTTGGCGGTCGTGCACCCCGTGGGTGCCGCGGTCGTGGCCCTTCCAGCCCGCCTGCTCGATGAGCCAGCCGGCTGCCACCTTGACGGTGCCGTCCGCGGCAGGCCAATGCGGTACCTCGGGATGCGCGGCCTGCAACGGGGCGAATGCCACGGGTGAGAGGACGGGGTTTTTGAAGAAACTGCCTGCGTTGCCGAGGACGGCGGGGTCGGGAAGTTTGGACCGGCGGATCCGGATGACGGCCGCAGCTACATCGCCGGGACGCGGTGCCTCGACGCCCGCGAGCTCGCGCGCAATGTCCCCGTAGCCGGTGCGCACCTCGACCGATCTTCTCAAGTGAAATCCCACGCGCACAATGACATAGCGGTCGCGTCCTGCTTGCTTGAACAGGCTCTCGCGGTATCCGAACGCGCATTCCTCCGGCGTGAAGCGCTGCAACGCCCCGTCGCGGCGGTCGATGGCCTCCACCCACGCGATGACCTCGCGGACCTCCGCGCCGTACGCCCCGATGTTCTGCATGGGCGCCGCCCCCACGCTGCCGGGGATGAGGGCCAAATTCTCGACGCCGCCCCACCCCGCCTCCGTCGCCTGCACCACGAACCCGTGCCACGGCTCGCCGGCACCCACCGCCACCTCGACGCGGTCCCCGTCGTCCGCGAGCACAGCCGTTCCCCCGATGCGGTTCAGCACCACAAGCCCCTCCACATCCCGGTGGAACAGCACATTCGAGCCGCCCCCGAGCACCAGCACTGGCAAGGCGCACTCCGCCGCCCACTGCAGCGCCGCACGCACTTCACCGTCGGTCCGCACCTCCACGGCAAATTCCGCACGCGCCGGCACGCCGAAGGTGTGAAGCCCGGACAGATCTACGTCGGCCGTCGGTTCGCATCGGGCGACACCCGGCTGCATGCCCGGCAGTATCCCGTCGCCAGCGACCTTTCCACGGGCCACCTGCAGGACGACCTCTTCCTCGGTGCATGTGGTGTACCGCCCCTCTTCGCAGGCCAGCAAATCCCGAATCAGCAACTGCTCGGGGTACTCGCGGGCCACCACATCGGTACGCCACCACCCGTCGGAACGGGGGCGCCATTCGATGAGCCGCTTCGGGCCTTCTACAGCGTAGCAGATGCCGGGGCCGGGCAGGAGGCGGAATTGGGGGAAAGTGGTTTCAGACACGGGGCGAAGTTCGGAAGTGGGCTGTAAATTTGGGGGAATGGAGGAGGAACGCGCGGAAGTTGCCCGCTGGGCAGCAGAAGTTCACGGTGCACGGGCATTCGATCCCGACGCGTGGAACGACTACGGCGTGGCCCTGTTCCACGCAGGTGCGAAGCAGGAGGCCCTTGCGGCGCTGGACCGCGCGCTGGAATTGCAGCCGGGCTACGGCTACCGGTTCGCGGCGCGGGCGTGGATGCGGCAGGCGCTCAAGGACTTCGACGGGGCCCGGGCCGACTACGCCCACGCCATCGCGCTGGACCCGGACGACGCGATTTCGCTGAACAATCTGGGCCTGCTCGAAGAACAGGCCGGCTTCTTCCACCAAGCCCGCGAGCGGTTCGCGGCGGCCGACGCGCTGTCCAGCCTGCTCGAGGAAACGGGAATCCCCACAGAACCGCAGGCGCCGATTGCGGCGGAGGAGGGCACGGGGTCGGTTTGGGGCTGGATGCGCCACGCCGTGTTCACCGCGGAAGGCCGGAGCGAATTCGCAGCGTTCGTCCGCTCGGGGCTTACCTTCCGGCGCTGATGGCGCACACCCCCCTGCCCGGTGATTTCCTGTACCGCGTGGCGGAAGCCGTGCATGCGGGAGGCGCGCCGCGGACTTCTGTGGTCGTGTTGCCCAGCAGCCGGGCCATCGGTCGGTTTCGCAAAGCCTATGCAGCCATCGCCGGGCCGGGCTCGTGGATGCCGCGTTTGACGACGATGCAGGGTGTCCTGAGCGATGCCGCAGAAACGCTTCCGATGGATCCCATCGAGGCGTTGGGCGACCTGTTCGAGGTCTGGAAGGAGCTCGGCTTCGCAGCACAGTCGGCCTTTCTGCCGTTTGCACGCTGGGCGGAGACGGCCTTGCGCGACTTCAATGCCATCGACCACCACCTGCTGGATGCGCGCAATGTGCTGCGCAACTTGTGTGATATCAAGGAGATTGAGGCCTGGAGCTTTGCGGATCCTTCCGGGCTGACGCCCGTCCAAACCGAAGCCCTCGCCCAATGGCAGCTCTTGCTGCCCCTCTACGAAGCCACCCGCGCCCGCTACGACGAAACCCGTTGCGGTCCCGCTGGCTATACGGCGCGCCGGGCAGCCGAGCGCGGCACCGTGGACGGCTTCGACCGCCTCCACGTCGCGGGCCTCGGAGCGCTGACCCCCGCAGAACACGCCTACCTCGCCCGGGTCGATGCCGCCGGACGGCTCACGATGCACTGGGACGCCGACCGCAGCTACGTCGACCGCCAACCCATCGAAGCGGGCCGCGAACTCCGGCGCTGGATGCACCCTGCCGACGTGGCCGCCCTCCCCGAGCGGCTCGCCACCCAGCCCCCCCGCATCGTTTCGGCCGCGTGCAGCAGCCGGCTCTACGCCGCCACCTACGTCCGCGCCACCCTCGACGCGCTCCCTCCCGAAGACCGCGAACGCACCGCCCTCGTGCTGCCCGACGGCGCCGCCCTCCCGGTGGTGCTGACCTGCCTCGGCGGGTCCGACACCGGCGGCCCCCGACTTCTCAACGTCACGATGGGACTCGCTCTGGCCGAGACGCCCGTGCGCGACTTCCTCGACCTCGCCCTGAGGATGGCCTTCCGCAGCCGCAGCGGGTGGTACCACGCGGACCTCCGCGATTTCCTGGGCCACGCGGTGGTACGCGCCGTGCCGCCCGTTCCGGAGTTTGAACGAGACGCCACACGGGTCCTCGAGGCGATGGCGCAGGGGCACTGGGCCTGGGTGGGGAAGGGGGAGCTGGAGCGGTTTTCGGAAGGACCGGTGGCGGCGGTGTGTGCCGAGCTTGCCTTGCTGCGCACCGGCGGCGGACCGGAGTGGGCGGAGGCGCTGCGCGGCTGGTTGTCGACGTGGAGAGCGCGGTGCGGTCGAGAGGATGTGGATCCACGGGTAAGGGCGGGGATGGAGGCGGCCGCGCGGGCGGTGGAGGTGGCCGTACGGTTCGTGCAGCGCACCCCGGACCTGTGTCCGCGGGCGGAGGATGTGCGGGACGTGGTGGCGACCGTGCTTGCACCGGCACGGATCGATTTGCTGGGGGAGCCCGACGAGGGGCTGCAGGTGATGGGGTTGATTGAGACGCGGGCGCTGGATTTTGACCGCGTATTCGTACTGGATTGCAACGAAGGGACTTTGCCGAAGACTGCGCCGGACGAGAGTTTTATTCCGGCCGACCTGCGGGTGGCCCACGAATTGCCGATGCGCCACGAGCGCGAGGCGGCCTTTGCATATTCGCTGTACCGGCTGCTCCATAGCGCTCGCGAGGTGCACCTGCTGCATGTATCGGAACTCGATGCCGCGGAACCCAGCCGGTACCTCGAACAGCTGAAGCGCTCGTTCCGGCCGGGAGGTGAGGCACTTGAAATCGAGCGGGTGGCCGTAGCGCCGCCGTTGCCCGGGCCGCGGCCGGAGATCCCGCCGCTGGTTTGGGACGATGAACTGCGGGGCCGGTTGCGGGTTTGGGCAGCGCAGGGCGCCAGCCCGTCCGCGCTGAATACCCTCTTCACGTGTGAGCGGAACTTCCTTTATTCCTATCTGTTCCGGCTGCGCGAACCGCGCGAACTGGAAGAACAAATGGCGGCCAGCACCTTCGGTTCGATCGTGCACCACGTGCTCGAACACGGGCTGCACGATGCGCGCGGGCGGGTCGTAACCCGCGCCGACCTCCAGAGCATCCTCGACCGGCTGCCAGCGTTGCTGCGGGCCGCGGCCATCAAGGAGTTCAACGAGGCCTTCACCGAGTCGGGGGAGAACTTCTTAAGCCTCGTACTCGCGGAAGCCACCGTGCGCAAACTCGTCCAGCAGGAGATGCTCGAAATCGACGAAGGGGCCGTGCGGACACTCGAAAGCTTGGAATCCGAAATCCACCGGACCTTCGAAGGGCCTGCCGCCCTCGGTCCGCTGAAGCTGCGGGGAAAGGCCGACCGCATCGAGCGCGAAGGGGGCCTGCTCCGCATCGTCGATTACAAGACCGGCAAGGTGGAACAGCGGGAGGTGGACCTGAAGGCCGGCTGGCAGGAGACGTTGTTCGAAGGGAAGAAGTCAAAAGCTGTGCAGCTCCTCGCCTACTGTGCGATGTCGGAGGAGAGTCCAGTACAGGCGGCCATCCGGTCCGGCCGGGCCGCGCGGTCCGGGTTGTTGCAGTTGCGCGTCGAAAAGAACGCACTGATCGAAGCCGGTCATGTGCGGGAATTCATCGATCTCCTCGGTACCGCACTCACCGAGCGGCTCGGCGAAGGGCGCACAGCAGCCCACGCGCACGACGCGAAGTATTGCCCCTATTGCGTAGAACTCAATCCCGAACCGGAATGGGGGTAATCGCTCGGCAATCCCTCCGCGCCGCCATCGCCATCGGTGCGGGCATGGCCCTCGGGGCCGTCAACACGCTGTACGTCCTGCCCCGGGCCTTCGAGGGGCACGAGGACCTCTGGGGGCTCGTGCGGGTGCTCATCTCGTGGGGGGCCATTGCCTCCCAAATTCTCACCCTGGGCATCCCATCCGCGATGCTCCGTTTCCTCCCGCGCTACAGCGACGACGAGCGGTCGCAAGTGTTTACTACGATGCTACTGTTCCCCGCAGCCGCGTTGGCAGTGACCGGGCTTGTGATGGCCATCGGTGGGGAGGCGGCTGTGGCCCGATGGGGCGGGGACGATGCCGATGTGGTGCACGGCCGGTTGGGGTACCTCTACGTGATCATCGTGGTGTTCGCCGTTGCAGCCGTGGCCCGGGCTACGGTGATTTCACGCCTGAAATCGACGGTAGTCAACGTGATGGAGGAACCTTGGTTGAAAGGGTCGTACCTCGCGCTGGCGCTGGCCTTCGGAGCGGGGTTGCTCGGCTTCGATGCGTTTCTGCTGGCCTATGTGGGCACCTATGTCGTGTATGCGGGCGTCATCGCCGCACAGGCATGGGCGAACCGCATTCGGCTCAAGTTGCCACTTAAAACCGGCGAAATCCGGAATTTCCTCGGGTACAGCGGCTTCAATTTGTTGACCATCGGCTCCGCCGTCATTGCCCAAAACCTGGACTACGTCATGGTGGGCTCCTACCTCGGCCTGGCCGAAGTCCCGAAGTACTCCCTCGCAGCCTTTGTCGGGTACGTGGTGGCGCTGCCCAGCCGAGCCGCCAGCGGCATCCTCAGCGGGGTCTCAGCGGATCGCATGGCGAAGGAAGGCCCGGAGGGGATGCGGACGCTGTGCCGCCAAGCCACCCGTGTCAAGTTTTCGCTGGCACTGGCGGTGTTTGTGGCCATTTGGGCCGGGTATCCGGCCTTCGAGCAGCTGCTGCCCCCAGCCTACCACGGGCTCGAACCCGTGTTCATCGCCATCGGGCTGCAACAGGTGGTGCTCGCCGCAGGCGGCACGGTCGGCGCCACCATCGGGTTCGGCCCCCACTACCGCAAGGGCCTGCCCATCCAGGTCGGGCTGCTCGTCATGACGGTCCTGACGAACCACGTGTGCATGCAGACCTTCGGGTGGGGGCTCGCCGGCGCCGCCGTGGCCACGCTGTTCACCGCCGTGTGGAACTTCGGCTGGTACACCCTCCTGCTGTGGCGCCTCCACCGCATCCACCCGTTCAGCTGGGACCTGCTGAAGGTCGCCGCCGTGAGCAGCGTATGTGCGGTGGTCTTCCGGACGGTTCTACTCCCGGAAATGCCGCACTGGCTGGAAGCCGGGGGGCGCGGGGCGCTCGCGGGTGGCGCGGCACTGGCCGGTGGGCTTGCGCTCGGCGCCATTCCCGAATTGCGCGACGCCATCCGCCGCACCATCGGGCGGTAAGGCGTTACTTGACCCGGACCCAGGTTTGGGTGCGGTAGACGAAGTAGAAGTAGCCGCGGACCTTGAGTTCGTTCGGCTTCGCCGGGTCGATCCACATCTCGCAGTCGTAGATCTTGCCGTTCTTCGGGTCGCAGATCGTGCCGTCTTCCCATTCGGCCTTGCTGCCCTGCTGGACCATGCCGCGCACGATTTCCATGCCGAGGGCCAGCTGGTTTTTGCGGTCGTCCGTGCAGGCCGTGCAGCGGGGGTTTTGGTCCTCGTTCGGCAGGCGGAACAGCTCCACCACCTTGCCGTAGTACTTGCCGCCGCGCTTCGTGATTTCCACGATGCTCTTCACCCGGCCCGTCTCGTCGTCGATGGTTTTCCACCGTCCTTCGATCCGCGGGAGGGAGGTTTGGGCCGCCGCCGGGGCAGCCACAACGACCAGCGCCCACCCGAGGCAAGCGGCGGCCAAAAATGAAAGCGTCAAAGGTCGCATGGGACGAATTTACGCAGGATCCGCGGCCGGCAACACCTCCCCTTCCCCGGTTTGCGCCCGGTGGATGGCCGCATCGAGCTCGAAGCCGAGGAGCAGCACGGTGCTGTTCGAGTTCACCCAAATCAGCGTCACCAGCAACGTTCCCAGCGATCCATACAGCTTGTTGTAGCTCGCGAAATGCCCCACAAACCAGGAAAATCCGACGGTCAAAAGGACGATTGCGACCGTCGCCACCGTCGCGCCTGTCGAACTCCACCGCCACCTCCCACGGTCCCGGTGGCCGACGTTGTACAGCAAGGTCACTGCGCCGTGCACCATCGCCACGGCGAGGGTCCAACGCGCCACCTCGAGCCACGGCACGACGTCTCCGCGCAACCACCTCTTCCCGTGCGCCCAATCGATGACATCCCCCGCTACGCCCAGCAGCAACACGGCCGACAGGAACAATACGGTCAGCAGCACGAGCAACCCCACAGAAACCACACGGAACACCATCGGATGTGGCCGGTCGCGCACGTGGATGCTCTCCCCGAACCCCCGCAACACGGCATTCACGCTCCCAGACGCATAAAACAGCAACAGCACAAAACCCACGGACAGCAGCGTCCCTTGCCGCTGAGCCATGAAGTCATCCACGGTCAGCTCCAGCAACGAAACCGCCTCCGCAGGCAGCACGAGTGCCAGCCCTTCGAGGATGTCCACCGTCTCCAACGGCGTAAACGGAACGAGGCTGACCACCAGGATCATCGCGGGAAAAAACGCGAGGAACAGCCGGAAGCTGATGGCCGCCGCCCGCGTCGCCACCGCCCCGTCGATCAACCCGATCCCGAAGAACCGCAGCACCGTGTACGCATCCACGCCCTCCGGACCCCACGGCTTCACCCGCCGCAACCCCGCGCGCACCTGCTGAAATGCAGCACTGCGCACGAGCCTCCGGATCAGCGGCCCATCCGGCAACCCCGGCGTCCGGTTCCCGCTGGAGGTCATCGCCGCACGTGCTTCATGCTCAAATCCAGCCCCGGCACGCTGTGCGTCAGCCACCCCATCGAGATGAAATCCACCCCGCTCTCCGCGTACGCCACCGCCCGCTCCGGGTCGATGCCTCCCGACGCCTCAAACACCTCGCCCGGCGCGCGCTCAGCCACTACCGGCTGGATTTCTTCCGGCGTCCAGTTGTCCAGCAAAAACCGGTGAATGCGCAGCCCCCCTGCGGCCGACGCCCGGACTTCGTCGAGCTCGGCCCGGTCGCGCACCTCTACCACCACCGGCACCTGCGGGCTCGACGGCTGAGCCAGGAACCGCTGCACCCCTGCGAGGGCCGCGGTCATGCTTCCCGCAAAATCCACGTGGTTGTCCTTGATGAGGATCATGTCGTACAGCCCCATCCGGTGGTTCACCCCGCCTCCCACCGCAACGGCATATTTCTCAAACGCACGCAGGCCCGGTGTCGTCTTTCGCGTGTCGAGCACTTTGCAGGGCGTGTGGGCGATGCGCTGGGCGACCTCCGCTGTTCGGGTGGCGATGCCGCACATCCGCTGCAAGAAATTCAATGCCACCCGCTCCCCGCCGAGCACCGCCCGCGCCGGACCCTCTACGTCCACAAGCGCCATGCCCTTCGTAAACCATTCGCCTTCCTCTACGCGCGGCACGCACCGCACCGCCGCATCCACGTGTCCGTACACACGCACCGCCACTTCGCCGCCGGCGAACACCCCGTCTTCCTTCGCGAACACCGCTGCCGTCCGCACCGCGTCCGCAGGAACCGCCGCCGCGCTGGTGACGTCCCCGGGGCCGAAGTCCTCTTCGAGCGCAAACCGGATGAGCCGGTCCATGTCCGCTGTGATCATGGCCCGAAGATAACCCCGGAGCCGGGCTACCTTCGCCGCCCATGCAGCACACCCTCCTCGCCGTGGGCACTACCCGGGAAGCTTGGCTTCGGACCGGTACCGCAGAGTATATCGCTCGGCTTCAGCATTACACCCGTTTTGCCTACGTTGAAACGCCGGACTTCAAACTCCGCGGGGGCAAGCCCGACCCGGAAACGGTCAAAGCAGGAGAAGCCGCCCTCATTGAGAAAGCTCTTACTGGCGTGGATTGGCTGATATTATTGGATGAACGGGGTACATCGATGGACTCGCCCGGGCTTGCACGCCACATCGCTGCGCTGCAGCAGCGCAGTCTGAAGCACGTGTGCTGGGCCATCGGCGGTCCGTACGGATTTCATGAACGCATCCGCGCCCGGGCGCACGGCACGCTGAGCCTGGGCCCACTCACGTTTTCACACCAAATGGTTCGTCCCTTCGCCGTCGAACAGCTCTACAGGGCCCATACCATTTTAGCCGGCGAGCCCTACCACCACGCGTAAAGGGGGAGCGGTTACTCTGCGAGCACGGTCACCTGACCGCCGAGCACCTCGACGGTGCCGCCTTGCACGGCAAACCGTTGCTCTTCGCGCTCGATCCGCACCGTCACCTCCCCTGCCTTCAGTGTCGTGATGAGCGGAGCGTGGCCTGCGAGCACACCGAGGCTACCGTCTACCCCGGGCAAGCCGACGTAGGTGGCTTCTCCCGAGAAGAGCGTCCGGTCCGGCGTCAGAATGTCGACGTGGAAGCGGGTACTCATTGTGCCTCGGCGAGCATTTTTTCGCCCGCTTCAATGACCTCCTCGATGGTGCCCTTCAGGTTAAAGGCCGCTTCCGGCAGGTGATCGAGTTCGCCGCTGAGGATGCGCTTGAAGCCCTTGATGGTGTCATCGATGGAAACGAGTGCCCCGGGGATGCCGGTGAACTGCTCCGCAACGTGGAACGGCTGGGAAAGGAAGCGGGAAATACGCCGTGCGCGGTATACCGTTTGCTTGTCTTCCTCGCTGAGTTCGTCCATCCCGAGGATGGCGATGATGTCTTGGAGCTCCTTGTACCGCTGCAAGGTCTCCTTCACGTCCTGCGCACACGCATAGTGCTCCTCTCCGACGATGGCCGGGGTGAGGATGCGGGACGTGGAGTCGAGCGGGTCCACCGCCGGGTAGATGCCCAGGGCGGCGATTTTCCGCGAAAGGACCGTTGTAGCGTCGAGGTGGGCGAAGGTGGTGGCCGGTGCCGGGTCCGTCAAGTCATCCGCCGGCACGTAAACGGCCTGCACGGAGGTGATGGAACCGCGCTTCGTCGAGGTGATGCGCTCCTGCATGAGACCCATCTCCGTTGCGAGGGTCGGCTGGTAGCCTACCGCGGACGGCATCCGGCCGAGGAGGGCGGACACTTCTGAACCGGCCTGCGTGAAGCGGAAGATGTTGTCGATGAAGAAGAGGATGTCGCGTCCGCCGGTGGTGGCGTCGCCGTCCCGGAAGTACTCCGCGACGGTGAGGCCGGAGAGGGCCACGCGGGCCCGGGCACCGGGAGGCTCGTTCATCTGGCCGAAGACCAGGGTGGCCTGGGATTTGGCCAACTCAGCCATGTCCACCTTCGCAAGGTCCCAGCCGCCTTCTTCCATGCTGTGCTTGAACGCTTCGCCGTACTTGATGACGCCCGACTCGATCATCTCGCGGAGCAAGTCATTGCCTTCGCGGGTGCGCTCGCCCACGCCGGCGAACACCGAGATGCCCTCGTAGCCCTTGGCGATGTTGTTGATCAGCTCCATGATGAGGACCGTCTTGCCCACACCGGCGCCGCCGAACAGACCGATTTTGCCGCCCTTTGCATAGGGCTCAATGAGGTCGATGACCTTGATGCCCGTGAACAGGACTTCGGTGGAGGTGCTGAGGTCTTCGAAGCGCGGGGGCTCCTGGTGGATGGCCCGGCCGCCCTGCGGGTTGATTTGGCCGATGCCGTCGATGGCGTCGCCGACCACGTTGAAGAGGCGGCCTTTGATTTGGTCCCCCACAGGCATCGTAATGCCCAGACCGGTCGCGGTCACTTGCGTGCCGCGGCTCAGGCCTTCGGTGGAGTCCATCGAAATCGTGCGCACGGTGTCTTCCCCGATGTGCTTCTGGGTCTCAAGGACCAAACGTCCGCCTGGACGCTCTACCACGAGGGCGTCGAGGATCTTCGGAAGCGGCGTTCCTGCCGGAAACGTGACGTCGACCACCGGGCCGATGACTTGAGAAATGGTACCGTGCATGGCAATGAAATTCGGCGCGAAAGTACAGCCAAATCTCCTCCCCGCACAACCTACCTTTGGGTGGTGAAGGTGCATGAACGTGCCCGCGATTTTCGGGCAGACCGACCGATTGTGCTGACCGTCGGAACCTTCGACGGCGTGCATGCTGGGCACCGGGCGGTGCTCGCCGCACTCGGCCGCAAGGCACACGAACTCGGCGCAGAGACCTGCCTGCTGACCTTCTCCCCGCATCCGCGCACCGTATTGCACCCGGATTCACACGGCCTGCAGGTGCTCAATTCCGCGGACGAAAAGCGGGACCTGCTCGAAGCCGCCGGATTGCACCACCTCGTGGTCGAGCCGTTCACGCTGGACCTCGCGCGGATGTCGCCCGAAGACTATGTAGAGGCCCTCTTCGTGCAGGGCATCCGCCCAGCCTGCGTGGTGGTGGGATACGACCACCGGTTCGGCCGCGGTCGGTCGGGAGATTTCCACGAACTCGCCCGACTCGGGGCCTTGCATGGGTTTGCCGTCGAAGAACTCGCCGCCGCCTCGGTGGACGAGGTGCGCGTCAGCTCGACCAAGGTGCGCGAGGCCTTGGCCGGTGGCGATGTGGCCACCGCCGCTACCTGGCTCACCGCACCCTATCCCTTCACGGGCACCGTGGTCCACGGCGCTGGGCGCGGGAGTGGGTTGGGCTTTCCGACCGCGAACGTCCAGCCGGAGGACCCGCTGAAGCTCGTGCCTGCGGACGGAGTCTACGCCGCATGGGCAGCCCTGGCAGGCGAGCGCCCGGTGCCGGCCATGGTCAATGTGGGCACACGGCCCACCTTCACCGCGGCGGACGGCGACGGGCCTGCCCCGGAGCGGACGGTCGAAGCCCACGCGCTCGAGCCCCTCCGGAGTTGCTACGGCGAGCAAATGCGCCTGTTTTTCGTCGAGCGGCTGCGCGATGAGCAGCGGTTTGCGGACGCGGCGGCGCTGCAGGCCCAGCTGGCTGCGGACCGCCACGAATCGCTGGACCTGCTTGCCCGCACGGGTGGGGTTGAACGCACGCTCCGGCTGGCATGAAAGCACCGTGGATCCTGGGCTTGTGGCTCGTGCTCGCCGGCTCCGCCGCCGGCCAAACCGCCCACAGCCTCGAAGAAGCCCTCGCCCTCCGCGCCGCAGGCCGTCCCGTCACACGGCTCGACCTCAGCCACACCCGCCTGACGGAGGTCCCGGCCACGGTCGGGTCCTTCACGGAACTGCGCGAGCTCATCCTCGACCGCAACCGCCTCGCCGCGCTGCCCGACACCTTGGCCGCTCTCGTGCATCTGGAAGTTCTCCGAGCCGACCGCAACCGGTTGACTGCCTGGCCGCCGGTGGTGCTCCGCATGCCGGCGCTGCGGGAGCTCCACCTCGGCGACAACGCCATCGACCGCATCCCCGAGGACATCGACCGCCTGACCTCGCTCGAAGTGCTTTCCGTGTGGGACAACCCGTTGGAAGTTTGGCCCGCCAGCCTCGGCCGACTGCCCCGCCTGAAACGCATTGACCTGTTGCACAACACGATGTCGGCGGAAGAACAGGAGCAACTGAAGCTGTGGCTGCCGGGGATCGAGCTGGACATGAGCCCTCCGTGCAACTGCACGTTCGACGCCCCATGAGCCCGGCACTGGTGCGCGCTGCCGAGGCCTTGGCTGCCGTGCTCAACCTCGGATACACGGTCGGGTACATGTTGGAGCAGAGCTGGGCCTATCCGGCGGCGTTCGTTGGATCGGTGCTGTTTGTGTGGGTGTGCCACCGGAAACGGCTGCTGGCCGAGGCGTTCCTGTGGGCGGCGTATGCCGCGTTCGCCGTGTGGGGCATGGTGCGGGCCGATCAGGGATGGGAGGCCGTCGTGCCGGATGCAGGCGCCCACGCCGCTGGATTGGGAGCCGCAGCGATGGCGTGGGGACTGGGGTGGGTGGCGTTGCGGCGGTGGACAGACGCCACCTCGGTCGGACTCGACCTGTTCACTACCGTCGGAAGTCTGCTCGCTACGTACTGGATGGTGCTGAACGATCCGTGGAATTGGCGGTACTGGGTGGTGGTGAATGCCGCCGGGGTCCTGCTCTATGCGCGTTCCGGATTGCGGTGGGGCATGGGCCTGCAAATCCTGTATTTGTTGCTCGCCTGCGAAGGCATGTGGGATTTTTTGCCCTGGCCATGAAGCGCCCGCTCACCGTTTGCCTGACGGGTGTGGAAAGCACCGGCAAAACCACCGCCGCGCAGGCGTTGGCGGCACATTTGGGCTGGCCTTGGGTGGCTGAAGCAGCGCGGGGGGATGCCGCCGTGCGTGAAGGGCTGACGGCGCCCGACGACCTCGCCCGCCTCTGCGACGAACAGCGTCTTGCCCTGGACCGCTTGCACCTCGCGCCGGGCATCCTCTCCGATGCCTGTCCGCTGGTCATCGAACTGTGGGGCGAAGTGGTCTTCGGCTGTTGCCCGGTCCAGGTCTACCGGGAGGGTTTGCAGGTCGATTTGTTCCTGCTGTGTGCGCCTGACCTGCCGTGGGAGCCTGATCCCCTGCGCACCCTCCCAGACGCAAACAGGCGGTGGGAGCACCACCGCCTGTTCGAATCCCGGCTTCTGGACCGTGGATGGCCGTATGTCGTACTGACTGGAACCGGCGAGGACCGCTGGAACGCCGCGCTTCCGCGAATCGCTGCGCTTACCGGATGATGAATTTCACCGGGATGGTGTACTGAACGCTCACGGACTTCCCGCGTTGTTCACCCGGTTCGAACGTCGGCAAGGACTCCACGACCCGCTTGGCCTCCGCATCGAGGCGGGGATCCACCTCCCGCAACACCTTCACATCCTTCACTTTTCCGTCTTTTCCGACGACAAAGTACACGAACACGGTCCCTTGGATTCCCGCGTCCTTCGCGATGGCCGGGTACTTCGTGTTCGATGAAACATACTTGATGATTTCCATCTGCGTGCACTGGTGCCGCTCATCGCCCTTCAGTTCGAGGCAGTCCCCGAATGCCGGCATCTTCTCCACGACCATGAAGATTTCCTCCTCCTCGACCTGCTCTTCTTCCTGGGTTTCCTCGAACTCCTGTACCTCGATTTCCGTGTCTTCGTCGAGTTCGAGGTCGATGATTTCGAGTTCCTCTTCGATGATTTCCTCGTCGTCCACGATTTCAATCATCGTGGTTTGCTGGGGAGGAGGCGGAGGAGGCGGAGGGGTGACGATGTTCACGGGAATCTCCTCATCCTCAAGCAATTCAGCCTGAAAATCGAAGTTCTGGACAATGGCAATTTCATAGGACGTCCACGCGAGCGAAGCAAGCGTGAGGGCCATGATTGCGATGAACCCGAGGGTGCGCCACGTGGTGCGCTTGTTCTCGAGGTCGGCTTCAGGGGTCTTGCGGAGTTCCATGATAAGTCGGGGATAAAAGTACAGCGTGGAGTTGAATTCACCGCATCAAGAACGGTGCCGAAATGAAATAGGCTCCATTCCGAAGCAGCCGTGGTACATCCATTGAAAAACGATCCATCCTACCGCCACTCCGATGCCATCTGCCACCACGTCGTACGCATCCATCCGGCGGCCTGTGAACAGCGCATCTTGGGCCGATTCCAACCCGACCCCGAAAACCACGCCCAAACCGACAACCCACAGGAACGACCCCCGCACCATCCCACTCTTTCCCAGTGCGATCCACACCGAAAGCCCCCAGCATGCGAAGAATGCCGCGTGAAGCAGTTTGTCCAAATGAAACAACGCGTACCACCCCTCCAGCGTCGCATCCTCCCCCGGAATGGCATGCAGGCCCACAATCAAGGCCGTCCAAAACCCCGGCATCCACAAGAACCTCCTCCGCACCCGCTCCCACGGAACCCGCGGCAGGAAAGGCATCCCCTCAGGCCAAACTAGCCGTGTACTCCGCCGCGTCGAGCAGGCCGCTGAGGTCAGCGCCATCGGCCAGCCGCACCCGCACAATCCAGCCCGCACCATAGGGGTCCGAGTTCACTGCATCCGGCGAAGCATCCAGCGCGCTGTTGAACTCGAGCACCTCTCCTTCCACCGGCATGTAGAGGTCGCTGACCGTCTTCACGGCTTCGATGGTGCCGAACACCTCCCCAGCTCCGACGGCGTCGCCGACCGTCCCCACTTCCACGAAGACGATGTCCCCGAGCTCGCCTTGGGCGAAGTCCGTGATGCCCACGGTGGCGGTGTCTCCTTCAATCCGGACCCATTCGTGGTCCCGGGTATAGCGCAAATCGGTAGGAATGTGCATGGCGTTCAAGCGTCAGGCCGCAAAGCTACACCCTACTGATTCAGGTTGAATCGCAGCGACACCCCGGAATTGATGTTCGATGTGTCGAACGAGGTACTGATGTAGGGCCGCGTGATTTGATGGTCGTAGAAGGCGCGCAGCGTCAGCTTGTCCGACACTTCGAGGTCGGCGGAGAGCTTGATGGAAATCAGTTTCTGCCCGGCCGTGACTTGGTTTTGGCGTTCGACCATCTTGCGGATGATCGTGCTGTTGTCCCGGATGTTCATGTCCGCGCGGATGACGAGGTCGGTCTCCTGCAGCATCTTGATGGGGAGCTTGCCGTAGGTGCGGATGAACGGGTTCGGGATGTCCGGGATGGTGTATCCCAAACCGAGCACCACCGCG
>Ga0315899_10001114_pt1 | contig 31157 bp, 32 predicted proteins | sample LakEriMetagenome_2_FD_203518 | JGI IMG/M metagenome (GOLD analysis project Ga0315899, IMG submission 203518) | Freshwater fungal communities from buoy surface, Lake Erie, Ohio, United States - Buoy 4 MA112 | ecosystem: Environmental > Aquatic > Freshwater > Lake | place: USA: Lake Erie, Ohio...
TCACCGCGAACGTCCCCAGCGTCTTCGTGATCGGATCGCGGGAGGCGTAACTCACCGTCGAGACGCTCCCGCCGTCGAGATCCTCGAGCACCATGCTCTTGAGCAGGTCGTTGACGTCGGCCGCGGGGAACTTCATCTCCACCGTGGCGTCGTCGGTCACCTTGCCGGCGTGCTGGAAGAAGCCCACGCCCGACGTGAACAGCACCACCCGGTCCAGCGGCAGACCACCGGCACCCGGCTGCGGATCGGCGGCCAGGCTGAGGCTGCACGCCAGCGCCAGGCTGACGGCGAGGATGCAGAACGAAGCGGACGACATGATGAAACTCCTCGAACGGGAACGGTCACGGTTCTGGTCGGAAACAGTCTCGGCGGCATCCTCTGGCTTCGCTCTCCGGCCCGTGCCGGTTGCACGCAACCAGGCCCGGCTCGGGTGGCATGACCACTTCGGAAGCACGGCAAGAATATGCAGCCGTTTTTGGACGCCCGGAGGCGAAAAAAGGTTCCCGGCCCGTCAAAACGGCCCGGTTTTCAAGTATCCGGCCCCGCGGCTCTCAGGCGTCGAGAAGCCGGTCGGAGGCACGCGCAGGAGCCGGGGTGCTTTGCCTGCACCGCAAGACGCACCATCTCGCACGAGTCCGCAACGGCAAAGTCCCCCGGCGACGAGCATGCCTCCGACCGGCGGCACCACCGTCATCCGCCGTGCTGAGCACGATTGGGCCGACAGTCCATCGGAAGTACACTCCTTGCCTCGTCCGCGTTTCCCTGTCGCGGGCCGCCAGGTTGGAACCGCGAGACTGCATGGACCTGTCGCTGTTCGTCACGATCGGGCTGATCTTCCTCGTCACCTCAGCGGTCGGCTACGCCCGGTCGCGGATCAGCGACCGCTGCCTGCGGTCGTTTCACCGCTTCAACGTCACGCTCCTCCGCACCGATGGCAAACGGGCCTGGGGCCGGATGGCCCTCTCCGCCGGCGGCATCGAACTGGCGTTCCCCATGCGGGAGCACGCCGCACCGGGCGTAAAGACGACCTACCTGCTGTATGCCGGCGAGTACCCGCTCATCCAGGCGATCCTCCGGTACGCCGACCGGCTCACCGACGACGAGCGTCGGGCCCGGGACGCCGACATCGCCCGCTCCTTTCGCCCGGGCCCGCTGCGCCGGTTCGCCCGCACGGTGCGGAACTTCATCGGCTCGGCCACCGACTCGCTCCGCGACGTCCTCGCCCTGGTCCTGGGCCGCGTCCAAAAACTCCAGGACCGGTTCGTGGCCGCCGAGGGCACCGACACGCTCACCAAGCTCGGCGGCACGATGCTCGCCGAGGTGAGCAGCATCCACGACCCGCTGCTCGAGCGGCACGTCGGGCACCGGGTCGTGGTCGAGGCGGTCGAAGGGAACGAGATCCACGAGCATGTCGGGATCTTCAAGGAGTACTCCGCCGCCTTCCTCCACGTGCTCGACGTGCAGTATCCGCACGCCTGGACGCTGGAGGTCGGCCCGGATGAAGGCCTGGAGGAGGAGCGGGTGCTCGTCGCCCGCGAGGGAGCGACGCTGAAGGTCGCGAACCACGGCTCGCGGCCGGTGCTGCTCGTGGCCGTGGACGTGGGAGGCACCGAGCGGTCGATCGACGCGCTGGTGGAGGCCGGCGGGACGGTGAGCCTGCCGCTCGACGCCGACGCGGGCAAGATCGGCGTTCGGCTGCAAACGGTCCGCGACGTGGACATGATCCTGCCGCGGTCACGAGCGGCGGTGCGGCACCGGGCCAGCGAACCGGCCCCGTCCGAGGAGCCGGAATCGACCTGGGACTTCGTCTTCGACCTCGGCACGCTCATCATGCGCCGCGGCGCCGACGACGCCGATGAGGCCCGGCTGCGCGAATCGCTCGAACGCGCGCCCGACGACGTGGCCGCCGCCGCCCGGCTCGGCGGCCTGCTGCTCAAGAAGCAAGACTACGCCGGCGCCGGCCGCTGGCTGCGGGCCGCATACAACGGCCGGGAAACGTTGCCCGACGGCGGCCGTCGGGTGCGGATGCAGCTCCGGGAACTGGCCCGGCGGCAGGCCGCGGTCGGCGGCCGCCCGACGACCGGAGCGGCCCGCCCGGTCAGCGCAGATCGGCCAGCGGCACCGTCACGGAATTGACCGGCTTCCCACGCCCGTCGCGGATCGCCAGCGTCAGCCGCGGCCCGCCGCCGTCGGCCGGCTCCCAGTCGATCTCGATCGTGCCGAAGTTGACGCCACCGTACACGGGGCCGACACGATGCCGGTTCGGCTCGCGGTCCAATCCCGCGGGCCGCTCCTGGTTGAAGCTGCTGGCGGTCAGGTCATAGAGCGGATATTCGATCGCCTCGGGCCCGGGGGGAACACGACTGATCTCGCCGGCATGCCGGTCGCCGCTGACCACGATCACGCCGGCGGCCCGCGTGTCACGCAGCATTTTCAGGAGCCGGGCCCGCTCGGCGGGAAAATTTCCCCAGTGCTCGTAGTGATGCTCGATCGATGCCACCTGGATGCTGGAGAGGATGATGCGGATCTCGGCCGGCTCCCGCAGCGCCGCGGCCAGCCACTCCCATTGCGGTTCACCGAGCACCGTGGCCGCGGGGTCGTCCGTCGGACGATAGGGACCATCCCCCTTGACCCGTTCGGCCGCAGGCAGAACGGCCAGCGGGGAGCGGTGATAGCGGGTGTCGAGACAGATGAATTGCACCCGCCGGCCCGGCGGGCCCACCGTCAGGGTCCGGTAAATTCCCTCCTGGCGGCGCAGCGGCGCGTCGGCCGGCGCTCCAAGGAAGTCGAGGAACACCTGCTGCGACTCGCGGCGGCGCGGATACTCGCGGCCGGCGTCGTTGGCGCCGTAGTCGTGGTCGTCCCACACGGCGACGAGCGGCACGCCGCGCCGGATGGTGGCAAAACCCTCGTCAGCGTCGAGCTGCGCATACTTGTCGCGCAGCACCTGCATGTCCTCGGTGTCGCCGTAGACGGTGTCGCCGAGGAGCAGGAGCAGGTCGGGCTTGAAGCCGGCCACCGCGTTCCAAATCGGCTGCGGCCGGTTCTGCCGGATGCAGGAGCCGGCAGCGATCCGGCGCACGGTCGTCGCCGGATCGAGGTCTGCGGCCTGCGTCACGGAGGCCGCCAGGGACGGCGCGACCAGCACGGCCGCAGCCGCCAGCGCCAGGCGGGCCGGCCCGCCTGGTGGCCGCGTCTTCACTGCCGCTGCGGCCATCGCTTCATCCATTCCAGACGAACTCGATCGCCGCATCGATCTCCGGATGGATGCTCTCGTGAACTGGACAGGAAAGGCCCGCCTTCTCCAGGGCCGCCCGATGAGGGTGATCGGCCGGCAACGGGACAGTGATCCGGGTCTTGAGCGCGGCGATGCGCCGTGGCGGGGTCTGCGTCATCTCCTTCACCGTCTCCGCCCGCATGCCGGCGAGTTCGATGCCGTGCCGCGTCGCGACGATCCCCATGACCGTCATGATGCACGTTCCCAGGGCCGCCGCCACGAGGTCGGTCGGGGAAAACGCCTCCCCCTTGCCGTGGTTGTCGACCGGCGCGTCGGTCAACACGACCGCCGCGGAGGGCCCATGCTCGGCGCGGCACCGCAGCCCCCCCTCGTAGGTGCTCGTGATCCGAACCATGCGAGAGCCTCCATGAAAAAAGCGGGGCGGTGGATTGGACGGACCGGATTCTACACGCCAGCCGCACGTCTCGCCGGCCCCACGTCAAGCCGGTGTGGTGGCATCGACGAACTGCCGGGGCGATACCACGGCCAACGTGCCGACCGCCGCGACGGGAAAGTGGCGCGTGTTCCCCGTCACCAACTGACACCCCAGCGCCTTCGCACATTCGGCGAACGGGGCATCGTCGGCGTCGGGAAGGCCGCGGACGAGATGGGCCGGGGCGACCACGGCGTATTCGGCCTGGGCATGGATGCTTCGGAGCACGATCGCCACTTCATGCCGTGGCAGGCCGAATTCCGGCCGCGTCAGAACCGCTTCGTATTCCGCGATGATCCGGTCATCCAGTCCTGCCCGCACGGCACCGCTTCTCAGCCATTCGACGATTCGGCCGGGCGCACCATGCGGACTGAGAAAACCCGACACGAGCACATTCGTGTCGAAGACCGCGACCCACGGACGGTCGCTCACGACCGCGGGCTCCGATCGCGACGAGTCGCGGCAATCACCCCGTCGATGTCCGCGTCCGACATCGCGGCCGCACCCGAGCGGCGTGCGTGTTCGCGAACGCGGCGAAGCGCGATCTGGCTGCGGGCCTCCCGCGCGGCCTTGAGCACGTCCTCCGGGTCGTCGTCGTCCCCCACGTACATCAGCACCGCCATGGGGCGGCCATTGCTGGTGAGAATCATCTCCTCGGAAGCGGCCAACCGCTCCCGAACGATCCGCGGCCGCTTCAATTCATTGACCGCAATAAAGTCCATAATGAGGTCCTTATGATGACCATGATAAGGACCTTTTCAGCCCAAAGCAAGTTTACTGCCAATTGGGTTCCTTCCAGGAACTTTGTGGGTCAGGAGCCCAGAAGGCGTGTTGCTGCCATGTCGCCGGGCTGTGGAAGCAAGCGCAGGCATGGATGCCGAAGCGCAGCGGACATGCAGTGAACGGAGGGCCGGAGGCCCGCAGAGAACGGCCGGTGACGCGGGAGGGGACGCCCCCGACCCACGGAAAAGCCCGATGGACCCCGATTGGAAACGCCGCGCGACGAATCCGAGAGCGTCTCTTTCGCGTGCTGGACTACCATTCTGCGGTCTTCCAGCAGTCAAATCCCCGCCCGGCTGCTCCACTCCCCGGAACACCGATGGGATTCCGTTCGCTCAAGTCCTGCGTCGAAGCGCTGCGTGCCGAGGGGCAGGCGGTGGTCGTGGACCACCCGGTCGATCCGCACCTGGAGATCGCCGAGATCCAGCGCCGGCTGTTTCGCGCACACGGCCCGGCCGTGCTCTTCACCCGGCCGCGCGACACGGCGTTTCCGGTGCTCGTGAACCTCTACGGCACGAAGTCCCGGATCGAGCGAATCTTCGCCGACACCCTCGACCGGGTCCGCCGGCTCGTCGAGTTGAAGATCAACCCGACCGCCGCCCTGCGTCGGCCGCTCCGCTACTGGCGCAGCCCGCTCGACGCGCTGACGACGCTGCCGCGGCACGTCCGCGCCGGGCCCGTGCTCGGCGGCAGCATTCCCCTCTCCAGCCTGCCCCAGGTCGTGGCCTGGCCCGGCGACGGTGGCCCGTTCATCACGCTGCCGGCGGTCTACACCGAGCACCCGGATCGCCCGGGGACGGCCCGGTCGAACCTCGGCATGTACCGGGTGCAGCTTGCCGGCAACGACTACCTGCCCGACCGCGAGGTGGGGCTCCACTATCAGCTCCACCGCGGCATCGGCGTCCATCATGCCGCGGCGCTGGCACGCGGCCAGCCGCTCAAGGTGGCGATCTTCGTCGGCGGCTCCCCGGCGCTCGCTGTCTCGGCGGTCATGCCCCTCCCCGAGGGTCTTTCGGAGCTCACGTTCGCCGGCGCCCTCGCCGGCCATCGGATCCCGATGATCCGCCGCCCGGGCGGCCCGGCCATCTATGCAGACGCCGACTTCGTCATCGAGGGGACCGTCGATCCGGGCCGGACAAAGCCCGAGGGTCCGTTCGGCGACCACCTCGGCTACTACGCGCGGCGGCACCAGTTTCCGCTGCTCAACGTTCACAAGGTCTGGCATCGGCCGGGGGCGATCTGGCCGGTGACCGTCGTAGGCCGGCCGCCGCAGGAGGACACGCTCTTCGGCTGGCTCGTGCACGAGCTCACCGGCCCAGTGATCCCCACCGTGCTCCCCGGCGTGACGAGCGTGCACGCGGTCGATGCCTCGGGCGTCCATCCACTCCTCCTCGCCGTCGGCAGCGAGCGGTATCTGCCCTGGAAGCGGGCCGACCGGCCAGCAGAACTGCTCACGCAGGCCGCGGCGATCCTCGGCCAAGGGCAGTTGTCGCTCGCCAAGTACCTGTTCATCGTGGCCGGCGGCGACGCTCCCGGCCTCGACGCCCACGACGTCCGTCCGTTCCTCGCCCATCTCCTCGCCCGCGCCGACTGGCGGCGCGACTGCCATTTTCACACCGAGACCACGATTGACACGCTCGACTACTCGGGCACCGGGTTCAACGCCGGCTCGAAACTCGTGGTCGCCGCCCGCGGCCCGGCGATCCGTGATCTCACCACGGCGATTGCGGCCGGCGCGAGCCTGCCCGCCGGCTTCACGAACCCGCGGGTCTGCCTGCCGGGCGTGGTCGCCGTCGCGGGACCGCGGATCGAGCCCCGCCCGCGGCTCGACGTGGAGGGAGACGAGGCGATCTGGTCCATGGCCGCCGCGGCACCGTGGGGAGCCGACGTCGAGCGGTTCTGCGCGGCGATCGGCCCCGACCATCCGCTGCGGAAGTTTCCGCTCGTCGTGATCGTGGATGACGCCGACTTCGCGGCCGGGTCGCTCGAAAATTTCCTCTGGCTGACGTTCACCCGCTCGAACCCGGCCCTCGACGTCCACGGCGTCGAGGCGTTCACGCTCCACAAGCATTGGGGCTGCCGCGGCCCGCTGGTGATCGACGCCCGGCTCAAGCCGCACCACGCGCCGCCGGTTGAGGAGGATCCGGCGGTCACGTCCCGAATCGATGCGCTATGCGCCTCCGGCGGCCCGCTCGCCGGCCTCGGGCTGTAGGCCAGATACTACCCCGAGCATGACGTAGTGGACATCTGACGTCATGCATCCGTGAGGGGTTGCCCATGCCTCGAGAGGCGGCGTTGCTGGCAAGTGAAGGAGGGCACCGATCCGCCACACGGCGGATTGGTCTGCCGAAAACGCGGCCAGCATCGAGAGAACGAAGGCCTGGAAGGCCGACGCGAACGTCCGACGAGCGGGGCATGGGCAACCCCGAACCGGCGGAGCGTTCTGTCAGCTATTGGATGCTCTCGGTAGTAGCCTGTATTCCTTGCGCATCAACCGAACGTCCGGAATCGACTGGCGTGCGGGGCTATCCATGCCCCCGCAGCCGGCCGGAGGCACGCACAGGAGTCCGGGGTGCTTTGCCTGCACCGCAAGACGCACCATGCCGCAGGAGGCGATATCGGCAAAGTCCCCCGGTGACGAGCATGCCTCCGACCGGCTGCACGGTGCACGTGTGATCGCTGCAATCCACCGCGGCTACTCGCGAAACTCGTCGTCCACCGCCTGCGTCCGGTACAGCGGGGCATGCCGGTAGGTGACCTCGAGGATCAGGGTCGCCAGCGCCGTCGTGTACAGCCGGCCGCCATGGCTGCCACCATGACCGCCGCTCACGCCGTCGTACCAACTCCCCTTCTCATGCCCCTCCTTGACCTGGGCCGCGAGCAGCAGGGCCTTCATCCTGTCGTTCCAGACTTTCCACACATCCCCCTCGACGTGATGCATCACCTGCGTGGAGTAGTAGTCGTAATACAGATCCTGTGACGGACCCCGTCTGGCCAGTTCCGCGATCCCTCGCTCCAGTGCCGGATGATCTTTCTTCCAGCCCATATACATCCGGCACAGCAGGCCGACGGCCGTCGTGCCGGCCCCCTGCCCCGGCCCCGTGTAGCCGTAGCCTGCCCCGCTGCCGCTCGACACGGCGTCGAGAAACTCTCCTGCCTTGCGAATGGTCAGCGGATTGACGTCGAGATACGCCATGTGGCCGCTCTTCAGGGCCATGATCTGCCAGCCGACGGCGGACGTGTCGCCGGGTTGCTTGGGGGCGTACCGCCAGCCGCCTCCGACCGGATCCTGGGCCTCCATGATGAAGTTCAGCGCAGCCTGCGTCGGTGCGTGCAACCGCTCGTCCTGCGACATCCCGTAGGCCTCCGTGAGCGCGATCGTGGCGAGCCCCTGCACGTACATTCCGTGGCCGCCGCCGGCATAGATCTGGCCCTGATTGCCTACCGACCGTTTGGCGAGGATTTCGAGCCCGCCGGCGACGTGCTTCCTGTAGGGGCCGTCCTTGTGCGTGTAGCCGCGGCCGAGAAAGGGAAGCAGGGCCAGGGCGGTTGCCGCGGCATCGTCGCGGTAGCCGCCATTTCGTGAGCACTTGCCGTTGCAGGCCGGGCAGGCGTCGAGCCGAAAACTCCAACTTCCATCGGGCATCTGGTGGGCGGCGAGCCACTCGAGCGCCAGATCGACGGCCGACTCAGTTTCAGGGTTCGCCTGCCCGCGCCGCTTCTGGCGGCCCATGAACCCGTCTTTGCCGATGGCGTCGCCGCCAGGACCGCGCCCGATCTCCTTGCCCAAGGGCACGTCGGCGAACAGACCATCCGCGTCGGCAAACGCTTCGTTCGCGACCGGCTCAGCCGGGCTGGGAAACTCCGTGCCCACCGCAACCGACGGAGCCGGACTTTCGTGCAGCGTCGCCGCCGGCGCCGGTGCCGTATCTGGCAGCGCCTGCAGCGGCAATACCGTGTCGAATTCCGTGGGGGACGGATCGTCCTCCACACCGCGGGCGATGATTTCCGTCGCCTTCGGCTTCTCGTCCGGCCGGCTGACGAAGAGCGCCAGCATGAGAAGCGTCACGACGTGCACGAGCAGGCTCACCACCCAGGCGGGAGTCTGCCGGCGCAGGGCTGCAGTATCGATGAAGCACCCGTCGTCGGCAGATGCCGCGACGGCGGCGGTTCGGCGGGTTGTCGGATCCGTTGCAGGTCCGCGCACCGACTGCGACCTGGAACCCGACCTGGGCTGCGGCAGCGGATCGATTGCGCTCGACATCTCCGGTTCCTCCGTTTCCGTTTCCTTCGTTCACAGACCGGCCGACTATTCCCGAGCCGGGCTCCGCACACTGCGTTGACGGCACGCGATTACATCGACGCGGGAAACGGGGGTCACCGATCCGCCAAGAGAGGGATCGGTCGCCGCAGGCAGGATGCCGGAGCGCAGGCAGGTCCGAGTGAGCGAGGGCCGGAGGCCCGCAGCGAACGTCCGGCGTTGGGCATGGGCAGCCCCGACCAGCAAACCGAGCGAGGCTCGAGGGTGAACCGTGTGACTCGTGGCACGGCCGGCACCTCCGGCCTGCGGGTCACGGTCGTTCAGCCGATGTCGTCGTCGCTCACGGCGGCACAGGCGTCGGCGTAGGGGTCGCGGATGCAGGCCATCTCCGCGAATCCATCTTCGTCGTCGGCGTCGTCGCAGACAAGCGACAGGAGGGCGTTCTTCTCCGACTCGGAGATCTCGGCCCGGCGAAAGCTGCGGACGATCTCCGCCACGGGATCGACCGTCGCATCGCACATCGTGACGCTCACCCGGCCGGTCATGACCTGCCCGCGCAGACCGGCGACCCGATTGCAGAATGCCTGCAGGTCCTCGCGATCCATCGCCCGCGCCCGGAATCCCGGGCCCTCCGTTGCCGTCTGCCGTGCTCTTCCGGCCGTGACGCCATCTCGAAGCCTGCACGGCGAACGTTAGGGGCTTGTACGGATCGCATGAGAAAATGGTTCGGGGGCCCGGCTCCGCGCCGGATGCGGCCGGGCCTCGGGGCCGCATGCCGCCACGGCCCCGGGCCGGTGTTCACGCCCCGGCGAGGTCGAGCGTGAACGACTCCCCCGCGCGAAACGTCCCGCCGACGGGATCGTAGATCCGCCGGTCGGCCGTCAGACGGCTGCCGTCCACCGTGTAGCGGTTGTAGCCGTGGCTGCGGGAATCGGTCGTGCTCCCGACGCAGATCACCGGAAACGGTGCCGCCTGCCGATCCACGAGCCGATACGGACGGTGCTGATGGCCGTGCAGCCAGAGCCCGACACCGCCGCAGCGGGCGACGGCGACGAGGTCGGCGACGTCCCGCAAGCCATGGTGCGGCTTCTCGGGCCGGCCATCCGGCCCGGCCACGGGATAGTGGGTGACGAGCACGCGCGGGCCGGCACCGAGCTCCCCGAGCAGCCGCTCGAGCCGGTCGAGTTGGGCCCGGCCCACGAGGCCGCTGGCATCGGTCGGCCGGAGATGGCCGCAGCAGGAGTTGACCCCGACGAGCCACAGGTGGCCGACCTGCTGCGCGAACGGATAGGTCGCGCCGTCGATCCGCCGCCCGGCCTGCCAGGGGGCGAAGCAGCGCTCGAACGATCCGGATGCCTCGTCGGCCGGCGTGTAGTAGTCGTGGTTGCCGGGCACGGCCAGCCCAGCGATCGCCTCGGAGTCGCGGACGCCGAGAAGCCGTGCCGCCCGCTCCATCTCGGCGTCCAGCCCGAGGGCGGTCGCGTCGCCGGAGAAGATCAGCCGATCGGGCGGGTCCGAGCCGCAACAGTCGGCGGCCAGGGCCGCGAGGATCGCGTCACCGAGAAGGAACCGCGTGCCGCGGCCGAGCAGCCGCAGATTGATCCAGCCGGTGAGCCGCTTGGAAAAAAAATCTCTCGGCCGCCACCGGGCTCCGGCAGCCGCCACGTGGACGTCGCTGACGTGCACCAGCCGAACCGGGCGAAGTGACATGGGCGACGCGACGTGGGCGATGTGGCAGGCCGACCCCGGCACGCGACGCCGAATCGACGCGGTCGGCTCAGGCCGAGATCGAAGCGATGCGGATCTTCGTCGCCAAGGACCGGTGCCCGGTACGGCGCCGGTAGTTCTTCCGGCGCTTGAACTTCTGGACGTAGATCTTTTCCCCCTGCACGAGGCCGAGCACCTCGGCCTTCACAGACGCCCCCTTCACCTTCGGCTTGCCGAGCGTCAGTTTGCCGGCGTCGCTGACGGCGAGCACGTCGCCGAACACGACCTCGCTGCCGGCGGGCAGCGGCGTGCCGTCGGCAGCATGGCGGAAGTCGATCTCCAGTTCCTGCCCCTCGCGGACCATGTACTGCCGGCCGCCGTCGACGACGACGGCGTAGCGATGGCCTGCGCCTTCCATGCTGGCTGCTGTCGGGCTGGCGGCGGTCGGGGAGGACGTGTTCGGGCTGGAGGCCTTGGCCATGATTCGAATCCGGTACGGGAAAACGTCGTGAAAACTCGCGCAAGGCGAGCCTCGAAGACTACCGCGCCGCCGGCCGCGGGTCGAGTGGGGTGCCGATCTGGCCCCGTTCGACCCGCGCCAGCGGGCATTTCAGCCGAACGCGTCAGGGGAACCGCACCGGTCGGCCGGTCGTGTCCCAGGCCTCGATCACGAAGTGTTCGGGCGAGACGCCGTCCCGGCCGTCGACGTGGAGCTGGATGTGGGTCTCGTCCTCGAACTGCGTGATCTCGCGCCGCTTCCGGTTGTTGATCCACGTCGCCACCTCGTCGTGAACCGTGACGTTGAGCCGGGTGACGTCGTCGCGGGTGGCGGACAACTGCAGCGTCCGCATGACCTCGATCGCCATGCTCTCGGCCGTCTTCACGATCCCGGTGCCGGTGCAGGTCGGGCAGTCGCGGAAGATGCTCTTCCGCAACGACGGCCGGATCCGCTGCCGGGTCATTTCCACGAGGCCGAAGGGGCTCGTCCGCAGGATCTTGGTCCGGGCCCGATCACGCTTCATGGCGTCGTGGAGCGCCTTTTCGACCCCGCGCCGGTACTTCTCCTTGCGCATGTCGATGAAGTCGTTGACGATGACGCCGCCGAGGTCGCGAAGCCGGAGCTGCCGGGCGATCTCCTTGGCGGCGATGAGGTTCATCTGGTAGGCGTTCTCCTCGGCGCTTTTCTCGGTGCGGAACGAGCCGGAGTTGACGTCGATCGCCACCAGGGCCTCCGTCTGATCGATGACGATCGACCCGCCCCCCTTGAGCGGCACCTTCCGTTGGTACATCTTGCCGATCTCCTCCTCCAAGCCGTAGCGGTGGAAGAGCGGCTCCTTGCCCTCGTAGAGCTGGAGCCGGCCCGCGTACTTCGGCATCACGAGCTCGAGGAACTCCTTGGCCCGCTCGTAGGCGGCCGGCTCGTCGATGAGGATCCGCCCCACGTCCTCCGTGAACATGTCACGGATCGTGCGGATGATCATGTCGCTTTCCTGGTAGATGTCGATCGGCGCCGAGAACTTCCGCATCCGGCGGACGATGCTCTTCCAGAGATTGAGAAGGTAGGCCATGTCGCGGGCCATTTCCGACTTCGTCCGCTCCGTGCCCGCCGTGCGGACCACGAAGCCAACCCCCTTCGGCGGCTTGAGGTCGAGCATGATGTCGCGGAGCACGCGCCGGTCCCGCTCGTCGTCGATCTTCTTGGAGATCCCGACCCGGCCCAGCGGCGGCATGAGCACGAGGTATCGGCCGGGGATCGAGATGTAGGTGGAGAGCGTCGGCCCCTTGGTGCCGAAGCCCTCCTTGATCACCTGCACGAGGACCTCGTCGCCGCGCCGGAGGATGTCCTGGATCGGCGGCTTGACCCGGGGCCGGTCGCCGATCCGCGGCTTCCGCCTGGTGGCGGTGCGGGCGGCGGCATCCCCCTCCGCCTCGGCTTCGCCCGCCCGGCCCGGCGGCTCGGCGTCGAACGCCTTGTCGGGATCGAGCCCGCCCTGCCGGTAGTACTGCGGCTCGACGTCGCTGATGTGGAGGAAGCCGTTGCGGCCGACGCCGAAGTCGACGAACGCGGCCTGGATCGAGGGCTCGATGTTGACGATCCGGCCCTTGTAGATGTTCCCCACCAGGTTGTCCTGGCTGGTCCGCTCGACGTACAGCTCCTCCAACTGGCCGTCCTCGATGATCGCGATCCGGCATTCCTCCGGCTGCGACACGTTGATCAGCATCTCCTGTTTCATCCGTCCGTCCTTTCCTCGTGAACAGTTCTCCGGGGCCGCCGTCTCAGGCGACCGTCCCGCCGAGCAGGCGCCGCATCTGGTCCCGGAGGAAGGCCTTGACCTCCCGGGCATCGTCCATCGTCAGGGCCTTCTCGGCGACAAGGCGGCAATCGGCGACCGAAACGCTTCGGCACACCTGCTTGACCTCCGGGATGGCGCTCGCCGGCACGCTCAGCTGCCGCAGCCCCAGCCCCAGAAGCAGCTGCGTGTACATCACGCTGCCGCTCATCTGACCGCATACGTTGGCCGGCACGCCGGCCTCTCGCGCCACATCCAGCGACCGGCGCAACAGCCGGAGCACCGCCGGATCGCAGGCGTTGTACAGATCCGCAACCTCCTTGTTGCCCCGATCGACCGCCAGCGTGTACTGGATCAGGTCGTTGGTGCCGATGGAGACGAAATCGACCTCCTTGATGAAGGCGTCGAGCATCATCACCGCGGCCGGGGTCTCCACCATCATCCCCACCGGCATCCGCGGGTTGAACGCGATGCCGTGCTCGGCGAGATCCTCCATGACGTCGGCGAGCACCATCCGCGCCTGCCGCAGCTCGACGATCGTCGAGACGAGGGGAAACATCACGCGCACGTCGCCCAGTGCACTGGCACGGAGGATCGCCCTGAGCTGCGTGCGAAACATCGGCAGCTTGCGAAGCGAAAGCCGGATGCTCCGCAGCCCGAGGCACGGGTTCCGCTCCTCCTCGGGCGTCGACTCGGTGTGCATCTTGTCGGCACCGAGGTCGAGGGTGCGGATGACCACCGGCTTGCCACCCATCGCCTCCACCACCGCCCGGTAGGCGGCGAAGTGGTCGTCCTCGGTCGGCTCGCGGCGCGACGTGAGGTAGAGGAACTCGGTGCGATAGAGCCCGATGCCGTCGCAGCCGCGGGCCAGGCAGTGCTCCGCCTCGCTGGGAAACTCGATGTTGCCGGTGATCTGCACGCGGACCCCGTCGGTCGTCTCGGCGGGCAGGTCGCGGAGCACGTCGAGCCGGGCGGCCGCCGTGCGCGCATCCTCGAGCTCCTGCCGATAGCGGGCGATCGTCTCCTCGTCCGGCTGCAGGATCACGATCCCCTGATTGCCGTCGAGGATCACCGGCTCCCCGCCGGACACGTCGGCGAGGAAGGGACCGATTCCCACCACCGCGGGGATCTCCAGTCCCTCGGCGACGATCGCGGTATGGCTGCCGGGGCCGCCGAGCTCCGTCGCGAAGCCCTTCACCAACCGCCGGTCGAGGTTCGCCGTCTCGCTGGGGGTCAGGTTGTGGGCGAGCACGATCACCGGCTGCGAGATCGAGGCCAGTGTCTCGCGGCGCTGGCCGAGCAGGTTGCGGAGCAGGCTGCGCTCGATGTCGTGGATGTCGTGGGCCCGCTGGGCGATGTGGTTGTCGAGATTTTGGAACGCCTTCGCGTAGCGGCGCAGTGTCCGGCTCACGGCGTACTCCGGCCACCAGTTGCGGTCGCGGACGGCGCTCGTCAGCTCCTGCTGCAGCCGGTCGTCGTGGAGCATCGCCAGATGGGCGTCGAAGATGGCGGCGTACTGCTCGCCGAGTTCGCCGCGGATCGCGTCGCGGTTGCGCTCGATCTCCTGCGACGTGTCGGCGATGGCGGCCCGGAGCCGGGCCAGTTCCGTGTCGACGGCGCTCCGCTCGACGAACCGACGCGGAATGCGGAACCCCTCGCTGTCGAGGACGAACGCTTCGCCGATCGTGACGCCGGGGGAGACGGCGATGCCCTGGAGTTTCAGCATGGGGCGCCTGCCACGCGCCGGCTGCGGAGGCCCTGCCGGGAGATCGCGCCGCTGCGGGCATCGACGCGGGCCGAAACGGCCATCGCGACGGAGCGGAACAGGCGATCGGCATCCCGGGGGATCGCGCCAGGCGGGAGAAGCGGCTCCTGTCGTGTTGTCAAAAGGTCGGGGACCGCCGCGGGCGGGAGCCGGGTTCGGCCCCCTGCCGCCCGGAAGCGGTCAGGGATCGTTCGGTTCCGAAGGTTCGTCGTGTTCGTCGAAGCGGCGATCGAACAGGCTGCCGATCGCCTCCAGGGCGTCCTGGGCGTCGGGGCCCGTCGCCTCCACCACCAGCCGCGTGCCGGCCTCCGCCGCGAGCGTCAGCACGTCGAGGATGCTCTTGCCGTCCACCCGCTGCGCCGCGGCCACGAGTTCGATCCGCGACTGCCAACGCCGCGCCTCGCGGGTGAGCAGGGCCGCGGGCCGTGCGTGCAGTCCCTGCCTGTTGGCGACGACCACCTCGCGCGAGAGCGTGTCGCCGGCCACGGCTGCGGAGTTCACGGCCTCGGGTTTCATGGCTTCAGGGTGCATGGCTTCAGGGTGCAGAACGGTCTCACGAAGCCACGCCGTGGCTGTCCGCTTCCTCGAGAAGCGACTGGATGGCGGCCGGCCCGTGGGCCGCCTTGAGGAGCCGGCAGAAGTGGTCGTCCCGCAGTTGCCGCGAGATGTTCTCCAGCGCCCGGAGATGGTCGCCGGGCCTGTCCGGCGGTGACACGAGCAGGAAAAACAACTGCACCGGCTCGCCGTCGAGACTTTCGAAGTCGATCCCCTCAGGGCTGACGGCGACGGTGCCAACGAGCCGACTGACGCTCGGGTGCTTGGTGTGGGGCACGGCCACGCCGCGGCCGATCCCGGTGCTGCCGAGATCCTCGCGCTTCATGATCGCCTTGACGATGCCCTCGAGGTCGCCGGAAGCGATCTTGCCGGCATCGACGAGGGCGCGGGCCATCTCCCGGATCACGCCCTCCTTGGTGGACGCATCGAGTCGCGAACGAATGGCTTCAGGGGCGACGAAATCTGAGAACTTCATGCGTGGCTGCGTCCAGCGTCGGTGAGGCTCGGGCTCGGGATCGTGAAGGGACGGGACCGGCGGGATGCCACGGTCAGGTATGCCGGGATGACTGGACGTGCTTGTGATCGCGGACCTTCTCCTTGTGCTTCCGCAGCTGCTGCTCCAGCTTCTGCACCGCCCCGTCGACGCTCCGCCAGAGTTGGGTCGCCGCCTCGCGACTGACAAGCTCGTGGAAGTGTTCTGCGGAGGCGACGATCTCGACGCTCGGCAGGCTGGAATTCTGCAGGTCGACGGTGACGTTGAGGGCCGTCAGCCGGTCGAAGTAACGCTTCAGCCGCGAGACCTTCGCGACGACCTTGGACTGCGACGCCGGGCTCAAGTGCCCGTGCCGGGAGGAGACGTTGATCTGCACCTGCCTGTCCTTTCCCGCTTTCCTGCTCGTGGCGTGCTCGGTTCCGGATCGGCCGTAGGGCGGCCGGGACCGATGACCCCGGCTCGCACTCGGCCTCTGCCGGAGAGCCCCCGACAGGTTCATCGGAACCACCGAACAGAGATCATATCACCCGGTTCGGGCCGTCGACAAACCGGCTGCGTAATCGCCGCGTGTAGAGCGGGTTCGAGCCGCCTCACCCGGCCACGGTCATGGCGCCGCCGGCGCAGGGCGGCGGATTCGCCCCATGGCCAGCTGCTGCCGCCACGCGGCGACCGCGTCGCGCCGCAGTTCGGCGGACCATTCCGGGTCGTAGCGAAGACGGGCCGACTCGGCAGCCGTGACGATGGCCGTGAGGTTGCGATGGGCGTAGCGTCTCACGGACAGTTCCGGCGCGTCGAGATCGTCAACGAGCCGGGCGTCGCCACCGGCCGCGAGTTCCTCGTCGCTGAGACCCCGTGCCAGGGAGAAGAGTTCCCTGCCGCGACCGCCCGGAGCGTGTTCTTCGAAAGACCGCTCCAGCCGCTGTGCGGCGTTGACGCCGCGGGCCAGCGCCAGTGGCACCGTGGCCTGCTCCAGGGAACGCCAGCGCCCCGCACGCAGCCCGCTCGCGGCCGACTCGGCGCAGAGCAGGTGGACGACCGCGTCGTACTCGCCCACCAACGCGAGGGTGGCGGCCGCCAGCGCCCGGTTCTCCTCCCGCTCGCGGCGGTCTGAGGCGATGTCTCGCAACGTCTTGTCGAACGGCCGCCCCTCCGCGAGACGAGCCTGCAACGCGGCCGCCGCGAACGCATCGATGCGATCGATCCGGGCGGGAGCGGCGATCCAGTCGAGGTCGCGCCCTGGCAGGACGGTGGCGGAGTCGGGGACGCGGCTGTCCCAGGCTATCCTTCGACCCGCCTCCAGGAGACCGTCCGCCGCGATTCCCTCCAGCAACGCGTCGGGCTCACCGCCGTCCAACTGCGTCTGCTTCCAACGTATGCCCGCAGTCGTCGTGCAGATCGCGGCCCGCAGCCGCGAACTGCCTGGCTCCGCACCCGGCTCCCGATCGAGAACCACCGCGACACCGATCGGATTCCGCAGGCCGTCGACGATCACGCCCGACAGCCCCCCGGCGGTCAGCCCCAGCCGCCCGCCGGCAGCTGCCGAGCGGATCGCAACGCGTCCGAAGACCAGTTCCAGCCGGGGCGTGCCGTCGCCGTCCTGCGTCATTGTCGCCCTGGTGGCCGGCTCGAGCCGGATCGTGACGCTTCCCACGGTGATCTCCGGCTGCGACCCCGGCGGCACGATCAGATCCTCTCGGGCAGCGAGTCCGGCCCCGGGCGGGAGGAGAGCCCAGCCGGACGCTCCATGCACCGGCACCGCCCCAGCGGCGGCAGCGACAGGGGGCCGATGAAGAAGCAGGCCGTTGTTCGTCACCAGTGCCTGCGGTTCGATGGCGCCGGCAGCGGCGGGCCGCTCTTCCCGGGGCTGCCGAGATGGCTCCGCGACGGGTGGCAGGGCGGCGATAGCGAGGGCGTCCCCCTGCGGCACCGATGGCTGAACGGGCCGATCAGATTCAACTGTGGGGGCCGGCGTTGCCGCGGACAGGGTCGGGGAGACAGCCGCCGTGGGTTCGGAATTGGTTTCGGTCGTTTCGACGCGGGCCGCGGGCGGTGGTGGCTCGACGGGTTGCACGGGGGGCGCCACGACGACGGCAACACCGTCCGGCGGAACCACGGGGATCGCCGCGGGGTTCGACGGCGCGTTCTCTTCAGCCTGCGGCACCGAATCCTCCGGCGCACGCGGCTCGCCGGTCGGAGGTGGTGCTGGCGCCGCAGCCTGCGGTGCGACGACCTTCGGAACCGGCGCGGCCGGCTTCGGAACGGGCACCGGTTGGTTCGCCGCCACCCGGCGTCCCGGGCCCGACGTCACCAAGGCGCGAACGAACACCGACGCCAGGCCGACGAGCAATACCAGCGCCACGCCGGCCGAAATCCAGGCCCCGACCGGCGCACGCCGAGCGGGCTTCCGCCCTGCCGATGACGGCCGCACCCCCCGGCTCGTGGCCGCGGCGATCACCGCCGGCGAGTCCGCGGCAACGTGGTCACCGATCGCCGCCAGCAACCGCGTGCGCGTGGCCGCGTCGATCGCGTCGACGGCAGCGGGATCGCGTGACATCTCGGCCAACACCCCGTGGCAGGCGGCTACCTCCGCGAGATGCACGTCCGACTCGATGCAGATCCGCTCGAATTCCTCGAGCCGGCCGGCAGGCAGGCAGTTGTCGAGGTACTCGGCCACCGAATTTGCATCGTCGGCGAGGCCGCGGGCGTCGATCCGCAGGGCGCCGAGAGCGGCGTTTTCCACGACGTCCTGGATGCGGCGAACCAAGGTCGGCGCCACCGGGCTGGCCGCCACCTTGTCGGCGAGGGCCTGTTGATCCTGGGGGGACAGAAGGCTGTCGAGCCAGGCGAGCAGGGTCCGCAACGTCAGTCTCACGGGACTTTCTCCTCTCCGCGGGGCGGGCCGGGGGGCAACGATCGGGGCCAGCCGAACAGTCGTTCGGCGGTATCCTTCTATATGTGGGGACGGCCACCACATTTCGTGCAGCGATTTTTCCAGTCCCCGCCCGCCAGTCCCCGATCCAGGGCGTTCTGGGATGCGTATGAGGGGGGACCGCCCGGTGGTGTCAGAGGACCGGCTCCTGGCCGTAGATCGCAGCGGAAACGCCCTCCCCTCCGCGAGCCGCCGCGGCGCGAACGTCGTTCGTTCCCCTCGATGCGCTAAAATTCCTCAGGATCCTCACCAAAGACCGCGTGCACCGCGGACGACGCGCCGGTGACGAGCACCATGGACACTTTGCCCCCCACCCTTCGCACGAAACTCATCGAGAACGCAGCCGGCTCCATCGAGTTGGCCGAACTGCTGGTGGACGGCGCTGGGCCGCCGCCGGAGTCGGCCTGCCGGCTGCTCCGCCGCGCCCTGGCCACGCTTGCGGAACTGCCCGCCCCCGACCGCGCCGAACCGCACCTCCGGCTGCTCGAAGGGGAGGCACTCCGGGCGCTCGGCGAGTGGCAGGCGGCCCTCGCGCCACTGGAGGCGGCCGCGAGCGGTGCCCCGGACCGGATCGAAGCCTGGCTGGGGCTGGGCTGGTGCCTGAAACGGCTCGGCCGACTGGCCGACGCCATCACGGCCCTGGAAAAGGGCCGCGCGGTGTCGCCGCGGCAGCCGATCCTGATGTACAACCTCGCCTGTTATCACTCGCTGGCCGGCAACGTGCCGGCGGCCATCGAAAACCTCACCCAGGCGATCGCCCTCGACTCGCGGTATCGTGATCTCACCGGCAGTGAGCGCGACTTCGATCCGATCCGCGGCGATCCGCGGTTCGTAGCCGCGACGGTCGTCATGGTCTGATGCCGTTGCTCTCGCCTGCTTGCCGCGGACGCGCCGCATGACCAGTCCGGCTCTTCAGGAAGTGCTCGCCCTGCTCGGCGCACCGGCCGCGGGCAACCCGGCGCAGTATCTCTTCGAGCGGGCGATCGAAGCCGCCGGCCTCGATTGGCGGTTCGTGACCTTCGACGTCGATCCCGACCGGCTGGCGGATGCCCTGGCGGGCGTCGCCGCGCTCGGCATGCGCGGCTGCCTGCTGTCGGGCCCGCTCTGCGCGACCGCGGCTCAACTGCTGGCCACACGAACTCCGACGGCGGATTTCGCCGCCGCCGTGAACCTGGTCGTTCGTGAGGGAGACGGACTGACGGGCCACATGACCGCCGGCCGCGGCGCGGTCGAGGCCTTGCGGGCCCACGTCGATCCCGCCGGCTGCCGCGTGGCGATTTTCGGCACCACGCCCGCCTGTCGGGCCGCAGCCCTCGAGCTCGCGCTCGCCGGAGCCGCCGGCATCATCGTCTGCGACGCTGACGTACGGCGGGCCGAAGGGCTCGTCGACCGCTTGCGTTCCCTGCACGCCGCGGCGGCCGACGCGATCCCCTGGCAGCCGACGATCGAGTTGCCCGCCGACATCGACGTCCTCGTTGCCGACGGGCCGCCGGCCGCGTTGCCCGAGATCACGAACCTGCGACCCGACCAGGTGGTAGCCGAGTTGCTGCTGGCCCCCGACCCGGCCCCCTTTCTGCGCCGCGCCGCCGGGGCGGGCTGCTGCGTCGTGGACGGTCTCGAAGTGCACGCCGCTCGGACGGCGATCGACTTCCACACCCTGTCGGGGGGCGAAGCCGACACCGACATGCTGCGCGAGGCGCTCGACGAGTTTCTCGCCTGAACAGTCAGGGGAACTGCCGCTCAGGGGGCGCTGGCAGACGCACCTGTCAGGGGGCGACGGCCGATTCGGCCTTTTCCACGGGCGTCGCCAGGCGGCCGAGTTTCAACTGCAGGGCAGCGGCGGCCTCGCGGACGTCCGCGGCCGGATCCTTTTCAAGTGCCGTGATCGCCTGCACGATCGCAGCCTCGGGCGCGGCACGGCCCGCATCGATGAGCAGTCCGACGCCCCGCAGCGCATTGACGACGATCACGACCCGTTTGTACCGCCGCGCCTGGGCGGACTCGTCGCCAGGCGTGGTCGCGACGTCGGGCAACGCGAGCATCTCCCCCAGCGTCTCCCAGGCGGCAGCATTCCCCTGCCGGGCGAGGCCGATGGCGGCGTTGTACCGCACGTTGTCCGACCCGTCGACAAGCAGTTCCATGAGGCGATCGCTGCCGGCCGGTCCGACGGCGACGCCGATGGCGTACGCAGCTCGGGACCGCAGCGTCGCATCATCGCTCCGCGATGCGGCGAAGAGGGCGTCGTTCACCGCTGCCGGGTCGGGAAATCCGCGCTTCGCCTGCCGCAGGTTGTCGGCCAGCAGCGCGATCGCCTCGACCGCCGCCTGACCGATCTGCGGGAGGGCCGGATCGGTGATCCGCCCCAGCAACGGGGCCGCCGCCTCGGGCACTGCAAACTCGCCGAGGGCACGACACAGGTAGCCGCACAGCGTCCGCGACTGGTCTCCCTCTTCGCCGCTCAGCCGCGGCTTGCCGCTTGCCACTTCGGCGTCGAGGATGGCGGCCAACTTGGCGGCGAGCACGGGGTCGTTCTTCAGCCGTCCGCCGTTTCTGCCGCGGAGGTCGTCGGCGAAGTTGAGCGCCGCCTGCCAGCGGCCCTTGGTGTTCCGCTGCAGCGCCTTGATGTAGCCCTCGGGGTCGTTGCCGAGATGCGCCAGCCAGTAAAACGCGAGATAGACGCAGACGATGATCCCGACGATGACCGCGGGAACGAGGAACAGCTGCACCAAAAAGCCCGCGTTCGGGGGTGCGACCTCGGGCAGGTCATCGGCCGCGGAGGATGGACGCCGGGGGGAATCGGCCATGGTATGGTGAGGTTCCTCGGACAGGACGGGTGACGGGCCGGCACGACGAACGAGATTCTAGTCCGCGACTGGCCGGCGTGCAGGTGCATGCGGCCCGGCCCGAAGCGGGGTACGAATCTGCCGACGAATCTGCAAACGATCCACCGTGAATTGCATCCCCGCCACATCGACCTCGGCTGCGCACGCATTCCGCTTCGAGCCGCGAGCACCGGCCGAGTGGCTGAGCGAAGCCGGTGAAACCGTCGCTGACAATCTCGCCCTCGACGAGGCGTTGCTCGAGGAGGCGCATGAAGGGATCGTCACGGACACCGTCGTGCGCACGTGGATGGCTGCCGAGCCGACCGTGGTGCTCGGCTCCTCGAGCCGCGTCGAGGAAGAGGTCGATCTCGATGCCTGCCGGCGGCTGGGCGTTCGGGTCGCGCGGCGGCCGAGCGGCGGGCTCACCGTGGTCATCGGCCCGGGCTGCCTGATGTGGTCGGTGGTGGTTCATCAGCCGGTCGGCCCGCCCTCCGTCGACTCGATCCACAGGGGTGTTCTCGGCCCACTCGTGGCCGCGCTCCGGCAGGCGGGCGCGGCTGTCGACCTGCTCGGATCCAGCGACCTGGCCGTCGGCGCGGGCGCGGCGGCCCGCAAGGTCTCGGGCAACGCCCTGCGGGTCCGGCGGCACGGCGTCCTCTATCACGGCACGCTGCTCGACGCCTTCGACCTCGCCCTCATCGGCCGCGTGCTGCGGCATCCACCGCGCGAACCGGCCTATCGCGCGGGCCGCTCCCACGGAGACTTCCTCGCCAACCTCGGCCTCGGGACACCCGTGCTCGAGGCCGCGGTTCGCACGGCGTTTTCCGCGACCCGTGACCGGCGGCGTCTGCCCATCGACCGGGTGGACCGGCTGGTTCGTGAACGGTACGCCAACCCGGACTGGACCACGCGGCGCGGCTGACCGTCGTCGCCGACGCGCGGGACGGCGCAGCCTGGGCAAGACGTGCGGACGAAGCCGGTTGGAAAGTTGGCTGTTCCCGACCTCATTTTCTCGATCGCCGTGGGCCGATGACGACCCTTGAGTGGTGGGCCGGACGCACCGCTCCGGGGCGACGCGGCGCGGGCGAAATCCAGTCTTTCGTCACCGCCCCCTCCCCGGTAAGGTTCCCGGCCCGATCGACAGGACGTCGCTCGACAGCCCGCAACAGGAGGTTGCCCTCATGCGCCTGCACTTGAACGCCGCGGACGTCCGCGGACTCGTCTCCCGTCACTTCCTCCACCTGGGCGCCGATGAGGCGGACGTGGCGGACGTCCAGGAGAACATCCGCATCGACCGGGGACGCTGCGTGGCCCGCTGCTACAGGGTCGCGGAGATGTTCGCGATGTGGATGATCGACGTGGGCGTGCTGCAGTTCTACGATGCCGATGGCGAGATGCTGCACACGGTCAACCTATTCACTGAACTGCAGCCACAGCGGGCCGCCGCCTGAGCGGGCCGGTCCGGGGACGCCGGCACGAGTGATTGTTCGGGGGGAAGGTTCGCGCCGGCGGTGCGGGCCGGGAACGGGGGGAAGATCGTGAACGGATCGTCTGCGCGCAAGCCGCATCGGCTGTCGATCGTGATTCCCGCGGCCGGTGACGCCGTGCCGCTCGAGGAGACGCTCGTCAGCGTCCTCGAGAATCGCCCGCCCGACTGCGAGGTGATCGCCGTCCACGGCTGCGACTACGCCGACCCGTGGGGCATCGGAGACGAGGTGCGGCTCCTGCGGGCTCCGCGGCGGACGAACATCGTCGGCTGCATCAATCTCGGCATCGCGGCCGCGAGCGGCCGGGTGATCCACGTGCTGGCGGCCGGCTGGCGCGGCACCGATGGCTGGACGGATCAGCCCGTGGAGGCGATCGCGTCGGGCCGGGCAGACGTGGTTGTGCCGCTGGGTGTCGCGGCAGACGACCACGACCGGGCCGTGTCGGCCGGCATTCGGCATACGGCCGGTGGCAGGCGGGTGTCTCTCACGCGGGCAAGCGCCGGCGACAGCGGTCGGCCGACATGTCCGGAACTCGAAGCCGGCTTCTGGTCTGCCGAGATGCTGGCGGCGATCGGCGCTGGTTTTGCGACGGCGTGCGGTCCGGACCTCGCCGACGCTGACGCTGCCGCCGCGGTCGCCTGCGCCGGCGGCACGGTGATGCTCGAACCGTCGTCGCGTGTCATCGTCGGTCCGCCGCGCCGCCGCGCACGTGCGTTCCGTGCCGGACTGCATGCCGAGAGGCTCTTCTGGCGGTCGCTGCCCGGAACGTCGCCGGTACGCGGTCTGGTCCTGCACGCGGGCGAGTGGCTGCGCGACCTGGCCGGCTCCGCGCCCCTGGGCACGCTGCCGATGCTGCTCGGTCGGCTCGCGGCGCTCGTCCAGTTCGGCTCGTGCATGCGGCGGGCCGCGTTGCTCCGGGCGTTGCGTGCCCAGGCGGCCGCGGTCGGCCCCGAGGCGGCTCCGCACCGGGAGCGAACGATCCGCATCGACGGGCCGCATCCGCGGCTGGCTGAGCCAAAGCGGCAGGAGCCTTTGCCACCGCTCCGCCGATCCGCGTGAGCGGACCGATCGGGCTCGGGTTCCGGCCATGGAGGCCGTGAGGGCAGTGGACCGCGTGGTCTGACCGTTCCGGCCGGCGGTCGCCGGGCATCCTGTTGTCGTGGCCGGTCGGATGCTACACTTTTTCTGATCGCGTTCGCTCCCGTAGCTCAATTGGATAGAGCGTCAGCCTCCGGAGCTGAAGGTTACAGGTTCGATCCCTGTCGGGAGTATTTCACTTTTCGCCGGAATTAGCGGCGAAACACGGCGTTTCTTCGACTTTCTCGTCGCCCCGCCGTCGCCGGCAAACTCGTCGCAACGGTCACGAACAGACACGTTTGGACGGCTGCGGTCGGAAGTTAGTGCAACGGTTAGTGCAACGGCCCGAGCGTCGTCGGTGCCCGTCGCCCGAGCCGTTTCGGGCGTCGAGCCGGCCGTCGGCAGAGCCGGCAGCGACGCCAGTGCCCCCGCCACGTCGAGCAGCCGGGGGTCGGTGTAGTGCCGCATGGTCAGTTCGAGCGACGAGTGCCGCATGGCGGCTTGTGCCGTGCGGGGGGCGACGCCGGCGGCGACAAGGTGCGTTGCGAACGTGTGCCGTAGAGCGTGCACGTCGACGGTGCGGCCCCGGTCGTCACGCTTGGGGATGCCGGCTGCCGCCATGTCCCGGTCAAGAATCTTGACCAGAGCCGACGGGACGTAGAACAGCGGGGCGTCGGCCGGGAGCGTCGTGACGCCGGCGACGCCGACACGCCCCCGGCTGGCCGCTTCGGCTTTGTCGTCGAGCCAGCCGCGCAGTTCGGCCGCAACGTCAGCCCGCAGCGGCAGCGTCGCCCGCTGGCCGTTTTTGGCGTCGGCCCCCGGCAGCACGATTACAGGCTGGCCGTCGTCGAGCAGCACGTCGCCGACGGTGAGTGCCGCCAGTTCGCCTTTCCGCAGCCCGGTCGTGACGAGCACGGCGTAGAGCAACGCCCGTTCCCGGCCGTCGTGTTCGAGCCGCGCCACAACGTCGGCCCGCAGCCGGGTACGCCCGCGCTCGGCGGCAGCGACGACCGTGTCGAACGTCAGTTCGCCCCGCTTCCACGTCGCCCGAGACTTCGCCGGTCGGGTGTCGTCGATGATTCGCACCGTGGGCCGGCCAAACTCGGCGACGGGCCGCAGCCGGGCCACGGTGAGCAGCCGCCGCAGTTCGTCAGCCGTCAGTGCCCGCCGCTGGCGGCGCACGTCGTCGGATTCGTCGAGCTTCCGCAGCCGGGCGAACGGGTTCGCCGTCAGCCGGCCCGACTCGACAAGCCAGTTTGCCCACGCCGTCAGCGTCGCCAGCCGGGCGTTGATAGTGCGGGCAGCCGGCCGGCCAGGCGTCACGACGGCACCGGCGGCGTCGAGCACGTCGTCGTCGGGCAGTTCGAGCAGCCGGTGCACCCACCGCTCGACGGCGTCACGGTTCAAGTCGCGCAGCCGCCGAAAGCCGCACTCGTCGACGGCCAGCCGCAGCGTGTGCGTGACGTTCGAGACATGCCGGGGGGCGACGGTACGCCGGGCACCCTTGCCCCGCTTGTGCGACAGGGCGGCGACGTAGGCGTCGACATGCTCGGCGACGGGCGTGTCGGCGTGCTCGGCGACGTTCACTTCGGCTGCCGTCACGATGCCCGCCCGCACTTTCTCGGCACGGGCTTCGAGTTCGGCGAGCACGGCCCGGGCAGCGTCGAGCGACTTGCACCCGGTCGGCACCCGCCGCACGACGCCGGCCCCGTCCTTGAACTGGGCCGTGTAGGTGCCGGCCCGTTCCCGCAGCCGGGGCTTGTCGCCGCCCGTCACCGGGGCTTGGCGTTTCTTCCCGCCGGCGTCAGTCCACACGGCAACGGGCTTCCCGGCCCGCGTGACGAGCTGTGCCCCCTCGGGCAGCGGCCGGGTGACGAACGGCTTGAACACGGTGCCCATAGGTCAGCCCCCCTTACGCTTCGGCTTCGCCGGCATGGTGCACACGATGCCGAAGTAGCCGGCCAGTGCGTCAGCCGACGCCAAGTGAATTGAAACCTGTTCGCCCCGCATGAAAGCCGCCATCGTCTGCCGCCGCACGCCGGTCGCTTTCTCAATGGCGTTGAGCGACGGGGCGGCGAGCAGCGCGGCCCGCAAGAGTTCGGTCATCGTGCCGGTCGTGCTTTTCATTCCCGCCCCCGCATGTCGATATGCCCCCACTGCGGCACGTCGTCTACCCAACGGACGGGACAAATGACGAACTCGCACCCTTCGTCGAGTGCCATTTCAAGGTGCCCTTCGAGCGTTTCACCTTGCACTGAACCGAACTCGGCCGGCCGCACGCCGTCGGCCCGGCACTTGAAAAAGTCGACGAGCCGCATGGCATCGTCGTGCGTGTTTGCCACGGGCCAGCATTTCCGCATGACGCCGTCACCTACCGGGTCGGCCATGACACGCTGAACGAAGCCCTGCCGTGCGAGGAAGAAACGGGGGGCGGTGCCTTGCGGCCGGGGCTTCCGTTTCGGTGCTTGCTTGCGTTTCTTTTTGGCCATGTCGGTGCTCCTGTTAGCCGGACTGTCGTTTACCTTACACACCCTATCGGCCGGGTGCAACGTCTTTCTTTCGTCCCGAGTCAGTGCGTGCGACACGCACACGGATATATCCCCGTGGGATAGGTGACACCCACGCCACCAAGAAACGCACCAAAATGTCACCCTACTCTCACCCGGTACGCCGACACTCCCCGGCCCAAGCCGCCCCGCCGCACGACTTCGAGCAGCCGCCGGTCGGCGAGCAGCCGCAGTGCCCGAAGCACGGTTCGCCGGTCACCACCGATACGCCGGGCCAAGTCGTCGACGGCCGTGCGTGCCAGCCCGTTCGGCTTCGTGTCGCGCCACAAGCACACCCAGACGAGTGCCGCAGCCCGGGGCAGCGTACCCATGACGCCGTCGACGAAGCCATTGAACGTGGCGAACCGGGCGGCGAGCCGCTGGCGACGCCGTGCTTGCGTTCTCCCGCCCTTTCGGCCGGCCGGGCGTGTCGGTGCCCCCTTGGGGGCGTCGCCCGCCACAAGGGGCGGCAGCACGGCCCCCGGCGGCAGCACTCTCGACGGCGTCACTCGTCACCCCCGTCGTCGGCGACGGCGTCGGCCGGGGCCGCTGGCGTCGCCTTCCAGAGTTCGGCAAGGTGCTCGGGTGAGAAGTCGGGATTCGGTGTCGCATGCTTCGGCTTGCGGCCCCGCTTGCCCCGAGCCGGCGTCGGGGGCGGCGCGTCGGGGCCGGGCGTGTCGAGCAGCGTGAAGGCTTGCCGCGCACGGTCGAAGTGCAAGTCGACGGTACGCTGTGCCCCGTGCCGGCACTTCAAGTGCGACAGCCGCACGACGTTCGGGTCGGTGTCGTCGACGGGGGCAAGCAGAAAAGCGTCGTCGGCCCCGTATTCGAGTTCGCCCGAGTCACGGTAAGACGCCAGCGACATAGCGGCCCCCGAGTACGTCGAACGGCCGGCGTTGTCACGGCTGCGGCCGACGGCCGACAGGGCAAGCACGGCACAACCCTGCCCGGCGAACTGCCGCAGCATGCCCATGACGGCGTTCGCCCGCAGCCGGGGGTCGGCCACGTCGCCGGGGGGCATGATGCGTTGCAAGTAGTCGAGCACGACAACGTCGGCACCGTGGGCGTCGGCGGCGTGTGCGACGTTCGACAGGTCGAACGGCGGTTCGAGAAACGCCAGCCGGTCGGCAAACGACTCGACGGTCGCAAGCCCGGCGTCGAGTCGGTCGGCGTGCTCGGCAGTGAAGCGTCGGTGCCGAATCACTCCGGCTTCAAGGCCAGACAGCCGGGCAAGCTGCCGGTCGAGCAGCGCCGCCGGGGACATTTCGACGTTGCAGACGAGTGCCCGCAGCGTGTCGGTGTGCCGCAAGGCTTCGACGACGCACGCCATGACGAGTGCCGTCTTTCCGGCCCCCGGTGCCCCGCCGAGCAGCGTGACGTGCCCGGGGCTTATCTCGGGCACCGGCAGCGTATGGGGAAACACGACCGGCCCGGTGCCGGTAAGCACGTCGTCACGCCAGCCGGCGAAGACGGCGTCGCCGGTGACGAACTGTGCCGTCGTCGTCGGGCGGCGCGTCATTCGGCCCCCGCCGGCTTGGCGTGCTCGACGCCGGTGACGGTGCCGCCGAACACTTCGGCCGCATGCTTGACCAGCGGGTGAGCCGCAGCGTGACCACACTCGATTTGCCGGGCCACGTCTTTCGGCGGCAGCCCGGTGTCGAGTGCGGGGTCGGTGAGCAGCGCCCGCACGGCCGACAACGGACAGCCGAGTTCGGCCAGGTTCGCCGCAGCCGAGTAGAGCAGCCGGTGCCGGTCGCCGACTTCGACTTCGCCGGCGAGAAACGCCCGGGTGAGTTTGTTCACCGCGCCGCCACGTTCGCCGCTGGCGACTTCAAGCCGCCGCTGTTCAACGGCTGCGGCTTTCTCGGCGACGGCCCGGGCGGCGCGGCCCCACTCGGCGACGAGAAAGTCGGCACTCTCGACGCCGTCGGTGCTCGGCACGTCGAACGGTTGCGGCGTGCGGGCCATGCCGAGCAGCCCGGCTACCGTGACGGTGTCCAGAATCTCGACGGGCACGAAACGCTTGTGAAGCCCCGACTTCGGGTGCCGGCTGTTCGGTGCTCGAAACGCCCGCACCCGGTCGAACACGCCCGTGTCGACGGCGACGCCGGCCGCAGCGGCGACAGTCTCGACGAACTGCCGGGCGACGGTGTGAAAGTCTGCCGCCGGTGCCGGTGCCCACAACGCCGTGGGGATGCCCAAGTGCATGCCTTTGCCGCCTGACACAAACGGCACAAGCACGCCCCGGGGCACACCGAAGCGTTCGTCGAGCGTGTCGACAAGCCGCCGGGTGTCGGCGAGCGCCCGGGCCACCCCGCCGGCCGACTCGTCACGGTCAACGTCGGCCCACAAGTAGGGTGCCCACGTCGAGCCAGTGAAGCCGGCCGGCGAGCCGGTGCGGGCAAGGTGCTCGGCGAAGCCGTCGTCGAACTGAAACGCCGACAAGTACGCTTCGGATTCGACGTTCGCCCGGGCGTCGCACTGACAGTAGGCGGCGAACGCCGTCGGGGCGTGCACGCGGCGACGGTCGCCGGTGCACGGCCCGACTATGCGAAAGCCGTGTGGGTGCGTTGTCGTGCTCATGGCGACACCCCCGCGACAGCCGACGCCCGGTGCCGCTCGGCAGACCGCCGCAAGCGTTCGAGCTTTGCCCGCGTGCCGGCGTCCCCGGGCGGCAAGTCGTCGCGGTCGGCACCAACGTCGCCCCGTAGTTCGACGAGCGCTTCGCCGAGTGCGACGACGGCGGCGCGGTATCGGTCGAACAGGGCAGCCCGCCGGCTGCGGTGCGCGGCCTGCGAATAGCCGGGTTCGCGTTCGCGGGCGTCGGCCTGTTCGTGAAACTCGTCGACGAGCAGGTCGAGCGTCGGAATGTAGCTGCACACTACGTCGTTCAGCACGGCATCAAGCTGAATCGCCGCGTAGTGTGCTTGGAGTTGTCGCGTTCTCATGGGGCGTTCTCCGTCGGGGTAGCCGGCAGCGGGGAAGCGAAGTCGTCGTCGCCTGTCGGGTCGGCGAGCACTTCGACTACGGCGAACCGTGACACCCGGTTACGCTCGACGCCGTCGTCGTCAGCCCGCAGCACGACACGCACGTCGCACACAATGCCCGCCGGCAGCGGCCGGTCGAGCATGTCGAGCGACGTGACGCCGAGCTTGGAAAGGTCACGCTTCGACATGGGCAGCGCGGCCGGCGTCAGCCAAGCCGTGTGCCACACGCGCCGCCCCTTGTGCTCGCCGGCATCGACGGTGAACGTCAGCGTGTAGCCGGGCGTGCCGGTTTTTGACGTGACGAGTTCGCCGTCGGTGACACGGCACCGATAGTCGCCCCGGGGCAGCGGCAGCATGTCGCCGGCCGCTTCGGCTTCGGCGAACTGGCGGGCCAGTTCGGCCCGTGACGTGCCGTTGAGCACGTCGACGAGACTCTTGCGAGTGTGCTTCGTCATCGGGCCACCCCCGGCCGCTTGCGGCAGTTCGGGCACCCGTCGGCTATCCACGTTTCGACGACGTGCCGGGGCCAGCGCCGGCAGCCGCCGAGCTTCACCGGCTGCGGGGCGCGGCCAGCGTCGACGAGCCGGCGAACGTGACGCGTCGACACGCCGAGCAGCGCGGCGACGTGCCCGACATCGAGCATGGCGGGCGAAGGGTTCGCCCGGTTGCCGCCGGCGTCGGGGCCGGCAGCGGGGGAAACGAGAGTCATGGCAAGTTCCTCAAAGGCCGGCCGGAACTGACGTAGTTCCAGCCGTTCCCCCGGAGTCTCTTGCTGGCCGACGAGTCGGTAAAGTTTCTATTTTGAGGTCGGCCAGCCGGTCGCCAGCCCGCCGATAAAGTGCCGCAATTCGGTGAGTTCGTCGTCGCCGGGCGGTTCCTGCGGCAGCCGGGCGTCGGCCACGGCCGTCAAGCCGAACGCCGATGCGAACTGGAACAGGTCGCGCCGCGCGTCGCGGAGCATGCGAACGGCCGGGTTCGCCTTGACGCTTCGGCCCGTGCTGACGACCGGCCCTTCGGCGGCAACCCGCGCGGCGAGTGCCTTCACTTCGGCGGCGACGTGGCAGACGACCGCGAACGTGGCGGCGTGCTCGGGCCGCAGTCGCTTGGCGGCGACGAGTGCCGGGGCGTGAGCGTCCCAAAATGCCATCGCGGCCGGATCGCACCGAACGTCGTCGGGCACGGCAACGGCGTCGGCTGGCCGGTCGGCCCCCTTGCGGTGAAAGGTGTTTCGCCCCCGGCGAGTTTCTGAACTGTCCCGGCGGGGGATCGGCCCGTGTGCGCCCATGTCATGACTCCTCTCGAAGAACGGTTTTTTGGGGACTCCCCGCCGGCGCACGCCGGGGGGGAGTGAGGTACGGAACGGCGGGCGCCCCTGTTCGTCCTCCCACCCCGGGGGGAGTCGCCGGGGTGGCCGGCTTTGCGGCGCCGGCAGCCTCGCCGACGAGCCGGGCGAGCACGGCAGCCCGGTCGTCGTCGGTGCCCGGCAGCCGGGCCACAAGAGCGACGAGCCGCGCCAGTTCGTCAGCCCGGCCGGCGGTTTCAGTGCAACGGGTAGTGCAACGGTCGGCGGGGGGCGTCGGCTTTTCCCTTGTTTTCAAGGGCGAAACGACACTCTGCCCGCAGCCTCCGGAGCTGAAGGTTACAGGTTCGATCCCTGTCGGGAGTATTCATCGTCCGCCCCGCACCGCTCGTCGCCGCCCCGCCCGGCGGCGGCGGGGGCGCGCCGCCGCCGGGCTCTCCCACCCAA
>Ga0315899_10001115_pt1 | contig 31133 bp, 24 predicted proteins | sample LakEriMetagenome_2_FD_203518 | JGI IMG/M metagenome (GOLD analysis project Ga0315899, IMG submission 203518) | Freshwater fungal communities from buoy surface, Lake Erie, Ohio, United States - Buoy 4 MA112 | ecosystem: Environmental > Aquatic > Freshwater > Lake | place: USA: Lake Erie, Ohio...
TTAGGCGAAAATATATTGCGTGCCTGCGCGTTTAGGAGCCTATTTGTATCAAATTAACCAAGAGGGGGTAATTGTGCGTAAACTAAATCATCGGACCAAAGTCCGCACGGCTATGGCCGCATTGCTGACATCAACGGCTTTTGGCGTTGCCGTTCCTGCAATGGCGCAGGATGCAGCTGATACGGACAGCGACGTCATCGTTGTGACCGCGCAAAAGCGCGAACAGAATTTGCAAGACGTGCCAATCGCGATCAACGCCATCGGCAATGAAAAGCTGGACCAATTGCAGGTCAGCGAATTGCAGGATATCATAAAATTCCTGCCATCGGTCACCATTCAGCAAGGCGGACCCGGTTTCGCGCAGGTGTACTTCCGCGGCGTAGCCTCGGGCGAAAACGCGAACCACTCGGCTTCGCTGCCCACGGTCGGCACCTATCTCGACGAAATGCCGATCACGACCATTCAAGGTGCGCTCGATCTGCATGCCTATGACCTTGCACGCGTTGAGGCGCTTGCTGGACCACAGGGCACATTATATGGCGCTAGTTCGATGGCTGGCACGTTGAAGCTGGTTACCAACGCACCTGATCCTTCGGGTTTCTACGGTAGCGCTGGCGTCGAGCTGAACACTTTGGCGCATGGCGATTTCGGATCGATTTACGAAGGCTTTGTCAACGTGCCGATCGCGGAAGGTGCTGCGGCGCGTCTGGTTGGCTGGTATCGCAACGATGGCGGCTATATCGACAATATTGCGGGTAGCCGTACATATGCCTCATCAGGCATCAGGCAGAGCAACGCGGCGTTAGTCGAAGAAAACTATAATGACGCCGAAACCTATGGCGCGCGTTTGGCGCTGGGCATCGACCTTGATGACAATTGGACGATTAAGTCAACAGTGATGGGGCAGGTCCAGAATACCCAAGGAAGCTACGCGCAAGAACGTTCGGGGCAAACCACAAAGGATCTTCAGACCGTTCAGTACAACCCAGAAGGCAGCCGCGATAAATGGATTCAGGCGGCGCTGACGGTAGAAGGCACAATCGGTAATTGGGATGTGACCGCGACGGGTGGCCATTTGCGCCGCAAAACCGAAACGCAGTCCGATTATTCCGATTATGCGTATTTCTATGACGCGCTAGCCGGTTACGGTGCCTATTTTTACGATAATGCCGACAATCTTGTGAACCCGAACCAGTATATTCAAGCCATTGACCGCTATAAGAGAAGCTTTGGTGAATTGCGCGTCGCAAGCCCTGCCGACGCACCTTTGCGCTTCATCGGTGGTCTGTTTGCACAGCGCCAGTCGCACAATATCAAACAAAATTACATCATCGACAATATCGCCGATTCCATCACCGTGACGGGAACCGACAGCAATATCTGGTTGACGCAGCAACTGCGCGTTGACCGTGATTATGCGGCCTTTGGTGAATTGACCTATGATTTGACCGAGAAGCTCTCACTAACCGGAGGCTTGCGTTATTATAAGTTTGATAATTCGTTACAGGGCTTTTTTGGATATGCGGCCGGCTATAATGGCGACAAATTTGATGAAGATACTGGGGCATTCATTAAAGATGGAACAGGTGAAGCGGCATGCAATGGACGGCCAGCGATTGTCGAAGGCAGCCCTTGCACCAATGTCGACAAGTCGACATCCGGCACGGGCTTCATCCACAAAATAAACGCGACTTACAAGGTCACCGACGACGTTCTTGTCTACGCCACATGGTCGCGCGGTTTCCGTCCGGGCGGTATCAACCGTCGCGGTACCTTGCCACCTTATGGTTCGGACAAGCTCGACAATTATGAATTGGGCTGGAAAACCACATTCGGTGCGTTCCGTTGGAATGGCGCTGTGTTCCAGGAAGATTGGAATAATATCCAGCTTTCCTTCCTGGGTGCGAACGGCCTGACCGAAATCCGCAATGCTGGTGTGGCCCGTATTCGCGGTATCGAAATGGACGCTGGCTTCCGGAGCAATGGTTTCAGCTTGAACGCTGGATTTAGCTATAATGATGCTGAAATCCGTCGCGACTTCTGCGCTATTGCCAACGCAACTTTTGATTGCACAACGACTGATAATGAGTTGCTTGCGCCGTCCGGATCGCGCTTGCCTGTGACCGCAAAGGTTAAGGGCAATGCGATTGCGCGTTATGAATTCCCGGTCGCTGATTGGGATGGTCATGTGCAGCTTGCGGTCAATCACACGGGTGGCCGCCGCAGCGATTTGCGGCCTGCGCAAAATGCTATCAAGGGCAATTTGGATGCCTATACCACCGCCGACTTCTCGGTTGGCGTGAAGAGCGACATATGGGCGATTGAGGCTTTTGCCACAAATCTGTTCGATACACGCGGCGTGGTCAACACCAGCGTCCAGTGTATTGAAACAACATGCGGAACAGGGATCACGGCGACAACGCCAACGGGCGGCGCGTTTTACGATGTAGTTGTCAAACCACGCATAATCGGTGTGAAGTTCTCGCGCGACTTTTAACGATTGTTCACTTTTCTTCGGACAGAAAATTTGTACAAAGAAATGTGAAAATACGTCACGACGCGCGTGACCAATAGTTTGTCGCCAAAGGCGACAGGGGGAGGAAGCCGGATCTGAAAAGATCCGGCTTTTTCATTACCCTTAAGCAAATATCCTTTTGAACACACTGCGGTCGGCGAGGACTTCTGCCGCGCAATTATGCCCCGGCGCGCCGGTCACGCCGCCGCCAGGATGGCTGCCTGCGCCGCACATATACAGCCCCTTTAATGGCCCGCGATACGCGCCATGGCCCAAAATGGGCCGTGCTGACCATAATTGGTCAAGGCTCATATTGCCATGCATGATGTCGCCGCTGACCAGCCCGAATTTCCGTTCCAGCCCCTTGGGGCTTAGGATTTGGCGACCAAGCACCGACGCGCGGAAGCCGGGGGCATAGGCCTCCACTGTGTTGATGATGTCATCGGCGGCTTTGCCTTCTTCGGCATCCCAATCGCGCGGCGTGCCGTCCGCATTGTGGGGCAGCTCCGGCGCAAATTGCTGGCAGAACAGGCTGGCGACATGCTGTCCTGCGGGTGCGAGGCTGTCGTCAACGGTCGAGGGGATGAGGATTTCGACGATGGGCTTTTGCGACCAGCCATCGCGCTTCGCATCCAAAAAGGCGCGGTCCATATAATCCAATGTGGGCGCGATGATGATGCCCGATTGGTGGTGCTCGCCCGCTTCGGGCAGGCAGGTGAATTTGGGTAGTTCGGACAAAGCAACGTTCATCCGGAACGTGCCGCTGCCCGCCTTAAAGCCCTTTACGCGGCGTTTGAATTCGGGTTTCAGGTCGGCATCATCGAACATGCGTTCGTAAAGCAGCTTTGGCCCGATATTGGATATAACGCGGTCCGCGACGATTTCTTCGCCGCTTTCAAGGCGAACGCCCGCGACCTTTTCACCGTCCACCAACACGCGGGAGACAGGCGCCTCCAAGCTGATTTCGACGCCCAGATCACGGCAGACCTTGGCCATGATCTGCGTGATCGCACCCATGCCGCCGATGCTGTGGCCCCAAGCGCCCTTATTACCGTTCACTTCGCCAAAGACATGGTGCAGCAAGACATACGCGCTACCCGGCGTATCGGGGCTGGCATAATTGCCGACGACGGCGTCAAAGCCAAAGGCGGCCTTGACCGCCTCGCTTTCGAACCAGCTATCCAAGAAGCTGCGTGCCGATTTGGTGAACAGTTCAAGCACATCACGCTGTTGCGACAATTTGAGCTTCATCAGCCCACGGCCCTGCACAGCGGCATCGATGAGGGTTTTTAGGCCATCGCCGACATTGGGCGGCGAGCGCAACGCAAGATCGCGCAGGACGTCCGCGACCCCTTCCAACATGTCATAATATTGCGGCAAGACCGCCACATCATGCTTTGAGAAGCGGGCAAATTCGGCCTGCGTGCGTTCCAGCCCGCCACCGAGTTTCAAATAACCGCCATCTTCTTGCGGCAGGAAATTGGAGATGGGCCTTTCGATAACGCGGTAGCCATGATCGACCAGCTTCATATCGGCAATGACCTTGGGCTGAAGCAGGCTGACGGTGTAGCTGGCGACCGAATTGCGGAAACCGGGGTGGAATTCTTCGGTAACCGCCGCGCCGCCGACAACATCGCGGCGCTCGACGATGCGGACCTTCAGGCCCGCGCGCGCGAGATAAAAGGCGCAGACAAGGCCGTTATGGCCAGCGCCGATGATGAGAGCGTCATATTTCTGAGTCATTTTTTGCTCCAACCCGATGCCGGGCGTTGTTCGAGGCGGGCCTCGGGAATGATGTTGCGGATTTGGCGGCAGAAGCTTTTCAGGCATACTTCCTTGTCGGACAGCGGCCCCATGGAGAAGCTGCGGCTCGCCATGCCTTGCTGCACGCGGGTGATGAGGACGGTATCCTCGGCATTGACTTGCCGGTTAATCCGCCAATTGAGGTAACGCGCGGCGCGCATTTCGCGGTGCCATTCATAATCGGGGGCATCCGGCAGGACGTAGCTGATTTCCCGGATGACGCAGCTGTCGGGTCCCGTGGGCAGCCATTGCATGAAATCTACCTGATCGGGGTAAATGTCAAAGGCGACCGAGGGCCATAGCTTGAAATACAACCAGCGTTTCTGATTGGCGGCGGGCAAATGCGGCACTGGTGGCAGCAGGTTTTGATAGCCGCGTTCCGACCAATTGGCCGATGGCCGATCGACAAGGTCGCCCCACATGCGGTCGACATAAGGTTCCGCCTCCACACCATAGCTTTTGCCGAACAAGCGCGTGAGGCCGGGATGCGCGACGGGGATGTGCAGGCCATCGGAATAATTGTCGCCGACATTTTTCCAGTTCACCGCGCGCGGGCGCATGGTGACGCGGCCAAGTGCCCGCAATTCTTCAAAACGGTACGGCGCGACTTGGGCTTCATAAGGCGACATCATTTCGGCGACAGAAGGCCCGCTGCCTTCCAGACGGACGAATATAAACCCGCGCCAGATTTCCATATCGACAGGGACAAGGCCGGCCTTGTCCTTGTCGAGCGTGGGGTAAGAGGCGCTGTCGGGTACGCCCGTTAAGCGGCCATCAAGATCATAGGTCCACGCGTGATAGGGGCAGACCAATTTCTTCGCGCAGCCGCCGGAGCCATCGACCAAGCGACTGCCCCGGTGGCGGCAGACATTGGTGAAGGCGCGCAATATGTCGTCATTGCCGCGCACGACAATGACGCTTTCATTGATATAATCGAGGCTATGCCAGTCGCCGACATTCGGAACATCGCTGACATGGCACACCACTTGCCAGGACGGGCGGAAGATGCGGTCCACCTCAAGCGCGGCGAATTCGGGATCATCATAGGTCCAAGCCGGCAGGCTCCAACCTTCCAAATGATCGTGCGATGTTTGTGCGCCTGATTCGGACATCTTGCTCCCCTTGTTATACGAGTGTATAACAAGGTCATGCAATTGCGACAAGTCTTCACCCGAGAGAGTGCCGATACGCGCCGCGATGCCTTGATTGCGGCGACGGCGCGCTGCCTATCTACGCGGGGCGCACATGGGACGTCCGTGCGCGCAATTTGCGTGGAGGCGGGTGTTTCGGCGGGTTTGCTGCGGCATTATTTTGACGGCATTGATGCTTTGGTGGCCGCAACCTATCGCGCGACGGGGGCACGGGTCGCCGCCGCGTTACATGCGGCGGTTGATGCGGTGCCCGCCGATAACCCGCGTGGCCGATTGCTCGCCTTTGTCACTGCAAGTTTCCGTGCACCGATCGCGGATCCGGAACTGCTGGCGACGTGGTTGGCGTTTTGGAGCTTGTCGCGGACGGTGCCTGCCATCGGCGAAATCCATGATGAGATTTATGCAGAAAACCGACAAGATATGGAGCGCCTGATCCTCGCTTGCCCGAATGCGCCAGCCGATGCACGGTTAGCTGCAGTGGCGCTGACCGCTTTGGTCGACGGTCTGTGGCTTGAACTCAGCTTGGGCAATGCGCCCTTTAGCGTTGGTGAGGCGGAGGCTTTGGCAGAAAAGTGGCTGGATAGCTTTATTTAGGCGCCTGTCACAGTGCTGCAATAGCATTTGATTAGCGCATATGGCGCAGCGTTGTTACGATGTACCAAAGGGATTGCTGGAAACGCAAAAGGGGAAGCCGGTCATGTCATTACTAATCAATCGCCGCCAACTAATGGCGACCGCGGGATTTGGTCTTGGCGGACTGATGCTGCCGGGTGGCGCGGCGATGGCGCAGACATTGCTCGGCCTCACCGGATTTACGCATAATGTTGCCAGCGGAGAGCCGGGCCCCGACTCAGTGTTATTGTGGACACGTTATGTAAACCCAACGGGCGGCGCTTCGAAAGTGCGGGTCGAAATTTCTGAAAGTCAGGATTTTACCAAGATTGCAGGTGGCGGCGAAATGGTAACGGGGCCATGGCGCGACCATACGGTCAAAATCACCGTCGACAAACTTGCGCCGGGCAAATGGCACTGGTTCCGTTTCATCGCGCCCGATGGCCGCATCTCGCCTATTGGCCGCACCAAGACATTGCCCGTGGGCAAAGCGGCGAAATTCAACATCGCGATATTCTCCTGCTCCAATTTGGGCTTCGGTGAATTCAACGCTTATGGCCATGCGGCTGCACGCGATGACATCGATCTCGTCCTCCACATGGGTGATTATATCTATGAATATGCCCGTGGCGGCTATGATGGTGGCGCGAAATTTGCCGCGCGCATTTTTCCGGCGGATGAAATCCTGACGCTGGCGGATTACCGCTTGCGCTATGCCAGCTATCGTTCGGACACGCAGTTACAAGCGCTGCACGCCAATTTCCCGATGATCGCTAATACTGACGATCATGAAAGCGCCAATGACAGTTGGGAAGGCGGCGCGCAAAACCACAGTGTCGACGAAGGCGATTGGAGTTCCCGGCGCAACGCCGCGATGCAGGTATGGCGCGAATGGTTGCCTGTCGGTGAGCAGCCGTGGAAGGAATATCCGATTGGCGAGCTCGCGACTTATTATCGCACCGATACACGCGCGGTCGCCCGATCCAAGCCTTATGCTTATGGTGACCTTCTTCGCTCGGGTGATCCGGCAAAGGCACTTTCCGAATATCGTGATGGCGCTTGGCGCGATCCGTCGATGACGATGTTGGGTAGCGAACAAGAGGCATGGTTGTCGCGCGCTATTGGCCGCAACAATGCTATATGGGCGGTGCTGGGTTCCGCCACCAATATGGGCTATAACTACACGCCGGAGAACGCGATGGATTGGGTCCCCCAATTTGGGCCTGAACGTGCGCGCAATTATGTACGGCAGGGCATCGCTGCGACAAAAGCAGGCTTGCCGTATAATCTCGACAATTGGGGTGGTTACCCTGCGGCACGGTCGCGTTTGTTGGCGGCGGCCCAGCGCGCAGACGCAAACCTGGTCGTTGTAACGGGTGATAGCCATAATGGCTGGGCTTTTGACTTGCCCGAAGGCGGAAAGCCGGCCGGCGTCGAATTTGGCGGCCATAGTGTCTCGTCACCTGGCTTTGAAAGCGCGATTCCGTTCACTGCCCCGGCCGACGTCGCGCGCAGCTTACTTGACACCAGCAAAAAGGAACTGCGCTGGGTCGATACATCCAACCGCGGTTACATGCATTTGTCGCTCACGCCACAGGCGGCAACCAATGAATGGGTGTTTATGCAGACAATCAAGGATGTATCGCTTGCCACCAAGACGGGCCATAAAATGAAAGTGCGTCCGGGTCGGAAGATATTGGAACAAGCATAAACAGCTAATTTAACCGCCCAGTTAAATCGCCTTGATTTTGTACCATTCCTCGCGCCATAGATGCAGGGTTGTCGTGAGGAGAGAATGACATGCAAATGGCCGGGCTTGGATATAGCGAAGAACAGATTGAGCTGCTGGATGTAGCCACGAGCTTTTGCCGCGACAAATCGCCCATCGACCGCGTCCGCAAGTTGATGGACAGCGATTTGGGCTATGACGCCGACGTCTGGGCCGAAATGGCGGCCTTGGGTTGGACCGCAATTGCGATACCAGAGGCGCATGGCGGCGTTGGCCTGACGCTCGCGGAGGTTGTGCCAGTGGTGGAACAAATGGGCCGCCACCTGATGGCATCGCCCTTAATATCCTCGACCTTGGCGGCGCAGGCGCTCATCGTTGGCGGAAATGAAACGCAAACGTCCGAATGGTTACCAAATCTTGCCGCGGGTGCAATCGGTACGCTGGCTTTGTCCGAAGCGCATGGCGACTGGGACCTGCAGAATATCACCGCGACGGCAAAGTACGAGGGTGACGCAGTGCATCTGTCCGGCCAAAAGCTTTTTGTCTTATGGGCCGAGACCGCCGATATAGTCATTGCGTCGGTGCACTTGGATGGCAAACCAGCCTTGGTCTTGCTGACCGCCGAAGATGTCAAAGGTCGCCTGCGCCGCGAAGCGATTATAGATGAAACCAAGCGCAGTTTTGCATTGTCGCTGGATGGCTTGGTTGTATCGCGCGCCGCATTATTAGAAGTCGACCGTGCTACATCCACCTTGGCGCATATCGAACAAGCCGCAAACCTGCTGCAAAGCGCGGAAATGTGCGGCGGGTCGCAAAGCGTGATCGATTATACCGTCAGCTATCTGCAAACGCGCAAGCAGTTTGGAAAGCTTATCGGCGAATATCAGGCGCTGAAGCATCCGACGGTTGATGCTTATGTCGAATATGAAAAGGCGCGGTCGCATTTGTATAGCGCAGCTAACAGTTTCAGTGACCAAGGCGTGGGCGAAATCGCCGTGCGCATGGCTAAGGCGGCGGCGGACGCAACCTATAGCTTTGCCGCTGACCGGGCCATTCAATTTCATGGGGGCTTTGGCTTTACCCATGATTGCGATGCGGGCCTCCACCGCCGTGCCGCGATATTTCATGCGTCGCAATTTGGTGATGCGGCATGGCAACGCGCAAAGCTTGCCCCTTTGCTGCTCGGGTGAATGGGCGTTAGGATATTCTCATGAGTGGACTGCAGGAGCTTGATGCTAAGGCGTTGCATGAGATTATGCAGCCCTTGAATATCATCCGGCTTTCATGTGGGAATATCCGCGCGCGCATGGCTGGCTATTCGGCCGACGATACAGAATATCTGATCGCGAAGCTGGTACGCATCGAGGAGCAAGTGGTCCGTGCCACCGAGCTTTTGCAGGATCTGAAGACGCGCAATGAAGATGGTACGCCAATTGAAGGCGCCTAACAGGACATCTGCATGTACGGCATGATCCATCGCGCCATGCGGCAGATGGTGCATGAGGAGTTGGGCGAGGAAGCCTGGCTTGCGCTTGAACAAAAATTAGAAATAGGCCCCACTGAGTTGCTGACCGGTATGGTCTATGACGATGCGCTTACACTGGAAATTGTTTCAGAAGCGGCGGCCAGGTTAAACCTTTCGGTAGACCAAACTCTGGAGGCATTCGGCCAATATTGGGTTCGCTTTGCCGGACAAGGATCCTTGTCCTCGATCATGAAATTCACGGGCCAAAATCTGGCAAGTTTCATTGCCAATCTTGATCGTCTGCACCTTGCTGTGGGGTCTGCTATGCCAGGTGCCCGGCTTCCTGCCTTTGCCACGCTGGAGAGCGCGCCCGGCCATCTTGTCGTGGAATATCGTTCGGACCGTGTGGGTTTGGAGCCGTTTGTGAAGGGCTTGCTTCAAGGGTTAATGGATCGCTTTCATGCCTGCGGCGAAATCCACGTCGTGCATCGGGGAGAGAAGTCTATTCTTTTCGATATCCGATATCAGGACAAAGACTGAACCATGCTATTAAGTTTTTCCGAAAAGCAAATTGGCGCGCTGTTACCTGCGTTCCTGCACATTGATAAGCAGTTGAATATATCAGCCATGGGGCCAGGCATTTTGCGGCACTTGCCGCATGTCCGTATCGGGATGCCGTGCGCTGAAGCCTTTAATATCGTGAACTACGACACCGCGCAATTTTTACAGGAGGGCGTTAACGTCCAACCGGTTAGCTTGATTGCGCGAGATATTGATGTGCATTTAAGCGGCGCCGCCATTTTTCATGAAGCGGGATGCTTGCTTGCGGTTCGATTTGCCATAACTGAGGAAATGTTCGCCGATAGTTCGATGGATCTTAGCGACTTTGGTCATGCTGATCCCGTTATCCTCAGCACCATGTTGATTGTGCTGCAACGGGCCATGTTGGAAGAATCACAAGCCAATGCGATCGAGCTGGCGCATGCACGCCAACGCAGCACCGACCTGTTGGAACGCACGAGCCGGGTCGCCGGATATATGGCGCATGATTTCAACAATCTCCTGTCCGTTATCCGCTTGAATACGGATCGTCTTTCGCGTCAGTTCGGCAAGGACGAAAAAATTGGGAAGCTTGTCGAAATCATCCAGGAAATGGCCGCTCGTGGGTCAGAAATAACACAATCGCTGATGACCCTGTCGCTTCAGCGTACCGATATGCGGCAACCTTTATCGGTAGATCAAGTGATCCATGACAATATGGGGATCTTGGACAGTGTGGTGGGGCCAAATATCTCATTGAAACTCACTCTCAATGCCAATGACCGCAAATGTGTTGTCAGTTACAGTGACTTTCTGAATGCCCTTATCAATCTATTGATTAATGCGCGTGAAGCCATGCCTATGGGCGGACAAATTGCATTGTCTAGTTCGGTCGGGGTTGGTCTTATCAAAGGCGACGGCGACACTGATGCGGACATGGCGCAGTCCGACTCCTATATCGCCATTCAAATAGCGGACACGGGCGTTGGTATGAGTGATGCCTTGCTATCGCGCGCCTTTGAACCGCAATTTTCGTCAAAGCCGAATGGGACGGGCCTTGGCCTTGCCTCCGTGCGCAATTTTGCCGTCGAAACGGGCGGTGATGTCTGGTTAGAGTCGGCCGAGGGTAAAGGAACCACGGCCTATCTGCATCTGCCCATATTAAAGACAGTTGCTCCGTTGGTTGCGGTTAGTTCCGCGGTTGCGCATGCGGGTGCGTCGGATGCACTTGGCAAGAAAAGGATATTGCTGGTCGAAGATGAACCTTATGCACTTGAGGCGTTGGTCGAAATGTTGGAAGCAGAGGGCTATGCCGTGACACCCTGTGCATCGGGTGAGGAGGCGTTGATCGCCTTAGGGCAAGATGCATATGATGTCTTACTAACCGATGTCGTTATGCCGGGGCAAAATGGCACCGAGGTTGCGCGTGATGCCTGCATCGCTCAACCGTCTATCAAGGTCATTTTGATGAGTGGCTATGTGCCAGATTCAGCCGCGTTACAGCCAGGGTGGTTATTTTTGCACAAACCAATGGAGAGTGCCAAATTGCTTCAACTCATTTCCGCCTGACGCGCCAGGATATGCAGGTGCGCAGCGTGCTGTTTAACCGTTTTGTGGTTGCAATTTCCAAGCCGTTTCCAATTAACGCTGCATCGCAATAGCGGTGTGGGGTTCAAGCTTTAGCAATTTGCGGCGCTTGTCATTTGGGTCCGTCCATCGTCGGACAAGACCCGCTTCCACCAGATTATTAACATGACGCAACGCCGTGCTGAGCGGCACATGTGTGGTGGCCGATGCGCTGGACGCCGGCACCGCTTCACCGCGCAAAGTGGCATCGGCAATATCCAGCAATATTTCCCACGACGGCCCCATTAGCACTGCTGGGTCAAAAAATTTATATTTGTTATGCTGAAATTTTAACAGCATGCGGGTGAATGCCTGAAGATCTTCTTCCGTTGGCCTACTGCCCTGATTTGAGGCGCGGCCGCGAGAGGCTGGCGGATCAATTCGCGTCGTGAGGGTCGTGATCTGGAAGCGGTAGGCCGTCGCAAAATAATGCGCCGATGCCCGGCGTAATGCGTCGGCCAGTTGCTCTGCCGACACGGGCTTACTAAGCAAATCTGACGCTTGCGCCTGCATCGCTTTGGTCGCGACCTGCAAACTCGAATGCCCCGTTAAGACTAAGGTAACAATGGGTCTATTTGGCGAGAAGCGTTGGGAAATCTCGGACAATAAGGACAGCCCGTCCATCGTCGGCATTTCAAGGTCCGTAATCACGATGCCGATGTCTGGCGACTCCACGATTTGTTGCAATGCATCGGGCGCGCTGGAGGCGGATTTGGCGGTGTAGCCCAAATTTCCTATGGCATCGCAATATTCATCGCGACAGGCTGGATCATCATCGACCACTAGGACCGTACACGTCATGGATGCCTTGCTAAGCGCTATTTCACGGTCCGAGCTGTTGACGTGCATCATATTCCCTGACGCCTGAATTTAAAATCAAGCTACTGTCGACAGTGACTGCCATTACGCTTTGTCTGTCATTTTGTTTCTGGCGTCAACCATTTGATGATAAATGCCATTTTTACAAATTAGCATATATTTATTGACCAAATATGACTGTCCATAGCGGCGCCAAGCGGGGAATGGCCCGATGGTTTATCCGCGTCGAAAGAAGCGCCATTTTCGCAACGAACGGAACCGCCGCTCAAACGGGTCTGAGCAGCCGTCGCCTTAAGGTTAGTCCGGCAATCCTATTGCCATCGGATTTTTACAAATACAGTGCGACAAGCCCTCAGGAGGCGCGACTATGCCGCCGCTGCATTCGCGCCGTCAGCGCGCTTGGCTCCGTTCGGGCGGAATGGCCTGCGCACCGGGCCGGCGAGGGTCTGCCGCACCTAAGAAAAGACCGTTTTCGATCATGATGGATTGCGCGCTGCCCATTGTTTCGTCGGAGGTGATGCTGTGCCCCATGGATTTCAGGATGCTGACTGTATCGGGATTGAAGTTTGGCTCAACCCGCAACTTATCGCTGGTGTCTTGGTAGATACGCGGCTGGTGGGTGGCCTCTTCAACATTGAGGTTGAAATCGACGACGTTGACGATCACTTGCATGACGGTGTTGATGATCGTGCTTCCTCCGGGCGTGCCGGTGACCAGCCAAGGCTTGCCATTTTTCATAACAATGGTTGGCATCATCGTCGAAAGCATCCGTTTGCCCGGCGCCATCGCGTTGGGCGGTGGTGGCAAGCCTTCCCGTAGCGCTTTGGCCGCCTGTCCGTGCGAAAAGTTATTCATCTGATTGTTGAGCAACACACCAGTTCCAGCGATCATCACGCCTGAACCGAAATCGGCGCCCAAAGTGTAGGTCGTTGACACCACATTGCCCTGCGCGTCAGCCACCGAAAAATGGGTGGTAGATGGGCTTTCAAATTTGAACGGGTCCCCCACGCCCATTTGCGCGACGGGCTTTGCCTTTTCTGGATCGATACGTTCAGCGCGTGTGCGCGCATAAGCTTTTGAAATAAAGCCTTGGACCGGTACGGTTACGAAATCGGTATCTCCCAACAGGACAAATCGATCAGAATATCCCAGCTTCATAGCTTCGGCCATGATGTGAAGAGACTTTGCTGAACCAGCGCCGTTCCGTTTCAGATCAAAATTTTCAACGATGTTCAGCATGTTGAGCAAGGTCGCGCCGCCGGCACTTGCCGGTGGTGCCGTTACAATATCAAGGCCGCGATATGTTCCGCGCAATGGCTTGCGTTCAACCGCGCGATAGGCGGCCAAATCATCCATGGTAATCAACCCGCCATTGGCTTTCATGTCGGCGACGAAACGTTCCGCTACCGGCCCTTTGTAAAAGCCATCCGCCCCGTGCTTGGCAATTTGGGTGAGGGTCCATGCAAGGTCTGGCTGTTTCAGCCTTTCCCCTGCACGATAGAGCGCGCCATCGGGCTTATAATAAGCCGCTTTGGCGGCCGCGCTAGTCGACAAGCGTTCTTTGCCCCAATCAAAAACAAAGGCTTCGTCTGGGGTTAGAATCACGCCGTCGCGGGCAAGCGCGATTGCGGGTGCAACAACCTGTGACCAACGCAGCTTGCCGAACTTTTTATGCGCCATATGGAGGCCCGCAACGGTTCCGGGAACCGATGGCGCGAGATAACCGCGGCTGGCGATTTGGGATTCCTGCCCTTGATTATCTACAAACATGGCGAGGGTCGCCGCCTTTGGTGCGACCGAGCGGAAATCGAGAAAAACTTGCTCTCCGCTCTTGGCATCATGCACCAGCATGAAGCCATCGCCACCGATGTTACCCGCCCGCGGGAGCGTAACCGCCAAGGCAAAGCCAATGGCGACAGCCGCGTCCACGGCATTGCCGCCGCGGCGCAATATATCTGCGCCCACTTCTGACGCCATTGCATTTTGCGACACCACCATGCCTTGTTCGCCAACAACGGGTGAATGGATGCTGGGATATTCGAGCAGTTGCTTTTTCTGGGCAATGACGGGGGATGCCGCAAATGCGACCATGGACAACAATAGGATGCCCGTACGTGACCATTTTCCGATAATCTTGACCATCAAACTTCTCCCATCAATCGTGCAGCCCGTTCGGCCGATCCCATCGCATATGTCCAACCTAACATGCCATGTCCTATGTTGATTGTAACCCTTGGCGCAACCTTCCTGATAATCGGAAGCGCGTTGGCCGTCATGGGGCGTATACCCGCCCAGCTTTGGTATGACCCTGCATAATCCGCAGCGTGGGGCAGAACGCCTGATGCGGTGGATACCAAACTCGCCAGTTGGCGTGGGTCAATCTTTGTGCTCCTGGCGCCTAATTCTGCGATTCCTGCAACACGAATAGCGCCATTCAGGGGGCAGAAGACGGTTTTTCTGGAGATATCGGTAATGCTCATCTTTGGCGATGCTGGACCCGGAGCAGCGGTAAAGGAATAGCCCTTCATCGGCATCAGGGAGGAACCCAGGCCATGTTTTTTCAGCAAAGTGGCCGCGTCCATTCCGGCGCAAATCACCAGATGATCGCATGCGATTGCTTCACCAGCCTTGGTCAAAACCACGGTCATGTCCTTGTCAGCTTTCCAACTTTGAACGTCCGTCGCCATGCGCACTTGCACACCATAAGCCGTGACCAATTGCGATAGCAGAGCATTACAGAATTTGTGCGGATCGCCCAGTTCCTCCTGCGGCGAATAAACAGCACCGACAAAACTGCCCGCGCGTTCTGCAAGAGCAGCTTCTTTGTTGACGGCTTCTTGCGGGGTCAAAATCTCCTGCGTGGCGCCATGGCTTTGTCGTACGGAGACCATCTCGCAGGCAGCTTTGAATGCCGCAGCATCGTCATAGACCAACATCTTGCCTGGAGATTGATGCCCGAATTCAATAGTATGATTTTCTAGCAGTGCACGCATTGCCAATTGCGATTCCAAACCCAATTGCAAACCCTCGAGACTGTTTTCAAGGTACCGTTGACGCGTGCAGTTGCGGATGAAACGCATGAGCCATGCAATCTGGCTTGGGTCCAAACTCGGCCTCAGGCGAAAGGCAGAATCGCGGCCCAAGGCAAGCATAGGCAGTTGCTTAAGCAGACTGTTGCTCGCCAATGCGTCGGTGTAAATATAGCTGAGTTGCGCACCATTTGCGAAAGAAGCGCCGTTTCCTGCAATGTCGGCCCGATCGATGATGGTGACTTGAACACCGCGCCGTGCCAGAGAATATGCCGTGGCTACACCCACCACGCCTGCGCCTAAGACAATCGCGCGGCGGGGCAGCAAGTTTTCGTTGGAATTTTTGGCGCCAATCATCCGGTCTAGCTAAAGATGCGTTCGACAAGAGCAAGCTCCTATGTCGAACAAAAATACATCCCTACCATAACTTTGGGTTAAGTATTTAGGGCCGTCGCACAGGCGCACATATTATGGCATTAATGCCTTTTTTACCTCGGCAACAAATTGCAGTCCCAATCTCGACGGCGGTCTATCTTCGAGCCAAATTGCATGGACTCCGAACTGCATTTCAGGCGAAATTGAGAGTGCTTCCAGCCCGTCGCTCATCATGGATCGTGCCGTGAACTGATCAACAATCGCGATGCCCGACCCAAAACGCACCAATGCCGCGGCGATATAATATGTGCTTACCGAGATGATTTTGCGCACATCAATTTGCGCTTTATCCAAAGTGGCTTCCACCAAATCGCCAATCGGACCGCTGCCGTTGACGCTGATCATGTCGAGACCGCTCAATTCGCTGATTTTTAGGGTCGTTTTCCCGGATGGAAACTTCCCCGGTCGGCAAATGAGATACAGGCGCGCCGCCGAAAGCTTTTCAAGTCTCAGCCTGGGATGTTCTGGCGGATCATAGCCAATAGAAAGGTCACATTCGCGTTCATACAAAGCGCGGGATATATCGTTATGGTGTACGGTTTTGATATCGAAAGTGACGTTGGGATATTTCGTGCGGAATTCCGCTATGGCACGCGGTGCGACTTCAAGTCCCAGCGATGGCGCTACGCCGATCCGCAAATGGCCCGTGCCGGTATTGCGCAAATTGTTCGCGGTGACCTGCAGCGATGAGATGCGGCTGAAGACCTCATCCACCTCACGGAACAACGCGTGCGCCTCATCTGTCGGAACCAAGCGCCCGCGCACCAAATTGAAAAGGCTGATACCAAGTTGCGATTCGGTGTGCCGCAATACTTTGCTGACCGCTGGCTGCGACACATTCAACCCGCGCGCAGCCGCGCTGATTGAGCCGTTTGCATAAACGGCGTGAAAAACTTCGATTTGCCTCAGTCTCATTGGGGCAAGTTAGCGGCGCATTTGCTGCGCCGCTACATGCAAAACGGTATTTAGGTTAGACCGCTGTATCAAAACTCTTTCGACAGTTCGAAATAGACAAACCGGCCAACGGCATCGTGCATTGAACCAAGGAAACCATAGTTCGTCGATGCCAAAGGTGGCTGCTTATCAAACAAGTTACGCGCACCTACGCGGAACCGTGTACCCGAAAGTGCGCCCTGATCTTTACCCGCGCGATACTGCACATAGGTGTTTACCGTTGTGACGCTGGGCAACTTGAAAAACTGATTAGCTACCATATTCGTTCCGGTGTCGAAAACAGCGCCGACATAATTGACCAAGACGCCTGCACTCATGGGGCCCGATTTCCACGTCAGGTTTCCGCTCAGGCGCCACTCGGGGTTGCCGTTGACCTGTATCTGGCTTCCGGCTTGGGTGATCGTCACGCCTGTTCCCAATGTACCCGCTGCGTTTGCGGCGATCAGTTGTGCCTGCAATTCCGATGCGGACTGTTCATAGGTCAGCAGTTTCGACGCATTGAGGTCGATGTTGAAGCTGCCCAACAATGTGTTCCGTACGTCATAGCTGACGCCGAAATCTAGACCTTCCAATTTGCGCAGTCCAAGGTTGAAATAATCATCCTTCACATAATCGATGGTCCCGATAACTTGTGTACCCACTGGCGCCAGACGCACAACATTCGGGTTGCTGCGTCCGCCAAGCCGTTCGAGAAGATCGAACAAAATCTGGTTCTGCGCGCCTTGAAGGCCGATTACGCCTTTCGAACGCAGCGACCAATAATCCGCGGTGAACGTGAGGTTATTGAAAGGCTGTACAATGATACCCGCCGACAAGGTTTCCCCATTTTCAGGTGTCAGGTTCTGATTGCCTGAGCGTACTTCAAGGGTGCTAATACCGCTGCAGGTTGTTGCTGGGTTCAGGCGGCAAGCGGCAAAGTCGGTACGGGTATTTGCGACCTGTGTACCGGCGCTATAAAATTGCGCGAGATTTGGTGCCCGGAAATTCTGCGACCATGCCGAACGAAGTTTGATGCCGTCTATCATGGTCCATGCACCAGCAACCTTAGCCTTGAACACATTACCAAAGTCCGAATAATGCTCATCGCGTGCTGCAAATTGCAGATCAATCGATTGCACCAATGGGATTTCCATATCTTCGGAAATTACAGGGACGGCGAGTTCGGCATAAGCCGACACTACGGTACGACGCGCCTTTACATCGGGCGCCGGGCTGGCGCCCATGATGTCGGTGCCATAACGGATGCCGGTAACGCTGTCTGTGTAGGTTGTGGTGCCATCCAGACGATCATCTCGGTTATCCGAATAGGTTTCGCGTCGTGCTTCGACGCCACTGGCGAAACCGACGCCACCTGCGGGAAGGCTAAAGATGTCGCTATTGGAAATCCGGAAATCCAATGTGCCAAGCGACGTCGTGCTGATGCGGTGCACATCTACTAAGAAGGACTGAATGGTGGCCGCATTGTTAGGAGTGCTGTCGCCAATTGAATAAGCGGGCTGGCTACCACCGTTGAAGGGGTTGTAGGCATCAGGCGTTGACCGTGCGAGCGCGGCTTGGAACAGCGTGTTGCTGATGGCATTTTTTGTATGGTCGTCGGTGCGCGCCCATGAATAAGAGGCAGCCGAATCCCATTTGAAATTGCCCCATTCTCCGCGCACGCCAAGCAAACTACGGATGCTGTCATCGGTTACGACGAACGTACGTGGGCCGGTATCCACCGGACGATAGCTTGTGATGCGCAGCGCAAGTCCAGTCGTTGGTACGCCAACAAGTCCGGCTAAACGATTGGGGTTGGCAACGCCGTTGAATGTCGTTGGACCGAAGGGATTGTAATAATTGGTGGTAGGGATCGTAATCACCGCACTAGAAATCGGGGCGGATTGTTCACGCTGACCTTCTAGCTTGGCATTATAATAACCAAGTTCGCCAAACAGTTCGACCGATCCTACTTCCTGACGGAAGGTGCTGAAAAGATTGATACGGTCAAGACCGCCACGGATGGTGCGATCAGGGTTCTCATCATAGCGCAGAACGCGGCTTGTCGCGCCCGTAATACCACCGCTCTTCAGACAGAGATTGCCGCTGATTACGGTGCTTGAACAACCAGCCGCAGTGTTTGAAGTCGGTTCAATATGGAATGCGCCGGAAGTCGTCAATGTTGCCGTTCCCTGGCGAACAGTTGCAACCGGAACAGTCGTAAATGACCCCCAAGGCGATGACGTGGAACGGCTGTCGAAGTTGGTGTCAGCTTCCCAAGGTGTCCCGACCAGCTTTGGCATATGGTTTTCGCTTGCCGCAAATGGACGTTCGCTTGCGAATAAAGGCGTCCGCTTTGTGAAGCTGCCGAACAATGTGAAGCGCCCGCCGGTCTTGGTTTTGAAACCAGCCTTGATCGCGCCGGTTCTTTCACTCGTTCCGTCTGCAGAGCCGTAACGCATGTCAAAACGCAATCCTTGGTATCTATCGTCAGTGACGACATTGACCACACCGGCCACGGCGTCCGCGCCATAAACGGCGGCTGCACCGTCACGCAAAACTTCAACCCGGCGCGTCGCGCCAACCGGCAATGAGTTGGTGTTGGCTGTCTGTACGGGAACAAAATTTTCCGTCTGTGTACCCGGGGTCAAAATCATACGGCGGCCGTTTACCAAGACCAGAGTGTTGCCGGTGCCAACGCTGCGCAGGTTGATCGACGCGTTGTCGCCGCGCGCATCATTAAGGTTGCCGGTCGTCCGGGCCTCTTGGAATTGGACATCACCTGCTTGCGGGATGGAGCGGAATAAATCGTCACCGGAAACGCTTCCCGTGGCGGAGATACGGTCTTCGTTAAGCACGGAGACCGGCAGGGTTTCAGCAATTTTTGAGCCTTCGATGCGGCTACCTACAACGACGATCGCTTCTTTCGTTTCGGTTTCTGCTTCGGGCTGGCCGGGCAGAGCGGATGGGTTCGCGGATTGTGCGAACACTGGCGCGGAGACGAAAATGGAACAGCCGATCAACAAACCAGCGCGCATTGAATATTTGGACATTGTGAATTGCCTCCCTTGACCGCCCCTGTGCGGTATCTGCATTCTCACCCGAATTGCACCAAACCCCAGCATTGACAAGCCATAGTCATTACAAATTTGTGACCAGTCCATTCCTAAAGGTTATGGATTAATCATAAGTTGTTTATGGGAAGATGTGCGCCGAACGGCATATGCTAATCCACTTTCCTTATCGTTGGAGCATGTAAAATGGCAAGCAAGCCACCCCTTTCACCCGTTCGTTTCGCCGGATCGACCGTCTATATTTCAGGCCAGTTACCGCGCGGGGGAGATGGCAAGATCATCACGGGCGATATGCGCGACCAAACGCGGCAAGCCCTTGCGAACCTTGAGGCCGTCCTGAAATCAGAAGGCTTGGAATTGGCCGATGTCGTGAAAGTGACCGCATGGATAACGGATGCCGATGCTATGGCCGAATTTAACTCAGTCTATCGCGAATATTTTGCAGAACCATATCCCACGCGTTCAACAATTGTTTCGGCGTTGGTTGTTCCAGGCGCATTGGTTGAGGTTGAAGCCGTTGCCTATAGGGATGGCAAATAAAGCGCGGGATGGCGGTCAACAGACCGAAATTTAGCCCGCATCCTTTTGGGTCGCAAAAGCGGTTTTCAACGCAATTAATGCAGGGTCAGGATTCCCATTTCTGAGCGTGATGGCGCTGACGTTATAACGCGCGCCATCGCTTAGGGGCATCGGCATAACCGTCAGGTCGAGCGCACGTGCTTCCCTATTTGCGAAGGATGCGGGCAATAAGGTAATCATGTCGCTCTCCGCAACCAGAGCAAGACAGGATACGAGACTAAGAACGCGGTAATGCGGGAAGCCGGAACGACGATATTTTTCTTCTATGGCAGCAGGAATGGCCGAACGGTAGTTTCTATCATAGCCCGGTATGGCCCATTTATACTGAAGCATCTCATCCGTACCAAAGCCGCGTTGCAACACCGGATGGTCTTTGCGCATCACCGCAACATAGGCTTCGTCGATAATCTTATTGATATGAAAAAGCCGCTGTTCGGGAATGGCGCTCACGCTCGTAGAATGAAAAAGTAACATGTCCGCTTCGCGTTGGCGCAACCGGCTTGCGGCGATATCTAGAGGAAGGGTTTCGGCCGTCACGCGAATGTTGGGATGTGCCTTGTAAAAGGATGTGAGGGCTGGCGCTAAGGATGCTTCCATCACGGCGGGCCCGGCAATGAGCCGCAAATGTCGTGTGCCGGTTAAGACCTCATCGCCGATTTGATCCGCTAAAGCCAAAAGCTCCTCAGCCCTTTGCGCAAGGCGGTTGCCGGCATCGGTGGGGACGACACTGCGCGTGGTCCGGTTAAACAATTCTGTGCCCAGTTCTTGTTCGAGCAATTGTAACGATTTGGTGAGTGCCGAATGCGTCATGCCAAGCTCGTTGGCGGCGCGGCTGAAGCTTTTGTTGCGATACACGGCAACGAACCGGGATAGTCTATTTAAATTTATATTCATGTTCCAATAATTACATAATATGCATTTATTATTCAATTTTATAAATTTTTAGTCCGTTTATCCCCAGCATCAATCATGGGGGAGAAATTTGTGACCATAGGGCAATTCATCAACCAAAATTGGGTCGTCATAGCACTTGTTGCTTTTGCATTGGGCATCTTGCTCGAGCTAGGTGCCATTCGTTTTCTCAAGCGCAAGGGTGAGGTGCCGTTAAAGGACTCGCTGCTCTCGATTTTTCTGGGGCTGGCAAGTGATCCGGTAAATGCAATATTTGCCTTTATCACGACGGCCGCTTTGTTTGCGGCGGCCCCCTTTGCGATTGGCGAGATACCCATCACATGGGGGTCGTTCTTATTGTGCTTTGTTCTCGATGATCTGAGATTCTACGTGCACCACCGCATTTGCCACCGCGTCCGTTGGGGTTGGGCAATGCATGTCGTGCATCATTCTTCCACCAACTTTAATATGCCCATTGCGCTCCGCCAAAGTTGGATGAAGCATTTTACCGGCACGATGATGCTCAAAATTCCGCTGATTTTAATCGGCTTTGATCCGGTATTGGTTATTTTTTGTGGCGTCCTGAATGCCACCTACCAATTCTTCCTTCACACCGAGACGATTGATCGTTTGCCGCGGTGGTTTGAGTTTATCTTCAATACACCGAGCCATCACCGCGTGCATCATGGCCGCAATCCAGAATATCTGGATGCGAATTTTGCGGGCACGCTGATCATTTGGGATCGCATGTTCGGCACATTTGTGGCGGAGGACCGCGCCGTGCCCGTCGACTATGGCTTGGTCAAAAATCTGGAGACATTTAACCTATTCACCATCTTAACGCATGAATATGTTGGGATAGCGCAAGATGCGACGCAACGCGGACTGAGCGTGTGGCAGAGATTATGTTATATTTTTGCGCCGCCAGGCTGGAGCCATGATGGGTCGCGTTTAACATCGGCAGACATCAAACGTGAGGCCGGATTGCTGCCCCATGATAAAGCAACAGCGCCGCTGCCGAGAGTATGATGCCGACCCATTACGCGCTATCCGATGCAGCCATTGTACTCGTCACTATATTTGCAGGCCATGCACTTTGGCGAAACATTAAGGCTTTGCCGGCATTTGCCATGGCGTGTTTCGGGATAGCGGCCGGTATCGGCGTGGTGCGCTTTGGCGGTGGTTTGCAGGACGCACTGGCCGATTTGCATGCCGGTGCGTCCCAATTGCTTGGCCTTGCCGGAGCCTTGGCCGTGGTGTTGCATTATCTGTTCCCGCCAAAGGACCGATACGGGATAGGCATCATCGCGCTCATATTATCTGCCGCCACCGCCATATTCTTCTTCGCGCAACCCTTGCTTGGCCCCCTTTTCGTATTGGCCCTCGCGATTGCATGTGTTGTTTCGATCGTGCGATCTGGCCTATCGCAGCCTAAATGGCTTGTGCCCGTTGCCTGCGCCGTGATGCTTGCAAATACATTGTTCATCCGCCGTGCAGCGTGGATGGATGAGGCGGTATCTTGGCATGCCTATCACTTGATCATCGCACTCGCTCTCGCGGCGCTGGCAAAGGGTTTGATGTCTACAGAACGCGCGCGGCGGAACTGCGCAAGTTGATTGAAACCCAAAATGCCGGACTTCCCCAACCGCTGTGGCCCGGCTTGCTCGAAGGCGCGATCCGCATCGATGTGCCGCTCAATGCCGTATGGAAGAAGGATCAGGAATATGTCTATTGGGCCAACTGATCGCGCAGTGATGCGCGGGCGCGAATGAGGGGTTGGGCGGGCCGTCGATTCTTTACCTACCCCGCCGTCCTGAAAACACCGTCATCCCCGAAATAGGCGTTGATCCAACTTCCTCACCCCATAACTCGTCACCCTGAACTTGTTTCAGGGTCTTACTTTTTCAACGTCTCAGAATTAATATCCTGAAACAAGTTCAGGATGACGTGAGGGTGGGGAATTCCGGCAACAAACGCCTAATCCCCTTCACAAACCCGTTCAGCAAAAAAAAAACCCGTCATCCCAGCGCAGGCTGGGATCCATTACGTCTAGAGGAATCCCGCAAGCCACGCTGGTTACCCCATGCAAGACATGATGGATCCCCGCCTGCGCTGGGATGACGACTAAATATCCGTTATCCTCAAAAATTGGCATTCATCGGAAATTCATTAACTTATTCTTATCGCTTAATTTTTGTCACAGTTGATCAGAATTTTCGGAGCATGTTACGCAGCAAGGCAAAAGCGGACGCGAAGCAGGGCTATTTCGGGGATGACACGCCTGTCACCATGATTGCCGTCGTTGGTAGCGCCAACAAGAGAGGGGGCAGATATGTCATTTAAAACGCCAGAACTTAGAGCCGCGCTGAAGGCTTTCGCTTTAGAGGCGCTTAAGTGCCGTAATCCTGACTTTGGAAATCTAAATTCAAACCGTTTGCGGCTTCACGGTGGTATGTTCTTTGAAATCACAGATGAGACGACAAAAGCTCAGCAGTCCTTTTCGAGAAAAGCGATGACGAAACTGGGCCCCGTTAAAAGTCACGCTAAGGTGATTGATAAAGCGCTTTGGGATATTGTGATATTGGTTGAAGATCCATCCCAACTCGACAAGTCTGAATTCTTAAATAGTGCATTAGCGAAAATTGAAGCCGAATCAAACTCAGTGTGTGAATTTTTCCGGCCGTGCCCCCTCGTTCATCTACCGACAAATACGGACCGAATTGAAATAGGTCGGGTCGCAATTGACCGAACGACTGCTCGCATTGATGAATTTCGTAAGATTAATGAGCAATTCAAGTTTGGCGTGGGCAACGCTTGGACACTTTCAATTGTGGTTTCGTCTGAAGAAGCCGGAATAGTTTCGCAATTACCGCCAACTATGTGGTCAATTAACTTAGCCGCAGCCGACCCAGTCCGAGAGGAAGAAGGTCTTTGGCTAACTGATGTTGCCTTGAGTTTACTCCGCATGGCAGTCAGTGCGGAACATCTTGGGTCCCTTGCGCCACGGCTCGGGAAAATTGAACCTCACCCATTCCATCCCCATGAAATACAAGACCATAGCTTTACTCTTAAGCAAGGGGGTGGAGCTACGCTTGGCGGACTGACTGCGGCGAATAATTATCATTTGGAAAATGAAGCTGCCCTGACTTTGAGTAATCCCGTCGTTAAAGACAAAATCGACAAAATTTTTGAAGCGAAGCCAAAATCAATTGCAGAAAGATTCTATAAAGGGTGCGGCTGGATGACGAGGGGGCGTCGAAGCAAGGATCGATCGGATAGATTGCTGTATTTCTTTACGGCTATAGAATCACTACTTTCGGCTTCAGGCAATCCATCGCCTATTGTTCAAACTATTGCACGTCATGCAGCGGTACTTTTGTCGGATGATAACACTGACAGACAGTCCATCGCCGCAGACATCATAAAACTTTACTGCGTCAGATCAGGGCTCGTCCACTTTGGAACCCGTGGCGCTTCTGACATCGACGCCAACTCTGTTCAAGAAATTGCCGAACTAATTTTTATGCGAATTTGGCGCGATTTTGATTTGTCGTTAGAGCATCAGGAATTTTCTAACCTTTTAAGTAAAGCAAGTTATGGAATTCCTCTAAAACCACGGTAACAGGCGCGTCATCGCCTAAATGATTATGCCGCATTAGTTGGAAACAATGGCGACGCCGAAAACCCCGCCAACAACCCCACCAACAGAGTCTCGACTTTGCCCCTACCCAACGGCTATGGCGTTGGCATGCGTAGGCACACCAAATCTGCAATTGTCCTGTTGTCCGGCGGTATTTCTACCAACCACCTGACGCGCGCGCAGCGTGGGGTTGCGGCGGATATGGAACCGATCGATGCCCCTTATTGAGGCCGCGGACTATATCATCGTCGGCGCAGGATCGGCGGGGTGCGTGCTGGCGGACCGGTTGAGCGCCGATGGTGCGCATCAGGTCGTATTGCTGGAATATGGCGGCAGTGACCGCTCGGTCTTCATTCAGATGCCCGCCGCGCTCGCCTACCCCATGAACACCAAAAGGTGGAATTGGGGTTATGAAAGCGAGCCGGAGCCGCATTTGAACAACCGACGTCTGAATTGCCCGCGCGGCAAAGGGTTGGGCGGATCATCATCGATTAACGGGCTTGTCTATGTGCGCGGCAACGCGCTCGATTTTGAACATTGGAAAGAAGAGGAAGGCGCAACCGGATGGGGCTATGCCGATGTATTGCCCTATTTCAAACGCGCCGAAGGTCGCGACGAAGGCGGTAACGAATATCGGGGCGGCGATGGCCCGCTGTCGACCAGCTATGGCCCGCTCGACAATCCGCTGCATCATGCATGGCTCGATGCGGCACAACAGGCCGGCTATAGCCTGACCGAGGATTATAACGGCTATGCCCAAGAAGGCTTTGGCCGGATGGACATGACCGTGCGGAACGGTACGCGCTGTTCGGCGGCTAAGGCCTATCTTTATGACGCCCGCAAACGGCCCAATCTTCACGTTATCGAACATGCGCTGGCGACACGCATCCTGTTCGAAGGCACGCGCGCTGTCGGCATGGAATATGAACAAGCGGGTAAAATGCATCAGCTGCGCGTCGCACGCGAAGTCATCCTTTCGGGCGGGCCGATCAATTCGGTCCAGCTGCTTAAGCTTTCCGGCATTGGTCCTGCCGAGGAATTGAAACAGCATGGGATAGAAGTGCGCGCAGACCGCCCCGGTGTTGGCGCAAATCTGCAGGATCATCTCGAATTCTATTTCCAGATGGCCTGCACCCAACCCATCACCCTTTACGGCAAGGCAAATCTTCTCGGCAAAGCGATGGTCGGTGCACAATGGCTATTGGGTCGGTCGGGATTAGGGGCGTCAAACCAATTTGAAAGCTGCGGCTTTATTCGCAGCCGTGCGGGTATCAAATACCCCGATATCCAATATCATTTCTTTCCGATGGCGATCAATTATGACGGATCTTCACTGGCAACGGAGCATGGCTTTCAAGCCCATGTCGGCCCCATGCGGTCAAAAAGCCGGGGCACTGTGACGCTGAAAAGCGCGGACCCGCACGACAAGCCCAAAATTGTGTTCAATTATATGAGCCATCCCGACGATTGGACAGACATGCGGGCCTGCGTGCGGCTGACGCGGGAGATTTTTCAACAGCCAGCCTTCGCCCCCTATCGCGGACGTGAAATTCAGCCCGGCGCAGACTGCGTCACCGATGATCAGATTGACGCCTTCATTGCCGAACATGTTGAAAGCGCGCTCCACCCCAGTTGCACATGCAAGATGGGTAGCCCGCGTGACCCGATGGCCGTTGTCGATCCCGAATTGCGTGTCATCGGTGTCCAAGGGCTACGCGTCGTGGATAGCGGCGTGATGCCGACCATCACAACCGGCAACCTGAATGCGCCGACGATCATGATCGGTGAAAAGGCGGCCGATCATATTTTGGGTAAGCCCATGCTCGCCCCATCGAATGCACCATTTTACGTCGCGCCAAATTGGAATGATGCCCAAAGATGATAGAAACGATATTTGAACCAGCCCGCAATATTGATGTGATCCGCCAAACCGACGTTCTCGTCGTTGGCTCCGGCCCCGGTGGTCTTGCGGCCGCTCTGGCATCGGCGCGGGCTGGCGTCGAGACAACGTTGCTGGAACGCTATGGATGCTTCGGCGGCAATATCACGCAAGTCGGGGTAGAGGGCTTCGCATGGTATCGGCACCCGGCGACGATCGACAGCGAAGGCATTGGCCGTGAATTTGAAGACCGCGCCAAAATGATGGGCGCGGCAATGCCCGAGCCGCAATCGATCAGCCATAGTTTGGATGCCGAAGCCTTCAAATTTGTCGCAGATACGCTTGTCGAGGAAGCAGGCGTTATCCCCATGCTGCACCGATTATGTGTGGCCCCCATCATGGATGGCAACACGATCCGCGGCGTGATTGTCGAGAGCAAGGCAGGCCGTGAAGCCATACTTGCTAAACGCGTGATTGACGCGACAGGGGACGCCGACATTGCCCACCGCGCCGGTGCGCCAACGCATATGCACCCCGTGGACGAAATGATGTCGGTCTCGGTCATGTTTTCCATGTGCGGCGTGAACAAGACACGGTTCATCGATGCGGTGAAGGCGGATCCGCAAACCTATGGCGACTGGGCCGTGGGCGGAGAGTGGGAAGTGATCACCAGCGGCAAAGAAGATGCGATGTTCTCGCCCTTTTTGCGTAAGCCCTTTCAAAAGGCGTTAGAAGCAGGCCTGATACCCGATAGCGTCAAAACCATGGCGGGTACTTGGGGCACAGTGTCTGACCAGGGGGATTTGACCTATCTCAACATGTGTCATTTATATCTGGATGGCACAGATCCCGATGCGCTGACACATGGAGAAATGGCAGGACGGAAGCAGGCGATGCACGCCATATCAGCGTTGCAGGCGTTCATGCCCGGATGCGAGGAGGCCAAGCTGCGCAACTTCGGCATGACTTTGGGCATTCGCGATACGCGCAAGATTGATGCGGTGTATAATATGACCGCCGACGATGTGATGGAGCAAGGCCGCTTTGACGATAGCGTCGGCATCTTTCCGGAATTTATCGACGGCTATGGCTATCTTATCTTGCCGACAACGGGGCGCTATTTTCATCTGCCTTACCGGTCGATGTTACCCAAAAATGTCCGGCATTTGATTACCGCAGGCCGCGTGATTGGCGGCGACAAAGTCAGCCATGCTGCTGTCCGCAACATGATGTGTTGCGCCGTTGCAGGGCAAGGTGCCGGGGTTGCTGCGGCATTGGCCGTCAAATCGGATAAGGATTTTAGTGAAGTTGACATCAGCGCCGTGCAGAAAGAATTGCTCCGACAAGGCGCGCGCATTTCGTAACTTTAGGGTCTGTTCGCGCAATTAGGAAACGAGATCAGCTTCCAATGCCGCTTGGAGGCGTTTGCGGAACAGCAGAATGATTATGCCGCCTGCCAGCCCGATGGCGGCATCCATTGCCCAAAAAACCGACGGGTGCATTTGGTCAAAATAGCTACCAATCCACCCCGCAAGCACATGTCCGATAAAGGGAGAAAGAAAGGCGACCCCCATCAAAATGGAGGCCATGCCCGCAGGGGCGGCCCTGCTCACGATAGCTAAGGTTGTTGGCCAATAATACATCCAGGCAAGCCCCATGATCAACCAACCAGCGATGGCCCATCCAGCGTCCACGCTGTCGGGCGCGCTTTGCCCCATATTGCCAAAAGCGAAAAGAAGCGCGCCAACAGCGATGATAGCGGATCCAATGCCCACCTTCGTGACGCTGCTGGGTTCGCTGCCACGCTTGGCCTGCCATGCCCAAAATATAACCAGCGCAGGGGCCGCCAATATAGCGCCGATGGAATCCATCGATGCAAACCAGCTTGATGGCACCTCGCCAAGCGAGGTCGCCAAGTTCACATATTGATCGACCCATAATATGCCGATGCTCCACACCATCGGATAAGCGATTTCAGCCGGTATCGTCAGTGCAATAACCAATAAGAGGACCCAAACCCGCTTGCGCTCGGCTTTGGTCATCGGTGCAGATTTTTCACGTTTGCGCGCTACCGGACGATCATCGGGCAAATGGCGCTGGCCTAAAGCATAGGCCAATAATGCAACCAGCATCAGTGCCGCAGCAACCGCGAACCCGGCATGCCAGCCATAAATCGCGGCAACTAGTCCGGTCACGATTGGCCCGCTCGCAGCGCCGATGCAAATCCCGGTTGAAAAAATAGTATAGCCGCGTGACCGCATGGACTCATCCGACCGAGGGTAAAGAGCACCGACCTGCGCAGAAATATTGCCCTTCAGAAACCCGGACCCAAGGATCAGCAGCAAGAGCGCGAACAGAAAGGTGGCATAAAAGGACATCGCCAGATGCCCCGCGCTCATTAAGAGAACACCAATCATCACGGTGCGCTTTGCCCCCAATATTCGGTCGGCAACCCAACCGCCGATGATAGGCGTGAAATAGACAAGGCCGGCATACCAACCATAAATGATTGCGGAAAAAGCAACGTCGCTCATTGGCCCGCGAAATTCGAACAGATTGCGTAAGGCGGCGAGCCCAATGACCTGTGCCGCATTGTCCGGCAGCAGCAGCTCTTTGACCATATAGAGCGTGAGCAACGCCGACATTCCGTAAAAGGAAAAGCGCTCCCACATCTCTGTAAAGGATAGATAATAGAGGCCTTTGGGGTGACCGGATGGTTGACCATTCGCGGTATGTTCGATCCTACCCACGCTTACTTCCTCCAACATTTTATGCGCCTCTACTCGCAGATTATCTATGCCTGTTTAGGAGAGCGTTGCAAAATGTTTTGACGACGACGAATGTTGATGCTGATGGGGGCACGCTCCTTGTTTCAAATTTGCGTAGGAATCGGCGTCGTGAAAATTCCAATGATCAGGCTTTTTTCTCCGTCATGGGCTTGGTTTTGCGGCACCCTTCTTCTGATCTTCATGCTGGGGGCGACAGATGCCTTTGCCCATGGTGTGGCAGAGGGTGACCAAGGCTATGTGCAGGAAGTAAGCGGGGTTCAATTCCTGCCGTTTATGTATCTTGGCGCGAAGCATATGGTGACGGGCTATGACCATTTGCTGTTTTTATGCGGCGTCATTTTCTTTCTCTACAAGCTCAAAGATATCGCACTGTATGTGACATTATTTGCAGTCGGCCACTCCGCTACCATGCTGTTCGGCGTGCTAGCCGGTGTAGGTGCCAACGCGTACATGATTGATGCGATCATTGGTTTATCCGTGGTATACAAAGCGCTTGATAATTTGGGTGCGTACCGGCGCTGGTTTGGTGTGCAACCTGATACAAGATTGGCCACTTTTGTGTTTGGCCTTTTTCATGGCTTTGGCCTTGCCACCAAGATTCAAGAATTCGAGATGTCTAAGGACGGATTGCTGCCCAACCTCATTGCGTTCAACATCGGGGTAGAGATCGGGCAATTGATTGCCCTGTCCGTTATCTTAATTGCCATGGGCTTTTGGCGAAGAACGCGCAGTTTTGCTGGTTATGCTTATGCTGCGAATGTTTTGCTGATGATGGCTGGTTTCATGCTCGTGGGCTATCAACTGACTGGCCTGGTTTTAGCTTAAGGATATTCTTATGTTCAATTCTCAAATGCCTGATATTTCAGAGCTACCTACATCGCGCCAACTTATAAGATCGACTATGTTCGCATTGGTGGGCGCAGGCGCGTTGCTTGTGACGGTTGTTCTCCCATCGGAATATGGCATTGATCCGACTGGCGCAGGACGCATTCTCGGCTTGACCGAGATGGGTGAAATCAAGATGCAACTTGCCGATGAAGCTGCGGCTGATCTGGCGTCGGAACCTCAGTTTGATGATATTCCATTGGCCGAAGCAGCATCAAATCCTGCTGTCGCGTTAGCTAACCGTTCGGACCGTAAGGAGATTACCCTCGAACCGGGGGAGGGCGCAGAGATTAAATTGCGCGCAGATAAAGATGTTAGCATCACATATAGCTGGAGCGTATCGGGTGGCGCCGTCAATTACGACACGCACGGCGATCCGCTCGTCAAGCGACGCGGATTCTATCATGGATATGGCAAGGGCAAAGGGTCAGTCGGTCAAAAAGGCAGTATTGTTACCGCTTTTGACGGCACGCATGGCTGGTTTTGGCGCAATCGGTCCGAACAGCGCGTGATCATTACTTTGCAAACAAGCGGGGCCTACGCAGATATTCGGCGCGTTGTTTAAACCGCAATCGGCACATCGCTGCGTTTAAATATTGTTATATATCAATTATTTAAATGGCGCACCCAAGAGGATTCGAACCTCTGGCCTCTGCCTTCGGAGGGCACTTAATGATTAAAATAATCGTTATAAATCGATGTGTTATCATACATTTCTGGGTTGTGTGCACGATTTGTGCAT